>Ga0164241_10006682_pt1 | contig 10473 bp, 5 predicted proteins | sample OricomyardsoilBY_FD_108780 | JGI IMG/M metagenome (GOLD analysis project Ga0164241, IMG submission 108780) | Backyard soil microbial communities from Emeryville, California, USA - Original compost - Back yard soil (BY) | ecosystem: Environmental > Terrestrial > Soil > Unclassified | place: USA... | reverse complement strand
GCTCATACTCGCGCCACTGGCCGAATACGTCGGAGGAGATCGAGACCTCGAGGGTGGGGAAGCGAGCGGCGATCGCGTCCCGCGCCTCGCGCTCGTGCCGGGGGTTGATGAAGGAGAAGAGGAAGGAGACGGCGATCGCGTCGGCGCCGGCGTCGATCAGCTCGGCCGTCGCCTCCAGCACCGCCACGGCGTCAACGGCAACCGATACGGACCCGTCCGCCCGGATCCGCTCCGGCACCCCGCGCACCATGTGACGCGGGACCAGGGGCTTCGGGCGCACCCAGGAGAGATCGAAGGAGCGCGGCCGCAGCAGCCGCTGTACCTGCAGCACGTCGGTGAAGCCGGCGGTGGTGAGCAGGCCGACCACCGCCCCGCGGCGCTCGATCAGGGCATTGGTCGCGATCGTCGTCCCGTGGGTCAACGATCGCACCGACCCGGGCGCCGACCGCCCCGCCTTGACCAGCGCCTCGCGGGTCGAGCGGGCCGGCTGACGCGGGGTCGAGAGCGTCTTCGCCACCACGTAACCCTCCGGTCCGTGGGCGATCAGGTCGGTGAAGGTGCCGCCGGTATCGACGCCAACGTCGGTGGGGTTGGGCTCTGGTGTCATTCGCGACCACTGCCATCGTCGGCCAGCGACACCTCTCCCCCAAGCCCCAGAGCGACCAGAACCGCCGCTCGCGACGCGACGGTCTGTCAGATCTCTCGCCTGCTAGGCCTCTTCGAGGCCGTTGCCGTTGCCGCGGCCCTCGAGGATGAAACGGCGGGCGCGCACCGCGAGCTGCAGGCCGAAGCGGTGCGCGGGGTCCGAGAGCGAGCCGCCGACCAACTCTTCGATCCGGCTGAGACGGTGGTAGAGAGACTGACGCTGCAGGTGCAGCGCCCGCGCCGTCTCGGTCTTGCGGCCGCCGTGCTCGCAGTAGGCCTCGAGTGTCTCCAGCAGCTGCGAGCGGCGGCTGCTGTCGTGCTCGAGGATGACGCTGAGGCGGTCGTCGACGAAGCGCCGCAGGGCCTCATCGGAGGAGAGCTGCCAGAGCAGGCGATTGACGTCGGGTTCGGTCACGTCGCACCAGACCTCGTGCGCCGTCGCCGCCGCCGAGGAGGAGGCCTCGCTGGTGCGGACCAGCTCGCTGCGGGCCGAGGTCCAGCTCTCGACCGCGGCGCCGACACAGAGGACGACCGCATCCTCGGACCCGAGCGTGCGCGCCGCCGCCGCCCGCACGATCGCGGCAAACAACTCCGCCGCCCCCGCCCGCTCCTTGCCGGCGCCGAGGCTGAAGACAGCCAGGAGCCCGGCTTCGCCGGGGGCGGCGCCAACCAGAACCGAGAGCTTGCGGCCGCCCAGCTCCTTCCCGATCGCCCGCAGCAGGACCTCCCAGTCGGTGCCGTTGCTTCCCGCCTGGCGACCCTGGCGCGAGCGGACCACGGCCATCGGCAGCAGGCGCTCGCCGGGTGCCGCCACGAACCCGCGCCGCTTGGCGCGGTCCAGGAGCTCGCTCTCCAGCAGGTCCTGCTCCAGCAGTGCCGCGAAGAAGTCGCTGCGGGCACGCTCCTCGATCGGCTCGTTGTAGTCGCCGCAGACCAGGGCCAGGCCGATCACGTCGGCCGCCCGCTGCAGGGCGATCTGGGAGACGCTGGAGATCGGCGTCCCGTTTTCGACCGCGATCAGCCGTCCCCAGCCGTCCGGCCCCGACCCGCCCAGCATCACCGCGACCGTGCGCGGGGCGCTGGCCAAGCCCTGCTCCGATGCGCCCCAGGCGGCGAAGACCTCCTCGTCACTGGCCGAGACCGGGCAGTGGTAGACGACCCCGCGGCCGTTGCGTTCGAGCAGCACCGGGTTGGCGATCGTCTCCGCCAGCGCGGCCAGCACCTCCGGCACACCGGCGCCGTCGAGCATCAGCGAGGTGAAGCGGTGGTACAGCTCGTCCGCTTTCCTGATCGCGACCAGCTGGTGGCCGATCAACTCCTCGTGCACGGCTTTGGTCACCTCGACGAAGGGCACTTCGCGGTGAAGCGCGATCAGCGGCAGGTCGTGGTGTTCGGCCTCGGCGACGATCGCCGTCGGCACCCGCGTGAAGGTCGTGCCCAGCTCGATCACCAGCCCGGAGATCTTGCGCTCGGCCAGGCCGGCGACGAAGCGGCGCTGGGCGACGGCGCCGTCGGTCAGGCCCATCCCGGTCGAGAGCAAGAGCTCGCCGCCACGCAGCATCGTCGGCATGTAGGCCACCTCGCCGGCGTGCACCCAGCGGATCGGCTGATCGAGGCCGGCCTCGCCCGCCAGCACCTCCGGCACGCCGCGACTGATCGGGTCTAGCTCAAGAGCAGAGCGGACCGTGATCTGTTGGTGCTGCTCGGATACCGACGTGAGCATCTCCTCGCATAATACGAACGCTTGTTAAAAAAGCACGCCGAATGAACTTTTTAGAAGAACGGTCCTTCAGCGCTCAGGAAACGGCGCCCACCGACGCCCCTGCCGAACCCGCCAGAGCGGCTTTCGGCGCGACCTCGATGAGGAAGCCCTCGGCCACCTCGCGCCGCAGCACGTCGCCCTCGTGGACGACCACCGTGGTGGTCGGCGCGGCGACGATCGCCGGGCCCTCGACGGTGCTGCCGAGCCCGAGGTCGGCGACGTCGTAGATCGGCGTCTCGACCATCCGCTCGCCGCGGATCGAGTAGGCCTCGGCCCGACGGGTGGGCTCGGCGGCCGCAGCGGCCTCGGCGCCGGTGCCACCACCAGCGGCCTGCTCGCTTCCGGCCGGACCGACCGCGGCGACCCGCCAGTGCAGGCACTCGATCGGCATCTCCTCGCGGTTGTAGGCGAACTGGGCCAGATGCTGCTCGTGGAAGTCGGAGACCAGTCGCTCGAGGTCGGCGGCGGCGATCGTCTCGCTGTCGGGCACCGCGACCGTGATCTCGTGGACCTGGCCGGGGTAGCGGGCATCGACCGAGCGCTCGAGCTGGATCTCCTCGGCGGCGAAGCCCTCCTCGATCAACTCGGCGCGAGCTTTGCGCTCGAGCTCGGAGATCGTCTCGTTGATCCGCCCCAGGTCGGCCTCGTCGGTGACGACGTGCAGGGCCGCGACGTGGTCGTGGCGGACGTCGGTGACGGTCATCCCGAAGGCACAGAAGACGCCTGCCTCGAGCGGGACGAAGACGCGGGAGATGCCGAGCTCACGGGCGAGCTCGGCGGCGTGCAGGCCGCCGGCACCGCCACCGCAGACGAGCGTGAAGCGGCGCGGGTCGACCCCGCGGTCGATCGAGACGGCGCGGATCGCACCGACCATGTTGGCGTTGACGACGCGGATGACCCCGGCCGCGGCCGCCTCGGTCTCGAGGCCGAGCGGCGCGCCGACGTGCTCGTCGACCGCCTGGCGCGAGAGGTCGTCGCGCAGGCGCCGCCGACCGCCGAGGAAAGCGTCGGGGTTGAGGTAGCCGAGGACGACGTTGGCGTCGGTCACGGTCGGCTCGGTGCCGCCGAAGTCGTAACAGGCGGGCCCGGGGCGGGCGCCGGCGCTGCGCGGGCCAACCCGCAGGGCGCCACCGGCGTCGATCCAGGCGATCGAGCCACCGCCGGCCCCGATCGAGTGGACGTCGACGGCGGGGACGCCGATCGGCTGCCCCTCGACCTGAATCTCCCGGCTCATCGCCGCCCGGCCGCCCTGGATCATGCAGACGTCGAGGCTGGTGCCGCCCATATCGACCGTGATCACGTTCTCGCCGATCGTGCGGGTGAAGTGCAGCGCCGCCGCCGGCGCCGCCGCCGGTCCCGAGGCGAGGATGTTGATCGGGATGCGGAGGATGTCGGGGATGCGGGCGCAGCCGCCGTTGATCTGCATGATCAGCGGCGGGCGCTCGAGTCCGCCCTCTTCGAGCTGACCCTCCAGCGCCGTCAGGTACTCGCGGATGCGGGGCATCACGTAGGCGCTCATCGCCGTCGCCGAGGTGCGCTCCCACTCGCGGATCTCCGGCAGCACCGCGTGCGAGCAGACGATGTCGACGTCGGGCAGCTCCTGGCGCAACACCTCGGCCGCGCGCTCCTCGTGACCGGGGTAGAACATCGACCAGAGGAAGGCGATCGCGACCGCTTTCACGCCGGCCTCGCGGAAGCGGGCGGCGGCGGCGCGCACGGCGTCCTCGTCGAGCGGCGTCACCTCCGTGCCCTGGGAGTCGAAGCGCTCGGGGATGCCGATCCGCAGCCAGCGGTCGACCAGCTCCGCCGGGTGCGGCAGGTGCATGTTGAAGCGCTCCGGCTTGTAGCCGTCGCGGAAGTAGAGGACGTCGCGGAAGCCCTCGGTGCAGAGCAGCCCGATCGTCGGGCCGTTGCGCTGGATCAGCATGTTGGTCGCGACCGTGGTCCCGTGCACCAGCAGCTTCGTCTCCGAGAGCAGCCCGGCGCTGTCGGTGTCGAGCTGCTCGGCGATCGCCGCCAGGCCGGTGAGGACGGCGCGGCCGGGGTCGTCCGGGGTCGTGTCCTCCTTCCAGAGCAGCAACTCGCCGCCCTCGCGGGCGACCGTGAAGTCGGTGAAGGTGCCGCCGATGTCGACGCCGATCCGGTAGCTCATTGCAGGGTGACTCCTTCCGCGGGGGTTCTTGAGATCAGAGAAGTGGGTCGAGCAGGTAGACGTCGCCGTCGCGCATGTTCTTCTTCAGCCAGGTGGAGGCATTCGGCGCGGTCGGGTCGAGCTGGGGTCGCTCGACCGCGGCCAGCTGGCGCCGCTTCGCAGCGGTCGCCTCGGCGTCGATCTGGGGATCGGCGTCCTCGGTGAGGACGACGCCGAAGATCTCAGCCGCAGCCTCGCGGCTGACGATGCCGTCGCGGGCGTCGATCCGTACCTGCTCGGGATCGCGCTCGTGCGGGTTGCCCCAGCCGCCGCCGCCAGTGGAGACGCCGACGTAGACCTCGTGCGTGTAGTCAACGGTGAAGGCGCCGCTGGCGGAGACGTAGCGGCGCTTGCCGGTCGGCTCGTCTTCGACGTACTGGCCGCCGCCGCTGCCGGGCTCACCGCCCATCGCCCCGTGCGGGGGGTTGGCGGCGGCGTCGCCGAAGGTGATCGTCACCATCTCGTCGATCAGCGGCCGCACCGCGCAGACGTTGCCGGGGCCGCCCAGCCACTGGCCGAAGCCCATCGAGTCGCAGTCGATCTCCCAGCGCTCGATCTGCACCGGGTAGAGCAACTCCAGCTGCTCGATCGGCTGGATCTTCATGCCGCCGAGAGCGGCCTGGTTGTACCAGAGGGGCCAGCCGTCGTTGCCCTTGGCGGCACCGCCGGCGCCGGCGTTGTTGAAGAGCATGAAGCCCCAGGGGGACTCGCCGTCGGCGCCGTTGCCGGCGAACTGCGGGATGTTGCCGCAGCGGGTGCCGCCGGCCGGGACGCGCTCGGGCATCGCCGCCACCATCGCCCGGTTGACGCAGTCCTGCATCAGGTCCGAGGGGACGATCGTGGCGACGCTGGTCGAGGCGGGGAATTTCGCGTGGCAGACCGTGCCTTCCTCGGTCACCACCTCGACGTGTTCGATCACCCCGTGGTTGTGGGGGATGTCGGGGTCGATGTAATAGAGGGACGGCACCGCCCCGGCCGCCTGCGAGGTCGCGTAGCTGCCGTTGGCGCCGCCTTTGGCCTGGGGGCCGGAGCCCGAGTAGTCGACCTTGACGTTCTCGCCGTCGATCGTCACCGCCACCCGCACCGGAATGTGCTCGGTGCCGAAGCCATCGGAGTCGATCCAGCCTTCGGCCTCGTAGGTGCCGTCGGGCATCGCCGCGATTTCCTGGCCAGTGCGGCGACCGGCGTAGGAGATGATCTCGTCGACGTAGGAGAGGACGACGTCGGTGCCGTACTCCTCGCAGAGCTCTTCGAGCCGCTGGCGCGCCTTCTCGATCGAGCCGACCTGGGCGCGCAGATCGCCCTCGACGAGGTCGGCGTAGCGCAGGTTGGCGAGCAGCAGGCGCAGGAAGTCCTCGCGCATCTCCCCTTTTTCGACCATCCGCATCGGCGGGATCGTCACGCCCTCCTGGTAGACGTCGAGCGCCGAGGAGACGACCGAGGAAGGGATGTAGGCGCCGGTGTCCATCTGGTGCCCCTTCGTCACCGACCAGAAGACGAGGCGGCCGTCGCTGAAGACCGGGGCGGCGGTGACGTAGTCACCGACATGGGTGTTGCCCGAGTAGGGATCGTTGAAGAGGAAGACGTCGCCGGGGTGGATATCGCCCTCGAAGGCCTCGGCGATCTCCCTGACGCCGATGTGCAGCGAGGTCGTGTGGATCGGCAGCGCGTCGTACATCGAGATCTGTCGCGGCACCGCGTCGTAGATTCCGCACGAGTAGTCGTGGGCAAGGGCGAGGATCGAGGTCCAGGCCGACTTCTCCAGGACCCGGGTCATCTCGTTGACGATCGCGTCGAAGCGACTGAGGATCACGCTGAACGTGATCGGGTCGTAGCCGCTCGCGGCGGCGGGCTCGGCTTGAGCCGCGGTTGCCTGACTCACTATTGACTCCTCCTCCGTGGTCGTCCCTAAGCGGTCCCAACGATCACCAGCAATCTCGCCGCCGTCCGAGTTCGCCACAAGGCCGCAAACGGTCCGGAACTGGGGCCAGGGATCGGACGTTTCGTCACACGGGGATACTTTTTGCCGCGATCAGCGTCGCTTCGGGGGAAGCCGGCAGGGGTGGCGCGAGCACACCGCCACCGAGCAGATGCTCGAAGACCTGCTCGGTGACGACAGCTAGCGTCCCTCAGACCAGCGCCGGGTGGGCGAGCTCGCCGCCGCGGACGTTGAGGCCGGCGGCGATTTCGGGGTCCGTCTCCAGCGCCTCCTCGATGCCCAGCCCGGCCAGGCGCAGCACGTAGGGCAGGGTGGCGTTGGTCAGCGCCCGGGTCGAGGTGGCGGGGACGGCGCCGGGCATGTTGGCGACGCAGTAGTGGAGGACGCCGCCGACGTCGAAAACCGGGTCGCCGTGGGTGGTCGGGCGCGAGGCGACCGAACAGCCGCCCTGGTCGATGGCGACGTCGACGACAACGGTGCCGCGCCGCATCCCCGCCAGCAGCTCGGCGTCGATCAGCTTCGGGGCGCTGGCGCCGGGAACCAGCACGGCGCCGACGATGAGGTCGGCCGCGCCGGCGTACTCGGCCAGGGTGGTCGCGTCGGAGGCGACGACCCGGGCACTGGGACCGAAGTACTCCTCCAGCTTGCGGACCCGGGGCAGGTCACGATCGAGGATCGTCACATCGGCGCCCATCCCGACCCCGACCCGGGCCGCGTTGATGCCGACGGCGCCGCCGCCGATCACAACCATCCGCGCCGGAGCAACACCGGGGGCGCCCCCGATCAGGGTGCCGCTCCCCCCCATCGGCGCCTGCATGAAGTAGGCCCCGGCCTGGGTCGCAAGGCGGCCGGCGATCTCGCTCATCGGTGCCAGCAGCGGCAGCGTGCCGTCGGCGGCGGCGACGGTCTCGTAGGCGATCGCGACCGTGCCGGACCCGCGCAGCGCCTCGGTCAGGGCCGGCGCCGCAGCTAGGTGCAGGTAGGTGAAGAGAGTGAGGCCCTCGCGCAGGCGCCCGAACTCCGGCTCGATCGGCTCCTTGACCTTGAGCAGCAACTCGCTCTGCCCCCAGACCTCGTCGACGCCGAGCAGGGTGGCGCCGGCGCGCTCGTATTCCGGGTCAGCGAAGCGGGCGTCGAACCCGGCGCCGCGCTCGACCAGGACCGTGTGGCCGGCCCGCGCCAGCTCGGCGGCACCAGCGGGGGTCAGGGCGACGCGCCCCTCCGCCTCCTTCACCTCGCGCACGACCCCGACGATCACGAGCCCACCGCCCCGGCCGCGCCGACCGCCATGAACTCGCCGGCGTCGGCCAGCGTCGCCGCCAGCGCGTCGACGACCTCGTCGAGCTGCTCGCGGTCGCAAACCAGCGGCGGCGCGATCTGCACCACCGAGTCGACGCGGTCATCGGCGCGCGCGATCAGGCCGGCCTCGCGCAGCCGCGCCGGCAGGAAGCCGCGCAGCAGACGCTCGCGCTCCTCCGCATCGAGCCGGCCGTCGCCCTCCTCTTTGACCAGCTCAGCGGCCCAGAAGAAGCCGGCGCCGCGCACGTCGCCGACGATCGGCAGCGCCCGCAGTTCCTCCATCCGCGCCTGCAGGTGGGGCTCCAGGGCGCGCACGTTCTCCAGCACCCCGTCGCGCTCGAAGATCTCGAGGTTGAGCCGGGCGATCGCGGCGCAGAGCGGGTGACCACCGAAGGTGATCCCGTGCAGGAGGCCGCGCCCGCGCTCGTACAGCGGCTCGGCGACCCGCTCGGAGACCAGGACCGCGCCCATCGGCGCGTGGGCCGAGGTGAGGCCCTTGGCGAGCGTGATCAGGTCCGGCTCGGCCCCGAAGCGGGTGACCCCGAACCACTCGCCCAGCCGGCCCATACCGGTAATCACCTCGTCGGCGACGAGCAGGGCGCCGTGGCGGTCGGCGATCTCGCGCAGCCCCGGCCAGTAGCCGGGCGGCGGCAGGAAGCAGCCGCCGGCGTTCTGGACCGGCTCGGCGATGATCATCGCCACCGTCCCCGGCCCCTCGACCTCGATTGCCGCGTCGAGTTCGGCCAGCAGGTCGCGGCAGCGCTCGGCCTCCCCGCGCTCGTCGCGGAAGGCGTTGGTGTGGGCGACGTGGCGGGTCTCGATCGCCGGCGGCCCGAACTGCTCCTTCAGGCCCGCCACCCCGGTCAGCGAGAGGGCGCCGAGGGTGACGCCGTGGTAGGCGCCGACGCGGGCGATCGCCCGGCGCCGACCCGCCTCGCCGCGGGCCGTGTGGTACTGGCGCGCCAGCTTCCAGGCCGCCTCGACCGACTCCGAGCCGCCGGAGGTGAAGAAGACCCTGGCGTCGCCCCAGGGCGAGCGCGCCGCCAGTTCCTCGGCCAACTCGATCGCCGCCGGGTGGGCCGTGCCCCAGTTGGTGTTGAAGCAGAGCCGCCTCAGCTGCTCGGCCGCGACAGCGCCGAACTCCTCGCCATATGAGTAGCCCAGCTGGCAGCAGAAGAGGCTGGAGAGGCCGTCGATGTAACGGCGCCCGGCACCATCAAAGACATAGGGCCCCTCGCCGCGCTCGAGCACGAGCAGGTCGCCATCACCGTCGCGGAAGTCGCCGTTGCGGGTGAAGTGAAGTAGAAGCGAACCGGGATCTACGCCCATCGCGCCGTCACCACCTTCTTGCGGGTGTAGAACTCAACCGCGTCGTTGCCGTTGGAGTGGAGGTCACCGTCGATCGAGTCCTTCCAGCCGGCGAAGGGAAACCAGGCGACCGGGGCGGGCACGCCGATGTTGACGCCGACCATCCCGGCCTCGACCCCGTAGCGGTAGGCGCGGGCGGCGGCACCGGAGTTGGTGAAGATGACCGAGGCGTTGCCGTAGCGGGAGGAGTTGACCAGGGTCAGGGCGCCATCGAGATCGGCGGCGCGCAGCACCGTCAGCACCGGCCCGAACAGCTCCTCGACCACCGGCGCCGAGCCGGGGGCGGCGCCATCGATGATCGTCGGGCCCAGCTCGGCCCCGGCGCTGCCGCCATCGCGGCGCCCGTCGAGGACCAGCTCGGCGCCGTCGGCGACGGCGCGCTCGATCTCGGCCTCGATCCGCTCGCGGGCGCTGACCGAGACCAGCGGGCAGACATCGGTCTGACTGTCGGCGCCGGCGCCGACGACAAGCTCGCGCGAGGCGGCGACCGCGACCTCGAGGCTGCGGTCCTGCTCCTCGCGGCTGCCGACCAGGACCAGCAAAGAGCCGGCCAGGCAGCGCTGCCCGGCGGCGCCGAAGGCAGAGGAGGTGATGCCCTGCGCCAGCAGCTGGGGGTCGGCGTCGGGCATCGCCACCATCGCGTTCTTGGCGCCGCCGAGCGCCTGCACCCGCTTACCGTTGGCGGCCGCAGTGGAGGCGATGTAGCGCGCGGTACGGGCCGAGCCGACGAAGGAGATCGCGTCGACCCCGTCGCTGTCGAGCAGCGCGTTGACCGCGTCGTGGGCGCCGTGGACGAGGTTGACGACCCCCGGCGGGAAGATCCTCGCCTCGTCGATCAGCTCGAAGATCCGCAGGGCCACCAGCGGGTCCTGCTCGGAGGGCTTGAGCACAAAGGTGTTGCCGCAGCCAACCGCGAAGGGCAGGAACCAGAGCGGGATCATCGCCGGGAAGTTGAAGGGGGTGATGGCGCCGACGACGCCGACCGGCTGGCGCACCATCTCGACGTCGACGCCGCCGGCGACGCCCTCGAGGTTCTCGCCCTTGAGCAGGTGCGGGATCGCGCAGGCCGCCTCCACCGACTCGATCCCGCGACCGACCTCAGCGCTGGCGTCGGGCAGGGTCTTGCCCATGTCGCGGGTGACGATCGCGGCCAGTTCCTCGCGGTGGGAGTCGAGCAGGCGCTGCAGCTCCATCAGCGCTCGGGCGCGCTTCTGCGGCGCCGTCGCCCGCCACTGCGGCTGGGCGGCGCGGGCGGCGGCAACGGCGCGC
>Ga0164241_10006681_pt1 | contig 10473 bp, 7 predicted proteins | sample OricomyardsoilBY_FD_108780 | JGI IMG/M metagenome (GOLD analysis project Ga0164241, IMG submission 108780) | Backyard soil microbial communities from Emeryville, California, USA - Original compost - Back yard soil (BY) | ecosystem: Environmental > Terrestrial > Soil > Unclassified | place: USA... | reverse complement strand
CATTGAGCCATGGTTGTGTGCGCGTGCAGGAGTGGCAGGCACTAGCACATTCCCTTGCCCGTTTTGAAGATGGCGAAACATCTACCAAGACCGAAGATTCATTAGCAAGCTGGTTAGAGCAGAAGGTAAAAAAAGTATATTGGTAAAAAATAAATTGCCTCTTTATATCCGCTATTTTACTACTGACGCTAAAGATGGCAAGATTGTTTTTTATGATGATATGTACGGCGAAGACAAGGCTTTACGTCAAAAATATTTCGCCGGTAAATAGAGCCTTCCAGGTCATTTTATTCTGCTATTTCTCAGGGAAAAAGATGCTTAGGTATTGTAGTTTGGGGTAATAATTTATTTCAGGATGTTAAACATACCCTTTATTTTTGCCTCGACTTAAATCAAACTATCGCTTATATGAAGAAAAATTTAGCCACCATTTTGGCCCTATTAGCTATTGTACCTGCTATAAGCTATGGCCAGGTTTCCGATAAACCAGAAAAGGAACAAATAATCAGGCCCGCAGCTTTAGGCGTAAGCTTCTTCTTTAATGATTACCTCACTCCCCAGCGTATCCGCTCTACATCATTGAATAAGGTATTGGCGAATAAGCAATGGGCGAAAGTAGGCCAGATGGCCCCGGGTGCTGCACTTACTTATTTCAAAGGATTAAATACACATATCGATTTTGCCGGTACATTGGCAGGGTCTTTTGTTCGTTATTCACCACCCAGTACAACTATTACCAGCGACAGGTTTTTATTAGAAGCTGATGCGTCAGTGAATTTGAAAATGGTTTCTGAAGCGTATTGGGTACAGCCTTATATTATTGCAGGTGTAGGTGGTAGCATGTATTCTGGTAAATATTTCGGCGCTTTCATTCCTACAGGCCTCGGCATGAAGCTGAACCTGTTTGATGACGCTCACATATTTGTAACGACACAATACCGTATACCGGTAACAAAAGAAACAGCAGATTATCATTTCTTCAACCAGTTTGGTATTGCGGGAAGAATCGGCAATAAAAAAGAGCCGAAATTAAAACCTCTTCCAGAACCTCCTCCGCCAGTTGTTGTCGATACAGATAAAGACGGCGTTCCGGATTCACAGGATAAATGCCCAACTGTTCCAGGCTTATTGAAATACCAGGGTTGCCCTATACCAGATACGGATAAAGATGGTATTAATGATGAAGATGATAAATGTCCTACTGTAGCTGGTTTAGCACGTTACCAGGGTTGTCCTATACCTGATACAGATAAAGATGGTATTAATGATGAAGAAGATAAATGCCCTACGCAGCCGGGACCAGCCAGCAACCAGGGTTGTCCATTGGTAGATACAGATAAAGACGGTATTCCTGATGCGGATGATAAATGCCCAACCGTATTCGGTACTCCTGAAAATCAAGGTTGCCCTGCTATTAAAGAAGAAACAGTTAAGAAAATAGATTATGCAGCGCAGAATATTTACTTCGCAACAGGTAAATATGTATTGCTGAGCAAATCATTCAAAGGCCTTGACGATGTAGCAGCAATCATGAAAGAAAATCCACAGGCTCAATTAACTATTGATGGCCATACAGATAATGTAGGATCTGACGCTGTAAATGAAAAACTCAGTCAGAACAGGGCCAATGCGGTGAAAGCCTACCTCATGAAAAAAGGTGTTGCAGAAAATCGCCTGAATGCAACAGGGTATGGTGAATCTAAACCGGTAGCTGATAATAATACAGCAGCTGGCCGCCAGAAAAACCGCCGTGTAGAAATGCACTTAGGATATTTCTAAAGAGATAATTGTAATAAGAGATAAAAGATAACGCCCCGCATTGCGGGGCGTTTGTTATTTTAAATAATAAATTAAAAAGAGAAAAGACTTGCGATGTTGATCAATGCTGATGAATGATCATTTGCTTTTTAATGAAATTAAAAGACCAATAAAAACAATCCAACCGCATTTATTCAATCTAATATTTACGCAATCTCTATTTCCTTAACCTTAATCTTAATCTTAATCTCATTCTTATTCTCAACCTTATCTCTTCCTCTCTCTCTTATTAAATAACTTCTTTAAAAAACCTTTCTTTTCTTTTTCTTCTCCTTGCGCAGAGCCGATAGGTTTATCATTCACCGGCTTTCTATCCCCGGAATCTTTTTTATTAGAAGGTTGTACTTTTTTACCATCTTCATCTACTACCGGTTTTGATTCCGGCCCGATGACAGGCATATATTCTTTGCTATAGTTATAATCATATTCATTACCCACTCCCTGGTCTTCACCACCGGGTAGTTCAGGAGATACAAGGTCCATCAGGTCGGCGCTGTTAATTTCATAATCCATTTGCGATGGCTTTATAAAACGGGCATCCCTGTCAATCCCTAAAGTTTTATCGGCATATACTTTTTTAAAGAAAGCTTCCCAGATCGGCCTTGCTACAGAGCCACCAAAAAATGCTGAACTTTCGAGTGTGATGAAACGGTCGTCGCAACCTACCCATGTACCTGCTTGTAATTGCGGAGTGTAGCCCATAAACCAGAAGTCAGCATTCGAGTTGGTTGTTCCGGTTTTACCCGCCATTTCTGTTGCACCTAAGCGGTACATCAATCCACTTGCTGTTCCTTTGGTTACAGTGCCCTCCATCATTCTTGCCATTTTATAAGCCGTGATTTCGCTGATCGCTTCTTTACGGTTCACACTATAATCGAATTGCTTAATGATATTTCCATTTCTATCTTCAATGCGGCTGATAAAAAATGGTTTGGTAGAAAAACCTCTTCCTGCAAACATGCTATAGCCCCACATCATTTCAAACAACGAGAGATCACAAGAACCAAGAGCAATAGAAGGGTGGGGTTCTACTTTTGTTGGAATATTTATTTGTTTTAAAAAGTCTGCAAACTGGTTAGGCCCTACCTGCTTCATAATATACGCAGAAGCGCAGTTCTTCGACCATGCAAGTGCATAAGCCATCGTCATTGGCTGGCCGGAGCATGTACGGCTTGTAGCGGGCACTAACCTTCCTGCACCAAAATCCTGTTGTGCATCAATTACTTCTGTTTCAGCAGAGAACCCGTTATTTTCTACAGCATCAGCATAGAGTAAAGGTTTAATCGTAGAACCTACTTGTCTTTTTGTATTCAGGTTGGCGTGGTCAAATTTGTAGGTTTTAAAATCAATACCACCTACCCATGCCCTTACTTCACCCGTTACAGGATCCATTACCATAAAAGATGTTTGCAACATCTGCCGGTGGTATATGATAGAGTCGTAAGGGGTCATCACAGTGTCTTTTTCTCTCTTAGGGTTCCATGCAAATACTTTCATAGGCACCTTTTTCTTAAAGCTGGCTTTTATGTCAGCATCACTGAATCCATCATCTTTCATATTTCTCCAGCGGTCGCTTTGCTTCATAGCGGCCTCTAATACATTTTCGTGCCCTTTCCATACCGAGCCATTCTTAACACGCGCTTGTTTTTCCAATGCCTTTTGTAAAACTGGCAATTGTAGAGCAACCGCTTCTTCCGCATATTCCTGCATTCGTGGATTGATAGTGGTATATATTTTTAAACCATCTCTATAGATATCGTATGAATCACCATTCGGTTTTTTTATATCTTTTAAAATAGTATTGACTTCCGTTCGTGCTACTTCGCGGAAATAAGGAGCATATCCTGTATTCTCATCGAGTTTTTTATAGTTTGTATTAATGGGCTTTGCTTTTAGTTTTGTCGCTTCAGCCTCTCCCAATTTACCATTGACAACCATCTGGTTTAATACTACATTTCTTCTTTCCAATGCAGCTTTAGGATTACGTTGCGGATTATAGATTGTATTTCCTTTCAACATACCAACTAATAACGCAGCTTCTTCCGGGCGCAACCTATCGGGCTCTGTTTGAAAAAAAGCACGGGAAGCGTTGCGTATGCCATAGAGATTATTACCGAAAGGAACTGCATTAAGATATAAGGTGACAATTTCTTCTTTTGTAAAATTCTTTTCCAGTTTTACAGCGATGATCCATTCCTTCAATTTTTCAATTACACGCCATGCTTTGTTTTTACTACCCTGGTCTAATAATGCTTTTGCTAGCTGTTGTGTAATTGTACTTCCGCCACCTTGCCTGCCGAGTGTAAATAAAGCACGTAGTGTAGATTTAAAATCAATACCTGAATGGTCATAAAAACGCTCGTCTTCTGTTGCTATTAAAGCGTTGATTACGTTCGGAGATATATCGCGGTAGTTTACATTAGAACGGTTGCCACGGTCAGTATAAAATTTACCCATTAATGTACCATCATCAGCTATTACTTCGGAGGCTTGCTGCAACGCGGGGTTTTCCAATTCTTTTAACGAAGGCATTTTCCCAAAAACACCGACCGCAATCAAAACGATCAGCAATACAAATGCAGAAAAACCGTATAAAAACAGTTTCCAGAATATCCGAACTGATTTCTTCATAGTTATTTATATATAATGACTAAGATGGAGCTATTATGCAAAAATGTTACCGAAATTAATAAAAACACACAGCGGGCTACGAAAAGCCCCACTAATTTTTTCACAAAGTAACAGATGGCTGGTAACAGCTAATTCGTTGCGGGTAGGGTGTAAAAAATAATTGGTTATCGTAAAATATCAGAATTTTCCGGGAATATACTGTTGTAAAAACTGCCGGTATTGTTCAATATTTTTTGTTGACTGTAAAACAGGCAGGTTTTTTTCAGAAATAATCAGGAAATAATATTTGCCCCCTTTTAACCACGGTACAATCTGTGATGATGTAAAAGGTTGTGTTTTATCAATATACTCAGTGGCTTCCTGTACATTTTTAAAAGGGCTTAATAATAACAACCGGTTATCATCATCTATACCAGTCAGCTCGGCTGACATTTGTTTATTGAAGTACGTATCACGATTGTAACGATAGAATGCGTTACGGGCTTCGGTTACGAATATCGGGTCTACTTTATTTAGTACTACTGCAACATACACTGGTTTATCTGCTTCAAAACTATAGAGCGATGCCGGCCTGACAACAGGTTTGGCAGTTGCTGTATCTTTTGGCGGATTGTTGATCACAACAGGTGGTATAACAGCAGGCTTTGTTATAGAATCTTGTTTAGGAGGTACTACTGCTGCAATGCTGTCTTGTTTTGGAACTACAACAGGCTTCGCGATTGCTGTATCTTTTGGCGGAATTGTATTATTAACTACCGGTGGGTTTATAACCGGTGGTTTTGTTGTCACAGTATCTTTTGCTGCAGGAGTTATAAGCTTATTACTATCTATCTCGGGCTTCGTATTTTTTATAATAGTATAGTCCCTGTTTGAACTGTCTTCAGCAGGCATTTCAATAACCAGGTTACGTAATTCTTCTTCTATAGCAGCACGCCTGTTCAATACATTTAACATGGTCGTTGCCTTCTCAGCCATAGGAGTTTCAGGAAAGGTTGTGGTTATGTTTATTAATACTCTTTTTGCTGCAGAGTCTTCCTGGTGTTTAATATAATAGACTGACTCAATATAAAGTAATTGCGGTGTCCAATAGCTATTGCCATATTTAGCATCCGCTTCTTTTTTCTGTTTTAATGCTTCTGCAAAATTTCCTTCAATAAAAAGATCATAAATCTTTTCATATTCACGGGTGGCTTCTTCTTTCCTTGTATCAGCATTTTTGCCTTTTGTAATAATACCGGTTAAAGTATTATCAGCAAACTCTGCGTTCATTAACGTTTTTATTTCGTTTGCTTTTGCCTGATCGCCATTATTGTTATAACAATAGAAAAGGCTGTACAATACCTGATCCATTTTCGGGTGAGAAGGGAAGCGTGAACGTACTTGTTCTAATAAAGCTGTACCTGAAACACAATCATCTAATTGCTGAATATAAATGATACCAAGGTCTGCCATTGCATTGCTCGAAGAATCAGCAGATACTTTGAGTAGCTCTTCCGTTAAAGGCAGGTTGGCATATAAATTTTCAAATGTAATTTCTTTTGCAGCGTCTGTATTATTTCCTCTTTGTGTTTGCAATGAGGAACCTGCGCCGAAGTTACCGTTATTATTATTATTTGGAGCATTTATTAAAGCAGATAAAGCAGCGCTGCGCCTCCAGTTGTCTGCATTCGGCCTCACACCCCATTTTGATTTGAAATCAGAAAGCCCTTTTTGTCGAAGTGAACTGTTATAAAAATACCATTCCCCTTTTTTATTATCATCCGAAAATAACCCGGCAGGTTCTTTTTCAACAACGCCAGCAGCAGCTCCTGCCGAAGTAGTTACTTCTTCTTTTAATCCTTGTTGTTTGCGCAATTGACGGGCTAATTTTTTTACAAAATCTTTTCTATCGTTTTCCGGCATTTGCGCAATGCGTTGTAAACTATCCTGCCTGTCGATTATATCAAGGTTTAATACTACATCAGTAAGTATTTTTTTTCTGTCAATGATTTCCTGCTGCTTTTCCAATGCAAGGCTGTTCATCTGAAGGCTATCATAAAAGCGGTTAGATTGCCTGTACATTCTTTGCGCAAAAGTTAATTCTGCTAATTCCAGAAAAGCACGGTTGCGCTGTTGCGGATTATTTGTCGTGTACTGTGTGCTTTTGAGAAATAAGGGAATAGCAGCTTCAGGATTTTTTCTTTCCAGTTCCATTTGCGCTGCCATATAGTAAATAATATCGCGATAGTCTGTATACTTATCCCGCTTAGCCATTTTTAAAAGCGAAGCAATATTTTTATCGATATAGTCTTCCGTATCATCACGCGTTACTTTTACAAGCGAGAGGCGTGCGTATACATCCATTACGGGATCTGTAGTATGTGCAATGGCTTTGGAGTAAGATGATTCGGCGTTTTCATAATTGCCGGTTTTCTCATATAGCTGTCCCAATAAAAATTCCCAACGGGCCTGCTCTTGTTTATTAGAAGTATTGCTTAATGCTTTTGACAAGTGAAACGCACAACTATCCCATATTTCCTGTTTATAAAAAGAATAGGCTTGCACTTCTTCAAGATCATTTTGTAATCGTGACGGAAACCCCGGATCCTGCTTTAATGTTTGGATAAGTGTAGAAGCCTCAGAAAATTTATCCTGCTCTAAATAATTTCTTATCTGCCAGATAAAAGCGTCATTTCTGCTGGGCGGCTCATTAAATATCCGTTGAGTAAGTGAAGGTTTCTCTTTCGTAGCTATTTCAAAAGCATTATTCCCATCACGGGCACTACCGATAGTTCTATAGTATCCGTCTTTTTCTTTTTCGGCAAAAGCATAATTGATGAATTGAAACATCATATATGCTGAATCAAACTGTTGTTTCAGGTAATAACAGGCGCCCCACAGCAAATACATATTATCAGCCCAATCACTTCTCAAATCATGCAGAACGATTGCGGTCTGCGCTTTAAAGGATACAGAATCTAATTCAACACTATCCGCAGCGGTTGCATCAAGGCTGTAATTGTAAAATGAAAGTAGTTGGGAAAAATCATCTTTATGTGCCAGCTTCGCTTTTGTAATTACTTCGTTCAGCTTATTGTTGGCATTAAAGAAATAATTGTAGTGTGAAGTAAGGTTTTGAAAAAAATGGCGGGTAACAGTAAATTTTTTGCTATCCGTTTTTTCAGACTGTAATGTGCGGTTCTCAAATTCTTTCGGTTTTTCTATCGGCAGGTTAATGCCATATTGCGCCTTCAGGGGCACGGAAATGCCGCATAGAAAAAGGCTCATCCCAAGAATGACAGCAAGATATGGTTTAGATAGCATCAGGATTGCGGCAAAATAATTTCTTATAAACTGAAATTCAAAGATTTTAGTATAAATACTGCGTGTTTTTTTTACACAAAATAGCAGAAGAGACGACGGGCGTACAGCCCTCATTTCTTACCTTTAAAGCCATTAAGGAAAAACTATGACAAAACTGGAAGCGGGCTCCACCTTAAAACGACTGAGAAACCGGTATCGGCTGGTGGTGATGAATGATGATACATACGAGGAAGTGGTTACTTTTAAATTATCCCGATTAAGCGTTTATGTGGCTTTGAGCACAATTTTTGTTGTATTGGTGGGCCTGACCGTTGCCCTGATCGTTTTTACACCATTGAAATATTATATTCCTGGTTATGATGATCTTAGGGTAGGGAGTGAATACCGGGATATGAAATACAGGGTAGATTCGTTGGAAAAGCAAGTGCTATACCAGGCAGGATATATTGAGAATATTAAAAAAGTACTGAAAGGCGATGCAGTAGCATTAGACACTACCAATTTAGTAGAGCCGAACTACGAAATTTCGGATGATTAGTATTTAGAAAAACCAATATAATATCCAATGTTTAACGCAAAAACTAAAACCGACATGATGCCAACGGAAAAATCCCCTTCTGGCAATGGTACCACACTTATTGGTGCCGGAACTACCCTTACAGGCGATATCAGCAGCAACAGTGACCTACGGATTGATGGAACTATCATTGGCGATGTAACAAGCACCGCAAAAGTAATCGTGGGCGCTAATGGCGTTGTAGAAGGAAATATCTCCGGAAACCATGCTGATATTATCGGAAAAGTAACCGGTAATATTAAAGTAAAAGAATTACTTCAGTTACGTGGCGATTGCAATGTAACAGGAAATCTGTATGCTGTAAAATTACAGGTAGAACCGAGTGCTGTTTTCAACGGAGAATGCCATATGGGAGAAAAGCAGGCAGAAGCTGTATCTCTCAATGGAATACCGGAGCGAAAACTGGCAATTGCAGAGGCGCAATAAATACTTTCTTTATAAAATAAGATTATAAACTTCTGTTCAGGGGTTTGTTACCTTTGCTGCATTCATTTTTAAAATTTAAAATCAGAATGCAGACGTTAAAACCTATGCGCGGAATAATGCTATTATTTATTATTCTGACTGCATTATTTATTACGCAGCAAAAAGCATTGACAAAATGGGGGTTCGATAGCGATCTGCTCATCATTGGTAACCTGGTTTTGTTTTTGATAACTATCTTATCTTTTAAAATACTTTCCGGAAGTTTTCAATCCGGTAATGGACATGCTTTTGTACGTTCTGTGTATACAAGCTTTGTTATTAAATTTTTTGCGATAGCTATTGCAGCCTTCGTCTATATTTTGGTTTCTAAAAATGGAGTAAATAAACCATCATTGCTGGGCTGTATGGGTTTATATATTGTATACACAACTATTGAAGTTTCTGTGCTCACCCGTATGCTGAAACAAAATAAGAATGCCTAAGAAGGAAGTAGCCATCGACAGCCTTAAAACGTACTTGCCAGACAACACCTATGAGGCAGTATTGATATATCTCCGGCAATATAAAGTTCATCTTACTGTAGCCAAAGAACGGAAAACAGTACTGGGCGATTACCGGCATCGCACTATTCATGATAATCACCGTATAAGTGTCAATGGTAATCTTAATAAATATTCTTTTCTTATCACACTCCTGCACGAGTTGGCACATCTGCTGACCTTTGAAAAATTTGGTAACAGTGTATATGCGCATGGGAAAGAATGGAAAACAATCTATGCGGCATTACTGGATCAGTTTTTACAACAAAATATTTTTCCTGCAGACATAGAAAGAGAACTTCTGCAATCTTTGAAGAACCCTGCTGCAAGTTCCTGTGCGGAAGATGGACTGTTGCGTGTATTAAGAAATTACGATGAGGGGGAAAAGCCAAAGCAACTTGTTGAAGATATCATGGCAAATGGATTATTCCGTACCAGTGATGGAAGGGTTTTTCAAAAGAAAGAAAAACTACGCAAACGATTTAAATGCATAGAAGTAAAAACGGGCAAGCTTTATTTGTTCAGCCCTGTATATGAGGTAGAAGCAATTTAACAGCCCAAACAGTTTTTAATTTATATTGCAACACTTTTAAAACTATAACGAAATGCTTACACGCTCTTTTTTATGCTTACCTGCTTTATGTATGGCAGTAGCGACAATTACCCTATCATGTAACAATGAAGGTGAAAAAACGGAAGCTCCCGATACTACAGCTGCAAAGCCAAAGTCGATGTTGCCCGATAGCTTGCAGCCGATATCTGAACCTTTGGTTACAGATATTTTTACAGCAGACCCTTCTGCACATGTGTTTGATGGAAAAATTTATATCTATCCTTCTCATGACTACGAAGCAGGTATTCCACAGGATGACCTCGGTAGCCATTTTGCAATGAAGGATTATCATATCTTCTCAATGGATAGCATTGGTGGTAAAGTGACTGACCATGGTGTTGCATTAGATGTAAAAGATATTCCATGGGCAGGCAAACAATTATGGGCGCCTGATGCTGCTTATGCGAATGGCACTTACTATTTATATTTTCCCTTGAAAGATACTGCAGGTATTTTCCGTATTGGTGTAGCAACAAGTACATCACCTTCCGGGCCGTTCAAAGCAGAGCCGAAACCTATCGCAGGCAGTTATAGTATAGACCCTGCTGTATTTAAAGATGATAATG
>Ga0164241_10006680_pt1 | contig 10473 bp, 12 predicted proteins | sample OricomyardsoilBY_FD_108780 | JGI IMG/M metagenome (GOLD analysis project Ga0164241, IMG submission 108780) | Backyard soil microbial communities from Emeryville, California, USA - Original compost - Back yard soil (BY) | ecosystem: Environmental > Terrestrial > Soil > Unclassified | place: USA... | reverse complement strand
GCGCTCGACGCGCTCGACGAGGTCATCGCGCTGATCCGCCGCTCGCCGACCGTGGACGAGGCGCGCACCGGCCTGATCGCGCTGCTGGCCGTGGACGAGATCCAGGCGAACGCGATCCTCGAGATGCAGCTGCGCAGGCTCGCCGCCCTGGAACGCCAGAAGATCATCGACGAGCTGGCCGAGATCGAGCTGGTCATCGCCGACCTCGAGGACATCCTGGCCAACCCGGAGCGCCAGCGGACCATCGTCCGCGACGAGCTGATGGAGATCGTCGAGAAGCACGGCGACGACCGGCGCACGAAGATCATCCCCTACGACGGCGACGTGTCCATCGAGGACCTGATCGCGGTCGAGGACGTGGTCGTCACGATCACCCGCACCGGCTACGCGAAGCGCACGAAGACCGACCTCTACCGCGCGCAGCGCCGCGGCGGCAAGGGCGTGCAGGGCGCAGGCCTCAAGCAGGACGACATCGTGGCGCACTTCTTCGTGTGCTCGACCCACGACTGGATCCTGTTCTTCACCAACAAGGGGCGGGTCTACCGGGCGAAGGCCTACGAGCTGCCGGAGGCCAACCGCAACGCGCGCGGCCAGCACGTGGCGAACCTGCTCGCGTTCCAGCCCGACGAGCACATCGCACAGGTCATCGAGATCAAGGACTACGAGGTCGCGCCGTACCTGGTGCTCGCGACCAAGAGCGGCCTGGTCAAGAAGAGCAGGCTGTCGGACTTCGACAGCAACCGCGCGGGCGGCCTGATCGGCATCAACCTCCGCGAGGAGGACGAGCTCGTCGGCGCGGTGCTGTGCGCGGCCGAGGACGACCTGCTCCTGGTGTCGGCAGGCGGCCAGTCGATCCGCTTCCAGGCCACCGACGACGCGCTGCGGCCGATGGGCCGGGCGACCTCGGGCGTGCTCGGCATGCGGTTCAACTCCGGTGACGAGCTGCTCACGCTGGGCGTGGTGCGCGAGGGACAATTCCTGCTCGTGGCCACCGACGGCGGATACTCCAAGCGCACCCCGATCGGTGACTACCCGTTGCAGGGGCGCGGCGGGAAGGGCGTGCTGACCATTCAGCACGACACGAAGCGTGGCAGGCTGGTGGGTGCCGTCATCGTCGACGTGGACGACGAGGTGTACGCGATCACCTCATCGGGCGGGGTCATCAGGACCAGCGCCCGGGAGGTGCGCAAGGCAGGCCGGCAGACGAAGGGGGTGCGGTTGATGAACCTGGGTGAAGGGACCACCCTGGTCGCCATCGCACGAAGCGCGGAGGATCCGTCGGAGGTCAACGGCGACGCAACCCCCGCGGAACCCGACACGTCCAGCAACGGCCAGCAGCCGCCAGAACCAACGCAGTGAGACGCGAACCACGTAGGGGACCCTCGTGACACCAGCTGACAAGCCCGGAAGCACCGGCCAGGACACGGAACGTGAGCCGGACCGCAAGTCCGGTGTTGCCACCGACGGCCAGGCCAAACCGGTCGAGCAGGCCGGTGCCAACCACGACGGTGCCCAGGGCAGTGCCCACGACGGTGCCCACGACGGTGCACAGGGCAACGGCAAGGCCGAGATCGACGCGCCGACGGCCCGGGTGGCCACGCCGGACGACCTGGAGCTCAGCCACGGCACGCCGCCGCCCTGGCAGCGGGTGACCAGCGACAACGCGGCCTCGTCGGCTTCTTCGGCAACGACCCAGCCCACGTCCGACACCACCCAGCCGGCGAAGACCCAGCCGACGACGCCGCCGCGGGGGGAGAGCACCCCGCCGGCCGGCTCGCCGCAGCCGAGTTCGCCGCCGTCGGGTCTGCCGTCCGTGCCGTCGTCCGGTCCGTCGGCTCCGTCGTCCCCGGCGCAGTCGTCCCCGTCCGGCGCGTCGCTGTTCACCCCGGCCGCCGACCCGCCGGCCGGCCGCAGCGAGCCGGTGGGCGAGAAGACGGTGTCGATCGAGCGCCCGGTGGTCACCGGCGCGGCCGCGGCCCGGCTGTTCGCGGAAGGCCTGCCGACCGCGGCGACCGTGCCGGCCCCGGGCACGGGCATGCCGCACGGCGGCGCCGCACCGTCCCGCACGACCGTGCACCTGGAGGGCTCCGGCGGCCCGGCCGGCCCGTCCACCGGCCCGTTGCGGGTGAGCGCGGCCGCCCCGAGCGCGCTGCGCCGTCCCGGCCGCGGGCCGCGGCGGGCCAACCTGCAGATCAAGCGGTTCGACCCGTGGTCGGTGCTGAAGCTGTCGCTGGTCCTCGGCGTGGCGCTGTTCTTCGTGTGGCTGGTCGCGGTGGGCGTGCTCTATGCGGTCCTCGACGGCATGGGCGTGTGGGACAAGCTGAACGGCATCTCGAGCGAGATCCTCCAGCCGACCGACGGCGGCAGCGGCGAACCGCTGATCAGCGCGGGCCGGGTGTTCGGCGTGGCGGCCATCATCGGCGCGGTGAACATCGTGTTGTTCAGCGCGCTGTCCACGGTCGGCGCGTTCATCTACAACGTCTCGGCGGACCTGGCGGGCGGCCTCGAGGTCACGCTCGCGGAGCGCGAGTAGCCAGGGATACCGGTTTGGGCGCGCAGAAGACCGTGCGATAGTCTTCATCGCGCTGTTGGGGCCTATAGCTCAGGCGGTTAGAGCGCTTCGCTGATAACGAAGAAGTCGGAGGTTCAAGTCCTCCTAGGCCCACCGGATCAGGCCCTGTTCGCGGACGCGGACGGGGCCTGACCTGCGAGTGGACCGACTCCCGCCGGGGTCTGCCGCTTGTGGCTAGACTTGTGGCCTTGCCGCGGGACGCCGTGGCACCTGATACCTCGTTTTGCCCATAAGGAGGCAGTGGACGTGAAGAAGCTTCTCGCTCTGGTGGCCGTGGCCGGTGGCGTGCTGTTCGTGGTGCGCCGCAACAAGTCGGCCAAGGCGCAGGACGACCTGTGGCGCGAGGCAACCGCTCCGGCCGCAGGCGCCAACAACGCCAAGAAGGCCTGACGCGGTAGACGCGACCGGCACACCGGTGCGGGAACGGGCCCGCACCGGCGAGGGGACGTAGCTCAATTGGCAGAGCACTGCCTTTGCAAGGCAGGGGTTAGGGGTTCGATTCCCCTCGTCTCCACGAGGTGGTTTGCAGCTTTACGGCGCGACCGGTGACAAGCGGCCGAACAATGGCAGCGTGAGCGATCCCGCCGGGCCGACGGTGCATCTGCTCTGGGGTCTGGCCGGCGCAGGCAAGACGACCACGCCCGCCGCCTTGAGAGCGGACTGCCGACGGTGCGGTTCGCGCTCTACGAGTCGTTGTCGCGGCTGTACCGGCTCCGCGACGACGGACCCGGCGTACCCGTGCGTTGAGTTACTCGGAACCAAGCGGTCATGACGTGGACGAGGCCGGCGTCCGGCATCTCGCCACGATCTTCGAGCCGCCGGAGCCCGATGAGTGCATGCCGTCCCGGGTATCCCGATCCGGACCATCCGATCGTCGGGTGCTTGCGCATACCTGCCAAGCGATCGAACGGCGTGTGATTGACTACTGACCCTATGAAACGCGCCCTGTTACTCGGTCCCCTGCTGATCGTGCTCGCCGCGTGCAACAACGAGCCCGCCGCGGACGAGCCGACCGTGAACGCCCCCGAGGACACCCAGGCCAGCAGCCCGGCCGCGCAGCCGGCCGTCGAGGCGCCCGCCGCGCCGGAGCCTGCCGCGGACGGGCCGTGCCCCTACCTCGAGAAGACATTCGTCGAGGACACCAACGGGCAGCACATCGGCGACATCAAGGTCTCCGAGGGCGACCCGCCCACGTGCTTCTTCTACCGGCCCGACGGCGGCGTCCAGATGACCGTGCGGGTCTTCCAGGGCGACGCCGCGGTGGCCAAGGCGCTCGTCGACCAGGCGGCGCCGGTCGACAGCGCGAACCCGGCCGAGCTGCCCGGTGGCTGGAGCGGTGGCGCGCAGCCGACCGACGACGGCGCTGTCTACGCCGTCGCGAAGGACGCCGAGGCCGTGGTGGTCACCACCAACCAGGAGCAGACGATCAAGGCAAAGGTCGTCGCCCAGCAGGCCATCGAGGCGCTCGGACTCTGAACAGCAGTCGGCCCGCCAGGGGATCGCCTTGGCGGGCCGAACGCTGTCTACATCAACTCTGCTTGCTGGTCGACCTCTCCGGCCGCTGACCGTTCGCGGCGGCCGTCGAAGCCGAGGCCGAGTCCTCGGACGAGGGGTCGTCCGCGCGGTGGCGCGGCTCCGGAACCGGGGTGGGCTCCGACGTCGCGGACCGGCTGCGCACGACGTACGCGACACCGCCCGCGACCACGACGAGCAGCATGACCTTCGGCCACCGGCGCTTCTTGGGCGCGTCGGCGAGCTTCAAGGCCACCGCTTGCTCCTTGGCCTGGGTCTTCAACCTGGCCATCTCGGCCTTCAGCGACGCCTGCAACTCCTTGGCGTCCTTGCGAGCCTGCTTCGCAGACTTCGTCACCCGCTTGGCCGGCTTGCTCTTCTTGGCCTCCTTGCGTGCCTGCTTGGCGGCCTTCGCCAGTTCCTTGCGGGTGTGCTTGGCCGTGCGCGCGAGCTTCTTGCGTGCACGGCGCGTTGTTTTCACGACCTCCTGGCGCGCGACCTCGGCGCCTTCGGCCAACGCCGTGGCCAGCTGCTGGGGAGCGACACCGCGCTCCGTCAGCTTCCGGTCAGCGGCGTGCGCGGCCTTCGTCGTGGCTTCCGCGCTCGCTTGACCAGCGATTTTGGCGCTACGGCGGACCGCGAGCCAGCCAGAGCCGACGGCCTTGCCGACCGTCTCTCCGGCCCGGGTCATGGCCTTCACATCGTCCATAGTGTGCTCCAGGGTGGCTTTATCGGACAGTTACCATCCTGCCCCTTCCGGAGCGATTCTGCTGCGGATGGCACGATGGCCAGGTGGCAGACAGCAATGGATCCCTCGTCGGAGTGAAGGTCTCGGCCACCCTGCACACTTCGCGGGGTGACATCAGGGTCAACCTTTTCCCTGATCACGCGCCTAAGACCGTGACCAACTTCGTCGGCCTGGCCGACGGCACGAAGCAGTACACGCAACGCAACGCCAAGGGCGAAACGTCCGGGCCGTTCTACGACGGCATGATCTTTCACCGGGTGATCGACGGCTTCATGGTTCAGACCGGCGATCCGACCGGCACCGGCCGCGGCGGCCCCGGCTACCAGTTCGACGACGAGTTCCATCCGGAGCTGCAGTTCAACAAGCCCTACCTGCTCGGCATGGCCAACCCCGGCATCGCGAACAGCAACGGCTCGCAGTTCTTCATCACGGTGGCGCCGACGACCTGGCTGAACTTCAAGCACACGATCTTCGGTGAGGTCGCCGACCAGGAGTCGCGCAACGTCGTGGACGCGATCGCGAACTCGCCGACCGCGCCGCCGAACGACAAGCCGGTCGAGGACATCGTCGTGGAGCGGGTCTCCGTTCAGCGCGCCGAGGACTGAGTGTCGGTCTCCCGGCAGCAGAACCTCCCCGGCTGCGTTCGCCATCCGGACCGGCCGACCGGGCTGCGCTGCGTGCGGTGCGACCGACCGGCCTGTCCGGACTGCCTGCGTGAGGCGTCGGTCGGCTACCAGTGCGTCGACTGCGTCCGCGAGGGCTCGAAGACGGTGCGCCCGGCGCGCACGGTCGGCGGCGCCCGGGCACGGAACGCAGGCCCGCGCCTCGTCGTGGTGCCCGCGCTGATCCTGATCAACGTGGCGGCGTTCGCCGCGACGGCGATCCAGGCGGGCAGCATCGTCGACAACAGCAGCTCGGCGCTGTTCAGGGACGGCACGTTGCTGCCGGCGTGGGTGTCCGCGGGCGAGTGGTGGCGGCTGCTCACCTCGGGCTTCCTGCACTTCGGCAACTACGGCGGCTACGGGCCGGTGCACCTGCTGTTCAACATGTTCGCGCTGTGGGTGATCGGCAAGGACCTGGAGATCGCGCTCGGCCGCGTCCGGTTCCTCGTCGTCTACCTGCTCTCGCTGCTCGGCGGCTCGACCGCGGTGATGCTGTTCGGCGCGGCCGGCGGCGGGGTGGCCGGCGCGTCCGGCGCGATCTACGGCCTGTTCGGCGGCATCGCGGTGATCGTGTTCAAGGCCAAGCTGAACCCGGCGCCGGTGCTCGCGCTGCTGGCGATCAACATCTTCCTGAGCGTGACACTGCCAGGTATCTCGCTGCTGGGTCACATCGGCGGGCTGGTCGCCGGCGCACTCTCGACGGCGGCGTTGGTCTACGCCCCGCCCGCCCGGCGCACCCAGGTACAGGTGGGCGCGTGCGTGGCGCTGTTGCTGGTGATGGTGGTGACGATCGCCGTGCAGGGGGCGGCGATGGACTGCCAGGTCGACGGCAGCCTCTACTACCTGTGCGGCGCCGGCTAGGTCCGCATCTTCAGGAGGGCGTCGACGACGTCCTCGGGGTCGGCGCCGAGATCCAGCTTGCCGAGCACGACGAGATCCGGCGCCTCCGCGTGCTCCGCGTCGAGCTCGACCGTGGCGACCTCCCGGCCGAGCCGCCGGGTGCGTACCAGCCGCACATTGACCTCGGCCCAGGAGTACCGGCGTGCGCTGGTCAGCCCCCGCACGGTTACGCCATCCGCATCGGCGGACAGGCGCGGACGGACCACGGCGCCGAACAGCCCGGCGAACGCGAGCATCAGCGCCACCAGGCCGAGCAGCACCCGTCCGGGTGGGTCATCGGCGAACCACGCCCACGCGGCGGCGAGCACGGCGAGCACCCACGCCAGCGCGGCGAGCTCGGCCTTCGGTGCCCAGGTACGGGCGGTCGGGACGGTCACGAGGGTCACGCTCCGGAACGTTCCGCCGAGTTATCCACAGCGGTTATCCACACTGGGGATGACTTACACCCTTGTGGTTCAGTCACGCTGAGCTGAACGGGTGTATCCGAGTGAAACGCGTACTGCTGGAGACGATCTCTCAGCGCCAGCGCATGGTCATCAGCAGGCCGCCGATCATGAGGGCGAAGCCGATGGCGAAGTTCCAGTTCCCCAGGTCCTTCATGAGCGGAACGCTCTCACCTGCGATGTAGTTGACCACGAGCCAGGCCAGCCCGAGCAGCATCACGCCGAGCATCACCGCGACGTAGACCGGGTGAGACGGTCCCGCGGCCTTCACCTTCACGGGAGTGCGTCGATCGGCGGGTGGCGTGTAGACCGCCTTCTTGCGAACCTTGGACTTGGGCATGTCGTCCTCACCTGACGTGTAGCTTGAAAGCAACCGTATCCGTGTTGAACACGTCCACTAGTTCACACGTTAACGTAGTTGAGTAGTGCGACGAACGGACAGGTTCCGGGGACCGGAAGGAGCGCGCGTGGGCACGGTGCAGCACCTGGGTCCCGGCGCGGGGAGGATCACGGGGGATCTCGGCGACCTGATGCCGTCCCCTTACCCGCGCGCCCGGACCCGCCAGCCGGACCGGGTCCAGAAGATCGTGCGCAACGCCGGCGAGGCGTTGATCACCCTCGGCGTCGTCGTACTCATGCTCGTGGTCTACGAGGTCTACTGGACCGACCTCGTCTCCGCCGGCAAGCAGCGCGACGCCACGAGCGCGCTCGACACCCGCTGGCACGACACCGGTGCCGCGGACGCCCAGCGCCAGGAGCACTTCCAGGGTCTTGGCGACGGCGACGGCTTCGCCAAGATGTACATCCCGGCGTTCGGCGCCGACTTCCAGTTCACGATCGTCGAGGGGGTCAGCAACGCCGACCTCGAGATCGGTCCCGGTCACTACAAGAAGACGGCCTACCCCGGCCAGCCCGGCAACTTCTCCGTCGCCGGCCACCGGGTCGGCAAGGGCGCGCCGTTCAACGACATCGACCTGATCCAGTCGTGCGACGCGATCGTCGTGGAGACGCAGTACAACTGGTACGTCTACCGGATGCTGCCGACGGCCGAGGAGAAGCAGGGCTGGGCGCAGGGCAAGGGCAAGGAAGCCAAGTGCAAGGGCGTCGCCCCGCTCGGTGGCCCGTACAAGGAGCTGGACGGCCAGCAGATCGTGCTGCCGACCAACGGTGGCGTCATCGCACCGGTCCCGCCGAACGGTGGCAAGCAGCCCAGCAAGGGTGAGGAGGCGTCGCTGATGACGCTGACGACCTGCCACCCGCGCTTCTCCGACAAGCAGCGCCTGATCGTCCACAGCGTGCTGACCAAGCAGTGGGCGAAGGATCCGAAGAAGCCGGACGAGCGGCCGCCGGAGCTCGAGGAGATCTGATGTACGCGTGGATCTGGCGGCATCTGCCGGGCCCGATCGCGATACGCGTGACGCTCGCGGTCGCGCTGGCCGTCGGGTTCGTGGCGCTGCTGATGTTCGTGATCTTCCCGTGGCTGGACCCGCTGCTCCCGTTCAACAACGTCGACGTCGGCGAGTAGCCGCTGCCCGGCCGGCGAGCCCGACGGCGAACACGCCGAGCCCGGTCAGCACGGCAGCCGGCGGCAACGTCGCGGCCAGCAACAGGCAGCCGGCCAGCCCGGTGACGTTCAGCGCGCGTGGCCATCGCCGGTCCGCGGCCGGTTGCGTGAACGCCGACAGGTTGGCGATCGCGTAGTACACGAGCACGCCGAACGACGAGAAGCCGATCACCTCGCGCAGGTCGGCCACGAGCACGACCACGCACACCACCGCGCCGACAGCGAGTTCCGCGTGGTGCGGCACGGCGAACCGCGGGTGCACGCTCGCGAGCCGGCCAGGAAGGTCGCGGTTGCGGGCCATCGCGAGCGTCGTGCGCCCGACGCCGGCGACGAGCGCGAGCAGCGCCCCGAGGCTCGCCGCGGCCGCGCCGACCGTCGCGAGCCACGCCGGATGACCCGTGGCGCGCAGCGCGTCGGCGAGCGGCGCGACCGAGGTGGCGAGCCGGTGCGGGCCAAGGACCGCGAGCAGCGTCAGCGCGATGGCCAGGTACACGACGAGCGCGATCGCCAGCGCGGCGAGGATCGCCCGCGGGATCGTCCGGCGCGGGTCGCGGACCTCCTCGCCCAGCGTGGCGATCCGCGCGTAACCGGCGAACGCGAAGAACAACAGCCCCGCCGCCTGGAGCACGCCGCCCGGCGAGCCACCGGCAAAGTCCACTTCGGACACATCCGGTGTGGACAGAGCGATTGTCAGCAGCAGCACCGTGAGCACGACCGCGAGCAGGACCTTCGTGACGAGCGCGGTCCGCGTGACACCTCGGTAGTTGACCGCCGTCAGCGCGATGACGGCCGCCACCGCGACCGGCCGGGGGAACGCGGGCGCGGCGTAGGAGGCGAACGTCAGCGCCATCGCCGCGCAGCTCGCGGTCTTGCCGACGACGAAGCCCCAGCCCGCGGTGAACCCCCACCACGGGCCGAGCCGCTCGCGGCCGTAGAAGTACGTGCCGCCCGAGGTCGGGTAGGCGGCGGCGAGCTGCGCCGAGGCGACCGCGTTGCAGTACGCGACGAACCCCGCCAGCAGTAGTGCCACCGGCAGCAGCCCGCCCGCGCTCGCGGCGGCCGGGGCGAACACGGCGAACACCCCGGCGCCGAGCATCGACCCCAAGCCGATGGCGGTCGCGTCCACCGGACCGAGCCGCCGCGCCAACCGCACGCCGCTAATGTTGTCAGTCATGCGGGTGCTGGTGGTCGACAATTACGACAGCTTCGTCTACAACCTCGTGCAGTACCTCGCCCAGCTGGGCGCCGAGTGCGTCGTGCGGCGCAACGACGACGCGGAGCTCACCGCGCGGGACGCGCTCGCCGGGTTCGACGGCGTGCTGATCAGCCCCGGGCCGAGCACGCCGGAGCGCGCGGGCGCGAGCGTGGACATGGCACGCCGGTGCGCGGACGCGTCGGTGCCGGTACTCGGGGTCTGCCTCGGCCACCAGGCGATCGGCGTCGCATGGGGCGCCGTCGTGGACCGCGCGCCGGAGTTGTTGCACGGCAAGACAAGCCAGGTGCACCACAAGGGCGCGGGCGTGCTGGCCGGCCAGCCGGACCCGTTCACCGCGACCAGGTACCACTCGCTGACCGTCCTTCGCGACACGATCCCCGCGGAGTTCGAGATCACCGGCGAGACCGACACCGGCATCGTGATGGCCATCCGCCACCGCGAGCTCCCCGTGGAGGGCGTCCAGTTCCACCCGGAGTCCGTCCTCACCGACGGCGGCCACCGCATGCTGGCCAACTGGCTCGCCGCGTGCGGTCACCCGGTTCCCGAGGTCCGCGTCGCCGAGCTCACCACCCAGATGCGCACGCTGGCCGAAGCCGCCACCACGACCTAACGGCAAGGGCTGGTCGCAGCTAGGCCGACCCGGATCGTTGCCCGCGCCATCCGGCGCCGGCTGGACCGATCTTGTCGGCCCGTCAAGCCCTCGGCCGGAAAGCGGCGCGGCCGGCGGTGCGCTCGGCTAGGCCGGCGGGATGTCGGGAACGGTGTCCTCGATGAGCGCGGTGGCCAGCGAGGCACCGATGGCCGGGGCATGCTTGAACAGGTTGTGGCCCCACAAGGCCGTCACCGGGCCGGCGCT
>Ga0164241_10006679_pt1 | contig 10474 bp, 8 predicted proteins | sample OricomyardsoilBY_FD_108780 | JGI IMG/M metagenome (GOLD analysis project Ga0164241, IMG submission 108780) | Backyard soil microbial communities from Emeryville, California, USA - Original compost - Back yard soil (BY) | ecosystem: Environmental > Terrestrial > Soil > Unclassified | place: USA... | reverse complement strand
GTGCCCGCTCGAGCCCGAGGACAAAGACGGCTACCTCGACGACGACGGTTGCCCCGACGTCGACAACGATCTCGACACCCTGGCGGACTCCGGCGACAAGTGCCCGCTCGAGGCCGAAGATCCCGACGGCTACGAAGACGAAGACGGCTGTCCCGATCCCGACAACGACAAGGACACCGTCCTCGACGTCAAAGATCAGTGCCCCAACGAGATCGGCTCCACGACGCAAGAGCCGTTGGGCTGCCCGACCAACCGCCTGGTGGTCGTGACGGATTGCGAGGTGAAGATCACGCAGCAGATCCACTTCGAGGTCAACAAGGACAAGATCCGCCCCGAGAGCTTCCCGGTCTTGGACGCGGTGGTCGATGCTTTGAAGAAAAATCCAGCCATCAAGATCGAAGTCCAGGGTCACACGGACAACAAGGGCACGGCCGTCTACAATAAGAGCTTGTCGGACCGCCGCGCCAAGTCCGTCATGAAATACCTGCTCGACCACGGCGTCGAAATCGGCCGCCTGGCGGCGCACGGGTATGGCTTCGAGCGCCCGCTCGTCGACAACAGCACCGAGCAGAACCGCGCGCTCAATCGCCGCGTGCAATTCGTCCGAACCGAAGGCGTGAAGGAAGGCTGCCCCAAGCCGGCCGGCGGCTGACCGCCGCGCTTTCCCTCGATCTCCCTCCCTCCCTCCCGCCCGCGCGGGCCTTTCACCACTCCCCAAGAGGAACCCACGTGTACCGCCGCTTGTCGCTCCGTCTGCTCTGCCTCCTGCTCACCCTGGCCCTTCCCGCTTCTGCTCAGTTCACCCGCGACAACGCGGCGAACAAGAAGATCGACGAAGCTATCAACGAGCATTATCTAGCCACCGATTTCGAGAAAGCGGAGGGGGTGCTTACCGCCACCGTGCAAGCCTGCGGCGACAAGTGCAGTCCCCAGGTGATCGCGCGGGCGTGGATGTACGTCGGCATCGTCCGCGGCAGCGGCAAGAACGATCAGGCGGGCGCCAAGGAGGCGTTCCAAAAGGCGATCGCCAGCGATCCGCAGGTGAAGCTGGACGCCGCGCTCGCCACGCCCGAGACGCAGAAGACCTTCGACAACTCCGGCGGTACCGGCGGCGCGGCTCCGCCTCCCGAAGCTCCGCCCGAGGTCGCTCCCGCCGCAGGCGGCGACGAAGAGGGCCCCGGCGGCATGAAGTGCACGCCCGACGCCAGCGAGATTGAGACGCGCCGTCCGATCCCGGTCGAGTGCGTGTCGGACCAAGACGCCGCGAGCGTCGAGCTCCGGTACAAGCCGTTCGGCGGGGAGTGGAAGACGCTCAAAATGAGCAAGAAGGGCGAGTCCTTCCGGGTCGAGATCCCCTGCAACGAGACCAAGACCGCCGGCGATCTGAAGGTCTATGCGCGCGCCAAGGACGCCGCGGGCGAGACGATCGACAACTGGGGCTCGAAGAACAAGCCCATCAACTACACGCTCGGCGAGTCCGTGAGCGGCGAGCCGCCGGCTTACGCGGGCGAAACCGCGCCTGCCCGCTGCGCCGATTCCGCCGAGTGCCCGCCCGACTTCCCCGGCTGCGGTGGCGGTGGCAGCCGCGGCGACGTCGACTGGGGCGGCAAGTGCGAAAACTCTACCGAGTGCAAGCAAGGCTTGCTCTGCGAAGGTGGCGTTTGCGAGAACGCTCCTAGCTGCGAGACCAACGACGATTGCAGCACGGGGCTTTGCACCGAAGGCAAGTGCGACGTGGGCAGCGACGTCGCGAGCTCCGCCGGCCCGTACAAGAAGAACTGGCTGGGCATCGAGTACGGCATCGATTTCGCGATGATCGGCGGCTCGGACGTGTGCTTGAGCGGTGAGTACTCTTGCTACGAGACCGGCAAGACCTCCTTGCAAGATGCGTATCCCGGTCCCGCCTACCCGGGCACTGGCATCGCGAAGGGCTTCGCTCCCGCAACGCACCGCATCCTGCTGAGCTACGATCGCGGGTTCAGCCCGAACTTCACGGCTGGGGTGCGCGTCGGCTATGCATTGTTCGGTGGGCCGCCCGCCGTCACTGCTTTCGACATGACGACGAACGAGCCCACCGCCTCCACGAGCTTCCTGCCGTTCCACGCCGAGCTGCGGCTGACGTACTGGTTCGGCCAAGGTGCGCTCGCCAAGAAGGGCGTCCGCCCCTACGCGTTCGTGGCGGGCGGCATGGCTCAGGTCGACGCCAAGGTGAAGGTGAAGATCTACGATTGTAGCTCTTCCGCAGGCATGAGCGCACCGACCGGTTGCGAGGGCAACGGCGGCGCGATCCCCTCCCGCGAGGTCGACGCGTGGAAGAAGCTCGGTCAAGGCTTCGCCGCCATCGGTGGCGGCATGGTGTACGCGGTTCAGCCGAACCTCGGCATCAAGGCCAACGTGAACTTCATGTATATGCTGGGCGCGTCGGGCCTCGTGCTCGAGCCCTCGCTCGGCTTGGTCTACGGGCTCTGAGTGAACCGGGGGGCTCGCGTCAACGCGACGCCGAGCCCCGCCCCGACCGGATACGCGAGCAGCACCCCCGTCAGCAGCCTTAGCGCGGGCCAAGAGCCGTGAACGCCGCGATCCTCGAGCGCGACGTCGAGCAGCATGAGGGCCGCTCCCACCCCTACCCAAACCCGCAGAGCGCGGGGTGACAGCGAGGGGCGGCGCAGCCATGCGCCCAGGCCGAGCCCGAAGTAGATACCGGTGCAGCGCGCACACACCGCCAGCGGCACGCCGAGCAGCCTCAAGGTGCGAGCTGGATCGCGCTCGCAGTGGAGCTCGAACCACGGCAAGACGGCGCGCTCGAGCGGAGCGCACGCCGGATAAAAATGGGTGACGAGCGGCAGCAGCGGCGACAGGACGAAGCCAGTTAGGCTCACGAGGGCCAGCGCGCGTATCGCTGGCCTCACGCTCCCTTGCCGGGCACCACCCGCCCCAAGTGCTTCAGCACGAGCTGCAGATCAGCCCACACCTCGCGCTTGGCGGCGGGATTGCGCAGCAGGTAGGCGGGATGAAAGGTCGGCATCACCGCGACCTTGCCTTGGTACAGCCGCCAGCGCCCGCGGACTCGCGTGATGCCCTCGGCGGTGCCGAACAGGCCTTGCACCGCCGTCTTGCCGAGCGCCACGATCACCTGCGGCTCGACCAGCGCCAGCTGCTCCGTGAGGTAGGGCATGCAGGCGCTCATCTCTTCCGGTTCCGGCGTGCGGTTCTTGGGCGGCCGACATTTGACGATGTTGCAGACGTAGACGTCGTCACGCTCGATCCCCATCGCCGCGATCATCCGATCGAGCAACTGGCCCGCCGCGCCGACGAACGGAAACCCCTGTTCATCTTCGTCCGCCCCCGGGCCTTCACCGACGAAGCACAGGCCGGAAGAGCCGTTGCCACGCGCGAAGACAGCTTGCTTGCGTTCGAGGTGCAAGGCGCAGCGCGTGCACGCCTGGGCCTCGGCGGCCAGCACCGCCAGGCGCGTCTGCCGTTCCGCCGCCGGCAGCTCGCCGCCCGAGCTCGTCGGCTTGGGAGCGGGGGGCGCCGCCGCTGCGCGCGGCTCTTCACGCAGCGGCTCGTGGTGGCGCAGCGGCTCGGCCGAAGCCGGCGCAAGCGGCGCTTCTCGCGCCGGCAGGCCGTCGACGGACTCGGCCAAGGTTCTAGCCGGCAACGCCGCCGAGCCGCAAGCTTGCTGCCACTCGGCGTGCGCCCGGAGTGCTTCGGTGAGGAAGCGGAGCTCGGACAGCGGGTCGAGCTCGGCCGTCATGCTCAGTGATGCGCGGCCAGGAACCGCTCCGCGTCCAGCGCGGCCATGCAGCCCGTGCCGGCGGCGGTAACCGCTTGCCGGTAGGTGAAATCGGCGACGTCTCCCGCCGCGAACACGCCCTGGATGTTGGTCTTGGTGCTGCCTGGCTCGACCTTGAGGTAGCCGTTGGGGTGCATGTCGAGCTGACCCTTGAACAGCTCGGTCATCGGCGTGTGGCCGATGGCGACGAACAGCGCGCCGACCTCGAGCGTCTTGGTGTCGCCTGATTTGAGGTCTTGGAGCTTGAGGCCGGTGACGCGATCTTGCTCCACGCCGAGCACCTCGGTCACCACGTGCGAGCGGAGCACGTTGATTTTCGGGTTTTCCATCACGCGCTTCTCCATCGCCTTGGAAGCGCGGAACTCTTCGCGGCGATGCAGCAGCGTCACGTTCTTGCACAAGCCGGCGAGGTAACTGGCTTCTTCCATCGCCGTGTCGCCGCCGCCGACCACGGCCACGTTCTCGCCACGAAACAGCGCGCCGTCGCAAACCGCGCACGCGCTCACGCCTTTGTTCTTCAACGTGTGCTCGGAGTCGAGCCCGAGGTAATTGGCGCGGGCGCCGGTCGCGATGATGACGGTCTGGGCGAGGTGCAAGATGTTCTCGTCTTCACCGACCCACACCTTGAACGGGCGCTCGGAGAAATCGACCTTCTGCACGTCGGCGGTCACGATCTCGGTACCTTGATGCTCGGCCTGCTGTCGGAAGCGCAGCATCAGGTCTTGCCCCGACACCGAGCTCGGGAAGCCGGGGTAGTTCTCGACGTCGCTCGTGAACATCAGCTGCCCACCGGGAATCAACCCGCCGGCGTTGAACCCCTCGACCAGGAACGGCTTGAGGTTCGCACGCGCCGCATAGATGGCGGCCGTGAGGCCGGCAGGACCGGAGCCAATGATCAAAACCTTGTGCAAGCGAGAATCGGACATGGACGCACGCCTTCCTTACAGAGCGGAAGAACCAGCGTCAATGTGCGGATCGCCCGGCCCTTCGTCAACGCCTGGGCTGTCTCGAAGGGCCGTCCGAAAGTCTCGCCGGGCCTCTAGTCTTTGAGGGGAGTTGCTTTGAGGGCGGCCTTGCCTTCTTTGACGTAAACGCTGAACTTTACCCGCTTGGCGCCGTGGCGGCTCATCAGCGTGTCGCGGTTCTTCTTCAACGTGGCTTCGAATTTTTCATAGGTGAAGCCATCGATGCTCTCACCGCACTGCTGCTTGAGCGAGACGAAGTCCTCGTACACCGCGCGCCACTCCGCGAGCTCCGACGGCGCCCCCGAGGACCCGGGCAGCGACCCCGGCATCGGGCCACCGCTGGACGGCACGTCGGCTTGGGCTTCCATCGTCGAATCGAGGTTCGCGGCGCGGCCCGGGGGCTTCGGCAAGCTCTTGCCGGGGACCGTCGGTAGCGCCCTGGGGGTCGAGATCGGCATCGAGTGCGGACCCGAGCCGGCGCCGACCGCGGCGGGCATGTTTTCGCCGGGGAAGCTGAAAGCGCTCATCTGCGGCTCCGCCGGGAGATCGCCGAGCACCTCTTTCAAGTCGGCGGGACCGCGACGCGGTCCCCCGCCCTTGGCCAGGATCTTGTCGACGCCGTCGTTCAAGTCGGACGCAATCTGCCGAAAGACGCCGCGGAAGCGGCTCGGCTGCAGCTGATCGCTCTCGCCTTTGGCGAGCTTCTGCACCTCGAGCCGGAAATTGTGAATCGGCCGGGTGTGCTCGAGCAAGCTGAAGCCAATGCCGATCAGGGCGCCCGCCAGCGCGATGACGACGGCGAGGGCGACGTGGGCGTTGGCTTTGTCCTGATCGTCCGCCTTCTGCAGGAAGCCGAGCGGCCCGTTCACCGCCTTGGGCTCGCGCGCCACGGCGTAACCTGCGCCGAGCTGCCAGGCTTCGCCCGGTAGCCGCGAATACTGGACGCCGACCATGCCGGCGATCGTACGTACCTTGCTACGCCCCTTGGTTTGGTACTCTTCGTCGCTCTCCAGCGACGAAAAGTCGCCCACGATCTGGTCGAGCTGCGCCGAGTTGAAGGTCTCGGGCGCGCCGGAAGAGACACGCGCGCCGGCGGTGTAAAACGCGATCGCGGCGCCCGTGCGCGACGAGAGCTCGCGCGCGAAGCGGTCATCCAAAATTCGGGCCCCGACGATCGCGCCCGCTGGCATCTGCGAGGTGTCGGCTTCGACCGGGCGCGCCACGACGCGGTAGATCCGATCGAGCACCAAGGTGTCGTCGCGGATGTAGCCGCGCAGCGCGTCCGCCACGACCGGATAGCCACCGAGCTCGAAGTCTTGGTTGCCCGACGCTTGCTCGTAGCCGAGGTGGGCCACGACGCGGCCGTGCGCGTCGACGGCGAACACGGCGTCGAAGGCCTGATCGGCGGGGATGCCCGCGTTGACCTTCTTCAGCCCGGCGAGCGCCTTCTCGCGCGCTTCTTGCGGCACCTTCTGATCGTTGTCGCTAGATTTTTGCAGCGAGCGCGCGATATCGGCGTCGACGCCGAACGAGATGAGCTGCGCCGAGCGCTGCCGCGCGTCGTTGCTCAGGTACCAGGCAACGACCTGGCTGTCGGACGACAGCGCCTCGCCCATCGCCCGCGCGCCGGCGCGGTTGTACATGCTGGTCGCCAGGAACAACAGGAACGTCGCGACACCCACGAGCAGCCCGAGAACCACGTACCAGAAGCGTGAAGCCAGCATGATTTACTTCGTGTCCTGCGCTTTTTGGGCCTTGGCCGCCTTCTCGTCACTAGCCTTTTCTTCGGCGTCCGCTGTCTTTTGATCCATCACCTTGATCGCGGCCCTCAGCTCGACGTCGGCGGCGTCGACCTTGACCGGCACGGCGTCGCCCACCTTCTTGCCGGCGAAGAACGCCTGCAGCGTGTACTCACCGGGCGCCTCGACGTTCACCGAGAAATCTCCCTTGAGCGACGGGTACGTGATGCTGGCCACGTTCGGCTCGGCGACGATCCACATCCGCAGGCTGGGTGCGGCTTCGTCGCGAATCTCGTAGGTACCCGGTCCGGGCGGCGTCCACTCTCGCGACGCGCCTTGGCCCTGCTCGGCGGCGGAGAAGGTCTTGATGTCGACGCCGTAGAGCCGGTGCTTGAACGGATCGGTGTTTTGAAAGGACAGGCGCGTCCCAGGCGGGACCACGATCGTGACGGGCGTGGTGCGGCCGCCGCCGACGCGGACCAAGATCGGCTTGGGCGCGGGCTGCGGCGACGACGCGAGCAGCGCGACGCACAGCTCCTTCGGAATGTGCGGGAACGGCCGACGGAACTCGGCGCGCACGGTCGGCACGGGCTCACGAAACGAGAAGCCGTGATTGCTCGTCTCCTTTGCCTCGGCCCAGACGGGGTTACGCAGGAAGCGGAAGCCTTCGAGGCGTCCCTTCACGTGCGCGGCGTCGGCGCTAGCGGGCAACGCGAGCAACCCGAGCAGAGTGAGGCCAACCTGCGCGCCCCACCGTCGCGATGACAGAGTCCGAACGATACTCATTGCCGTGGCACGGTAATCTGTACCAAGGCGAACGGGCCAGCGAAAAGCGCGGGCTCGCGTCTGGCCAGCGGGCGAATTCTGCGCTCATTGCGGGACAGGCAGACGGCAGTCTCCCTGGTCCCCCGGGGGTGCGCGGCGCGCTGCCGGCCCCGACGCTCGACTGCGTCGGCCAAAATCAAAAAATCCGGGCGCGCGTTGGAAGTTTTTCGGGAACCCGCGGCATTTCGCGTGGAGGTCCTTTCGTGAACCGATTTTATCCCGTCACTTCGCTGCTGCTGCTCGGCGTCTCTTTTGGCAGCGCACTCGCGGGCTGCAGCAGCGACGCGCCGATCGACGAGCCGGCGAGCGCGGGCGCGGCTGCAAGTCCTGGCAACAACACCGGCGGCAGCGGCAACGCAAGCGGTTCGGCCGCTACGGCAGGTAGCGGCACGGCGGGCTCGACAGGTGGCGTCGCGCACGGCGGTAACTCCCCAATGGCCGGATCGCCCAGCGGCGGCTCCCCAATGGCCGGATCGCCCAGCGGCGGCTCCCCAATGGCCGGATCGCCCAGCGGCGGTAACTCGCCAACGGCCGGATCGTCCAGTGGCGGTAACTCGCCAACGGCCGGATCGCCCAGCGGCGGTGCCGCTGGCACAGGCGGCAGCGACGGTGCTGGTGGTGGCAGTAGCTGCGGCGTCTCCCCGGTCAATCCGAACGCGACCAAGCAGGCGAAAAACCTCCTCTGCTACGTGTACAGCCAGTACAAGAACCATGTCCTGTCCGGGCAGCAGGAGACGAGCTGGAGCAACCCCGCTGGTGACATCGGCTGGTACACCAGCAACGGCATGAAGGCCCCCGCAATCTTGGGCGGCGACTACCTGTATCCAGATGGCACGACCGACCGCGCCATCGCCTATTGGAAGGCGGGCGGCATCACGATGATTCGCTATCACATGGGAGCGCCGCCGCTGGCCGACACTTACGACAACTCCAAAGGCTCGACCAACATCGACAACGTGCTCAAGAGCGGCACGGCGGAGAACGACTCGTTCAAGAGCAAGCTCGACTACGTGGCGACCGAGCTCGGCAAGCTGCAAACGCAAAACGTGCCGGTGCTTTGGGCGCCCTTCCACGAGGTGCAGCCGGCGGGTTGGTTCTGGTGGGCCAAGGGCTCCGGTCCACAGTTCATCGCGCTGTGGAAGTACATGTACGACTATCTCACCGCCACCAAGAAGCTCAATAACTTGGTCTGGCTGATGCCATTTAGCGGCGGCCCCACCAACGCGTACTACCCCGGTAAGTCGTACCTGGATTTGTCGGGGCCCGATACCTACGCAGAAGACCAACCGTTTACTGCCATGTTCAACAGCGCGAAAGGTGTCATCGGCGACGCGGTACCGATCCCGCTCCACGAGACGGGTCGCATTCCGACGCCGTCGGCCATGTTCCCGAGCGCGGCGCCGTGGGTGCTGTTCAACATCTGGGCCGGCTATCAGAGCGACGGCACTCACAACACGACCGCCAACATCAAGAGCGTCTACGAAGACCCTCACACGGTCACGCGTGACGAAGTGCCTGACCTGAACTGACGCCCGACGCGGTGAGGGCGCCGTGGCGACGGCCGCCCTCACCGACGGCCCTGGCGATCAGGGCCCGTCAATCCAGCAGCGAGGAGCGAAGTCGCTCGCTACTGACACGCGCCGCTGACCATCGACTTCGGCCGTACGGCGGTCTTCAACCCGTGCGGGTGGTCAACGGCGATGTCGCTCGCCCATTTGCCGGTCCAGCTGCCGAACTTGCCGCCGCTGGTCATGTCGAAGGTGCCCATCCCGTTGCAGTCGCTATTGGTTACCCCTCCCCAGGACCACGCCAGCCAGCCGATCTCACGGGTGTTCGCTTCATCGAGCAGGACCGAGTAGGCGAACGGGCTCTGATCGCACAAGTAGACGGCATGTTGGGCGAACTCGCCGACCACGAGCGGCAGCTCCATATCGGCGGATTGCTGTAGCTCCTGCTTCACGCGCGTTCCTTGCGGATCGCTCCACCACATGTGCACGCTGAACAGCAGGTTGTGGAGCGGATCGGCGGTGATGAGGGCCGGGCCGCTCGCCTGCAGGCGGTCGATGTCTTGGCCCCATTGCGGCCCGTCGATCACGAGCGGCCCTTCGAACCCGATGCCGCGAATCGCCGTGATCGCCGACTTGTAAGTGGATTCGAAGGCTTCTTGGGTGACCTTGTCGTCGCCGGCTTCGTTGGCAATATTGATGAGGAGGTTGGCTTGGTGCTTGACGAGCACCGCGGCGACGTCGTTTCGGGTCCAGTACGGGACGACGGTGGCGGTGACGCCGGGCAAGTTGCCGGTGGCCGAGTGGTGCTCAACGATCGGAATGAGGTTGGCGGCGACCGCGTTGGCGATGGCCGTGTCGAGCTCGTCGGCGCTACCGTCCTCGTTCCAGACGATGCGTACACTGTTGGCGCCCGTCTGAGCTATGTCGCTGAATTCGGGCGCGCCGTCTTTGCCTGCCGTCCAGACGACCATTTCATTCACGCCGCGCAGCACGACCTTTTCGTTGCAGCGGTCGTAGAGGAATCGCCCCTCGACGTGGAAGGTGCCGTCACTGCCAGCCGGGGAGGTGCCGCCGGAACCTGCGCTGCCGGCATTGCCGCTGCCGGCATTGCCGCTGCCAGCATTGCCGCCGCCGGCATTGCCGCTGCCGGCATTGCCGCCGCCGGCATTCCCGTTGCCCGCATTGCCGCTGCCGGCCGTTTCGGCTCCGGCGCCGGACGTCGCGCCGAGCCCAGCCTGCCCCCCCATCCCACTGCCCCCCGAGACGCTCGAGGTGCCGGCAGCAGCAGAGCCTCCCGTAGACGGCGACCAGCTCGGGTCGGCCTCGCCACTCGAGCAAGCAAGGGTCAGCACGAGGCTTGCGAACGCGAGCGAGTTGCGCACCTGCAGGTCGACAGAACCGGTGTTAGGTAACGAGCCCCGGTGGTGGTCTGGATTGTCATTCGGCATAGTCGTCATCCTTTTCCAAGGTGTCTCGCTAGAATTGAGTAATGAAGTCCCACATCCAATTGGCTTGGCCGGGCGGGGGGCTGTGTCCGCCGTCGAACGTGCACACCTTGACCGGATATCCCGGCTTGCATGCCGCAAAGTCGTCACACAGCATGTTGCCTGATTTCCAGGTTGGAACGGGATCGGGCACGGT
>Ga0164241_10006678_pt1 | contig 10474 bp, 7 predicted proteins | sample OricomyardsoilBY_FD_108780 | JGI IMG/M metagenome (GOLD analysis project Ga0164241, IMG submission 108780) | Backyard soil microbial communities from Emeryville, California, USA - Original compost - Back yard soil (BY) | ecosystem: Environmental > Terrestrial > Soil > Unclassified | place: USA... | reverse complement strand
GGTTGAGGATCTCGACGGCGATGCCGCCGACGGCGAGCCTGGAGAAATCATTCTGCGCCAGCACGCCGTCCAGGACATGCACCAGCGAGTAGACCGTGAGGCCGCCGCAGAAACCATGCTGCTCGATCAGCAGCACCGAGAGTTTTTTCCGGGCGGCGGTGACCGCCGCGGCCAGGCCCGCCGTACCGCCGCCGACCACGACGACGTCGGCCTGCAGGATACGCGAAAAATGGATATTCATGGGAAAAAGCGCGGGAGGACCGGTTCATCCGGGAACGCCCCGCCAAGCCTGCATCCTAGCAAAGGGATGAGCCCGACAGTTAGTTCAAGGCCGACTTTCATTTCAGGAATTCCCGGAAGCCTCAGTCTGCGGTTCCAACCAGTGGCGGCGTCAGGCGACGAGGCCGCCCGTCGCGGGGGTTCATCGGAGAGGCGGAGGCGGGGGAGTTGGCGAGGGTGGAATCAGTTCGAGTTCCAGGAAGCCCAGCACGGCGGGAAGGGCTTCGCGCACGACGGAAAAAACATGTTCGCCCGGAATGCGCAAGCTGCGTGCGGGCCAGCCATGCGCCCGGGCTTCGGCGAGAAAAGCCTCGTTCATCTGCCGTTCCGGGGCGTTTTCCGCATACGCCACGAGCAGCGGCCGCGGGGCCGCGCGCGCGAGCTGCCAGCGCGGATTGAGTTTCCGCCAGACCGCAGGATCGGCGCCGAAGCGCGGCTGCACCGGATAATTTTGCCCTGGGGGTTCGATCGGGGCACGCGGGTAGTCGATGAGGCCGATGATCGTAGCCAGCGCCGCGAAGTCGTCCGGCCGCCGGAAGAAAGTGTACGCCGCCCCATAGCCGCCCATCGACCAGCCCGTGATCGCCCGGCCGGCGCGGTCATGGCGCAGCGGAAAATTCTCCTCCGCCACCGCGATCACTTCATCGACATACTGCGCGAACCTGTCCTCCGCCACGACCGGCGAATCGACGTACCACCCGTCGAGCCCGCGCGGCAGCACGACGGCACAGCGGCTGGCGAGCAGCGCATGCCGGCAGAATTCGTCCGCGAGCAGCGTGTTCTCGTCACGGCCGCGTCCATGCAGGAAATAGATCACCGGCACCGGCGCCGTTTCCCGCGTGGCGGACGGCAGCACGACCATGAAACGCATCTCCCGGTCGAGCGCTGCGCTTTGGAACGCACAGCTCCAGATGCGCAGCTCCGCCGGTTCCACCTTCGCCGCCAGCGCCGCACGAATCACGACACCCGAAAGCAGGAACCAGACGAAAATTGTCCGCAAAAAAACCGCCAAAACCGCCGGGCCCCACCCGGCCGCGTTCCCGATCCTTTGTAACGTAATACGTGACATCTCAGACGGCGCTCCTCGTGGGAATGTCACGTATTACGTTACAAAGGATTGGGGTTAGGCGTAGCATCCCACGGCCTGGCTGCCGCCGTCGATCACCAGCGTGTGTCCGGTGAGCGAGGCGTTGGGTTCGGCGAGGAAGACGCAGGCGGCCGCCACTTCCCCGGGCTTCACCATCACCTGGGTCGGGATGGTCTTCGCGCGTTTCTCCGGGTTGCCACCGGCGAGCCGGAACCCCTCGGTATCGAGCGGACCCGGTGCGATGGCGTTCACGCGGATGCCTTCCGCCGCGTACTCGACGGCAGTGGCGCGGGTCAACGCGATCACCGCGGCCTTCGCGGTGGCGTAGGCCGAGTGGCCTTTCGGCGCCATCAGGCCGGCGACCGAGGCGATGTTGATCACGACGCCCCCCGGGCGCCGCAGCGCGGACAGCGCCGCGCGGGTGCCGTGCACGACGCCCCAGAAATTGACGGCGAACATGTCGTCCCACAGCGTGTTGTCGGCGTCGCGGAACGGCACCGGCTTGCCGAAACCCGCGTTGTTGACCCAGACATCGATCGCCGGCGCCTCGCAGCGGATGGCAGCAACGGCAGTGTCGAGCTGGGCCCGGTCCCGGACGTCAGCCGTGAGGTAACGCAGGCGGGGCTCCGTCGAGGCGGAATGCGGCGGGGTGCGCGAAATCGACCAGACCGCATCGCCGCGAGCGAGAAAGGCGGCCACGGCGGCGCGACCGAGGCCCTTGGTGCCGCCGGTGATGACGACGTGACGGGATTCAGGCTTCATAAGCGATGGTTTCCCAACGACCCGAGGCGGCGCTGCGGTAGACGGCATCGGTGACCTGCATATCCCACAGGCCCTCGATCGCGTCCACCGCCGGCGGGCGCCCATCGCGGATCGCCTCAAAGAAGGCGCGATGTTGGTTGTGCGGATTGGCGGGATCGTCGAGCCGCGGCGGGACGAGGCCGGGAAAATTCTGCCACGTGCCAGGTGTGGAATAGTCGAAGCGTGAGGTCTGCCAGGGCTTCGCGCCGTGGACGCGCAGATGCTCGTTGTCGAGGTAAACCAACGAGCCCTCGGTGCCGTAGACTGAGAAATGTTCACCCTGCGAGTTCCACGCGACGCTGAGCTGCACGAGGCCGCCGTTGTCGAGTTCGCCCTGGAACTGGCAGATGTCCTCCCCTTCCACGCGCGGGCAATGGAGATTGGCCATCTGCGCCAGGACCCGGGTGATGCGCAGCCCGAGCAGCCAGCGCACGAAATGGATGTAATGCACACCGAGCATGATGAACGCGCCGCCGCCGGTCTTTTCGCGGGAGAAGCGCCAGAGGTCGACACCCTGCTTGTTCCAGAGCAGGCCGCCGGTATGGCCGAGCCGCATGCTGACCTGCGTCACCGCGCCGAGATTCCTTCCCCGCGCCAGCGCATCGCGCAATTCCCACCAGAAGCCGAAGTCGAGCATCGACATGTACAGGCCCATCGTCCGACCGCTGGCGCGCTGCGCGGCGAACAGCTGGCGCGCCTCGGCAAGGTGCCGCGCCATCGGTTTCTGCAGCAGCAGGTGCTTGCCGCTCCGCAGCAGCGCCGTGGCCTGTTCGACGTGGAGGAAATTCGGCGTGCTCAGCACCGCGTAGTCGGCCGGCGTGTTCACCGCCAGGGCGAAGTCGCTGGAATGCGCACCGGCGCCGAGCTGTCCGGCCATCGCTTGGGCGGCCGCGGGATCGGCGTCGACACAGGCCGCGACCGTGAGGCCGGGCAGGCTGCGGTAAACGGGCAGGTAGTTGCGGGAAAATCCGCCGCAGCCGACGAGGACCACGCGGAGAGGGGAGGGAGACGTTTGGCTCATGGAAAAGAGGATGGCCGGGCTCAGTGAACAGGCGCGACCGGCCCATAGATCGACTGCCGCCACACGGCGAATTCAGTGCGCAGGGAAGCCAGGCGACCTGGTTCCATCGCCGACAGGTTGTGCTGCTCGGCGGGATCGTCCTTCAGGTTGAAGAGCCGTTCCTCGCCGGACTTCAGGCGAAGGTATTTCCAGTCGCCGTGGCGCATTGCCTGCAATTCCCCGCCACCGTCGCGCTCGGCCGCCACCTCGTCCCAGAAAAGCGCCCGCGCGGGCCGCGCCGTGAACTCCTGCAGTGGAAACAGCGGGATGCCGTCGGCGGGGACGGGAGGAGCCCCCGCGCCCGCCAGCTGCAGCAGCGTCGGCATCCAGTCCACAAAATGGGCCGGCGTGTCCACGACCGCTCCCGGGAGAATATGGCCGGGCCACCGCATGAGGCACGGCACGCGGATCCCGCCCTCGAACAGCGTCCCCTTCTGGCCGGCGAAGGGCCGGTTGGTAGCGCCGAGATGCGGCACACCGCCGTTGTCCGACAGGAAGACGACCAAGGTGTCGTTCTCGAGTCCTGCCTCCCTGATCGCGCGCAGCACGCGGCCGACCGCCGCGTCGAGGTCGGCGACGATCGCGGCATAGTGGCGGCGGACCGGATCCCGGATCGACTCGAAGCGGGCCAGCGTCTCCGGCTTTGGCTGCATGGCGTTGTAGGCCTTTTGCTCCAGGGCGTTCCAGGGCTTTCCGAAATGCGGCGCCACCTGGGCCAGGTAAAGGAAGAAAGGCCGCGATTCCCGGGCGAAGCGTTCAATCTGTCCGGCCGCCTCCATGGTGAGGACGTCCGGCGCGTAACCCGGCACGTCTTCTAGAGCGTCGTTCCGCCAGAGGTCCGGGAATTTCCCATAGCGGGAAGTGAAATAATCGATCGCGCCCGCGGAGTAGCCGAAGAAGCGCTCGAAGCCATGCTGCCGCGGCCGGAACTCCGGCTGCCCGAAACCGACGTGCCATTTCCCGACGAGAGAGGTTGCGTAGCCGGCGGCACGCAATCGGTCCGCCACCGTCGGGACGCCGGCGCGCAGGCCGCGGGCATCGTCGCGCCGGTCGAGGTAGTCCAGCGGGGCCAGTAGTTGGTCCCGCGACCGATTCGGGTAGGTACCGGTGAGGAGCGCATAGCGGCTGGGTGTGCAGGTGGATGACGTGTAGAAGCTGGTGAATTTCGCGCCGTCGCGCGCCAGCGAATCGATGGCTGGGGTCGGGACCTCCCCGCCGAAGCAACTGACATCGGAATAGCCGAGGTCGTCGGCCAGGATGAGGACGATATTGGGAGGAGAGGCCGCCGGCTTCGAGACATCCGCGGCATTCGCCGACCACAATCCGCCGCCCAGGGCCAGCATTGCACAGACGGCGAGGCGAGAGGCTGCGCGTCTACTTTGCATCGGAAGCAATGAGGCGGCGGTTTGCCGGGCAGTTGCGGGGCGATCCACCGCCGATCCTCACGCGCAGGAAGGAGGAAGAGGCATTGGTCATAAGGCTGGTTCGACGACGTTCCGGGTGGCCGCAATTTTAGAAAACGACCAACACCCTTGCGAAGTGTTGGTCGGATTGGAGAAGGGACAACTCAGAATTGGAAGCGCGTGCTCAGGTAGAAGGTGCGTCCGGTCGCCGGGCGGAAGCTCTGGTCGTAGAAGAATTTGTCCGTGAGGTTGTCGACGCGCAGCGAGACATCGGTTTTCAGGTGGCCCACGGTGACGGGGTAACCGATGAGGATGTCCGCCGTGAAGATCCCGTCGGTGTAGACCGGCGCCGACCAGCTCGGGTGAACGTGGACTGCGCCCACCCAGCGAGCGCCGAAGCCGGCATACAGGCCCTTGAAAGCGCCATCCAGGAAGGTGTACTTGTTCCAGAACGTGACTGTCCACTCGGGAGCGCCGTTGAGGCGAACGCCGATCTGCCGCACGTCCTGCGCATTCAGGGTCTCCGCCTGCCAGATGCGCGAATAGCCGAAGACCATCTGGTAATTGCGCACCGGGGTGAAGATCAGGTCGAACTCGGCGCCCTGGGAGCGGGCTGCGCCGGCGACGTTATAGAGCGGGGTGATGCCGGTCGCAGCCTCGCGGGCAAAATCGCGCAGCGGGACGTTGGTCTGCTTGATGTCGTAGACCGAGGCCGAACCGGATATCTTGCTGTCGAGCAGGTCAACCTTGACGCCGAATTCGGTGTTCTCCTCGAGCGTCGGCTCCACGAGCTTGCCGGTGCCGTCCGCAGTCCAGTTCGGACGGAAGCTCTTGCCCTTGCTGGCGAAGAGCGAGACGCCTTCGAACTTGGGGACCCGCACCACGACGCCATACTGCGGAGTGAACTTGCTCTTCTTGAGCGCGCCCTGTTCGCTCGCGGTCTGACGGCCACCGACGAAGATGTGTAGTTTCTCTTTGAACGCATTCATCTGGTCGACGAAGTAATAGGAGGTTTCCTTGCCGACCGTCCTCGGTTTCGAGTAGTCGAAACCGTTGGGGTTGGCGCTGAGCACGTTGGTGACGAGCTTCTGATCGAGGCCGCTGCGCGGATCATAGATCACGCGCGTGCCGTTCAGGGTGAGCGAGCGCTCGCGGATTTCACGATATTCGAACCCGGCCAGGGTCCGGTGGTTGAGGCCGAAGGTGCTGAAACGGCCGACCAGTTCGTGCATGGTGTCCCAGCGGGTGGTGAGCGATTTGCCCATCTGGGGAGGATCGGAGATGCCCAGGCCGTTCAGGATCGCGATCGGCCGGAAGGTCGATTGCCGGGCATAATCGGTCGTTTCGCGGTAGTTGTAGTAGAAGCTGCGCCAGTCGAGCCAGTCGTTGATCTGAAACTTGGCCTCGATGAAGCCGGCATCGCGTTTCCGGTTTTCGTAGGCCTGCGAACCCTGGATGTTCGCGCGATAGCCGTCCGGATACATGAGCTCGTTCACGTTCACGACTTCCGTCGGCGCATTCGGGCCATACTCGGGTGTGCGGGTCAGCCACGCCACGGTCGTCTCGCCGATCTGCGGGTAATTGGCCGGCCGCGGCAGGCCCTTGCTGTCATATAGGCTGATCGCCTCGTTGTTCGCGGCGAGAAACGCCGGGTTCGTGAAGGTCAGGTGCTGTTCGGGATAGGTGTCGCGCGCGACCTCCTCGTAGTTCACGTTGAACGTGAGCCGGCTCGTCGGCCGGTACTCCAAGGCGACCTGAATGGCGTCGTCATGCACCTCGTTGTGTTTCACCCAGCCGTCGCGGTCGAGCTTCGTATAGCTGACGAGGTAGGCGAGCTTCTTGTCGATGAGCGGACCGGTCGAGCGGAATTGCCCGTAGGTGCGGTCAAAGGAACCGTAGCCCAGCGCCACGTCCGTGGAATTGTAGAATTTCGGGCGGCGGGAAATGATGTTGATGACGCCGCCGGCGCTGGCGCGGCCCTGCAGCACCGAGACGGGCCCCTTGATCACCTCGATGCGCTCGGCATTGTAGCTCATGAAATCGCCGCTGCCCCCGCCGTTGACCTCCGAGCCGTCGTTCTTCAGCACCGAGGTGAAGCCGCGGCCGAAGATCTGCTGGTAGTCCGACGAACTGCCCGTCACGTACCGCATGGCGTCGCGAAGCTCCGTGAGGTTCTTGTCCTTCAGGAAATCCTCCGTGAGGATGGAAATGCTCAGCGGCGTGTTGATGATCGGCTCGCCGGAGCCGGTCGCCGTGGTGGAATTCGTGGCGCGATAGCCGTAGTCCTTCTTGCTGACGACGCTGTAGGGGTCGAGGCGCAGGACCGGCTGCTTCGCCGACGATTCAGCGGCCGGAGTGACGGCCTCCTGGGCCGTGAGAAACGCAGGGCTGAAAAGGGCCATGAGCGCCACGAAGGCGGCGCGGCGGCCCGCAAGGTTGCTGGATGAGGTAAACATAGGATAATGACTCTTGGGGTTGCTCAATTTCGGCATCCAGCATGCCAGAGACGGCGCGGCGAGCGTTAGTAAGAAGACGGGATAGCATTGGTGTTCTTCTGACTTCGCGAGTTGAAGCAAATACCGATAGCGGCCGCCCGCCGCGCGACAAATCGGACGACATTTCGGCAGAATCTTCCCACTGCAAGCGAGCAACCGCCGCAGATCAAGCGGGGTGCCTGCGGCACGGTGGCACCCAAGAGACGCGGGGAATTCAATCGCCAGCCTGATCGCAAAACGAGGTGAATCATAGCCGAATCCGGACTGAAGGGTGACCGATCCGGGGAGCAACCGGCGACGCACACTCGGCAACGCGCTCGAGTTTTTCCAAAAATTTTCCGATTGTTGTCATGTGAACAAGAACAGCCTCGATCCGAAGCGGCCAGCCCGGCAGCCAACGATAACTGCAGGCCACCACGAGTCCCTGAAGCCGTCACTATCCGGCTTACTTCGCTCTGGTGTTTTTCCGACCCGGAAGAAGAGAACCCGGACCATGGCCAAGGGCCTTGAGACAGAGCCTTGGCTGCGTGGGAACGGTTGAAAACCATGCGCGAATCGCTCATCGGCGGCGGGCCGCGTCTCAATTCGATGGCCTGCATCGACATGCTGCGCCAGACCATTCGCCCGCTTCTCCAGGACCAAGTGCGGCCCGAAGAAAATCACTCTATCCCGCGAAGAGGGAGTATCGCAGGGGAAATCAGATTCGTCATAGCCTGAGGTCGCTTTCTTGATAGTCGGGATCGCGCTTTTCGGATACGGTGTTCCCATCAGCCATACGGTCACCTTACCTCTGCCTACCTTATGCTTTCCTTGGAAACCTTGTCGCCGGCGACGACGCTAAAGCCGATCGACAAATCGCTCTTCACGCGCCTCATGGAGGAGGTCGCCAACGACAGCGGGCTGCACATCAGCTTCGAGGATCTCACGGGCGTGGTGCTCGACAATCCGGACATCCGCCTGCCCTACCACTTTCGCATCCATACCTGCGATTTCTGCCTGCATGCGAAAGGTTCGCCGGAATCGCATCAGCATTGTGTCCGCAACAAGATGGCCGCCAACCGCGTGGCGATCCAGCGGCGCGAGGGTTACCACGGCCAGTGCCACCTCGGTCTGACCGACCTGACGAAGCCGCTCGTCTTCCGCGACCAGGTGCTGGGGATCTTCTATTACGGCTCGTTCGTGCTCGTCGGCACCGAGGCGGCCGCCCGTGGCCGCATCCTGAAATTCTGCCGAAGGCACGGCTTCGATCCCGCCGGTTACCTCCGCGCCTTCGATCACGCGCCGCGGGTGTCGCCCGACCGTCTCGCCGAGCTCTGGCGCCGGCTGCATCTCGTCACCGACCTGACGCGTGTGATCGTCGAGAGCATCGGCATTCCCGCCGACCGCTACCGCACGCGCTCCGGCGCGCAATTCGCCACCTGGAACGGCGCGATGCCCGCGCTGGTGCGCACGGTGATCACCTTCATCAACCACCACTACAGCTCGCCGCTGCGCGTGCTCGACATCGCCACCGCGCACCGCTGCAACCCGGACTACCTCAGCCGCCTGTTCAAGAAGACGGTGGGCTTGAAGCTGATCGACTACATCCAGCGCGTGCGCATCGACCACGCCCAGCGCCTGCTGCTGGCGAACCGCTTCTCGGTCGGCGAAGTCGGTTTCATGGTCGGCTTTCAAGATCACAGCCATTTCGGCAAGATCTTCCGACAGATCGTCGGCATGACGCCGCAGGAATACCGCAGCGCCGAACTAAAGGACGAACCGGTGCCGGATGCGGGCGCGGCCTTCTCCACGTTCGAATACAGCAATATCCATGCATTCAATCCGCAATTCGGCGGCACCCCGGCCGGAAAGAAGAAATTGATAATGTAACCCTTACCGGGAGGCGATCAACTCCGCAGCCCCAACCGATCGGCTCGATTCAGGAGCGGTCCGGACCGAAGAAATGCTTCTCCAAGGCGATGCAAAGACTATGATAGATCGGCAGGTGCCGCTCCTGAATCCGCGGGGTTTCCCTGGACGGCGCGCGGATACAGGTATCACATAATGCCGCCATCCCTTCTCCAACACTACCGGTGAAGCCAATGGTCCGGACCCCAAGGCTCCGTGCAACGCGAAGCGCGTGCAACACATTGGCCGACCGGCCTGACGTGCTGATGCCAATGAGCGCATCATCCGGTCTTCCGTAGGCATAAACCTGCTGGGCAAACACCAGATCCGGCGCCACATCATTCGAAAAGGCGGTGGCCAGCGCCGTGTGTGCGCCCAGGGCGATGGCCGGCAGGGCTCCCTGGAGACCGGCCGCGATATACCGGCCGTCGGCAGCGTGCTCCTTTTCCAGTTGATCGCGGAACGGCGCGGGAATCGCGCGCTTGAGCAGAAATCCCTTCATCAACTCGCCGACAATGTGATCCGCGTCCGCCGCGCTGCCACCGTTGCCGCAAACCAAAAGTTTCCCTCCCTTGGAAAACGAGGCTGCGAGCAATTCATAGGCCTGCTCCACCTGGGGAAGACAGGGGATCAAATCGGGATAATCCTTTCCCAACGTGGCAATGGTTTCATTCATGGAAAATCAATGGGAACGGATGCCCCGGGTTCGCGATGGGGCTCACTCAAGCACACGCCTTCCATACACATGCAGCGCGGCGGCGATGGCGCCGTGGCTGCCGATGGTCTCGCCGAGCTCCGACGGGAGGATCTTGCAGGCCGCGCGGGGGATCTCCAACGCCTCGCGGTTCAGGGCCTCGAACAGCGGGGATTCCAACAACGGGCGGCAGCGCGGATAAAATCCGCCGAGGATGATCCGCTCGGGATTGAAGAGGTCGATGAGGATGGCCAGCGCCTCGCCCATCCGGTCGCCGGCCTCCCGCATGATCGCGAGGGCCGTCGGATCGCCCGCCATCGCCGCCTCGGCGACGATTTTGGTCGTGAGGGTCTGCTCCGCGGAATACCAGGCGGGAGGGTTCCCTCGCGCCTCGCGCAGGCGCTGCGCGGCCAGTCGCGCAATGCCCCCGCCGCTGCAAAAGCCCTCGACCGAGCCCGCCTTTCCATAACCGACCGGACCGTCGGACCGCAACCGCACGTGCCCGATTTCCCCGGCATCTCCGGTCGCGCCTTCGTAAAGTTCGCCGTTGAGGATCAGCCCTCCGCCCATGCCGGTGCCCGAGGTCAGAAAGATCATATGACGCGTCCCCCGCCCCGCCCCGAATTTCCATTCGGCCAGCGCGCAGGCGTTCGCATCGTTCATCAGGCAGGCCCGGCCGCCCAAGGCGTCGGAAAGCCACCTGCAGATCGGAACCCCGTGCCAGCTTTCGTGCAGGTTCGGCGGCGCAAGGATGATGCCTTTTTGGCT
>Ga0164241_10006677_pt1 | contig 10475 bp, 6 predicted proteins | sample OricomyardsoilBY_FD_108780 | JGI IMG/M metagenome (GOLD analysis project Ga0164241, IMG submission 108780) | Backyard soil microbial communities from Emeryville, California, USA - Original compost - Back yard soil (BY) | ecosystem: Environmental > Terrestrial > Soil > Unclassified | place: USA... | reverse complement strand
GCCGCCCATGAGATCGGCGAGCGCCAGGACCACCAGGAGCATCGGGTTGGCGAGCGGCTCGAGCACGTAGACATGGGGCATGAGGCGCGAGCGCAAGAGGCCCCAGCGCGTGTGGCGCTTGAGGAACGTCGTGATGGTCGCGCGCTTGACGACGTTGGTCACCGTCGTCGGCGCGAGGCGGACCTTGTAGCCCGCGGCCGCGAACATCTTGCCCATCACGAAGTCCTCGGCGAGGAACGGGCCGACGCTCTCGAAGCCGCCGAGGCTCTCGAACACCGAGCGCCGGAACAGCATCGACTTGCCCACCGCGCCGGCCTCGCCGAGCGCATCCGTGACAGCGATCGAGCCGGCGATCGGACCCGCCAGGTGCAGGTTCTCGAGCGTCGCGCCGAGCGTCTCCTCGCCGGTGCCGACGAACACGTTGGTGACCAGCCCGACGCCGGGCTCGAGCGCGCTCACCAGCTCACTCAGCCAGGTGGGCGACACCGACACGTTGCTGTCGGAGATCACCACCAGGTCGTGCGAGCCGACCGCGGACGAGCCCTCGAGCATCGCGCGCAGGTTGCTCACCTTGGGGTTCAGCGCGCGCTTGCCGTCGTGCACCACCGTCCTGACGTGCACGTCGGGGTAGCGCGCGCGCAGGCGGCGGACGACCTGCAGGGCAGGGTCGCTGGCGCCCTCGATACCGAACACCAGTTCATATTCGCAGTGGGTCTGGACGAAGAACGTCTCGAGGTTCGCCTCGAGCGCGTCGTCGGCGCCGCACAGCGGCTTCAGCACGGTCACCCGCTCATTGCACAACCTTGGTTGTGCATTCGCGGTCCGGTGCGCGCGCGCGGCCAGGCGCACGACGGCGACGATCGAGAAGATGGTGAGGACCAAGGTGGTGGTGAGGACCAACGCGATGAACATCATGAGCGGACCTCCTGACGAAAGACCCGCGACCAGAGCGGGTAGCTGAAGCCGAAGTAGACGGCCGCCGAGGCGACCACGCGCGCGAGCCACCAGGGCCACACGAGCCACACGCCGAGCACGTGGAAGAGCCCCGCGTTGAGCGCGAAGGCGCAGAGCTCGATGGCGAGGAAGAGCGTGCCCTGGCGGAGCAGCGCGCTCGAGCGATCCTGGAACGCGAAGCACTTGTTGCCGACGAACTGCACGACGAGCCCGAGCGTGAGCGCCGGCACGTTGGCCCACGCGGGCTGCACGCCGAGGTGATCGACGAGCACGCCGAGGACCACGAGGTCGATGGTCGAGGCGACCAGGCCGACGAGCGCGCTACGCGCGAGGGGTCGCGACGACCCCGGTGAGAGCGGTGACATGGACATCCTTGGTGGGGCTGGTTCAACCAGTCGCCGGGACGTCTACGAGAAGTGTGCCAGCCCAGCGGTCATGTCTAACCCGCTGAAGACAAAGGCCATGGAGCGATCGCTCGGCAATCCGCTACGCGTCGCCGCTGCGTAAGCGCGGCGCCGACTTCACGGCATGGACGCGGGCGGGTCGAGCTTGCCGGGGCAGTCGAGCGCGCCGAGGAAGCTGATGAGGTCGGAGCGCTCGGCGTCGCTCAGCGCGACCTTGTTCAGGAGCTTCGACTTGTTCTTGTTGGGGATGCCGCCGGCCAGCATGAGCGCCACAGCATCGTCAAGGGTCTTGACCGATCCGTCGTGGAAGTAGGGCGCGCTCTTGCTGACGTTGCGCAGGCTCGGCGGCTTGAACGCGGCCCAGTCCTCGGGCTTCTGCGACACCTTCATGCGCCCGACGTCGACGTCGGCCTCGGCCTTGGCGGTGCCGATGCCGACGTTGTGATAGACGCCGCCCGGCGTGGCCATGGCGGTCGAGAAGAACGGCGGCGCGTGGCAGGTCGCGCAGCCGGCCTTGCCGAGGAAGACGTCGAGGCCACGCTGCTGCGCCTCGTCGAGCGCGCCCTTGTCGCCGCCGGCGAAGCGGTCGTAAGCGGTGTCGTCGCAGATGAGCGTGCGCTCGTAGTAGGCGAGCGCGGTCTCGAAGTTGCCCGCCATCGGCTGGGTGTTCGGGAACGCCGCGTCGAAGAGCGCCTTGTAGCCCGGGATGGCGTAGAGCTCGCTCGCCTTGGCCTCGAGGTTGTCGTTGCCGACGCCCATGTTGCCGCCGCCCCAGGCGCCCTTGGCGTTGGACTCGAGGTCCTTGGCGCGGCCGTCCCAGTACAGGTCGGCGTTCCAGTAGGCGGCGTTCCAGATGACCGGGCTGTGGCGCGTGAGCGTCTTGTCGCCCGGGCCGACTGCCAGCGGGTCGTGGCCGCCGTTGCCGTCCTCGTTCTGATGGCACGAGTAGCAGGCGCGCGTGCCGTCGGAGGACATGCGCTTGTCGAAGAAGAGCGCGTGCCCGAAGGCGACCTTGGCGTCCCGCTGCGGGTCGTTCTCGAGGATGAGCTTCGGCATCTTCTCGAGCTTGCCCTGCGAGGGGCGGTCGGCAGCGGCGGGGGCGGGCGCCTGGTCGGAGGACTTGCCGCACGCGGCAAGGAGGAACACGACGGGGATGAGCTTACGCATGACGCCGGCGACCATACGCGGGCTCGCCGAGAAGAACCATTCTCTCGAGGCTTGCCCCGTGGCATCGTGGCGTCATGCGCGTGTGGGTGATCTTGCTAGTGCTGCTGTCGACCGCCGCCCACGCCGAGGCGCCCCCGCTGGTGGAGGTCTTGCCGACCGGCGTGAGCGAGCTCGGGCGAGCCTACGATGCGCGCGAGGCGCGCCTCGACCTGTACCTCGACTGGCCTGACGCGCACCCCGACGAGGTGCAGCTCGAGGACATCGTGCGCGCCGCGCTGGCCGACGCCGACGACGCCGGGCGTAAGGTCCGTGGGGTCATCCCATGGGTGGTCGTCGACGGCGCGTGGGTGCCGCTGCCGGCGCTGTTGCCGGTCGTGCCCGTGCCGACGAAGCCTTGGGAGCACGCGGGTCCGGTGCCGAAGACGACGCTGCCGACGGGCGGGCGCGCGCGGGCCGGTGCGCTCAGCGGCAAGCACGTCTATGTGTCGGCGGGCCACGGCTTCACCTGGACCCCGGCGCTCGACGCGTGGGCCACGCAGCGCGGCAACAACTTCGACATGGTCGAGGATCTCATCTCGGCCGAGACGATCGATCAGTACCTCGTGAGCGGCCTCGAGAACGCGGGCGCGACCGTGTGGACGGTGCGCGAGCGCGACATGAGCCCGACCATGCGCATCGTCGACGACCTCGACGCGAGCGCCACCGGGACGTGGACGACCTCCACCAGCGCCGGCTTCGGCGCCATCAGCGGGCCGTGGCTCGGCAACGCGAACCCGTTCGCGGGGGGCACGACCAAGGTCAGCGCCGCGAGCGCGACGGTGAGCGCGACCATGACCTGGCCCGCGCAGGTCACTGGCGACTTCGGCGTGTACGTGAGCTGGTCGGCGGGCAGCAACCGCGTCGCTGACGCGCACTATGTCGTCCGCCACAGCGGCGGCGAGAGCGAGCTCAGGGTCGACCAGACGCGCCATGGATCGACCTGGGTCCACCTCGGCCGCTTCCACTTCAGCGGCGCCGCCGACGAGGGCGTCGTGCTGCTGAACGACACGCACGGACCGACGACCGATCACTTCGTGGCGGCGGACGCGGTGCGCTTCGGCGGCGGCATGGGCGACTTCGCGCGCGGGGCCGGCGAGATCCCGACGCCCAAGGTCTCGGGGCGGCCGCGCTGGGAGGAGTCGGCGCGCTACGCGGTGCAGTACCAGGGCGCGCCGACGAGCGTGTATGCCTACACCGCCGATGAGCGCGACCAGGACGTCGGCGGACGCTCACGCTACGCGGACTGGCAGCACGAGCCCGGCGAGGACGCCATCTACGTGGCCTGGCACACCAACGCGCCCGACCCCGGGCGCGGCACGTCGACGTTCGTCTACGGCCCGAACCCGCCCGACGGCAGCTACGACTTCACCGGCATCACCGGCAGCGACGACCTCGCGCAGGCGATTCACACAACCATGGTTGTGGATATCCGCAGCCACTTCGACGCGAGCTGGCGCGACCGCGGCGTGTCGTCGGCGTACTTCGGCGAGATCAATCCGAGCCACAACGACGAGATGCCATCGACGCTCATCGAGGTCGCGTTCCACTCGACGGAAGCCGACGCGGCCTACCTGAAGCAGCCGCGCTTCCGCGAGGTCGCGGCGCGGGCCTACGTGCGCGGCATCATCCGCTACTTCGCGGCGCGTGACGGCGTGGCGGCGGTGCTGCCGCCCGAGCGGCCGCGCGCGGTGCGGGTCGTGGGCGTGGACGCGACGCACGTGCGCGTGAGCTGGAGCGCGCCCGAGGACGACGGCGGCGGCGCGACGACGGGCTATCGGGTGTACGTGAGCGAGGACGGTCGGGGCTTCGACGACGGCGTCGCGGTGGACGGCACGAGCGTCGTGCTCGACGTCGCCGAAGGGGTCACGACGTTCGTGAAGGTGAGCGCGACGAACGCCGGCGGTGAGTCGTTCGCGAGCCCGGTGCTGGCCGCGCGGACGGGCTGCGCCGAGGCCCGGGTGGCGTTCGTGATGGGCTTCTATCGGCTCGACGCGGCCGGCTACCCGCGCGACGACCTGTCGGCCTATGACCTCGGCTCGGTCATCCGCGGGCGCCTCGCCGAGGTGAACGCGTTCGACTATGTCATCCAGCACGCCGCCATGCTGGGCGTCGCGTTCGACGGCTTCGAGGCCGACGGCCTCACGGCCGCCGACGTCGCGCCGTACCGCGTGCTCGACTGGCAGCTCGGCGAGGAGTCGACCGTCGACGAGACGTTCTCGAGCGCGGAGCAGGCGCTCGTCAGCGGCTGGCTCGGGCCCGATGAGCTGCTCATCGTGAGCGGCGCGGAGCTCGCGTGGGATCTGGGCGCCAAGGGCTCGGTCGAGGATCAGGCGTTCCTCGCGTCACTCGGCGCGACCTATGGGGCCGATGATGCCGGCACGACCGAGGTCGACGACATGACCATCCAGGGGCGGGAGGCCGGCCTCTACGACGTCGACTTTCCGGACGTGCTCACGCCCGTCACGGGTGCCGAGGCGCTGCTCCACTACAGTGGCGGCGCGGTCGCGGCGACCCGCTTCACGACCGCTGCTGGCGCGGTCGCCATCCTGGTCGGCGTGCCGCTCGAGGTGCTCGGGGACGACGCGACACGCAACCAAATGGTTGCAGGTTGGCTGCAGCCCTTCGACCTCGACTCCGGCTGCACTACCAACCCGGAGCCCGAGGCCGAGCCCGTGGTCGAGGCCGTGGCCGAGGTCGACGTCGAGCCGAGCCCCGAGCCGACCGTCGAGCCCGCACCCGACGCGAACGACGGCCCCGAGGTCAGGGTCGGGCGGCCCGTGCGCGTGGCGCACAGCCACAGCTTCACGGGCGACGACGGCTGCGGCGCGGGCGATCCGAGCGCGCCCTGGCTCGTACTCGGCCCGATGATTTTCATCGGCCTGTGGTCACGCGTTTCCCGCTCCCGTGGCACCGAAGGATTGTAATAGTTAGCACTCCCCAGCGCCTGACCCGCCCGCTCGACGACGTGCGTCGGACGCTGTGGCGTTGGTCTGCCAAGACGCGGCTCGGGCGCGCGTGCGTGCGCGACCGCGGGCTGCGGCTCGGGGTGCTGGCGGTCGGGCACATGGTGAGCGCGCTGGCGCTCACGCTGCTCGCGCCGCTGTGGCTCTTGCTGCTCGGGCCGATCGTGCTCGGCGTGCCGCACGTCGCGAGTGACGTGCGCTACCTGATCGTGCGCCCGGTCATCCGCCTGCCGCGCGTCGGTCTGGCCATGATCTTCGTGCCGCTCGCGGCCATGACGGTGCTGCGGGTGATGCCGCTCATCGGTTTCCCGACCATCGCCAACCAGTCGGCCATCGAGGTCGGCCTCGGCGCGCTCGCCATCACCTGCGCGGTGAGCTGCGCGCGCACCACGCCGAGCCTGCGCGTGCTGTTCATCGGCTTGGCGCTCGCGCTCGGCGTCGTCGGTGTGTGGCTCGGGCACACCGCCGCGCTGGTCATCGCGCACCTGCACAACCTGGTGGCGTTCGGCTTCTGGCTCGCCATCTATCGCTCGGAGGCGCCGCTCTCACGCGTGCTCGCCATCGCCGCGCTCTACCTCGGCATCATGGCGCTCATCGTGGGTGGCGCGCTCGACGCGATCCTGTTCGGCACGACCAGCGGCGCGGCCGCGCACCTCGACCTCGACTACATGGCGCGCTCGGTCGCGACCGGCGTCGACCCGACGCTGGCGATGCGGCTCGTGGCCAGCTACGCGTTCGCGCAGGCCATGCACTACGTCATCTGGATCCGCCTCGTGCCGCAGCGCATGGATCCGCGCCCCGCGCCGCCGACGTTCGCGCGCACCGTCAGTCGCCTGCGTGATGACTTCGGGCGCGTGGGGCTGGTGCTGCTGGTCGTCGTGTCGCTCGCGTTCCCGCTGGCGACCTTGGCGTTCGACGCGCTCGACGTGCGCTACGTGTACCTGCTCGTCATCGTCGCGCACGGCTGGCTCGAGCTGGCGATGTTCGCGGCGCTCGGGGTGCAGGCCACGCGAGCTCACGCGTGAACGATCACTTCCTCGTGCTGTGGCTGATGGCGTTCATCTCGACGGTGCTCGTCGAGACGCCCATCTACATGCTGTTCTTGCGCGAGCGCATGCACCTCGGCTGGGCCGCGCTGGTGTCGCTCGGGCTGCAGATGGCGACGCATCCGGTGCTGTGGCTCGTCTGGCCGCTGGTCTCGCCCGAGGTGCAGGACACGCTGAGCTACTGGCAGCTCGTGCTCGTGGTCGAGATCATCGTGACCCTCGTCGAGTTCGCCCTCTTGATGCTCGTGCTCGGGCTGAAGGACTGGCGCCGCGCGCTGCTCGCGTCGCTGGTCGCCAACACCACCTCGACCGTCGTCGGCTTGCTACACTAAATTCAGCAGCACACGTGGGCCCTTGGCCCAGCCGATGGCGATGAAGCTGTCGAACCAGAGCGGGCGAGGGGCGTGGACGAACGGCAGCACCCGCCGCTCGACGCGGGTCCTCACGCGCGCCGGCGTGCGCGCGTCCGCGGCCTGCCAGTCTCGCCAGTCGTGCTCGAACGTGTGCACCTCGTCGCGCGCGCGGTGCTCGGGTGCGTGCAGCAAGTCCCAGGCGATGGCCTCGCCCAAGAGCGCGTGCATATCGTCGGGCACGAAGCGCCGGAGGACCGCCTCCGCCTCGCGTGCGAAGCTCGGCAGGTCCAGCAAGACCTCGGCGCAGACCGCGTCGAGCGGCTCGCGTCGCTTCGACCCCAGGCCGTCGATGGGCGCGAGTATCGACTCGCTCGCGAGGATGGCGTCCGCGCGTCGCGCGAGCGTCTCGCGGAGCGCCGCGAGTCGTGGCGTGTCGGCCCGAGCGAGCGCGTCGACGGCCGGGACGAGCGGCAGCCCGAGGGCGTAGCGCATCAGCCGCAGCGGCGTCGCCAGGAGGCCCTGCAAGACGACGCTGGCGAAGAGGTAGCCGAAGACGTACGCGTCACGCCACGCGTCGACGGACATCGTGTCCGAGCCGACGACGATGCGCTCGCGCTCCTCGACATGCACCGGCTCGTCGACCTCGAAGGGCAAGCTCGGGACATCGCGTGTCTCGAGGCGGTAGCGCGCGATGGTGATGGGATCGGCCAGCTCGGCGTTCACCAGGAGGCGCGCGCAGTGCAGGTAGAACACGTCGCCGGAGAACGGGGTCAGCGCCTGTACGATGCTCTCGCGGAACGAGCCAGGCGTCTGCACCGGCAAGCCGAGGATGATCTCGTTGTTGGTCGGGATGCCGCGCGCGTTCGCCTTGGCGCGCAGCTCCAGCGCGCGCTCTGGGTGGATGTTGTCGCGCTTGATCGCGGCGAGCACCTCGGGCGCGAAGTCCTGCATCGACAGCGACACCTGCGTGCCGATGCCAGCGTCGGTCAGCGCCTCGACCGTGGCCAGGTTCTTCTCCGTCGCGTTCTTCGTGAGGTGGAAGTAGACGAAGCGCGGGTACCCCGTCTCGCGCGCGAGCTCGCCCAGGCCCTCGACGATCGACAGGTCGCGCTTGCGGATGCCGAAGTTCGCGTCGACGAAATACAGGTACGGCAGCGCGCGCTCGGCCGCCCAACGAAGCTCGGCCATGACGCGCTCCAGCGGCAGCTCCAGCACCTTGCTCTCGGTGGCTTGGCCCCAGTCGCAGAACGTGCACGAGAACGGACAGCCGCGGTTCGTCTCGAAGAGCGCCGACGTGTGCACGCCGGGCGCCTCGGCCATCAGGCGATCGAAGGTGCCGTCGAGGTACGGCGATCCGAGCCCGATGTAGTCCTCGGTGGTGAGCCGCGGTCCGCGCGCGGTCATGTGGATGTCGTCGCCGAGCCGCGTGGTGACGCCGGCGATGGCGGCGAGCGAGTGGCCGCCACGACAGGCGCGCAGGATGTTTATGAACGGTCGTTCACCTTCGCCGGCGACGAGCGCGTCGAGCATCGTCTCGGCGAGCATGCGCCGCGCGTCGGCCGGACGCCGCGGCACCGAGGGCCCGCCGGCGACGACGATGGTGTTCGGGCTCGCGGCTTTGAGCCGGCGCACGACCTCGATCGTGTAGCGCTCGTTCCAGGTGTAGAGCGAGACACCGACGACGTCGTGGCCTCGCAGCAGCCGCGCCGCGTGCTCGGGCTCGTGGCGTCGCCAGTGGATGGCGACATCGACATCGGCAAGGTCCGGCGTCGCACCGGCCGTGGCCGCGAGGATGCCGGCCGCCAGCGGCAGCGCGCGCATGGTGCTCGAACCTTCGTATTGAGTCACTGCGACACGCATGTCGTCAGCATGACGGAGCGTCAGCGAGTGTGCAACCGCGACGCGCCGCAGCGCTCAGTGCGCCCCACGCAGGTACGCGAACAGCGTCGCGAGGCCCTCGTCGTCGAGCTCGCTGGTGACCGTCAGGCCGCGCTCGTCGCGCCGCACCGACACGCCACGCAGGTGCGGCGCGAGCGCGAGCAGGGCAGGGAAGGTGGGCGCATTGCCGAGCGCGCTGGGCGTCAGCAGGGCGAGCTCGTGCTTCACGGTCGCGAGGCGCGCCTTGCCATCGGGCGGCGCGAGGCCCTCGAGCTCGGTCGCGATGGTGCCGAGCGCGCTGATGACCGTCTGCGTGCGCTGGTCGCCCGAGCGCGCCAGCGCCGCCACGCGGCTCGCTTCGATGCGGGCCTCGATGCGGCTCGCTTGGTCGGCGGTCGGGCCCATGTCGGCCGGCTCGCCGTCGCCGATGGGGATGTCGAAGGTCAGGCGGCGCCGTGAGTCGAGCGCGATGGCCGCGCCGAACGAGCCGAGCTCGGCGGCGTTGTCGGCCCCGACGAGCTGCGCGCGCGCGGGGCTCTCGGGGTCGACCAGCGCCCACATCGGCCCGGACTTCTGGAGCCGATCATAGAGGCGCGCCGAGGCCTGGTTGCGGTCGCGCTTGTCGCCCTTCAGCGCGGCCGTGAGCGCCGGGTCGCCGATCGCCACGCGGTCGCTGTCGATGGCGCGCACCGCCATGCCGAGCGGTTCCAGGCGCTGCTGCAGCGCGGGCGCGACGTCGGCGATGTCGTCGGACTGCAGCACCACCGTGCGCGCGCCGTCGTGGCCGACGATGAGCATGGCGTCGGTCATGTCCTCGAGCGAGACCTTCTCGGCGTCGAGCGCGTCGAGCGCGGCGGCCGTGTCGGGGTCGCTCTTCACGAGCCCGAGCACCGACTTCTCGGCGGCCAGGATCTTGGGGTTGAAGCCCGCGACGAAGGTCGCGTCGCGCGGCGCCCAGTCGGCCAGCTCGGCACGCGGCAGGCCGGTGATGAACAGGAACAGCGCCACGCACGCGGCGGTCACGCCGAGCAGCGACAGCGCCATGGCGCGGATGGCGCGGCGGCTGACCTCCTTCTTCTCGATGCCCTCGGTGTTCTTGGCGCGCCCGACGGTCCACGCGACGATGACGCCGAAGCCGTAGAGCACGTTGACCGGCACCGCCATCATCGTCTGCGAGAGCGGGTCGGGGGGCGTGAGGATGCCGCAGACGATGAACGAGATGACGATGAAGTAGCGCCAGAACTTGAGCAGCCCGCGCGCCGACACGAGGCCCCACAGGGCCAGGAAGAACAAGAGCAGCGGCAGCTCGAAGACGAGGCCGAACATCATCAAGAACATGATCGAGAACGAGTACGCGTTCTGCAGCGTGACCATGACGTCGACGTGCCCCGACTCGAGCGTCATCGACACGAGCCAGTTCGTGATGAACGGGATGATGATGATGTAGGCGAAGGCCGCGCCGATGAGGAAGAACACCACCGAGAAGCCGGTCAGCGGCAGGATGAAGCGCTTCTCGTTCTTGTAGAGGCCGGGGGAGATGAACCCCCACAGCTCCCAGAAGATGTAGGGCGAGAACAAGAACACCGCCGCGACCACCGTCACCTTGACGTAGACGATGATGCTCTCGGTGAGCTGGATGGCTTGGTAGTGGTAGATGCCGTTGTCGGCGAG
>Ga0164241_10006676_pt1 | contig 10475 bp, 6 predicted proteins | sample OricomyardsoilBY_FD_108780 | JGI IMG/M metagenome (GOLD analysis project Ga0164241, IMG submission 108780) | Backyard soil microbial communities from Emeryville, California, USA - Original compost - Back yard soil (BY) | ecosystem: Environmental > Terrestrial > Soil > Unclassified | place: USA... | reverse complement strand
TCCGAGCGAGCCCGAGACGACGAGGTCGTGGATTGCGACGACGGGCGGGCTGTAGAGAAACGTGTGACCGGGCATGAGCACGAGTCCCTGTGCGGCGGCCGTCGTCGCCAGTTCGGCCGCATCGCGTGTCGAAGCCGCGAGTGGCTTTTCGATAAAGACGTGCTTGCCCGCAGCGAGCGCCGACATTCCCAGCGGGTGATGCGTCGAGACAGGAGTCGCGATGACAACCGCGTCCACGTCGTCGGCGTCGATCACGTCCTGGACGTTGGTCGTTCGACGTACTGCCGGATAGCGGCGGCCAACGAGCGCGAGGCGCTCCGGGTCCAGATCGCAAACGGTGACGAGCTCGGCCGCGTCGAGCTCGGCCAGGTTGCGAACGAGATTCGGGCCCCAGTAGCCGAGGCCGATGACCGCCGTGCGGACCGGGCTGCTCATGCCGTGGCACGCCTCTGGCGGAGGAGTGCGAACGGCGTGCGGAAGAGGAGCCGCAGATCCAGTCCGAGCGACCAGCCGCGAACGTAGGCGACGTCCATGTCGAGCGCCTCGCCGAAGGTCGAGTTCGCTCGGGCGCTGACCTGCCAGAGGCCGGTGATGCCCTGCGGCACCAGGAAGCGCTCCACGTGATGCGGCTGGAAGAACTCGAGCTCGTACGGGATGCAGGGCCGAGGCCCGACGATTGACATGTCGCCCCGAACGACGTTGATCAGCTGTGGCAGCTCGTCGAGGCTCGTCTTTCGGAGCCACCGTCCGAACGGGGTCACGGCGTTGTCCCGGTTCAGCTTGTACATGCCGTTCCCGTTCACGCTGGCCCTGGAAGACGTGATCGACTCGACGTAGGCACGGTGCTCCTCCGGATCCGTGTCGACGTGCATCGTCCGGAACTTGAGACACGTGAACGGCCGCATGTCGAGGCCGAGTCGCTCCTGGCGGAAGAACACGGGCCCCGCGGAGTCGAGCTTGATGCGGATCGCCGCATACGCGAAGAGGGGTGCCGTAATCAGGAGACCGATCGCGGCGAGGACGACGTCCACGACACGCTTCAAGACGAAGGACGACTTGGAGAGTCGAGCGGGCGGAACGCAGATGAGCGGCATCCCCTCGAGCAGGTGCATGCTCGCGCGCGGTCCGATGACGTCGAAGAGGCGCGGCACGACGTCGACGATCACGTCGCCGTCGCGCAGTGACCGAACGACGCTCATCGTCTGGCTGTCGGGCTCGTTCGAGAACGTGACGATGACGCGATCGATGCGATGCTCGTCCACGAGCGACCGGAGATCGTCGAGCTCACCGAGGGTCGCGACGTTGCGCGTCTCCGCGCGGCTCTCGAGAGGTTCCGCGTCCACGAATCCGACGAGGTCCAGCCGGTATTCGGGATGCTGACCGATCTTCCGGGCAACGAGCTGGCCGATCTCGCCCGCACCGACGACGAGCGTGCGCATGGCGTACGCGCTCGACCGTCGCGTGAGCGTCCGCGCGACCGCGCGAGCGGTGGTGACGAGGACGATCGCTAGCAGCCAGAACGCGACGAGACGCCCCAGCTGGGGGGACGCAAGTCCGGTCACCCAGGAGAGAGCCTGGAAGAACCACGTTCCGAGCGTGACGATGACGAGCACACCTGCAAGCTCGTCGACAGTCGAATGGTCCGTGCGCTCCTCGTCGCGCTCGTACAGGCCCTGCAGCTTCGCAAGCACGAGCCACATCGGCAGCGTGCAGAGGAAGAGGAAGATCTCGCCGCTTGGCCGGATGCGGTCGCCGGCGTCGGGGCCGAAGGCGACGGTCGACAGGGCAAAGGCGATCGCGATGCCGATGGTGTCGCCTGCGACGAGCGCCCGTCGCATGAGCCAACCGCGGCGCCCGTGCGTCGCGGCTCGCTCCCTGCGCCGCAAGAGCTCGGCACGAAAGGCGTCGGTCGCCGGCACGCTCGCGGCGAGCCCGGAATCGTCGGTCTCGAAGACTGCCACTCTCCCCCGTCCCCCATTCCCTTCCTCGAAGCTGCCGGACGACCCCCTCCCGGAAGCCTCGACCAGCCTCACAAGAGAGTACTCGCGTTCACCCGCCTTGGGAAGGGGGACATGTCGATCCTGGACGTATGGTCATCGATGGGACATCCCATCGTCGCGCGTCGCTGGGGCGATCAGCCGGCCCGGGGGGCGCCGCGGTGCAACGCCTGCTCGCCCAGGACGGCCCTGAGGTCGCCGCCGAGGTTCCGCCACTCGTGGCGGGCGCGTCGTGCGACCGCTCGATATGCGCGGCTCTGCTCCCTCGGGGGCAGCCCGCTTCGGTGCACCACGGCGGCGTGGTGGGCCAGCATCGTCCAGTGCGGGAGCCCGAGTCGCGGCTTCGAAGCCGTGTCGTACCAGGCAGCCCGCGCTTTCGGCGAGACGTTTACCTGCATCGAGGCGCCAACGTGCACCCGTCGGGTGTACGACGTACCCGGGACGAACACCGCCTTGCCCGCGAGGACGAGCTCGAAGAGAAAGACCTGGTCGGACGCGACGTAGCTTCCGTGCAAGCCTCCGCGCAGAAGCGAGGACCGGCGCGCGAGTCCGAAGACGGCCCAGAGGATGTCCCTGCTGCGTCGGATCTCGTCGACGAATGCGCGGGCGCGCCGCCCGGCGTGGGGGTCGACGAGGCCGAGGTCGGCCGGCTCCGTCCGCAGCGTCCGGCCCTCGGCGTCGATCTCGATAAGGGTCGGGAACGCGAGCGAGGCCTCGGGCTCGGCGTCCAGGGCGGCGCTGCACAACTCAAGAAAGCGGTTGTCGATCGTGTCGTCGTGGGCGATCCACTTGAAGAAGTCGGTCGCCGAACTCAGTGCGAGACATCGGTTGTAGTTCGGCGCACCCCCGACGTTCGTCTCGTTCCGCACGTAAATCACGCGCTCGTCGCGGGCCGCGAACTCGCGGCAGATCTCCTCCGTGTCGTCCACGGAGGCGTTGTCCGAGATGACGAGCTCGAAGTCTTGCTCCGTCTGGTCGAGCACCGACGTGATCGCCTCTGCGACGTAGCGTGCGCCGTTGTACACCGGGAGCCCCACACCTATCCTCGGTGACGCGCCCGCCCCTCGCCGTCCGGGATCGGATGGGACGCTCAACGACGCCCTCTCTTCCGAGACCCGGTCTTGTGTGTCATGCGCGCATACCGGATGTCATCCCGCGCAAGCGGGGTGCGTGCCGGGCAGGTTGCAATCGTCGGGTCGGGGTCAGACTCAGCGATCGATGACGGCAGAGGGTGGGCCACCCGACGCAGGGCTTTTGGGCACACGGAGCAGCCTGGCAGGGACGCCCGCGACGGTTGCGCCGGACGACACGTCGCGTGTGACGACCGCGCCAGCGCCGACGCGCGCGCCGGCACCGATCCGCACGCCACCCAGAACCACGGCCCCCGAACCGATCGATGCGCCGCGCTCGACGACCGTGTGCAGCAGCTCCCAGTCGCCCTCGGTCTGCAACACGTCGTCGTCGGTGGTCGCACGGGGGAACTTGTCGTTGACGAACATGACGCCGTGCCCCACGAACACCCCGTCCTCGATGGTGACGCCGTCACAGATGAAGGTATGGCTCTGGATCTTGCAGCGTGCGCCGACGACCGCTCCGCGCTGGATCTCGACGAACGGCCCGATCCGCGAGCCGTCGCCGACCCTACAAGCGTAGAGGTTCGTGAAGGCGTGCACGACGACGTCCTCTCCGAGCCGGACGTCGTCGAGCAGACGGTACGGCGCGTCGTTCGACGGGTCAGGCACCTACGAACCACGCCTTCAGGCCTTCGGCGACCAGCTCCGTCTGACGTTCGCACATGCCGGGAAAGAGCGGGAGCGAGAGGCATTGCCGCCCGATCGCCTCTGCAACCGGGAACGCTCCCTCCGAGTAGCCGAGCGACGCGTACGCGCCGCTCAGATGAGGCGGCTCGGGGTAGTGCCGCCCACACACCACCCCGCGCTCGGATAGGAACCGCGCGAGGCCATCGGGGTCGGAGGTCCGAACGACGTAGAGGTGCCAGACGGGCGTGCTACCGGGAGCGACGGGCGGAAGGACGAGGTCGCCCACCCCGCCGAGCGCAGCGTCGTAGCGCGCCGCACAGGCCCTGCGGTCGTCGTTCCATGCCTCGAGACGCTCGAGCTTGTGGAGGAGGACCGCCGCCTGGATCGTGTCGAGTCGGGCGGTCCAGCCGATCTCGTCGTGATGGTACTTCCGCTCCTGGCCGTGCTCCCGAAGCGCCCGAACGCGACGGGCGAGCCCCGCGTCGCGCGTCACGAGCGCGCCGGCGTCCCCGAACGCACCGAGGTTCTTGCCCGGATAGAAGCTGAACGCCGCTGCGTGCCCGGCAGCGCCTGCCCTGACCGAATCGCGGTCAGCCCCGTGGGCCTGCGCAGCATCCTCGAGGACGACGAGGTCGTACCGCTCGGCGAGGGCGAGCACCTCCGTGACTGCTGCCATCTGACCGTAAAGGTGAACCGGCAGGATGGCCCTGGTTCGGGGGCCGATCTGATCGGCAACGGCCTCGACGTCGAGACAGTAGTCCTGCTCGGAGACGTCTACCGGCACCGGCGTCGCGCCGACTTGGCTGACCGCTTCCCACGTCGCGACGAACGTCATCGCCGGAACGATGACCTCGTCGCCCGGACCGATGCCCAAGGCGGCGAGGCCGAGCCGCAGCGCGTCGAGGCCACTCGCAAGCCCGACGCAGTGCTCGACTGCGCACCAGGCGGCCCACCGCTCTTCGAACTCGCGGACCGGAGCACCGTTCACGAACGCCGACGAGTCGATCACCTGCACGATCGATTCGAGCACCTCCGTCCTCAGATCCGCGTGCGCGAGGCCGAGATCGAGGAACGGGACGTGTGAGGTGGTTTCGGGTACCGTGGTCATGTCGAGGCGGTCGACGGCGAATCACTTTTTAGAGTAACCAGGACCCTGAAGGGCGCAAGGACATGCCGGCCATCCAGCGTCTCACCCATGTCGTCGCGGCGGCCACCCTCGCGCTGGCCGCGCTGTTCAGCCCACTCGCCTCTCCCGACGCCTTGGCCAGTGGTCGCGAGGGGGACGCCATTCGGATGGATCGCCTGTTCGTCTCGTCGACGGGGAGCGACGCCCGGGCATGCACCGCGGCGGCTCCGTGCCAGACCCTCGCGCGCGCCCTCCAACTGGCGAAGCCCGGAGCGATCGTCCAGCTGCGAGCCGGAACCTATCCCGGGCAGGGGCTGGAGGGAGGGAAGGACGGCGCTCCGATCGTGTTCGAGCCGGCGCCGGGCGCCACGGTCACGTTCAGCGGGCAGCTTACGGTGACCTCATCGAAAAACCTCACGATCCGCGGTGTCCACATCGCCAACGAGGTCGTCTCGCCGGGCTTGCTCCTCCAGGCATGCAACGTGAACATCCGCGTCGAGGACGTCGTGGCGAAGTCGTTCGCGATCCTCGAGGGCAACCGCAATATCGTCCTGCGCGGCGGCGCCTACGGCGGGGCCCACACGCAGGGGGTCGAAGAGGATCCGGTGGTCGGCACCAGTCACTCGCGGGGGCCTGGAGCGAACTGCGACGGGGCGATCGCGCCACCGAGCCGGAACCTGCTGTTCGACGGGGTCCTCTTTCACGATTCGATGTGGGGTGCGACGAGCCGCGCCTTCTACGACCCGGCGCACCCCGACTGCCTCCAGATCCAGGGGTACGTCCAGGGACTCGTCATACGCAACTCGACCTTCCTACGGTGCGGGGACTCGTTCCTCGGGATGTATCCCGATCAGGGCGACATCTTCGACGTGCGGATCGAGAACAACGCGTTCATCGAACTCGGGAATCTCACGTACTTCGGGATCCAGATCGCGAAGAGCGACACACCGTACTCCTGCGGCAACTTCGTCTTCCGCCGCAACGTGTACTGGCCGAACAATCCGACCTCCTGGGCGCCGTACTCGATTCCGCGGTTCTCCTGCACCGCGAACGGGAGCGTTACGCCGGTGACCGAGAACCTGATTCAGGCGGGGTTCGATCGAAGCGTCTGCACGCTCGTAGAGGGGGAGAACGGTAATCGGTGGACCGACAACGTTTTCGTCTCGGGCACCCCCTGCGGCACGACCGTTGCTCTCCCCTGGGGGTACAAGATCGTCGACGGCAAGCTCAAGCTGGGCACGGACGAGAGGCGTGCCCTGAGCACGCTGTTCCTCCTCGCCCGAGGAGCCAAGGCGACCCTCGACGGTGTGACGAAGGAACTCAGGGCTCGAAAGCTGGTCGCTCCCGCTCGCACGGGATGGAACAAGCGGCTCGTGCGCCGCGCGCTCCTGGAGAAGCGCTACGTCGGTCGGTTCTACGGCCCGCCGGGCTGGCACCAGGGCGTGGTGACCCAGGTCGCGTGGAACCGAGCACAGGCTGCGCTGACCCGCTGAGCGCACGTGCGCGCGCTGATACTCGTCGAGAACACGAGCGTGCCCTCGGACCCGCGCGTGTGGCCGCAGTGCCGTTCCCTCACCGCCGCGGGCTGGGACGTGACCGTGGTCTCGCCGCGCGGGGAAACCCGCGATCTCGAACGCGAGATCGTGATCGACGGGGTCGCCGTCCACCGGTTCGACCAGCGTCCGAGCGGCGGTGGCGCGTTCGGCTACCTGAAGGAGTACGGCTCCGCCCTCGGGCACATGTCGCGTCTCGTGCGACGCCTCTCCCGCCGCGCCCCCTTCGACGTGATCCAGGCGTGCACGCCGCCGGACATCTTGCTCCTGTCTGGTCTTGCCGAACGTCGACGCGGCACTGCGACGATCCTCGACCACCACGACCTGAGCCCCGAGCTATACGCCGCACGGGGAGGTCGAGGTGCCGTGCGGCGCGGGCTTGCCGTCGCCGAGCGACTCGGGTTCCGGCTGGCCGACGTCGTGCTCGCGACGAACGAATCGTTCCGGGACGTCGCTCTCACCCGGGGCGGGAAGGAGCCCGACGACGTGTTCGTCGTGCGGAACGGGCCTGATCCGGAGGTCTTCCGCGCGGTCGCGCCGGATCCTGAGATCCGTGCCGGCGCGACGTACCTGATCGGGTACGCAGGCATGATCGGGCCGCAGGACGGCGTGCTGGAGGCCCTGCATGCCCTCGCGCACCTGCGGCGACGTCGCACGGACTGGCGGGCGGTCTTCATCGGCGACGGTGACGGGGTGAGCGCGGCGCGCGACCTCGCACGGCGGCTCGAGCTCGACCAGCTCGTGGAGTTCGTCGGGTTCGTCCATGAGAGGCCACGACTCGTCCGGCTGCTCTCGAGCTGCGACGTCTGCATCTCCCCGGAGCCGCGAAACGCGCTCAACGAGCGGTCGACGCTGATCAAGGTCGCCGAGTACATGGCTCTTTCGCGGCCGGTCGTCGCCTTCGATCTCACGGAGACGCGACGCACCGCGGCCGGAGCCGCGGCGTATGCCGCCGCGGACGACCCGGACGCGTTCGCGGCGACATTGGATGCCGTGATCTCAGACCCCGTTGCGCGGCAGCGAATGGGAGCTGAAGGGCGCGAGCGAGTGGATGACGCTCTCGCGTGGCGTTACTCGGAGCGAGCGCTACTCGCGGCGTACGCCCGCGCCATCGAGAAGCGCTCCCGTCGTGCGGAAAGGTGAGCGGCGGCGTTTTTCGGAGGCTGGCTCACCTTTCGCACATCGCCGCCGGAGCCGTTATCTCATCGTGCAGTTTCCGCCGCTATTGACCGTGTTGTTGCGCCAGACGACGGTGTTGCTCCACCGTTGGTTCCAGTCGTCACATGCCCACTGGCCCGGCCCGTACTGGAACGTGTTGTTCTCGACGAGGAAGTTCTGGCAGTCGGTCCGAATTGGAATGCCAACCCTGTCGATGCCGAGAGCGTTTGGCGTCCAGGTGGTGCGACGGATCGTGAAGCCGTCCCCGATGCCCTGGAAGCTGTTGTTCGCGGGGTTGCAGCCGAACTGGGCCGCGAAGTAGGTGCCCTTGCCGGTTTCCGAGATGTCGCGGAACGTCGTGTCCTCGATCAGCGTGTTGCGGACGTCGCCGAAGTCGGGGTACGAGCCGATGAAGCTCTCGGCGCACCGCTCGAACAGGCTGTTGCGGATCGTCACGTTGCTCGAGCCACCGTAGAACTGCATGCAGTCCGGGTGGGCGTTGCCGGGGTCCTGGTGCCAGAAGTAGTCGTGGACGCGCATGCCGTCGAGGGTCACCCCGTCCGACTGGTTACCGGTCGAGCAGTTCGTCCCGTTGGCCGACACGTTGCCGACCACCACAGGGTCGTCCTCGTTGTTGGTCGAATAGCTACCACCGCCGTGCTCGGTGAACCGCACGACCAGATTGCGGTTCCCCCGCGCAACACGCATGTCCCTCGCCTTGATCCCACCGCTGACACCACCGTCCACTGTGATCCCAGTGGTGCACTCGAACCAGAGCTCGTTCGCGATCACCACAGGCCCGGCAGCACGGAACGTGACGTTGCGATGGGCGTTGATCAGATACTGAGCCGGATAGCTACCCGCGGCCATCGACACCGTTTGACCCGCCTGCGCAACCGCGAAGCCACGCTGCATCGACTTGCACGGCGCCGTCGCAGTACAGGCAGCAGAATCGTTGCCGGACGGCGACAAGAACACGCTCGCACCGGAGGAAGGCTGAAGATCGCAGGCCGCCGTACTCGCGCTCGTCGACGCCTGCGCCGAGACGTTCCCCGCAGCGTCACGCGCGACAACACCGAGAGCGTAGGTCGAACCGCAGGTCAACCCGGTCAGCGCCTGGCTCGTGCCGGCGGCAGTCGCCACCTTCGTCCCGCCCCGGTAGACGTCGTAGCCGGTGACGCCGACGTTGTCGGTCGATGCCGACCATGAGACCGTGAGACCGATCTTTGTGACCGCAGAAGCGGCGAGGTTCGTCGGAACGGACGGAGGCGTCGTGTCCGGGCAGGCGCTCGTCGCGATGAGCACCGAGGTTGCACTCGAGCGGTTCCCGGCCGCGTCGTATGCGTCGACGCCGAGGGTGTAGTTCGTCCCGCACGTCAGCCCCGTGAAGGTATACGCCCGCTCTGCTGCTTCAGCGAGCTTGGTTCCCGCGCGGTACACCCCGTACCCGACGACTCCGACGTTGTCCGACGAGGCGGGCCACGTGACCGAGATGCTCGTCTGGGTCCGGTTCGCAAGAAGCACGGATCCGGGCGCCGGCGGAGGCGACGTGTCCGAGCAGGCCGCGGTCGAGAGGAATGCCTGCCCCCGGCCGGAGCGGTTTCCTGCCGCGTCGAAGGCGTCGACGGCCACCTGGTACGTCTTTCCGCACGCGAGCCCCGTGAGCGAGTACGACGTTCCCGTGGCCCCACCCGCGACCGCGCCGTCCCGGTAGACCGTGTAGCCGGTGACGCCGACGTTGTCCGACGAAGAGGACCAGGTCAGCCCGATCGAGGTCTGAGTGGCGGCGGTTGCAGCGAGCCCGGAAGGCGTCGTCGGGGGCTGCGTGTCGGCCGAGGGCGCACATGGATCCGTTTGGGCAGTCGTCGACGCAGGGGCCGACGCGTTGCCTGCCGCATCCTCTGCGGTGACGCCGACGGTGTACGACGATCCGCACGCAAGACCGGCCACGGTGCTCGTCGTGGTGACGGTCTGTGCGACGGCCGTGCTGCCCCGATACACGTTGTAGTGGTCGACGCCGACGTTGTCGCGCGCGGCCGGCCAGGAGATGCGCACAGTCGATCCGGTCGCGTCCAGGACGGAAACCGGCGCAGGCACGGTTGGCGCCTGGGTGTCTCCGCACGCCGCGGTCGAGACGGTCGCAGCCGCCTTGGCGGAGCGGTTGCCTGCAGCGTCCGCCGCGTCGATGTAGTACGAGTAGGTCTCGCCGCAGGTGAGACCGCTGAACGCCTGCCGGGGCTCCGCGGTCGATGCGACGAGGATACCCGCGTCGTACACGCCGTAAGAGACAACGCCGACGTTGTCGGATGAGGCGTTCCACGCGAGGACCGCCGAATCCTGGGTGCTGAACTGCTGCGCAAATCCGGTCGGCGCCGTCGGCGGCGTGGTATCGACGCACGCTCCCGTCGAAACGGTGGCGAGCGCGGGAGCCGACCGATTCCCTGCGCGATCGAATGCGAGCACCCCAACCGCGTACGAGGTGCCACAGCCGAGCCCTCCGAGCCTGTAACCAGTTCGCCTCGTGGTCCCCGCGAGTCGATCGTTGATCCTTACGGCATAGCCCGAGACAGGCCCCATGGAACGAGTCCAGTCGACGGCGAGCTGCGTGGTCGTCGCTCCCACCAGGGAAAGCCCCCCCGGGGGTGTCAAGACCTGCGCCTCGCGACGCTTCTCAGTTGTCGATGAGGTGACCTGCTTGTCGTCCGACGGCGTGGAAGTCGGGGACGAGGGCGCCGGCGCCGGCGTCTGCACAGCGCCACCCGACGTCTCCGTCGCAGTCGACGGCGAAGACGGCGGCTGCTTGCTGTCGCCCGGCTGCTTGCGGTCGCCCGGCTGCTTGCGGTCGCCCGACGGCTTGCTGTCGCCCGACGGCTTGCTGTCG
>Ga0164241_10006675_pt1 | contig 10476 bp, 7 predicted proteins | sample OricomyardsoilBY_FD_108780 | JGI IMG/M metagenome (GOLD analysis project Ga0164241, IMG submission 108780) | Backyard soil microbial communities from Emeryville, California, USA - Original compost - Back yard soil (BY) | ecosystem: Environmental > Terrestrial > Soil > Unclassified | place: USA... | reverse complement strand
GAGCGTACCGACTTCGTGGGACGGCGCGAAATTCTGGATGGCGCCGCCGATGACGAGAACCAGCGCGAAAACCGCAGCAAGCGGCAGCAGGATGCGCAACGTGCCGCGCGTCATGTCCACCCAGAAGTTGCCGATGGTGGGGGAGTGCCGAAGGGCGAACGCGCGTACCAGTGTGATGGCCACCGCGAGCCCGACCGCAGCAGAAACAAAGTTCTGAACTGCCAGCCCGGCCATTTGCACGGTGTATCCGAGCGTTGCTTCTGGCGAATACGACTGCCAGTCGGTGTTGGTGACAAACGAGACCGCCGTGTTGAACGACAAGCCTTCCGGAACAGCAGGCAGCCCCAACGAAAGCGGGAGAAGACTCTGGGTGCGTTGCAGTACGTAAACGAACACGATCCCGAGAATCGAGAACGCCATCAGACTGCGCAGGTATGCCGACCAACTCTGTCCCGATGTTGAGTCGACGCCGATCACCCGGTAAAAGCCGCGTTCCAGCTTCAGGTCCTTTTCCGACGTGTATACGCGTGCCATGTAGTCGCCGAGCGGACGAAAGGCCAACACCACGACGAGAGCGACCGCGCCGACCCCCGCCAGATACAGCCAGACCGTCATCAGAACTTCTCGGGTTTGAGCAGCGCGTATACGAGATACGCAACGGCGGCCGCGGCAAGGACGGCGGCGGCCAGATTGACGACGATCACAGCTTCTCGACCCCTCGAGCAACGAGCGTGACGAGCGCACCAAGGGCGAGAATGCTCAGCACGCACACACAATCCAACACGGCAGACTCTCCATCTGTTCGGATGCCGCGCGCCGAGAGACGCGCGGCGTGACGAGGTGTCACATGAAGAGTCAACGCGCCGAGGAGACGCGTGGTGCTGGTCCTAACGGATCGCTAACGCACGCGAGGTGAATCCTTACGGATTGTTATCGCGGTGACAGTTCGAGCGGGCGCGGTCGTCGCGCGCCTTGCAGCCACTTTGAGCGTGCGCAGCCACATTATGTGGCTGCGCACGCCACAAGTGGCTGTTTTGGGCGGGGTTACGTCGCGCGCCCACCGACACCGTGCACGGGCGCGTCGTTCGCGGCCAATGACGCAGCGCCCAGGATGCCCGCGTTATTGCGCAGCACTGCGGGCAAGATGGGCGTTTGCAAATGCAACAGCGGCAAGAATTCATCCGCGTGCTTCGAAACGCCGCCGCCGACGATGAAGAGGTCGGGGGAGAAGAGCTTCTCCAACGCGGTGTAGTACTTCTGTAGACGTTTTGACCAGTGCTCCCAGTCAAGGTCTTCGCGTTCCATCGCCGAGTACGCCGCTTTGCTCTCGGCGTCGTGCCCGTCGAGCTCAATGTGTCCCAGTTCGGTGTTGGGTACCAATACACCGTTGTACAGCAGCGCAGATCCGATTCCGGTGCCGAGCGTGGTCACCAGCACCACGCCGGGCTGGTTGGCGGCCGCGCCGAACCGCGATTCTGCGTAACCGGCCGCATCCGCGTCGTTGACGAACTGAATGTCGACACCGAGGGTATCCTCAAACAGCTTCTCTGCTTCGAGTCCGATCCACTTCTTGGACACGTTCGCCGCCGACATTGTGCGTCCATTTCGAACGACCGCGGGAAAGCACACGCCGACCGGCACGTTGGTCGCGATCGATTCGAGTTGGCCGAGGATCTCGTTGGTGACAGCCACGATGTCGTCAGGCTTGCCGCCTTCTGGCGTTGCCAGCTTGATCCGGTCGCTGATCAGGTCGCCGGTGTCGAGATCGACCACAGCTCCTTTGATGCCGGTTCCACCGATGTCGATTCCGATAGCCGTCGTTGTCGAGCTCATGGCCCCAATCTATCCGCTTACGGCAGTGTCAGCACTTCGGCACCGCGTTCGGTGACGACCAGCGTGTGCTCAAACTGAGCCGTCATCGACTTGTCTTTCGTCGTAACGGTCCAGCCGTCATCCCACATGTCCCAGTCGTATCCGCCGAGAGTCAGCATCGGTTCGATGGTGAAAACCATGCCGACTTCCATGACATCGGCGTACCGGGGCGCCGAGTCGTAATGCGGAATGATCAGTCCGGAATGGAACGCTTCGCCGACCCCGTGGCCTGTGAAGTCGCGCACGACTCCGTACCCGAACCGTTTGGCGTACGACTCGATCGCTCGGCCGATGACGTTGACCTGCCGACCGGGTGCAACAGCCTTGATGCCGCGATTCAACGATTCACGGGTGCGCTCGACCAGTTGGGTGACCTCATCGGATGCGGTGCCGACGATGAAGGTTTGGTTGCTGTCGCCGTGCACGCCGTTCTTGTACGCGGTGATGTCGATGTTGACGATGTCGCCGTCTTCGAGCACGGTGTCGTCGGGGATGCCGTGACAAATCACCTCGTTGACGGAACTGCAGATCGATTTCGGGTATCCGCGGTAGCCGAGCGTCGACGGATACGCGTCGTGGGCGAGCATGAAGTCGTGCGCGATGACGTCGAGCTGTTCTGTCGTGACGCCTGGGCGCACGTTGTCGCCGACGAGCTCGATGGCTTGCGCCGCGATCCTGCCTGATTCGCGCACCAATGCGATCTGCTCAGGGCTGTAGATGTTGTTGCCGGTGTACGGCGCCGGACCCTGCTTGCCGACGTACTCCGGGCGAACAATGTTCGCCGGAACGGTGCGAAGTGGGCTGACGTGTCCTGCGGTCACGTGACCGGCTGAATCCTTGGGCATAGGATCTAGCTTATGGCGCAGGCAGACGACAACGACATCGAGCACAAGTACTGGTACAACCTGAAAACCGGTGCAGTGGAGCAGGGTTTCCTCTCTCCGTCGCCCGACCGTGCTGGCCCGTTCGACACGAGTGAAGAAGCAGCGCACGCTCCGGAGAAGATCCGCGAGAACAGTCGTAAGTGGGCTGAGGAAGACGCCGACGAGGATCGTTAGCGGTTCCGGTCGGCGATCTTGTCGATACGCGTTGCACGTGGTCGTCCGGGGATAACGGCAAGCGCGCTGAGTACGAGCAGCGGCAGTACGCAGAACGCGGCAATTGCGTATCCGTTCTCGGTCGGTAGAACGTTGCCGGTCTCTGTTGCGGTTGCGAGCACAAGGCCGGCGAGCGCGCTGCCGATGCTGAACCCAACGGTGCGAACGATCTGATTGATCGATAGAACACTGGATGTTTCCTGCTGAGGCACGCCGTTCAAAACCAGTTGCGGCATGATCGCGGATGCTCCGCCAACTCCGAATCCGAGAATTGCCATCGAAGTGAGGGTTGCGATGAGTGAACCCGGGACCATTGCGAAGAGTATCGCCGCGAGGACGACGCAACCCGCATAGATCACGAAGGTCCATCGCGCCGACAAGTGGGTGGTCAACCAGTGCGTGAATCGCCCACCAATGAAGCCGAGCACAGAGAACGGAATGAGCGCAGCCCCGGCCAGGACGCCGGAGAGCCCAAAACCATATCCGGCTTCAGCCGGCGTCTGGACGTAGCGAGTGAGCAACGAGAACAGCAGGTACATACCGACACCCGCGGTGAGCATTGCCGCGTTCGCGCGCAGGACGTCACCGGCCGCAAGGAGCCTCAGATCGACCAGAGGCGCAGTGGTTCGTAGTTCCCGGCGAGCCCATACTCCCAGTGCGCTGACGGCGAGAACAAGGATGCCGACGCCCATCCACGGCGTCGCTCAGACCGAAGGTTGCGCGGCCGCCAACAACAGGCCGAGCGTGCCGACCCTAAGCAGCACCGCCCTGGGATATCGATCGGAGGAGTCCGTGTAGGTGTTCGCCCCACATCGCGCCGAAGTCGGCGCGCACCGCATCACGAACCTCGTCATCGCCGCAGGCCGCTAACCCTTGTCGTTGCAATAGGAGTTGTGTGCGGTCCGTGAGCAACTCGTAGTGCTGGCGTCCCATCAGCGACAGCGCGTCCAGCCCGGTCTTGCCGGCTGCGGCCGCCCGCATTCCGTCGGTGACACGTTCAAAGGAGGCACGAACTAGTTCCAAGAACAACGCCTGTTTCGTACCGAATATTCGAAAAATGTACGCCTGCGTGATCGCGGCCGCCCGGTGCTCCGGATTGTCGGCGACCAACAGCGTCCGTCCAGGCCGGGGTTCGCTCAGTAGCTGTGTTCAGGACCCGGGTACTCGCCAGCCTCAACATCTGACTTGTACTGCTTGGCTGCGTCGCCCAAAATCCCTTTGAGGTCGGCATACTGACGGACGAACTTTGGGATGCGCCCGGTGGTGAAACCAGCCCAGTCGGTCCAGACGAGCAACTGCCCGTCAACGTGCGGCCCTGCGCCGACTCCGATTGTGGGGATGCGCAACTCGGCGGTGACCCGTTCTGCGGCTTCTGCGGGCACCATCTCCAAGACCACGGCGAACGCGCCGGCGTCTTCGACCGCGTGCGCGTCTGCCAACAGTCGTTCTGCTCCCGCGCCGCGGCCCTGGATGATGTGACCGCCCAGGCCGTGTTCGCTTTGCGGCGTGTAACCGATGTGAGCCATAACGGGAATGCCAGCATCCACGATCCTGCGGATCTGCTTCGCGCTGCGCACCCCGCCCTCGAGCTTGACGGCGTGGGCACCGGTTTCCTTCATGAACCGTACCGCGGTGTGCAGAGCGTCCTGCACGTCCGTCTCATATGAACCGAACGGCATATCTCCGATCACGAACGCCCGCGTGACGGCGCCTGCGACCGCGCGCGTGAGCGGGATCAGGTCATCGACGGTGACCGGGAGCGTCGTGTCGTAGCCGAGCACGTTGTTGCCTGCCGAGTCGCCAACCAGCAAAAAGTCGATACCGGCGGCGTCGAAAATCTGCGCACTGAGCATGTCGTAGCTCGTTAAACCGGTGATCTTGATGCCGGTGTCCTTGGCGTTTTGAAAATGACGCGTGCGAACCCGCTTGAGTGCTGGTTCTCCGCCGCCATATGGGCGTTCTTCCTGCTCTACCATGTGCTCAGTCTAGTAATCACCCACTAGCCTAAAGTGGGGAGAGAAAGGGGCGGAATGGACAAGCAGCGTGACTTCGTTCTTCGCACAATTGAGGAGCGCGGAATCAAGTTCGTGCGGCTCTGGTTCACTGACGTCGTCGGCACGCTCAAATCGGTCGCGATCGCTCCAGCAGAGGTCGAGGGAGCGTTCACCGAAGGTCTCGGTTTCGACGGCTCAGCGATCGAGGGTCTGACCCGTTCGTTCGAGTCGGATCTGCTGGCCCACCCCGATCCATCGACATTCCAGATCTTGCCGTGGCGTGGTGAGATCGACCCCACGGCGCGGATGTTCTGCGATATCACGACACCGGATGGCGAGCCCGCGGTGGCCGACCCCCGCAACGTGCTCAAGCGCACACTGGAAAAGGCCGCCGAGCGTGGCTTTACGTGCTACACGCATCCGGAGATCGAGTTCTACCTGCTGAAGTCGTCCAAACTCGACGCCCAGGGGCATCCGACACCGGTCGACTCGGCAGGCTATTTCGACAACGTGCCCGGCGGAACCGCGCACGACTTCCGTCGTCGTTCGGTTCGGATGCTTGAAGACCTCGGCATCTCGGTTGAGTTCAGCCACCATGAGGCGGGCCCCGGCCAGAACGAGATCGACCTGCGGTACGCCGATGCGCTGGCAACTGCGGACAACATCATGACGTTCCGCACCGTTGTCAAAGAGGTTGCGATCGAGCAGGGCGTGTACGCAACGTTCATGCCGAAGCCCCTGTCCGGCCATCCGGGAAGCGGTATGCACACACACCTGTCGCTGTTCGAGGGTGACACCAACGCGTTCTTCGAGCTCGGTGCGCAGTATCAGCTTTCCAAGATCGGTCGTCAGTTCATCGCCGGGTTGCTTCGACACGCGCCAGAGATCACGGCGGTGACGAACCAGTTCGTCAACTCGTACAAGCGGCTCTGGGGTGGCGACGAGGCACCAAGCTTCGTCTGCTGGGGCCACAACAACCGGTCCGCCCTCGTGCGCGTGCCGTTGTACAAGCCGAGCAAGGGTCAGAGCTCCCGCGTCGAGTACCGCGCGATCGACTCGGCCGCCAACCCGTATCTCGCGTTCTCGCTCATGCTTGCAGCGGGCTTGAAGGGCATCGAAGAAGAGTACGAGTTGCCGGCGGAGGCTGAGGACAACGTCTGGGCGCTCAGCGACGCCGAACGCCGTGCGCTTGGCTACAGCCAGTTGCCGGCCAGCCTCGACCACGCCATCTATCGGATGGAGGAGTCCGAACTGGTTGCCGAAACGCTGGGGGAGCAGGTGTTCAACTACGTGCTGCTGAACAAGCGTCAGGAATGGCACGAGTACCGCGATCAGGTCACACCGTACGAACTCGCTTCCAACCTCGAAATTCTGTGACTCGCAACTCGCTGACACTGACGACGCTCGCCCGCGCCGGCTTCATGGAGTTGACCGACGCCCGGGAGAACCTCGCCGAACTTCGCGATGTTCGCCACGGTTCGTTGGAGAGTTGGCTCCCGGTATTCTCGGTCTGCGCTGACCCTGACGCCGCCCTGCGACGACTCCTGGCACTGCTGCGGCGCGCCCCTGAGCCGGTCTCTGTGCTGTTGAACGATACGGATGCGTGCGGCAGGTTCATTCGCGTGCTGGGTGCATCAGAGGGCCTCGGCGAGTTCTTTCTTCGGCAGCCAGACCAGCTCGACGTGTTCTTGTCCCCGGCCGGGCTCATGCCCGACCTGGCATCGCTCACCGCCGATTTGGTCGCGGCATCCGCCACCGATCACACGGGACAGCCACTCAGCGAAGAGAACGCATGGTGTGCACTGCGCATCCGCTATCGCCGCTGGCTTGCGCGGTTAGCTGCCTTCGACCTCGCCCAGCCCGACCCCATTGCAGGGATCGATGCCGTGGCGGCGTCTCTGGCAGATCTTGCTGCTGCCGCGATCGATGCTGCGCTGGTTGTTGCGCGGCGCGATGTCGCCGGTTCCGGCCCTGGATGTTTTCCGGCCGACGAGGTTGCTGCAACGCGTCTTGCCGTGATCGGAATGGGGAAGTCGGGCGCACGAGAACTCAACTACCTCAGCGACGTCGACGTTATTTTCGTGGCGGAGGGTGACGACGAGGCCGGCGTGAGTAACGCGAGAGCCGTCGACATCGCCACTCGTCTCGCGGTGATGACAACGCGCGCGCTGGATGCCCCGGCGATCGAGCCTGCGCTCTGGGAAGTCGACGCCAATCTGCGACCAGAGGGCAAGGATGGCGCACTCGTGCGCACTCTTGACTCCCACATTGCGTATTACGAGCGGTGGGCCAAGACCTGGGAGTTCCAAGCGTTGTTGAAGGCATCCGCTTTCGCAGGCGACCGCGAACTCGGTCAGCGCTACCTGGATGCGCTGGCGCCGCAGGTGTGGACCAGCTCGTTGCGGGAGAACTTCGTCGAATCCGTCCAGAAAATGCGTGAACGCGTCACCGACAACATCCCCGACGACGAGGTTGAGCATCAACTGAAATTGGGCCCAGGTGGCTTACGCGATGTCGAGTTCACGGTGCAGCTTCTCCAGCTCGTACACGGCTTGGACGACCCGCTGGTGCGTGTTGCGGGAACTCTTCCCGCGTTGGAGGCATTGGCTGCTCAGGGTTTCATCGGCAGGCCGGAGGCGGCGGAGTTCGCCGAAGACTACCGCGTGCTGCGCCTTCTGGAACATCGCCTGCAACTGGAGGGTCTGCGTCGCACACACTTGATGCCACGCGACGAGGCGGAGTTGCGCGTGCTTGCGCGGGCAACGACGCTTGCATCAGGCGCAAGTGAGCTGGTGAAGCGCTGGAACGAGGTCAAGCGGCGTGTGCGCGGACTGCACGAACGCCTCTTCTATCGTCCATTGCTGGCAGCCGTGGCCGCACTGCCAAGCGAAGAGCGGGCGCTGACCAGCGATCAAGCGATGGCGAGGTTGGCGGCGATCGGGTTCCGCGACCCGCGCGGAGCACTGACGCACATCGCGGCGCTCACGGCCGGTGTGTCTCGGCGCGCATCCATTCAGCGGCACCTTCTGCCCGTGATGCTGCAGTGGTTCGCAGACGGCGCCGACCCCGACTACGGGCTGCTCACGTTCCGGCGGCTGAGCGAAGACCTCGGCTCAACGCACTGGTTCCTGCGGATGCTGCGTGACTCCGCCGGAGCAGCCGAACGACTGACCCGCGTGCTCTCGGGATCCCGGTTCATCGGGGAACTGGTTGGTCGCACTCCGGAGGCGGTCGCGTGGCTTGACTCTGAAGACGATTTGCGCCCGCGCTCACGCACGGTCTTGCGCGAGGAGATGCTCGCAGTCCTTGCCCGCCATCGCGTGCCGGACAACGCTGCGGCCGCGCTGCGCAGTGCGCGCAGGCGTGAGGTGCTGAGGTTGGCGTTCTCGGCCGTACTCGGATTCTGCACCGTGCAAGAACTCGCCGCCGGACTCAGCGACGTGACGGAGATCCTTCTCGAAGGCGTACTCAATGCCATTCGTGTCGGTGGCGATGACATCGAATTCGCGATCATCGGAATGGGCCGATTCGGCGGACGTGAGCTTGGGTTCGGGTCGGACGCCGATGTCGTGTACGTGTTCCGTGGGAGCGGCTCTGACCCCGACCGCGCACACTCGACAGCGCTGAAGATCGTCTCGGAACTGAACCGACTGACCGAAGACAACCGGCTGCCGCTTGACCTGGACATCGGATTGCGACCGGAGGGCAAGAACGGCACTCCCGTTCGTTCGTTGGCGTCGTACCGGGCGTACTACGAGCGGTGGTCACTCACGTGGGAGGCGCAAGCGTTGCTGCGTGCCCGCGGGGTCGCCGGTGATGCGGACCTGCTACATGACTTCGAGCAGTTGGCCGACGAGGTGCGCTATCCGGCAGCGATCTCCGCGCAATCGGTGCGGGAGGTCAAGCGCATCAAGGCACGCGTTGAGAACGAGCGGTTGCCGCAGGGAGCCGATCCGGCCAGGCATTTGAAACTGGGCCGTGGGTCGCTGAGCGATGTGGAATGGTTCGTTCAACTGATCCAGTTGGAGCACGCCGCGTCGGTGTCCAGCCTTCGCACCACATCGACTCTGGATGCGCTGGATGCCGCGGTCGCCGCTGACCTCGTACGCGCCGACGATGCCGAACTTCTTCGTGAGGCGTGGCTGTTTGCATCCAGGGCGCGGTCGGCGATGACACTGTGGACCAATAAGACCTCAGACGTGTTGCCCGCTGACCGGCAGCAGCTAGATGGCGTTGCCAGGCTCCTGGAATATCCGCCAGGATCGGCCACCCAACTGGAAGAGGACTACCTCGCCGTCACTCGCCGTTCCCGTGCTGTATTCGAGCGCACGTTCTACGGTATAGACGACGGGGCAGTCCCCACTACAGGCTGAAGTCGACGGTTAGACGCCGAAATAGAGCTCGTACTCGAACGGGTGCGGACGCTGGGCAAGCGGCTTGATTTCCTTCTCGCGCTTGTAGTCGATCCACGTCTCGATCAGCTCAGGGGTGAACACGTTGCCTGCCGTCAGGAAGTCGTGGTCGGCCTCAAGTGCGTCGAGGGCTTCATTGAGCGATCCAGGCAGCTGCGGGATGCTCTTGGCTTCCTCGGGGGGCAGCTCGTAGAGATCTTTATCGACCGGCTCGTGCGGCTCGATACGGTTTTTGATTCCGTCGATACCCGCCATCAGTTGCGCGGCGAACGCGAGATAGGGGTTGCCGGATGCATCCGGCACGCGGAATTCGATGCGCTTGGCCTTCGGGTTGGTTCCCGTAATCGGAATGCGGATGCACGCTGAGCGGTTGCCGGCCGAATACACCAGGTTCACCGGTGCTTCGAAGCCGGGCACCAACCGGTGGAAGGAGTTCACCGACGGGTTCGTGAACGCGAGAACGGCCGGTGCGTGCTTGAGGAGACCACCGATGTACCAGCGCGCGAGGTCGGACAGGCCGCCGTAGCCTGCCTCGTCGTAGAAGAGCGGCTTGCCGTCGTTCCACAGCGACTGGTGGGTGTGCATGCCGGAACCGTTGTCACCGAACAGCGGCTTGGGCATGAAGGTTGCCGTCTTGCCCCACTCCGACGCGGTGTTCTTGACGATGTATTTGAACTTGAGGATGTCATCTGCCGCGGCAACCATGGTGTCGAACTTGTAGTTGATTTCCGCCTGGCCGCCCGATCCGACCTCGTGGTGGGCGCGCTCAAGTTCGAGTCCTGCGTCGATCAGCTTGAGACTGATGTCATCGCGGAGGTCAGCCTGCTTGTCTACCGGCGAGACCGGGAAGTATCCGCCCTTGAACGGGGTTTTGTTGGCCAGGTTGCCGCCCTCTTCGACGCGGCCGGTGTTCCATGCGCCTTCTTCAGAGTCAACGCTGTAGAAGCTCGAGTTCTGGGTGACCTCGTAACGCACGTCGTCGAAGACGTAGAACTCCGCCTCCGGGGCGAAGAAGGCCGTGTCGGCGATGCCGGTGGACGCCAGGAACTTCTCTGCCTTCTTGGCAACCTGGCGTGGGTCTTTCGCGTAGATCTCACCGTT
>Ga0164241_10006674_pt1 | contig 10476 bp, 8 predicted proteins | sample OricomyardsoilBY_FD_108780 | JGI IMG/M metagenome (GOLD analysis project Ga0164241, IMG submission 108780) | Backyard soil microbial communities from Emeryville, California, USA - Original compost - Back yard soil (BY) | ecosystem: Environmental > Terrestrial > Soil > Unclassified | place: USA... | reverse complement strand
GCGCCTGCGCCTGCGCCTGCGCAGCAAAACCTGTTCGGTGAACCGCCGATGCCCAAGACGTCGCGCGCGCGGCGAGGCCGATGAGCGCTCGAGCCATTCGCGGGCCCTTATCGAGCTGCGCGCTCTGTCTCGGAATTTTGGCTGGTTGCGGCGATCAGCCGACGACGTCTGGACGGCCAACACCCGCCTCGGGAGGAAACGGCGGCGGCGCCGGCGAGACGACGAGCGATGCGGGGGCCCACGTCGGCGGTGCGCAAACCACCACGTCGGGTAGCGGTAACACCGGCGTCGACGTTGGCGGGGTGGACGGCAACGGCACGGGCGGCGCCACCGGCGGTGGGCTGCCCGCGACGAGCGGCAGCGCTGGCACCGGCGCGAGCGGCATGGGCGGAACCGTCATCCTCGATTGTCCGGCGGTTTCGAGCGAGCCCGCGCCGTGGCCCGGCAAGAACGAAGTGAAGACGCTCGACACGAAGGACCAATTCAAAAGCGACCTGAGCGGGCTCACCTACGAACCGGGCGCGACTGCCGCTACGGGCGTCTTGTGGGCCGTCAACAACCTCTCGGGCACGCTGTTTCGCCTGGTTCAGTCCGGCAACGGTTTCGTTCCCGATACCGCCAACGGTTGGTCGGCGGGCAAGGCGCTGCACTACCCGGGCGGCAGCGGCGCGCCCGACGCCGAGGGCGTAACGTTCGGCGCCAACGTGGCTGACGGCGTGTACGTGTGCGCGGAGCACGACGGCACCGACTCCTCCACCAGCCGCATGTCCGTGCTGCGCTATGACGTCTCCGGGGCGGGGGCGGTCTTGACGGCGTCCCACGAATGGAATGTCACGTCGCTTTTGCCGAAGGTTGGCGCCAACGCCGGGCTCGAAGCCATCACCTGGGTTCCGGACTCGTTTCTGACCGCGAGAGGCTTCTTCGACGAGGCCAAGGCCCACGCCTACGCGCCCGCCGAATACGCCAGCCACGGTAGTGGGCTGTTTTTCGTGGGAGTCGAAGCGACCGGCAAGCTGCACGTGTTGGCGTTGAATCACGCCGACAGCACCGCCGCCCTGGTCGCCACGATCGCCACGCCCAACCCGGGCGTCATGGGTCTCGAGTTCGATCGCGACGCCGGTAACCTGTGGTTCAGCTGCGACGAGGGCTGCGACAACGCGTCGGGCGTGCTCGACATCGACACCAAGGTTGGCTCGGCGACGCTCGGCCGCTTCGTCGTGCGCCGCCAATTCCAGCGCCCTTCGAGCTTGCCCAACTCCAACAACGAAGGCATCGCCACCGCGCCCGGGTCCGAGTGCAACGGCGGTTTCAAGCGCTTCTTCTGGACCGACGACGCCGACGAGGGCGACTTCTCCCTACGCACGGATCTGCTTCCCTGCGCTCGCTGCCTTTAGCCGAATCGTGAGGGCGGCCCGGCAAGGCGCGAAAGAACGAACGACGGCCCTACGTCGTCCGGCGGATGCCGACTTTGAGCAGTAGCCACTCCAGCTTGCGGAAGAAGCCAATGCCGTCCAAGAGCGTGTTCATCCAGCCCGTGGTGATGCAGTAATGCGAGAGGTGAGCGCCGCGATGGTGGCGCGAATGGTGGGCGGGCGACAAAAATAGCCGCGTGCGCTGGAGCACGCGCACGAACCGCGGGCGCTCGGCCAGGTGAGCCCACTTGTGGATTTGCGAGTTGGTGTAGCTGCCCACGAACGCGCCGAGTAAGCAGAAGAGCGCAAACGGACTCTCGAGCACGCTCAAGAGCGCAATGTGCGCGGGTAAGCTGAAGATGCTCACGTCGCCGTTGGTCTCGATGAAGTCGTGGCGGGTTATGTCGATCTGATCGGCGTGATGCTCGCGGAACGTTCGCACGAAGCCACCGAAGACGGGCATGGTCGGGCTGCCGTAGGTGTCGGCGCTCCAATGCACCAGCCCGGACATGAAATCGGCGACACACAGGCCCGCAAAGCAAGACAACGCCGCGAGCCACACGCCGCCGGTTGGCAAGGCGCGTACCGCCAGCACGAGCGTCGTGACCGTCAACGTCGCGCTGAGCGTGAGCGCGCACACTTCGAGGATGCGATGCGAGCGCGCATACGTGTAAGCCGGCTTGGACGCCGGACGCAGCGCAAGCTCCGCCGCGTCCCCAGGCAAGGCGCGAGATAGTCCCATCATCGAGATCGTCATCCTATACGAGACAACTCGGCCGGCGGACGTCGGCTAAGTTGCGTTTTTTGGAGCCCCTTCGGCCACGAAGCCAAATCGCGAGAAAAGCCGGGTCAAACGTGGGAATGAGGCTCGAGCCCGCGCCGCAGCTCGGCCGCGGTGTGACTCGAGCCGTCGGGGCTCCAGCCCGGCGGCGCGAACAAGTAACCCAGCGCGCGGCGCAACGAGCGAGCCTTGTGCACGTCGCGCGCGATGGCGACCACTTCGTGGAGGGCGATGCGCAAGGGGTTGAAGGTCGTCAAATCGTGCGTGATGCCGTAGCGCACCGGCTCGCGCTCGTCTTCGGCGGTGAAAGAACCGAACAAGCGGTCCCAAATGATCAGCACGCCGCCGTGGTTGCGATCCAGGTAGGCGATGTTCTTGCCATGGTGCACGCGGTGATGCGACGGCGTGTTGAGCAACCATTCGAGCGGCGCGGGTAGCTTTCGCACGACCTCGGTGTGGATCCAAAATTGGTAGATCAGGCTGATGGCCTCCGCGGTCAAAATCATCGCCGGGGGAAAGCCCAGAAACGCGAGCGGTAGCCAGAAAATGGGCCCCGTGAGGGGTGTGAGCCACGGCTGCCGCAGCGCGGTCGACAGATTGAAGTACTGGCTGGTGTGGTGGTTGACGTGCGCCGCCCACAACAGTCGGACGCCGTGGTGCGAGCGATGGAACCAGTAGTAACAAAGGTCTTCGGCGAAGAAGAGCGCGACCCACGACCACCACCGCTCGGGCTGGCCCAGCTGAATCACGCGGTGCTGATAGCCCCACGACCAGAGCGCGACCGCGCCCAACGTCGTGAAGGCGCTGATGAGCACGTTGCCGATGCCCATCGCGAGGCTGGCGAACGTGTCGCGCTTTTCGTAGCCCCGCAGCCCCGCGGTGTCGGCGTGCTCTTCACGTAAACGCCGGCGCGTCCACAACAGCTCCAAGACGAGGAGCGTGAGGAAGCCTGGGATGGAGAAGAGCAGCAGGTTCGACACGCAGCACCGTCAGGCGCGGCCGAAGCGAATCGCCGATTTGGCTTTGGCTTTGGCCGCCTCTTCGTCGCGATTTTTCGGGTGCGACGTGGTTTCGAGCGAGTCGACCAGGCGCCGCGTGACGGCCGCGATTTCCTGCACGGCCTGATCGAACGTGATCGAGTTGCGGCCGCTCGGCTTCCTTTGGTTGCTCACTTTGCGCACGTACTGCAGCGCGGCGGCGAACACCTCTTCGTCGGTGGCGGGCGGTTCGAAGTTGAACAGCGGACGAATGTTCCGGCACATGAAGAAAGCATAGCGCCGGGCTCCGATTTCAGGAGCTAGGTTCTGTGAGCGCGGTGGGGCGGCTGCTTCTGCTGCGCCATTTGTGCGCATTTGGCGGCTTTGCCGCGCGTCGAGAGCGCGATGAAGAGGCGGGCCGCGCCGAGGGGTGCGAGGGTGTAGTCAACGCAACGCGGCATGCCGGCGTCAGTATCGTTTCAACGTTCAGGTGGACGGCCCGCGTTGGCGTTTCGCTGCCAACCTTCACACGCAGACACGGTGGCCCAATGTGCGCGACTGCATGCGCGACCGCGTCGCGATCGGCACACGAATGTAAATTCGATCGCACGATTGCCGCTCGCGCTGTTACGATGACGCTTGGTCTAGCCGTTCATCGCGAACGCTAGCGCACGCGTCTGGTCTGACGCGTGCTGGCGGAGACAACCGAATGACGAAACGGACTCGGCTCAACAGCTGGCTCGGCGCCAGCAGTTTGTTAGCGGCCCTTGCCACCTCACACAGCGCATTTGCTGCTCACTCTGAGCTCACCGCGAAGGCCCCGGCGCCTTCAACTCCTAAAACCGTGCCCGCCGCCGTCAAGCCTGCGATCGAACGAATTCCTCCTCTGCGCTTCGTCGCCACGGCGCCCCCGCTGCGCGTCCAGCTTGCGGAGATCAAGCCGCTGCCCCAGCCCAAGAGCACGCGCAATGAAATTCTTTGGCATGGGCTGCGCATTCCCACCATCATCGCCTTCGGGCTGGGCGGCCTCAGCGCGGGTGGCGCATTGGCGACTGGCTTCGCGGCTAGCCGCGGGAACGACCCTCGCACCTGTGACTCGAGTTGCTCGGAGCACGACGTGCGTCAGCGCGCTCTGCTGCTCACGACCGGCGTGCTCACCGGCATGGCGGCGGCCGGCATCGGTATCGGCATCACCTTCATGGTGAAGGCGCCTAAAAATCGGACCCAACCCGCAGTTCGGCCCCGGTTCGACGCCAGCATCTCTGGTCAGAAAGCGATCGCCAAAGTGGGTTGGGCTTTCTCGAGTTTTTGAGCGGCGTTGGGTTGATTCACCCTCGGCGTCGGGAGAGTTGTCGATGGCGCCGCGGTAGACGGGCACGCCTTCCGGGTCGATCACGTACAGGTGAGGGGTGTGAGCGGCGGCGTAGGCGCTCGCTGAGGCTCGGCTTGCGGGTACAGGCGCTCAACACCGCGCCCGCTAGCGCGAATCAAACCAGAGTCAACGGAGACAGGGGCCACTGCGGAACGGCACGCATGGCGGAAGCGTAGAGCCGGCGACTCCAAGCGCAACCGCCATGAACGTTGCAGTTTGCTAAAATGCGCCGTCGAGCGTCACTTCGCCCGTCACGCCGACCTGGTACGAAGCGACGCGGCGTTCGAAGAAGTTGGTCAGCTCCTGCACGTCTTGCAGCTCCATGAACGATAGCGGGTTCTTGGTGCCGTAATGCTTGGGCAAGTCGAGCTGCTGCAGCCGCTGATCAGCCACGTACTCGAGGTAGCCGCGCACGTCGCGCAGTGACAAACCGGCCAGGCCTTCGCCCAGCAAGTCTTCGGCGAACTGCGTCTCGGCCTCGACCGCTTCCTCCAACATTTGCACGACTTCGCGCTGCATGTCGGCGTCGAACAGATCCGGCTCTTGCTCGCGCACCTGCTTCACGACCTCGAACGCGAACTGCATGTGCGCGCTCTCGTCACGGAACACCCAGTTGGTGCCGGTGGCCAGGCCGTGCAGAAGGCCGCGCGAACGCAGGTAGTACACGTAGGCGAACGCCGCGAAGAAGAACAAGCCTTCGACCGCCGCCGCGAACGTGATCAGGTTCATCAAAAACTGACGACGCTGCGCCCGCGTCTCGATGCGATTCATGTCTTGAATCGAGTCGATCCACTTGAAGCAGAACTCGCCCTTCTTGCGAATCGAAGGGATATTTTCGATGGCCGAGAACGCCTTGGCGCGCGAATCCGGATCCGGAATGTAGGTATCGAGCAGCGTGAGGTAGAACTGCACGTGCAGCGCCTCTTCGTACAGCTGGCGTGACAAGTACATGCGCGCTTCGGGCGCGTTGATGTGCTTGTACAGGTTCAAAACCAGGTTGTTCGAGACGATGCTGTCGCCGGTGGCGAAGAACGCCACCAAGCGCTCGATCAGGTGGCGTTCCTTCGGGCCGAGCTTTTTGTGAATGTCGTCGACGTCGCTGGCGAAGTCGACTTCGTCCACCGTCCAAGAGTTCTTGATCGCGCTCTTGTACATGTCGAAGAAGCCCGGATACTGCATGGGCCGAAGCGACAGGCAGAGCCCCGGATCGAGGAGCTTTTCCGGACGGCGGTGGGAATTCACTGGCAAGCCTCGCAGCTTTCGGGATTTTCGAGCGAGCACACGACCTTTTCGGTGTCGGTGTACTCCTTCTTCGGGGCCGCGCCGGAGGGCGGCGCCGCGCTCGTCTTTTGAATGCGCGTCGCGGGGCGCGAGCGCAGGTAGTAGGTGGTCTTGATGCCCTTCTTCCAAGCGTAGAAGTACATGCTCGACAGCTGACCGATGTTCGGCGCTTCGCTGAACAGGTTCAGCGACTGGCTCTGGTCGATGAAGGCGCCGCGATCTGCGGCCATGTCGATGAGCGAACGCATCGGCAGCTCCCAAGCGGTGCGGTACAAGGTGCGCAAATTGTCCGGCAAATCCGTGAGGTTTTGTACGGAGCCTTCGGCGTGCTTCAGCTGGTTACGCGTCTCGTCCGTCCACAAGCCGAGCCGCACCAAGTCGTTCACCAGGTAACGGTTGACCTGCAAGAACTCGCCCGACAACGTCTCGCGCTTGAACAGGTTCGAGACTTGCGGCTCGATGCACTCGTAGCAGCCGGCGATGGCGGCGATGGTTGCGGTCGGCGCGATGGCGATCAGCAAGGAATTGCGCAGGCCAACTTGCATGATGCGCTCGCGCAGCTCACTGAAACGCGCCTTGCCTTCGGGCTGCACGCCCCAGGCCTCGTATTGCAGCTCGCCGCGGGCGGCGCGCGTGTCGGCGAACGCCGGGTGCGCGCCCTTTTCGGCGGCCAGGTCACAAGACGCGGACAGGGCGTGGAAGTAGATTTCTTCGGCGATGAGCTTGGACAGATCGCGCGCTTCTTGCGAGTCGAACGGCAGCTTCAGCTCGAAGAACACGTCCTGCAGGCCCATCACGCCCAGGCCGACCGGGCGCCAAGCGGAGTTGGACGCCTTGGTCTGGTGAATGGGATAGTAGTTGAGGTCGATCACGCGATCGAGCTGGCGAACCGCGATGTGCACGGTGCGAGCGAGCTTCTCGAAGTCGAAGCCTTCGGGCGTGACGTGGCGCGACAGGTTGATGGAGCCGAGGTTGCAGACTGCGGTCTCGGAATCCGAAGTAACTTCGAGGATTTCGGTGCACAGGTTCGACAAGTGCACGGTGCGGCCGGGCTTGGCGGTCTGATTGCACGCCAGGTTCGATTTGTCCTTGAAGGTGATCCAACCGTTACCGGTCTCGGCCAGCGTGCGCATCATGCGCGCGTACAGGTCACGCGCGCGCACCTTCTTGACCGCGAGCCCGGCGGCTTCGGCCTGCTCGTAGGCGACGTCGAAGTCCGGGCCGTACAGATCGGTCAGAGCCGGTACGGCCTTGGGGTCGAACAGCGACCAGTCCCCGTCGCTCTCGACGCGGCGCATGAACAGATCGCAGATCCAATTGGCGAGGTTCAGGTTGTGAGTACGGCGCTGGGCGTCGCCGCTGTTGTCTCGCAGCTCGAGAAACTCCTCGATGTCGGCGTGCCACGGCTCGAGGTAGACGGCGCAGGCGCCTTTGCGCTTGCCGCCCTGGTTCACGGCCGCCACCGACGCGTCGAGCGTCTTCAGCCAGGGCACGATGCCGCTGGAATAACCGTTGGTCGACTCGATGAGCGAGCCGCGCGAACGGACGCGCGAGTACGATAGACCGATGCCGCCCGAGAACTTCGAGAGCAGCGCGACGTCGGTGTACTTTTTGTAGATGTCTTCCAGGTGGTCGCCGGGAGAATCGAGCAAAAAGCAGCTGGAAAGCTGCTCGTGGCGGGTGCCCGAGTTGAACAGCGTAGGCGAGCTGGGGATGTACTCGAGCGACGAGAACAGCCGGTACATCTGCAGCGCTTCCATCACCGTTTCGGACAGCGCGCAGGCCACGCGCAGGAAGAACTGCTGGGGGGTCTCGATGACTTGGCGCGTCTTGGGATTGCGCAGCAAGTATCGGTCGTAAACGGTGCGCAGACCGAAATATTCGAAGCGGTCCGTCTTCTCGTTCTCGATCGCGTCGTTCAGCTTGCGCTGGGCGCGGGTTACGAAATCCAAGACGCGGTCGTTCACCAAACCCAGGCGATGACCGAGGCCAATCGACTGAGAGAAGGAGTGCACGTCTTGGTGCATCACTTCTTTTTCGATCAGCGTGGCGAGCAGGCGCGCCGCGAGCCGCGAGTACTCGGGCTCCTCCGCGATCAAGCTGGCCGCGGTCTGAATCGAGAGCTGGTCGAGCGCTTGGGTGGTGGCGCCGTCGAACAGGCCGCCGATCGTCTTCAGCGCGACGCGCATCGAGTCGACGCGACCCAGGCCAACGGCGCTGCGGCTCACGGCCTTGACGATCTTGTTCACGTCCACCGGCTCGGCGTCGCCGTTGCGCTTTTTGACGCGCATGGCGGTGGCAGGAGCCATGCCCGACTGGCGGATACCGCTGTCGCGGCTGGAGGTTGCTTCCTCGTCCGTCTGCGAAACCGGTCCGCCGACGCCAATTGCCTGAACCATCTTGTCTCTCCCTCAGATCCGTGGGGCGCGGAACCCGTCCGCACCTCGGCCATTCGGTCGAGCATGTGGGTGCTCGACTTACCTCAACTTCAGTCTCTTTCTCGCTATGAGAACCGAGAATGGAAAACAAAACCCTCTGGTTGCAGGCATTTAGCCCACCACCAACCAGGGTGCGGTCACACTTCTTCTGTTCAGGAGCACCGAGGACTTCTACCGGGCGCTCACTGGTGCCGAGTGCCTGACCATCTGGCCAGGCCCCGAGCAGACGGGCAACATATTGGGGTAGGGCCCAACCGTCAACCCATATCTAGGGGTAGGGGGGTGCTTTTTGTTCACTAGCGATTCGTTCAGGAGTCGTTGACAAGGCCTAAAATCGCGCTCTCCACGCCAATATCGCGGGCTAGCGCTTGTTCAGCACTGAACAGGGCCGTTCTCAGCTCATTTCCGTTCAGGTGAGCGCGCCAGCTGACGCCGAAGGGAGCGCGCTCGAGCGCCTCCCGGATCGGCAGTCGCGGCAGGCTCGCGCGTGCTTCGAGCACGTGAATGAAGCGCAACGTGCGCAGGGCATCGAACCACGTCAGCAATCGCCGCTCACGCACGCGCGCGTCGGGCGAGGCGTCGAGCATGCCGGGCAGCGCGTCGAAGACTTGAAGGTCTTCGAGCGCGCTCGACACGGCGCCGGCGGTACCAGCGTCCAGCTGCGCGCTCAGCTGCAATCGCAGCGAATCTGCGGCGCGCGCCGCCACCGCGTGCCGCAGCGCCGCCAACGTCACGCCCACGAGCTCGAACACCCGCGGGTGATAAGTCGACAGCGCGCCGGCGTTTTCGACGATCTCGCCCACCTTGCGACCGGTACCGAAAGGCACTCGATCGGAGGTGCGGCTACGCAATCGGATGGGCTCGCAGTCGGGCCGATGCAGCGCCCCGACCTTGGCCAGCTTGTCGAGCAGGTAGAAGTCTTCACCGGCATTTCTCCGCGGAAAACCCCGCACTTCTGCGTAGGCTTCGGCCCGCACCGCCAGCGAGCTGCCCATGCTCTGGTAAGCGTACGGCGAGCCTGCGGCCGCCAAGCCGAGCGTGTAGTAGCGCAGCGAAAGCTCGTAGTCGGCCGTCGCGCCGTCGATCGCGGCGTCACCCGAAGGGGTGTGCCAAAACGGCAAGGTGAGAGCGACGCGTCGCAAGCCGCGTGGTGTCACGGGTGCGACGGTCGCGAGTGTCTGAAAGTAATTGGCAGGAGGCTCTGCGTCGGCGTCGGTGGTCGCCAGCCAGGGCGAGGTGACGCCGTCCAATTGCTGCAGCTGCAGCGCCAGATCCATACCGATGCGGCGCGCCAGGCCGACGCCTTCGCCGACCGGCAGGCGTTTGCCCGGCGACGCGCGGTCGATGACCAACAGATCGAACGCGCCCGGCCGGCCCAAGATGGCGCTGGCGGGGGAGCGGTCGAGCGCGGGCAGCTCTTGACGGGGCACCAGCCGGTCGGCCAAAATCTTCAGCAAACGCGCGTTGCCCTCGTGCGTCGCGGCCGGCGCGTCGTCGGTGGCGTTCACGACCGCAACCAAAAGCACGCGGCCCCCGGCGCCGTTCAGCGCGGGGGCCAGGTTGTCCAGGAAGCTCTCGTCTTCACGCTGCAGGGGCACGACCAGCACGCCGGCGTATTGCGTGTGCAGCTCGTGCCCCCATGCCGCCTCGGGCTCGGCGTAGCGCTCCAAGTATTTGCGAAGCGCCAGCTCGGACATCGTCCGAGCACTCTAGTCCCCGAGCTCAGGGTTTGACGAGGGTGGCCGCTACTCGCCGACCAATCGCGCCGAACACGGGCCGGTAGCCGTAGTCGCTGCGGGCTTCGTCTTCGGTATTGCGCGCGCAGATGGAGCCCAGCACCGAGCGGCGCCCGAGCTGCTGCGCGACCGCGAGCTCACGCAAGGCCGGGTAGCCCTTGCCAAAGTATTGGGTGGTGCCGGCGGGGCCGCCGCCGGGCGGATTGCACAGCGGACGGTTGTACGCGCTGTCGTCGGCGAAGCAGTCGCAACCCTTGTCGAATCGGGTGTCATCGCAAACGATCGGCTCCGGCAGGGGGAAGGTGCAGGCATACTGCAGGTCGCGGTCGCCTTGGTTCGTCTGCTCGTGGCCGTTGATGGGGTTGGCGAGCGGATCGAGCGAGGTGCTGGCGACGACGCTCTCGCCGGTGATCGGGTTCTTGCCGCTGCGCTCGTCGGTTGACTCGCGCATGAACGGGTCGGACGGGGCCGCGTAGGTG
>Ga0164241_10006673_pt1 | contig 10480 bp, 6 predicted proteins | sample OricomyardsoilBY_FD_108780 | JGI IMG/M metagenome (GOLD analysis project Ga0164241, IMG submission 108780) | Backyard soil microbial communities from Emeryville, California, USA - Original compost - Back yard soil (BY) | ecosystem: Environmental > Terrestrial > Soil > Unclassified | place: USA... | reverse complement strand
TCGCGACCGCGCCGGTACGCGCGGCCGGCGACTTGCGCGGCACCCATGGCCGGCTGGCGCCACGTCGTTCCGCCGTCGGTGCGGGGCGCGCGGCGCGCGCTGCAACCGAAGGCGCTGCCGCGGCAACCGCCTGCGGCGCCGCACCACCGACTACGCCGGCCACTCTATAGCGCTGCATGGCATCGTTCAGGCCGCGCGCCTGGTCGGCCATGGCCTGGCTGGAGGCCGATGCCTCTTCCACCAGCGCGGCATTCTGCTGCGTCAGCTCATCCAGCTGCATCACGGCCTTGTTGACCTGTTCGATGCCCGCCGACTGCTCCTGGCTGGCCGCGGCGATTTCCGCGACGATGTCCGCGACCTTCTTTACCGCGCCCACGATGTGTTCCAGCGTGGCGCCGGATTGCGTGACGAGACTCGACCCCTCGTCGACCTTGTGCACGCTGTCCTGGATCAGCGACTTGATCTCCTTGGCCGCCGTGGCCGAACGGCTGGCCAGGTTGCGCACCTCGGAGGCCACGACGGCAAAGCCACGGCCCTGTTCGCCGGCGCGCGCGGCTTCCACCGCGGCGTTCAGCGCCAGCAGGTTGGTCTGGAAGGCGATCTCGTCGATCACACCGATGATGTCGGCGATCTTCTTCGATGCCTCGTTGATGTCCGTCATGGCCTTGACGGCCTTGGCCACCACAGTGCCGCCCTTCTCGGCCTGATCGCGCGCGGCGACCGCAAGCTGATTGGCCTGACCGGCGTTCTCGGCATTCTGCTTGACCGTGCTGGTCATCTCTTCCATCGAAGAGGCGGTTTCTTCCAGCGACGAGGCCTGCTCCTCGGTGCGCTGCGAGAGATTGGTGCTGCCCTGACTCATTTCGTCGGCGCCGCGACTGACTTCCGAGGCGGCTTCCTTCACCTGCGAAACGATGCCCGACATGTTGGTGGCCAGCTGGTTGATCCCGGAGCCCACCTTGATCAGCAGGCCCGACCGGCCCTGCATGTCGATGCGGTGCGTCAGATCGCCCTCGTTGGCGGCGTTGACCAGTGACTGCACTTCATTCACCACGGTTTCCATGTTCGCGGCCAGATCATTCACGCCGCTGCCGATCTTCACCAGCAGGCCCGACTGGCCTTCCAGCTGCATGCGCCGGGCCAGGTCGCCATCGTTGGCGGCACTGACAATGGTGCGCACTTCATCGACCACGGTGGCCATGTTGGCCACCAGCTCATTGATGCCCGCCGACAGTGGCTTGAAGAAACCCGTCTTGCCGTTCATGTCGATGCGGCGTTCCAGATTGCCCTGCAGGGCCTCGCCCACGATCTGCTGCACTTCGGATTCCACCGCCAGCTCCAGTGTGCGGTCCGCCCATTCCACCACCGTGCCCAGGCGTGAGCCGGCCTCATCGAGGATGGGATTGGCGGTGACGCGCATGGTCTTGCCGCCGAACTTCTGTTCGCTGATCAGCGTCTTGCTGAGGGCGGAGTACGTGTTTCGCTCGCCGCCGGTGCCCTGCAGTGACTCGACGCTGGTGCCCAGCAGCGCCCGCGCATCGAAGCCGGGGATGGTGCGGCGGAAGTCCTCCTGTGAGGCGGACATCAGCGCTTCGGCGGCGCGGTTCATGTAGATGATCTTCAGCTGCTCGTCGGCCACGATTACATTGGCCGAGCTGGCATCCAGCGATTGGCGGATGCGCGCATTGGCCTGCGATATCACGCGCTCTGCCTCGAGTCGCGTGCGCAGGTCCGTCTGCATCTTGTCCAGCGCCATCAGCAATACGCCCAGCTCATCACCGGCCTGTTCGCCGATCTGGCTGTCGAAACGGCCCTGCGCCATGCGCATGAATACGCCGTTGGCCTTGCCCACCTGCGAGGCGAGGTAACGGGTCACCCACAGCGCGATGGTCACCGCGAATGCCAGGCACAGCAGCACCACGCCGACATGCACAACCAGGCTGCGCTGCTGGGCGCGGACTCGCGCGTTCAGGATGGCCTCGAGGGTTTCCATGCCCTTGTCCTGCACCTCGGCCAGCGCCTCGGTCAGCGCCTCGGTGTTCTCGGAAATCTGCCGGGTCTGTTCGGCGGACAGCGTCGCGCCCTGGCCAGCGGCCAGAATGCGTGGCAGCAGCTCGTCGAAGGAATCGCGTGCGGCCGCGGCCGCTTCCACGGTCTGCTTGTCGCCGGGGGCCGCCTTGGCGTAGTGCTCGGTCAGATCGGTGAACACCACGGACAGCAGCGCCTTGGCCGTGCCCATCTGTTCGCCGAGGGCCACACGCATCTTCGGCGTATTCTCGCCGCCGGTCAGTGCGTCGAAGTGGCGCCGTCCCTGCGCCAGCGCCTGCAGCCCCATGGGCAGCTGCAGGATGTTGGCATCGACCAGCGCAAAGCCGTCAGCGCCCGGATCCAGCGACAGGCCGGAAACCGAGGCGATGCGGTTCACCGCCATCAACACGCCCATCAGCGCGGTTTCGTGCAGTTCCTGGCTGCTGGTGTCCCTGGCCTCGACGTCGGCGGCTTGCACCACCGCCTTGCGCAGCGAGGCCCATTCCACCGCGCCGTTCAGTTCCCCGACATTGTCCCGGTCCAGTTCGTCGAGCTTCGTGACGGATGCGTGAATCCGCCCGGCATGCTCCTTCATCTCTTCCAGCTCGTTGTCGTGACCCGCGGCCACGGCGGCCACATGGTCGCGATGCTCGACCAGGTCGCGCGCCAGATCGACCAGCGGACGGGCCCAGTCGTTGCCGAAATCCTCTTTGCGCGCCGAGTGGATGGTCGACAGCGATCCGGCGATGTCGAAATAAAACAGCATGGCGACCGGAACCAGCAGCGAGATGACAATGGTCATCAGCTTGGAGCGGGTTGAAAGACCGGCGAGTTTCCTGAACATGTGAAGCCTCTGAATGTGAATGTTTTTCTTTAAGGGGTTGTCATGACCAGCGGCGCGCTGGGGCTGTGATCCGGTCGCCGCGCCAGCAAGGGCCAGTTGCGATCGAAATTCATCTCAAAACGCAGGCCGACGACGAGGGCATCGCGCACCGCGCGGTCGGCCCCGGGGTGGGCCACCCATTGCAGCGATGGCACGATGGCCATCCACGGTTGCACGGGCGAGCGCCAGGTCAGCTCGACCTGCGTTTCTGAATCGCGCGAGGCAAGGCCATCGAAGAACTGCTGTCTTTGAAAGGCGCTGCTGGTGCGGCCGTGGGCAACGGCAACACCGATGGCGTCATCGGGCCTGGCGGCCGACAGGTGACTGGCCACCAGTGCCGCTCCCAGGAAGCCATCCACCGCATTGAAGCGTCCCGCCGCAGCACCCGCGCGCACTACGCCCGCCAGGTGCACGCCCCCGATCTGCCCCAGCGGCGCGTCGATCACGGCGTATCCACCGCGGTTGCCGGCGCGTCGCCGGTGATCGCCGCGCGCGGCGGCATCGATGGCGTCGAATCGCGAGGTATAGGACCACAGGCCTGCAGCAAGCTTGTTGAAACCAGCCGGCGCGAGCTCCACTTCGGCAATCAGCAATGCGCCATCGCCGCGCGAGAGATTGACCGCCGCGAAACGATTGCGATCGACGCGACCAGGCACCCCGTCGAACGCCGCCATGCGCCAATGCGCGGCACCGATCCTGCCGGCCACGCGCAAGCCCAGCGAAGTCACCGGAAACACGGCCGGCCCATTCTCGCCCGTCTGCGCCAGGTCGGTGCCGATGCCAAAGGGCGGACCGATGAAGAACGCCGATGTCACGGGCGCATCGAATTCGGCATTCAGGTCGAGAAAACCCATGCGCGTGGAAAGCCCATCATCGCCACCGAACCGCGCCTCGCTCCACAGTTCGTACAGCCGCAGCGCGGCGGGCGCCTCGATGTTGTTCAGCCCCTGCAGGTCGCCCACGTATCGGCCACTGATGGCGCCGCCGGTGGTGTGGATCAGCGAGGCGGTGCTGGTGATCCACGCGCCCGGCAGCAGGCGATCAGTGGTCCACGCCGCGCCCAGCTGCAGAAGGCCCGAGGCCGCGTTGCCGCGCTCCAGGCCGCCCGTGGCATTGCGCCGCAGATCGGCGATGTAGCCGGCCGAGACTTGCAGGCCAGGACAGGCGCCCTCATCGACGCAGGCGTTCTGCGCCGTCGCGCAGGGCATGGCATTGACGAGCAGGCACAGCAGCATGGGCAGGCAGGCGCCTGCGCGCTTTATCAGCTTCATGGCAGGCAACCGCGCTGCTCAGGCGGCCTGGGATGCTGGCGTGCTGTCGCGAAGATCCTGGGAAACCAGTTTCTCCACGTTCAGCAGTATCAGCATGCCATTGTCAGTGTTTGCCAGTCCCTGGATGAATTGTGATTTCGCGTGACCGCTCAAGGCCGGCGGCGCCTTGATCGCCTCGGCATCGAGGTCCACCACGTCAGACACACTGTCCACGACCACACCGCATTCGCGCGTGACGGCGCCTTCAGAGCGCAACGACAGCACGATGACGACGGTGGTCGGGGTGAATTCGGCGGATGCCAGCTCGAAGCGCAGCCGCAGATCGAGAATGGGCACGATGGCGCCGCGCAGATTCAGCATGCCCAGCACATGGGCCGGGGATTGCGGAATGCCGGTCACCGGCGCCCAGCCGCGGATTTCCTTCACTCGCAAGATGTCCAGGCCGTAGGTTTCGCTACCGAGCCTGAACGTCAGATATTGTCCGCCGGTGGGTCCTTCCGCCGCGCGGGGCTCACTGGAACCCATGCGCGCACCACTTGTTGTTGATAGACGACGGCTTTATCGCCTATCTGCGCGCGGTTTTACCTAGCGTGGTTCACAGTCAGTAATTCTGGGCGGATCAACAACCTGGAAGCGTGAAACCCCTCTCAGTGTTTCCACGGAGAAAGGGATTATGTCGCTTGTGCGCTGCGTTCCACGCGCAGCACGGTGCCATCCACGCCGGTGACGCGCACCCGCGCGCCCACGGGCGCGTCGGCGCCGCTGACCAGCCACACCGTATCGCCGAGCTGGATTTTTCCGCTGCCCCCGCGCAGGGCCTCGATCAGCGTGAATTCATGGCCGACATACTGCAAGCCGCGCTGGTTGAGATTGGGTTGCGCGGATTCATTGCCGCCGCTGAAGCGATAGCGACGCCACACGAACACCGCCGCGATGCCCAGCGCACCGAACAACACCAGCTGCAGCTGCCAGGCAACGGGCATGATCAGCAGCAGCGCGCCAACGACGAGGGCCGCCGCGGCGAACCAGATGGCGATGGCCCCCGGCAGGAAGGTTTCTGCCGTGGCCAGCACCGCCGCCGCGATCCACCAATGCCACCACTGCAGGTTCCGCGCGAATTCCAGCATGTCAGGCTCCGCGGGAAATGCTTTGCGTGTTCTGCTTCTGCATCACGTCCTTGGTCAGCTCCGCGATGCCACCGATGGAGGCGATCACGCTCGTGGCCTCCAACGGCATGAAGAACACTTTCTGGTTGGATGAGGTGGCGAAGGCCTTCAACGCCTCTACATACTTCTGCGCCACGAAATAATTCAGCGCATTGGTGTTGCCCGAGGCGATGGCCTTGGACACCATGTCGGTGGCGCGCGCCTCGGCTTCGGCCGAACGCTCGCGGGCCTCGGCATCGCGGAATGCGGCTTCCTTGCGGCCCTCGGCCGACAGCACCACCGATTGCTTCTCGCCCTCGGCCTTCAGGATCGCCGCCTGCCGGAAGCCCTCGGCCTCGAGCACATTGGCGCGCTTGTCGCGCTCGGCCTTCATCTGCCGCGCCATGGAATCAATCAGGTCCTGCGGCGGCTGGATGTCCTTGATCTCGATGCGCGTGACCTTGATGCCCCAGGGCGAAGTGGCTTCATCGACCACGCGCAGCAGGCGGTGGTTGATCTCGTCGCGCTTCGACAGCGTTTCGTCCAGATCCATGGCGCCGACCACGGTGCGGATGTTGGTCATCGTCAGGTTGGTGACGGCGAAGCGCAGGTTGTCCACTTCGTAGGCCGCCTTGGCCGCATCCAGCGCCTGGTAGAACACCACGGCATCCACGCCCAGCATGGCGTTGTCCTTGGAAATGACTTCCTGGCGCGGCACGTCCAGCACCTGCTCCATCATGTTGATCTTGCGTCCGACGCGCTCGAAGAAGGGCATGATGAAATGCAGGCCCGGCTCCATGGTGCGCTTGTAGCGGCCGAATTTCTCGAGTGTGTATTCATAGCCCTGCGGCACCGTCACCAGCGCCTTGGCCATGATGATGATGGCGGCGATGACGAGGATGATGGGCAGGTAGCCGATATTGTTCAGCAGCATGGATACTCCCTGAAAACTCCGAACCCTAGTTCTTGGCGGTCGTGGCGATCAATGTCCGCAGTTCGCGCAGGCGCGTCTTGACGTTGCGCTCATGGGCCAGGCCCATGCGGATCATGAGCTTCTGCCCCGATGATAGCTGCTCCAGTGCCGGATCTTCGTACTGATAGAGTACTTTCGGCTGCACCAGCGCTATGGGTTGCTCGATTTCAGGCGCGCGCAGCATGTCGTCGATGGCGGCGATGACCCGATCGTTGAAATAATGGTCGGGATAGCCCAGTTCTTCGTATGCCTGCTGCAGCAGCGGATAATAGTGGCGATACAGCTGCGCCAGCTGCTTCATGTCCGCCTTCTGGAACAGGGCCACGGCCGCGTCATAGCGCAGCGCATTGCGCGGGCTGAGCGTGATGCGCTCGCTGCCCGTGGACTGGTCAACCGTCGTGCGGTCGACGATGAAGGAATCCGCCGGAGCCTGCAGCGGGCGGCGTTTTTCCAGGGGCGCGTTGCGCGGCAGGTTGTCGACCGTGGCCACGAAACGCCGTGCGATCTGGTCGGGAACCACCCAGGTCTGCACAGCCGCGGCGCCGATCAGTCCCTGCAGGGCCATGGCCAGCACCGGGTCGCTGTCGGCGACGCCCGGCAGTGGCGGCGCGCTGGTCGCATCGGCGGCGGGCGCCAGTGGATGTTCGATAGCCGGCGCAGAGGCTGTGACCGGCGGCGGCGCGGGGGCTTCCTCGACAGCGGCCACTTCTTCAGCCGCAGGCTGCTCTGGCGCGCGATGCAGATACCACCACACACCAGCGCCGACGCCAATGACCACCACCAGGCCCGCGGCGATCAGCCACATCCTGGTGTTCTGTGAGCCCGGATCATCCATGTCAGCCATCGTTGCCTCCTGTGGCGCTAGCCGTTGGAAACCAGCCTGCCGCGTTTCAGATGCACCAGCAGCAGTGAAAGCGCAGCCGGCGTCACACCGGGTATGCGTGCCGCCTGTCCCAGTGTCAGCGGCCTGACTTCACCCAGGCGCTGCCGCACTTCGTTCGACAGCCCGCCCACGCAGTTGTAGTCCAGATCCGCCGGCAAGGAGGCGCTCTCGTGTGCGCGTTGCCGCTCGATCTCCGCATGCTGCCGCGTAACGTAGCCGGCATAGCGCGCGCGCACGGTCAGGTCGATTTCACCCTGCTCGAGGATGCGCTCATCGGCAATGCCGGCGAATCCCGCGCCAATCTGTGCCACCAGCGTTGCATAGCTGACCTCGGGCCGGCGCAGCAGTTCCATCGCGGTGTGGCCCTGCAGCCGCGTGGTGGCCAGGCGCGTGGCCTCGCGCTCCACGGCCTCGCGCTTTTCACAGAAAAAGCGCCAGCGCTCCTCATCCACCAGACCCAGTTCGCGGCCCAGCGGCGTCAGCCGCGCGTCGGCGTTGTCCTCGCGCAGCAGCAAGCGGTATTCGGCGCGGCTGGTGAACATGCGATAGGGCTCGCGGATGCCCTGCGTGGTCAGGTCATCCACCAGCACGCCGAGATAGGAATAGCCACGCTCGGGAACGAAGCGTTCTATATCCCGGGCATGCGCCGCTGCATTGATGCCGGCCAGCAAGCCCTGCGCGGCGGCTTCTTCATAGCCCGTGGTGCCGTTGATCTGCCCGGCAAGGAACAGCCCGCCGATGGCGCGCGTTTCCAGAGTCTGCTGCAGATCGCGCGCGTCGAAGTAATCGTATTCGATCGCATAGCCGGGGCGCGTCAGGTGCGCCCGCTCGAGGCCGGGAATGCTGTGCACGAAAGCCTGCTGCACGTCGAAGGGCAGGCTGGTGGAAATGCCGTTGGGATAGACCTCGTGGGTGTCCAGTCCCTCCGGCTCCAGGAAAATCTGATGCGAGGTGCGCTGCGCGAAGCGCACCACCTTGTCTTCGACCGAGGGGCAATAGCGCGGACCGACACCCTCGATCACTCCCGTGTACAGCGGCGAACGATCGGTGGCGGCGCGGATGATGTCGTGCGTGTGCTCGTTGGTGGCCGTGATGTGACAGCTGACCTGCGCGGGATGATCATCGCGACGGCCAAGGAACGAGAACACCGGTCGCGGCTCATCGCCCGGCTGCTCCTGCAGTCGCGCGTAATCGATGCTGCGGCCATCGATGCGCGGCGGCGTGCCGGTCTTGAGCCGTCCGGTGCGCGGCGCCAGTTCGCGCAGCCTGGCCGCCAGCCGCAGCGAAGGCGCATCGCCCGCGCGTCCGCCCGCGAAATTCTCCAGGCCCACATGAATGCGGCCACCGAGGAAAGTTCCCGCCGTCAGTACCACGGCGCGCGCGGCAAAGCGGATTGCCGTGGCCGTGATGACCGCGGCGATGCGATCGCCCTGCAGCTCGACATCCGCCACTTCCTGCTGGAACACATCGAGGTCGCGCTGCGTTTCCACCGCACGGCGGATGGCGCGGCGATACAGCTGGCGATCGGCCTGCGCGCGCGTGGCCCGCACCGCCGGCCCCTTGCTGGCATTGAGCGTGCGGAACTGGATGCCGGCCGCATCCGCCGCACGCGCCATCACGCCGCCCAGTGCGTCGATCTCGCGCACCAGATGCCCCTTGCCGATGCCGCCAATGGCCGGATTGCAGCTCATCGCGCCGATGGTCTCGATGCTCTGCGTCAGCAGCAGCGTGCGTGCGCCGCGACGCGCGGCGGCCAGGGCCGCTTCGACTCCGGCATGCCCCGCACCCACCACGATTACGTCATAACGACCAGCCACGTTCATGCCGCCATTGTACTGGCCCGCACCGGGGTGACCTAAGCCACGTGCTATCGTCGCCCCCGTGGCGCAGCGCAGCTTTATTCTCATCGGACTGATTCTGTGCTCGGCCCTTGCCGGTGCGGGCGATGCCCCACCAACCCCGCGTAGCAGGGCCGCGGCGCCGCAGTGGAGTGCATGCCGGCTGGAACACCCCTCGCAGCTGGCCTCGGTGGAAGCCCAGTGCGGCCGCGTCATGGTTCCAGAAAATCCCGCCCAGCCCACGGGTCGGCAGCTGCAGATCTTCGTGGCGCGGATTCCGGCCCTGAGCCGGCAGGCCTCGCCCGAGCCGCTCTTTATATTGGCCGGTGGTCCGGGACTGGCGGCCACCACGTTCTATGCCAGTGCCGCGCCGGTTTTCGCGCGCATCCGGCGCCATCACGATTTGATCCTGGTCGACCAGCGTGGCACCGGACGTTCGCATCCATTGCTGTGCCAGTTCGACGAGCAGCAGATCTGGGATGCGGGCGAGGAGGAAACCGCGCGCGTGATGCGTGATTGTCGCGCGCAGCTGGCCACCGATCACGACCTGGCGCAATACACGACCAGCGTGGCGGTGCGCGACCTGGATGCCGTGCGGGCGGCGCTGGGCTACAGCCGTATCAGCCTGTACGGCAGTTCGTATGGAACCCGCGTTGCGCAGCACTATGCGCGGCGATTCCCGGCGCATACCCAGGCGCTGATTCTCGATGGCGTGGTGCCGCCGACACGCATTCTCGGACCCAGCACCCCGCTGGATGCGCAGCGGGCCCTGGATCAGGTCTTCGAGCGCTGCCGTGCCGATGCGGCCTGCAGGCAGCATTTTGGCGATCCTGAGCAGGACTACCGGCAGCTGCGCGACAGGCTGGCACGCGCGCCCGTGACCGTATCGCTGAACGATCCGCGCAGCGGCGAACCCCGCCAGCTTCAATTCAATGACAGCGTGCTGTCGGGCGCATTGCGGCTGGGTACCTACACCGCAGACCAGGCCGCGCTGCTGCCGCTGGCATTGCACCTGGCCAACCGCAAGAACCAGTTCGCGCCGCTGGCGGCGCAATTCCTGCTGCAGGCCTCTGGCTATGACGCGGTGCTGGCCTATGGCATGCACAACTCGGTGGTCTGCGCCGAGGATGTGCCGTTCTTCGCCACGGCGCAGACTCCGCGCGAGCAGCTTGCCAGCACATTTCTCGGCACCGCGCAGATCGACGCGCTGCAGGCGCTGTGCGCCGACTGGCCGCGTGGCCCCATCGATGCGGACTTCCACACCCGCCTGAACAGCGATGTGCCGGCCCTGCTGCTTTCTGGCACCGCCGATCCGGTGACGCCGGCCAGCTTCGGTGATGAAGCCGCGCTGGGCTTTCGCTACGCGCTGCATCTGAAGCTGCCGGACCAGGGCCACGGCCAGCTCGTGCAGCCCTGCATGGATGGCATCATGGCCGCGTTTCTCGATGTCGCGCATCCG
>Ga0164241_10006672_pt1 | contig 10483 bp, 8 predicted proteins | sample OricomyardsoilBY_FD_108780 | JGI IMG/M metagenome (GOLD analysis project Ga0164241, IMG submission 108780) | Backyard soil microbial communities from Emeryville, California, USA - Original compost - Back yard soil (BY) | ecosystem: Environmental > Terrestrial > Soil > Unclassified | place: USA... | reverse complement strand
GATCTCGCCGGTGAAGGCCTGGGCAGCTGCCAGGATCTTGGCGGCATCGATCTCGACGGGGCGGGTCTGCACGACCTCGCCTTCACCGTCGCCCGTCGTCGTCGTCACGCCCAGCTTCAGCGTCGCGACATAGCTCTTGTCGGCATCAAGGCTGACCTGGCTGAACTTGGTTGCCGCGCCGAAGCACAGCGGCAGCAGGCCGGTGGCCAGGGGGTCGAGCGTGCCGGTGTGGCCGGCCTTCTCGGCGCGCAACAGCCACTTCGCTTTCTGCAATGCGTCGTTGCTCGACAGGCCCAGCGGCTTGTCGAGCAACAACACACCGTGCAGGGCGCGGCGCTGAATGCGGACCCGGGCTTGGACTTCAGTCATTGGGCTCGTCGTCTTCGATGGCGCGCGTCGAATTGGCTTGGCCAATCAACGCATTCATTTCCGAAGCCCGCTCCGTCGTGCGGTCGAAATGGAAATGCAAGGTCGGAACGGTGTGGATCGCCAGCCGCTTGAACAGACCGTTACGCAAGAAGCCCGCGGCTTCGTTCAGCGCCTCTTCGGTTTCCGCCGGGTCGCCGATCAGCACCGAAAAGTACACCTTGGCATGGGCGTAGTCGGGCGTGACGTCCACGGCTGCAATGGTGGGCATCTTGATGCGCGGATCCTTGAGGTCGCGGATCAGCTCCGCCAGATCGCGCTGGATCTGGTCGGCTACGCGGAAACCGCGGTTGGGGATGGCTCGTTTATGTCGCATCGTCACTCCTGAAGTGGACAACCCCGCCCAGGGGCGGGGTTATCCCTAGCGTCGGCAGGCCCTTACAGCGTGCGCGCCACTTCCTTGATCTCGAAGAATTCCAGCTGATCGCCTTCCTTGATGTCGCTGTAGTTCTTGAGCTTGATACCGCACTCGAAGCCTTCCTTGACTTCCTTGACGTCGTCCTTCTCGCGGCGCACGGATTCGACTTCCCCGCTGTAGACCACGACGTTGTCGCGCAGCAGGCGGAACTTCGCACCACGGCGCACCAGGCCCGAGGTGACCATCGAACCAGCGACCGTGCCGATCTTGCTGGCCACGAAGACCAGACGGATTTCGGCGGTGCCCAGGGCTTCTTCGCGTTGCTCGGGCGCCAGCATGCCGGTCATGGCGGACTTCACTTCATCCACGGCGTCGTAGATGATGTTGTAGTAGCGCAGATCCACGCCATTGCCTTCGGCCAACTTGCGCGCACCGGCTTCGGCACGCACGTTGAAGCCGATGATGATGGCCTTGGAGGCAATCGCCAGGTTGACGTCGGATTCGCTGATGCCACCCACCGCCGCGTGGACGATCTGCACCTTGACCTCTTCGGTCGAGAGCTTGAGCAGCGAAGCCGCCAGGGCTTCCTGCGAACCCTGCACGTCGGCCTTGACGATCAGCGGGAGGCTCTGCACGTCGCCAGCGGTCATGTCGGCGAACATGTTCTCCAGCTTGGCGGCCTGCTGCTTGGCCAGCTTGACGTCGCGGTACTTGCCTTGGCGGAAGGTAGCCACTTCACGGGCACGGCGCTCGTCGCCCAGCACCATGAATTCGTCGCCGGCCTGCGGCACCTCGGTGAGGCCCTGGATTTCCACGGGAATGGAAGGACCCGCTTCGGTACAGGCCTTGCCGTCTTCGTCGAGCATGGCGCGCACGCGGCCATAGGTCGAACCGGCCAGCACCACGTCGCCGCGCTTCAAGGTACCGGATTGCACCAGCACCGTGGCGACGGGGCCGCGGCCCTTGTCGAGACGGGCTTCAATCACCAGACCCTTGGCCATGGAGACCTTGGCCGACTTCAGCTCCAGCACTTCGGCTTGCAGCAGCACTTGCTCCAGCAGCGTGTCGATGCCTTCACCGGTCTTGCTCGAAACCCCCACGAACGGCGAATCGCCGCCGAATTCTTCCGGCACGACCTGCTCGGCCACCAGCTCGCTCTTCAGGCGTTCGAGGTTCGAGTCAGGCTTGTCGATCTTGGTGATCGCCACGACGAGGGGCACACCCGCCGCCTTGGCGTGGTGGATGGCTTCCTTGGTCTGGGGCATCACGCCGTCATCGGCCGCGACGACCAGGATGACGATGTCGGTGGCCTTGGCACCGCGAGCACGCATGGCCGTGAAGGCCGCGTGACCCGGGGTGTCCAGGAAGGTGATCATGCCGCGCGGCGTGTTGACGTGATAAGCGCCAATGTGCTGCGTGATGCCACCGGCCTCACCGGCGGCGACGCGCGCACGACGGATGTAGTCCAGCAGCGAGGTCTTGCCGTGGTCCACGTGGCCCATGACAGTCACGACCGGCGCGCGCGGCAGCAGTTCGTGCTGCTGTTCGGCCTCAGCGCCCTCTTCTTCCAGGAAGGCATCAGGATCGTCGAGCTTGGCAGCGAAGGCCTTGTGGCCCATTTCCTCGACGAGGATCATGGCCGTTTCCTGGTCCAGCTGCTGGTTGATGGTGACCATCTGGCCCAGCTTCATCATCTGCTTGATGACTTCAGAAGCCTTGACCGACATCTTGTGGGCGAGATCGGCCACGGAGATGGTTTCGGGCACGTGAACTTCCTGGATGACCGCTTCGGTCGGCGCCACGAAATTGCTCTGGCTGCCTCCGTCGTCACGGCCACCGCGACGGCCACCTCGTGCGGGAGCACGCCAGCCACCGCCGGCCGGTCCGCGACCTGCAGAGGCACCCGGGCCGGTCGTCTTGAGACCGCGCTTCTTGGCGGCGTCATCGGCCCAGCTGGAAGACAGCTTCTCGGACTTGACCGACTTCTTGTCGGCGCCGCCCGGACGGGCACCCGCACCCGCCGGAGCACCGGCGGCAGCCGGAGCGCCAGCCTTCTTGTGGATCGTGCCCTTGATGCCTTCCTTGGCCACTTCAGCAGGCTTGGGTTCTTCCTTCTTGGCGACGAGCACCTTCTTGGGTGCGTTCATCATGGCGCGGATGGCGGCAGCCTCGGCCTCGGCGGCCTTGCGGCGGCGCTCAAGATCCACGGCTTTTTGCTTCTCTTCGGCACCCGCGTCAACCGCCTTGACCACGCGCAGCGCGGGCTTCGGGGCTTCGACCGGGGCGGCCGGTGCAGGCGCGGGTTCGGCAGCCGCTGGTGCAGCCGGCGCAGCTTCTGCCACTGGTTCCGGTGCAGGCGCTGCGGCAGGTGCGCGTTTGGCAGCCGCGGCCTTGTTGATGGCGCTGGCTTCAGCAGCCGCGGCCTCGGCGCTCTTCTTCTTGGAACTGCTCTTGGCGGTGGCAGCGGCCTCGGCTTCGCGTGCAGCAGCTTCTGCGGCAGCGATGGCTTCGGCGGCCAGGCGTTCGGAGCGACGTTGTTCCTCAAGCGCCTTGGCGGCGGCTTCGGCTTCGGCGCGCTCGCGCATCTTCGTGGCCAGCTCTTCCTCCTGCTGGCGCAGGGCTTCGGCTTCGGCACGGGCCTCTTCGGCACGGCGCTGAAGTTCAGCTTCCTCGGCGGCAGCCACGGCGGCATCATCGACGCCAGGCGTGTCGTCGCGCTTGACGAAGGTGCGGGTCTTCTTGACCTGGACCTGGACGGTGCGGGTCTTGCCAGAGGAATCAGCCTGCTTGATCTCGCTCGTCGACGTGCGCTTGAGCGTGATCTTCTTGCGGTCGTTGCTGGCCGTGCCATGCGACGAGCGCAGGTGGTCCAGCAGACGTTCCTTGTCGGCTTCGTTGAGCGCGTCTTCAGGCGAAGCCTTGCTGACGCCCGCTGCTTGCAATTGCTCAAGCAGCGTGCTCGCAGGGCGTTGAAGCTCTGCGGCAAACTGGGCGACGGTGGTCACGGCCATTGTGGAATCCTTGTTTTGTACTTGCTGTGCGTGGAGTGGTGCTGCGGGGCTGATCAGGCGGTGAACCAATGTTCACGGGCCTTCATGATCAGAGCGCGGGCAGCGTCCTCCTCCATGCCGGAGATCTCAACGAGTTCGTCGACGGCCAGGTCGGCCAGATCATCACGGGTGTTGATATCGCCGGCAGCCAGCTTGGCCAGCAACTCGGGGCTCACGCCATCGAGGTCACGCAGGTCTTGCGACACTTCTTCGACCTTCTCTTCCTTGGCGATTTCCATGGTCAGCAGAGCATCCTTGGCGCGGGTGCGCAACTCGTTGACCGTGTCTTCGTCGAAGGCTTCGATCTCGAGCATTTCCTGCATCGGGACGTAGGCCACTTCTTCCAGGCTGGTGAAGCCTTCTGCGATCAGGATGTCGGCCACTTCCGCGTCCACGTCGAGCTTGTCGACGAAGAGCTTGCGCACGGTCTCGGTCTCGACTTCCTGCTTGGCGGCCGATTCGTCGGCCGACATGATGTTGATGCGCCAGCCGGTCAGCTCGGAAGCCAGGCGCACGTTCTGGCCGCCACGGCCGATGGCGATGGCGAGGTTTTCCTCGTCCACGACCACGTCCATGCCGTGACGCTCTTCATCGACCACGATGGACTGCACATTGGCCGGGGCCAGCGCGCCGATGACGAACTGGGCCGGGTCTTCGCTCCACAGCACGATGTCCACGCGCTCGCCAGCCAGCTCGTTCGTCACGCCGTTGACGCGCGAACCACGCACGCCGACGCAGGTGCCGATGGGGTCCACGCGCTTGTCGTGCGACAGCACGGCGATCTTGGCGCGGCTGCCGGCATCGCGGGCGCAGCTCTTGATTTCCAGCAGGCCCTGTTCGATCTCGGGGACTTCCTGCGCGAACAGTTCCTTCATGAACTCGCCCGAAGAGCGCGACAGCATGATCTGCGGACCGCGCTGGGTGGGGTCCACGCCAAGGATGACGGCACGAACGCGGTCGCCGGTACGCAGGTTTTCCTTCGGGATCATCTCGTTGCGACGCAGGCGGCCTTCGACACGGCCCGACTCGCAAATGATGTCGCCCTTGTCCAGGCGCTTGACGGTGCCGACGAAGATCTTCTCGCCGCGCGACATGAAGTCGTTCAGCAGCTGCTCGCGCTCGGCGTCGCGGATCTTTTGCAGGATCACCTGCTTGGCGGCCTGCGCACCGATTCGGCCGATGGGCAGGGATTCAATCGGCTCTTCGATGTGGTCGTCCACCTCGATGTCGGCAATCTGCTCCTGAGCTTCGAACAGCAGGATTTCGGCTTCGGCGTTTTGCAGGCCGGCTTCGTTCGGCACCACGTGCCAGCGACGGAAGGTCTCGTACTCGCCCGAATCGCGGTCGATGGCCACGCGGATGTCGACTTCTCCGTCGACATCGCTGCCATAAAGCTTCTTGGTGGCCGATGCCAGCGCGGACTCGACCGCACCGAACACGACATCACGTTCCACGCTCTTCTCGCGCGAAATCGCATCCACCAGCATCAACAGTTCGCGGTTCATGTTGCTTTAGACCTTTCGTCTTCCCAAGTTCAATCGTCCGAGGCAGCCACTTCGTCGGTGACTTGCCTGGCCTTCGCATTGCTGCGCTTGGCCTGCTTTTTTGCGGGATTCTTCGCGGCACCCTTGATGGCCGCATCGGCCGGTGCCTTCCCTGCATTGCGTCCCTTGAAGGCAAGTTCAGGCACGAGTCGCGCCTCCTTCACTTCCTCAAGAGAAAAATCGAGAGCCTGCTGCACGCCCTTGTCATCGGCAAAGATGAGCCGCCAAGCGCCAGCTTCAGATTCCGGCTGGGCTTCCAGCAAGCCCTTGTACTTCTTGCGTCCTTGAAAGGCGACTTTCAAGGTGATTTGAATATGGGTGCCGGCGAAACGTTCGTAGTCGCCAGGCCTGTTCAGTGGCCGATCAATCCCGGGCGAGGAAACCTCAAGCCGCTCATAGGGCACGTTTTCGACTTCCAGCACATACTGCAACTGACGTGTGACACGCTCGCAGTCGTCCACGTTGATGATCTCGCCAGCAGCAGACGCTTCGGGCAGCTTGTCGATGAACACGCGCAGCAATCCGGCGGGACTGCGTTCGCAGTTCACCATTTCGTAACCGAGACCGGTCACTGTTTTTTCAACAGCTGCTTGCCAGTTCATTCGAGAGCCAAGTTAAATCGCTAAAGTCGTTCGAGCAAAAAAAATGGGCTGGATGAATCCGCCCAATCCTTTAACCGTCAAGCACCAGGAATAACCTTTTGCCCTCGGTCAGCAACCACCGGGCGTTCAACCCCGATCATTGTTCACCAGAGAGGTATCCGCCCCCGTAGTGAAGCTCAGGATTGTACAACGCAATAGCCGTGCCAGCAAGATTGCATGCCAGAATCACTGGCTATCCAGACAAATTCATTAGGAGCCATCCATGGGATTCCTCGCCGGCAAGCGATTGCTGATCACGGGCGTGCTGTCCAACCGTTCCATTGCCTATGGCATCGCCCGGGCCTGCCACCGCGAAGGCGCGGAACTTGCCTTCAGTTATCAAGGCGAGCGTTTCAAGGAGCGCATCACCGACTTCGCTGCCGAGTTCGGCTCCAAGCTGGTGTTTGATTGCGACGTGTCCGACGATGCCCAGATCGAACGCCTGTTCACCGACCTGGGTGCGCACTGGCCCGAGTTCGATGGTTTCGTCCATTCCATCGGCTTTGCCCCGCGTGAAGCCATCGCCGGTGATTTCCTCGAAGGCCTGTCCCGCGAGAACTACCGCATCGCCCACGACATCTCGGCCTACAGCTTCCCTGCCATGGCCAAGGCCGCCCTGCCCCACCTGCGCGCGGGCGCCTCGCTGCTGACGCTGAGCTACCTGGGCTCCGAACGCTTCGTACCCAACTACAACACCATGGGCCTGGCCAAGGCCTCGCTGGAAGCCAGCGTGCGCTACCTGGCCTACAACCTGGGCGCCAAGGGCATGCGGGTAAACGGCATTTCAGCGGGCCCGATCAAGACCCTGGCGGCCTCGGGCATCAAGGACTTCGGCAAGCTGCTGGGCCAGTTCGCCGCCACCGCGCCGATCCGCCGCAACGTGACCATCGACGATGTGGGCAACACGGCCGCCTTCCTGTTCTCCGATCTGGCCGGCGGCATCAGCTCGGAGATCATTTACGTGGACGGTGGGTTCAGCCACGTGGCGATGGCCGGGGACGCCTGAGGGCATTCGTCGTCGTCCATGAAGTCTCGCAAAGTCATGCTGGTGCTGCCCTGGTCGCCCGACAACCAGGGTGGCGTCACCGGGGTTGTGCAGCAGTTGATCGCACACTGGGGCGACAAGCAGGATCTGAATCCGATGCTCGTCGTCGACGACTGGGATTCAAGCCGCGCTTCCCGCAGGCCGGACGCGCTGTACTTCCGCTTCGCTGCGCTCTGCGCGGTGCCAATGAGCCGGCTGCCCCGGGCGCTGCTGCGCGTGCCCGTGGCGCTTTGGCGAACCTGGCGCTTGCTCAAGCAGGAACAGGTGGCGGCGGTGAACTTCCATTACACGGGCAATGCACCCTGGGGCATTGCGGTGCTCAAGCGACTGGGGCTGTACCGCGGCAAGCTGCTGATCTCCTTCCATGGCACCGATGTGCGCCCCGCCGATGACGCCATGGACGATTGGCTGCGCAGCTTCTGCTTCCGCCAGGCCGATGCCCTGGTGGCCTGCTCGGGCAGCCTGGCGAACCGCATGGCCGCGACCTTCCAACTGGCTCGCGAGCGCATCTCCGTGATCTTGAATGGGGTCGACACGGAAATCTTCCGCTCCGAAGCCCCGCATACAACCGCCACCCAGACACTGCCAGACGATTACGTCGTCAACGTGGGCGCCTTCATTCCGCGCAAGGCCCATGTCGATCTGATCGATGCCTTTGCCAGGGCCTTCGCCGATCAGCCATCTGTTCACCTCTGCCTTGCCGGTGCCGATGGTCCGACCTTGGCCGCCGTCCGAGAGCAGATTCAAGCGCTCGGCCTCGGCCCGCGTGTCCACATCTTCGTGGGCATCGGCGCCCGGGATGTCGCCCACCTGCTGGCGCGGGCGCGGCTGTTCGTGCAGACCTCGCTGGCGGAGTCCATGCCCCTCTCGGTGCTGGAAGCCGGCGCGGTTGGCACGCCGGTTGCCGTCTCCGACATTCCCGGGCACGACGACCTGATCGTCGACCATGAAAATGGGCGCCTGTTTGCAGTGAGCAATCCGGACGCCTGCGCCGCCGTGATGAGGGACATGCTGGCCGAGCGCAGCACGGCGCAGCATCTGGGAACAGGCTTTCAGCGGTACATTCGCGAGCACCTGACCTGGACCTCCTGCGTCGAGCAATACAAGGGCCTGTACCGGCCGAAGTGACCCCTGCGTTGTGCGGTTGCAGTCTCGAACCCATAGATAGGAGCCCCGATGTCTCATTCGACGAATCCCTCTTCCGGCGGCAGGGAATACTACGAAAAGCGTTGGGTGAATGAGCCGGTCATCAATCTCTGGGCCATGGCCCGCGCCGGTGAGATTCTTCGCGAGGTGGCCAAGGCGGGCGTCAAGACACCCAGGTGCCTGGACATGGGTTGCGGCACCGGGTGGCTGACCGCCATCCTGTCCCAGTTCGGCGAGGCCTGCGGCGTGGACCTGGCGCCCCAGGCGGCACGCAGCTTTCATCCAGAGCTCACCTTCTTCAGCGTTGGCGACGACATCCCCGGCCAGTTCGACATCATCGTGAGTCAGGAAGTTCTGGAGCACGTCGAGGACCAGCCGGCCTACGTCGCTGCCATGGCGCGATTGCTCAAGCCCGGTGGCACCGTCGTGCTGACGACACCCAACGCCAAGGTGTCATTGCGCGACAAGCAATTCCTGAATCAGCCGATTGAGAAGCACCTGACGCGCAAGGAACTTCGCAAGATGCTCGAGCTTCATTTCGAAGTGACGCAGCTGCGCAGCTTCTTCTTCGGCTACGCCCCTTTCGTGCCCTATCGGCTCCAGATGCGATTTGGCCAGCACCTGGACTCGGGCCTTCATTTCATCGCGGTCGGTCGGCCTCGCAAGCCCGCGTAGTCGGGCTTGTTCAGAACACCAGCTTGCGCGTGAAGGCCAGGTAGCTGAAGCCGCCATGGATCAGGCTTTGCAGATGTGCATGCCAGGCTGCGCCCATCCGGCCTGCCTTCATTTCTGTCAGAGCCAGGCCGTTGTAGGCCGCCGCCAGCTTGACGCGCAAATGCCGCCGATGCCGAGGTTCCAGGCGCTTCATCAGCGCCTTGCTGGACCACAGCTCATGAAGCACTTCCGGACAAGCCTGCGCATAGGCACTGCTCTTGGAAGCCGAGACCTGGGTCTCGGTGTGAAAGCGATAGGTCAGCGCATCGAGAAAGTGGAAGCGAGCACCGGCGCTGTACAGACGGAAGAACACCAACGTCCATTCAAAGAAGGGATGTTGCAGATCGAAAATCCCCGCGTCCACGCCGGCCCGCCGGAACATGGCGGCCGGTGAGGCAAACCAGTTTTCCCGCAGAAAGGCCCCCATGGGATCCGATGGAATGGCGGCGGCCTCGGCTGGCGGAACCATCACGCGCTCAGCCCCGGGCAGGCACAGATAGCCATTGGAGACCACGACATCCACCTCACCATCGAAGGCCTGAAGGCGTTGCGCCAGACCCATGGGCAGGAACTCGTCGTCGTCATCCAGGAAGCAGAAATAGTCGCCCCGAGACTGCCGCAGGCCGGCCAGGCGAGCCAGGGACACATTGCCTTCGGGCAACTGCATCACACGCAAACGCGGCTCAGCGCTCAGCTCGCTCAACAGCCTCTCGTCGACGCGGGCGCCGTTGACGACGACCAGCAATTCGACCGCCACGTCCTGCTGCAGCACGCTCGCCACGGCCCGGCGCAATTCAGCGGCCCGCCGGGCTTCGCACATCGTGGGCACGATGACGGAAATCAGCACCTGCCCCGCCACATCGCAATCGTCTGTGGCGGTTGCTTTCACGCGCGCACCATCACGCAGTCGGTCTCGATCAGTCGCAGCCGCTCGTCATCGCTGACGGCGAAGAAACCCGAGACGGCAAAGCCCATGCCTTCGAGTTCGCGCAACATGTCCCAGCGCTGTGGGGCGCCCTTGTAGATATTGACCAGGGGAAGTTCGATCTGCACGGCGCAAACCCTTTCAAGCGTTCGCGCCGCTCCTCTCAGCACCTCGAGATCGAAGCCCTGGGTATCGACCTTGAGATAGACGCCCTCCTGAAGCTCGAGATCGAGGTCATCAAGACGCCGGACGGGCACGGTGACCGTCTCGACGATCCGGTTCGAGGATTCAAACTGCGGCGCCGCGCTGTTGTCGGGCTGGTGGAACGAACTGAAGCTGTGGCTCGCCATGACGTTGAGCTGCAAGGCGCCATCGGTGCTACCCAAGCCGAGGCCGTGAATGCGCCAAGCCGGGTCGCTCGACGCGGCAACACGCAGTTGCTCATGCAAGGCGGGCTGAGGCTCGAAGGATTCGATCTGGCCATGGAAAGCCACGCGCTCCCGAAGAAATCCCCGGTATTGGCCGACGTTGGCGCCGACGTCCAGCACCGTCCGGACGTCGTAGCGCTCGAACAAGCGCCGCAAATGAAGCTCCAGCGCGAGATCTCGTTCCCGCCACAGCGGCATGAGCCGAT
>Ga0164241_10006671_pt1 | contig 10483 bp, 6 predicted proteins | sample OricomyardsoilBY_FD_108780 | JGI IMG/M metagenome (GOLD analysis project Ga0164241, IMG submission 108780) | Backyard soil microbial communities from Emeryville, California, USA - Original compost - Back yard soil (BY) | ecosystem: Environmental > Terrestrial > Soil > Unclassified | place: USA... | reverse complement strand
ACGCGGTAGTTGCGCTCGGTGTTCACGCCGACCCCGTCGATCGTCATGTTGCCCGCATGGAAGGTGACGCGCAGCTGCTTGAGCTGAGCGCCGAGGAACGCGGCGAGCATGGGCTCGAGCGTCGCTTCCGGCTGAAATTCCATGAGCAGCCACGAGCCCTCGAGCCGCACGGCGGCGTCCGCGGCGGCTTGCTGCTCGCTGTTGGCGCCGGCGCCGGCCGTGTTCGAGCCGCCGCAACCGGCGCTCGCGAGCAAGATGCCAAGGCCGGCGAGGAACAGCCGAACGCGTCCGCTGTGCATGGCCGGGACGATATCACGCGCTCGTGCGGCGCAAGTCCAGCGTGAACGGGTAGTCGGGATTGTCGAGGCGGAGCAGCCGCTTCGGATCGACCGAGCCGTGCGCGTGGCCGAAAGGCGCGAAGAGGGCGCCACGTCGCGACTCCGCTTCGTAGGCGTTCACGGGGAAGGTGTCGTAGGAGCGGCCGCCCGGGTGGCTGACGTAGAGCGTGCAGCCGGCCATGGCGCGCTCCGTCCAGCCGTCGACGAGCGAGAAGACGAGCGGCGCGTGCACCGGGATCGTCGGGTGGAGCGACGAAGGCAGGCGCCAGCCCCGGAAGCGCACGCCAGCCACGGATTCCCCCTGCGTGCCGGTGGGGTGGAGCGGGACGAGCGCGCCGTTGCACGCCACGCAGTGCCGGCCCGGTACGGCGCCGCGCACGCGCACCTGCACGCGCTCGAGCGACGAATCGACGGCGCGCGCCGTGCCGCCCGCGTCGGTCTCCTCCGGCAGGACGTGCCACGGCTCGAGCGCGCGCCGGAGCTCAAGCTCGACCCCGCGCTCGACGATGCTGCCGACGAGCGGGAAACGGAACTCGAAATGGGCGTCGAACCAGCGGCGCTCGAAGTCGTAACCGCTCTCGCGCAGGTGGGCGAGCACGTCGTCGAAGTCTTGCGCGACGAAATGCGGCAGCATGAAGCGATCGTGGAGCTGTGTGCCCCAGCGCGGCACGTGCGAACGATAAGGCTTTTGCCAAAACGTCGACAGCAGCGAGCGCACGAGCAGCTGCTGGACGCTGCTCATGCGCGCGTGCGGCGGCATCTCGAACGCGCGGAGCTCGAGCAAGCCGTTGCGGCCCGCCGGGCCGTCCGGCGAGTAGAGCTTGTCGATGCAGAATTCCGTGCGGTGCGTGTTGCCCGTTCCGTCGGCGAGCAAGTGTCGAAACACGCGATCGGTGAGCCACGGTGCGATCGGCCGCGCGCCGACCTCCCGCGCGACGCCGAGCGCGATCTCGAGCTCGTGACTCGCTTCGTGTCGGGCCTCGTCGACGCGCGGAGCCTGGCTCGTCGGCCCGATGAAGAGCCCCGAGAAGAGGTAGCTCAGCGACGGGTGATCGTGCCAGTAGCCGACCAGGCTCGCGAGCACGTCCGGGCGGCGCAAGAACGGGCTGTCCTCGGCCGTCGCGGCGCCGAGCGTCATGTGGTTGCCGCCGCCCGTGCCCGTGTGGCGGCCGTCGAGCATGAACTTCTCCGTGCCGAGCCGCGCTTCGCGCGCTTCCTCGTAAAGCGCGGTCGTGACCGACGCGAGCTCCGCGAAGCTCGAGGACGGGTGGACGTTGACTTCGATGACACCCGGATCGGGCGTCACGGAGAAGCGCTCGAGGCGCGGATCGGCGGGCGGCGTGTAGCCTTCGATGCGCACGCGCAGATCCGTTTCGGTCGCGGCCTCCTCCACCGCCGCCACGAGCTCGAGGTAGTCCTGGAGCTCGGCGACGGGCGGCAAGAACAGGTGCAGGACGCCGTCGCGCGGCTCGGCGCAGAGGGCGGTGCGCACCGCCTCCGCCGCCGGTTCGAGCTTCTGCGGGCGCTTCTCGCCGGACCTCGGCGCGTCGCTCGGCGACTGCCGCAGGACACGGCCCTCCAGGCGCCGCGGCAGCGCGTGCCGCTCCGCGAACGGATCCGGCGGGACCACGTAGGGGTAATCGAGCGGCGCCACCCAGGGCAGCGAATCGACCGGCAGCCGATAGCCCATCGGGGAATCGCCGGGCGTGAGGAACAAGTGCTCGCGTCGCAAGAACCAGGGCCCGGATTCCCAGCGCCCGCCGCCGAGCGGTCGGAGCGGCAGCGCGTGGCCGACGACGGTCTTGAGACCGCGCTCGAACACCTTCGCGATGCGGGCGCGTTCGAGCTCGTCCTCGAGGCGGCTGTCGAGCACTTCGACGTTCACGGGCAGGCGGCGTTCACGCCAGAGGTAGTAGTAGGCGTCCTCGAAGCCGGCCTGGACGTGCTTGCCGTCCACGTCGAGCCGCTTCGCGAGGATCTGCAGGAAGCGCGCAGCGTCGTCGGCCGTGACGCCGTCGGACGCACCGTCCTCGGCGTAGCGCTTGTCGTCGAGCCAGATGGGCTCGCCGTCTTTGCGCCAGAAGCAGCCGAGCGCCCAGCGCGGGAGCTGCTCACCCGGGTACCACTTGCCCTGGCCGTAGTGGAGGAGCGGCGAGCGCGCGAAACGCCGCGCGAGTCGCTTGAAGAGGACGCCCGCCCGCTTGCGCTTGTCGTCGCCGAGCGCGCCGAAATTCCATTCGTGGCCGTCCATGTCGTCGATCGAGACGAACGTGGGCTCGCCGCCCATCGTGAGGCGCACGTCGTTCGCGTCGAGATCGCGGTCGACGCGCGCGCCCAGCGCTTCCACGCGCGACCACTCGAAGTCGGAATACGGGAGCGTCACGCGCGGCGTCTCGCGGATGCGCACGACGCTCATCTCGTGCTCGAGCTCGCTCTCGCATTCGTCGAGCGCGCCGCTCAGCGGCGCGGCGCTCCCCGGTTCGGGCGTGCAGGCAACGGGGATGTGACCCTCCGCCGTGAGCAAGCCGGACGTCGCGTCGAGCCCGACCCAGCCCGCGCCCGGCAGGTAGACCTCGGCCCAGGCGTGCAAGTCCGTGAAGTCCTGCTCGGTGCCCGACGGACCGTCGAGCGACTTCTGATCGGCCTTCAGCTGAATGAGGTAGCCGGACGCAAAGCGGGCCGCGAAGCCCAGCTTGCGGAAGACCTGCACGAGGAGCCACGCCGAATCGCGGCAGGAGCCGCTGCGGAGCGCGAGCGTCTGATCCGGCGTCTGCACGCCCGCCTCGAGCCGAATCACGTACTTCGTGCGCTCGTGCACGCGCCGGTTCAACTCGACGAGGAAGTCGTTCGTGCGCCCGGAGAGCTTCACCGATTTCGCGAACTCATCGAGGAGCGATCCGCTCGCCGTCTGGCGCAGGTAGGGGGCGAGCTCCTCGGCGAGCAGCGGGTCGTAGGCGAAAGGCACCCGTTCGGCATCCGGCTCGAGGAAAAAATCGAACGGATTTTGGACGGCGAGATCTGCGGTCAGATCCACCTCGAGGGTGAGATGATCCGTCTTCTCTGGAAAAACGAGGCGCGCGAGCCAGTTGCCGTGCGGGTCTTGCTGCCAGTTGAGGAAGTGCTCGCGCGGCGAGACTTTGAGCGAATAACTCGGGATTTTCGTGCGCGCGTGCGGTGCCGGCCGCAGCCGGACGACCTGCGGACCCAGGCTCAGCCTTCGGTCGTAGGTGTAATGAGTGCGGTGGTGGAGGGCGACGCGGATGGTCACGGGGAGGACTGTCCGGCGGGCCTGAGACCGTGGCTGTTTTGACGATGTTTCAAAAGTATTTCCTCGGTATGGGCCGAATGGCCGATACCGGTGCTGATCATGCTTTCAGCACGATTTCAGCAAAATGATGAGCGGGAGCGCCGATGTACGGATTTGTGGGTATCATGCGGGCATAGGGAGTTTGGAAACATGCCGGCCCGCCAGCACACTCCACGAAGCGGTAGCCCGATGCTCTCGGATCTACCTCGCGGTAACGCGACGAGCACCGTGCGTGATCGCGACTTCGACTCCGGAACGGTAGAGCTGAAGCCAAAGGTGGCACCCCGTTCTGGTTCGTTCGCAGCTCCTCTGCGCGACAGCTTCTTCGATCTCGCGCAGCGCTACCAAACATTGCGTGACGCGGCGTTCCGCGGGACGGGCTCGAAGAAGCCAGCACCCGCGCTTGCCGCGAATCGCGAACGCCGTCTGACCGACATTGCGCCGCCCCCGCTGCCGGCACCGCGCGAGCGTGTCGTCTCGGAGGAGCCGCCGGAGGAGCCGACGCTCGTGCAGCCGCTCGCGGCGCGCACGCCCGAGGCCGTGCCTGCGGAGTCGGAGCGCCGGCCCACGACCATGCGTCCACCGCCGCCGCCCGAGCCGCTCCCGCGCATGATCTTGCCGAGCAGCATGCCGCCCGCGCTCGCGCTGCCGACGAATCCGCCGCCGCCTCCCGCGCCGCCGCCGAGCGTGTGGCGCCCCATGCTCGCGGCCGCCGCCTTGAGCGCGACGATTGGCGCGCTCGTTTCTGGCGGCTTTGTCGCGCTGCGCAGCTTTTCGGCGCCGCGCGCCACGACGGCGTCGACGTCGTCGTCGACGCTCACCCCCACCATGGTGCCCGCCAGCACGTCGACGGGTCCGTGTCCCGTAGGTGTGTCGAACACGAGCTCCGGCACGTTGAGCTCGACGCCGACGCACACCACGTCCTGGTCTTCGATCACGTCGTCCTCCAACACGACCGCGGCGGCGTCGCTCGGCGGCGCGAACGCTGCCACGTCGCATTCCACCGGCCCCGCTCCGCTCCAGGTCTCGGTCGAGAACCTGCCGCTCGAAAACTCGCGCGGCAAGCTTACGGAGTCGCACGCGTCCACGCCGGCACGCGAAGTCGTGCATGTCGCGCCGGCCGCGCGCTCGGTGGGCGTTGCGGCACCGACGGCCGCCGAGCGCCGCCGCGCCAGGAAGGAAGCCGCCGCGGCCGCCGCGGCTCAGCAAGCCGCCGCGAAGTCGAACGACGACGACGACGACGACGAGGCGCCGAAAGCCGAGCTGCCCCCGCCGCCCGTGCCGACCAAGGGCCCCGACAAAGCCATCATCGCGAAGGCCGTCGCGCGCGCTGCTTCCGCCGCGACGTCGTGCGATTCCGGCCCCCAGAGCGGGCGGGCACTCATCACGTTCTCGCCTTCGGGCAACGTGCAGTCGGTGTCGCTCGTGGAGTCCTTCGGGGACCAGGCCGTGAACGGCTGCGTGCTCCGCGCGCTCGGGCGTGCGCACGTCCCGCCGTTCGCGGGCGGCCCCGTGGAAGTGCGCAAGGGCTTGAGCTGGTAGTCGCGTCGCCGCTGCGCCCCCGCGACCGCGGAGCGGGCGCTTGGCGGGCGCCCCGCGCGCGGAGGCCGAAGGCCGAGCACGCGGGGCCGTGCGTGGCCGCCCCCGCGTGGGGGCAGCACTCCCGCTAGTTGCCGCGCTGCGGGCGGCCCATGCCGCGGTAGACGAGGCCCGCGTCGACGACGGCGGCGGGCACGAGCACGTTGCGGCCGTCGAACACGTGGCGGCCGCGCATGGCCGCCTTGACGCGCGGGAGATCGGGCGCGCGGTACTCGCTCCATTCCGTGGCCAAAACCAGGGCGTCCGCGCCTTCACAGGCCGCGTACTCGCTATCGACGAGCTTCACGTGGTCCATCACGCCGTGGGCGATGAGCCGCTCGCGCGCCGTGTGGAGCGCTTCCGGGTCGGTCGCCTGCACTTTGCCGCCGCGCTTGACGATCTCGCGGATGAGGCGGAGCGCCGGCGCTTCGCGCACGTCGTCGGTGCGCGGCTTGAAGGCGAGGCCCCAAACGGCGATCAGCTTGTCCTTGAGTCCGCCGAGGTCGCCCTCCAGGTGGCGGAGCAGGAAGGTGACGGGGCCTTCGTTGGCCGTCACGGCGGCGCGCGCCACGGCGAGGTCGACGCCGAGCTCTTCTCCCGTGTGAACGAGAGCGCGCAGATCCTTCGGGAAGCAGCTGCCGCCGAAGCCGAGGCCGGGATAGAGAAATTGCATGCCGATGCGCTCGTCGGAGCCGACGGCGAGGCGGACGTGCTCGGCGTCGCCGCCCGCGACGTCGCAGAGGCGCGCGATCTCGTTCATGAAGGAGATTTTGGTCGCGAGCATGGCATTGGCCGCGTATTTCACGATTTCGGCGCTCTTCGGGCTCATGCGGATCAGGCGATTGCGCTGGCGATTGAAGGGCGCGTAGAGGCGCGAGAGCGACTCGAAGGCCTTGTCGTCCTCGGTGCCGACGACGATGCGATCGGGCTTGAGGAAGTCGTTGACCGCGTCGCCCTCTTTCAAAAATTCGGGGTTCGAGACGACGCTGATGTGATGCTTGGCAAACTTGCGGACGACCTCGCGCACCTTGTCGTTCGTGCCGACGGGCACGGTGCTCTTCGTCACGAGAGCAAGGTCGTGCTTGGCGGCTTTGGAGACCTGCTCGGCGACGGCGAGCACGTGGCTCAAGTCGGCGGAGCCGTCTTCCTGGGGGGGCGTACCGACGGCGATGAACACGACCTCACGCCCGTCGATCGCCTGCGCGAGGTTCGACGTGAAGTCGAGGCGCGCCGGCCAGTTCTTCTTCACGAGATCCGCGAGGTGCGGCTCGAAGAACGGCACCTCCCCGCGCCGGAGCTTCTCGAGCTTCTGCTCGTCCACGTCCACGCACGTGACGTGCGTCCCCGAATCGGCAAAGCAAGCGCCGGCGACCAGGCCCACGTAACCCGTACCGATAACAGCGATTTTCACGCCGCCGGTTTAGCCCGGCCGCGCGCGTGCGGCAAGCTTCTGGAACCAGTTCCAGATCGTCCCGGCTCGCCAAACTCGTGACGGCTCGCCGCGCGGGCGCGCGGTGGGATACTGATGAAGGATGCCGAGTTCGAACGAGCGCCGTCGCGCGGGAGCCGTCGGCATCGGGCTGCTCGCGGTGGGCCTCGTGTCGTTGGCGGTCGCGCGGGGCCGCTCGCCGGGAACGGCCGCGAAATCGGCGGGGAGGGTCACGCCGCCGGCCACTTCGGCGGCGCCGCTGGCGCGCGCCGCGACGCCGTCCGCGAGCGCGGCAACGACGGCCGTCGTTGCGCCGTCGCTAGAACGCGCCGCCACGCAGGCGGACCGTCCCATCGTGCTCGTCGCGGGGGGCGACGTGAATCTCGGCCGCGAATGCGGTCAGGCGATCCTGAGCGATCCCCGCTACGACCCGTTTCGCTTCATGGCGCCCCTCTGGGGCGACGCCGACGTGCGCTTCGTGAACCTCGAATCGCAGCTCAGCGACCAAAAGGGCGAGACGCAGTCGCCCCGCAATCGGCTGGTGTTCACGGGCCCGCCCGGGGGCGCGGAGACGCTCGCGCAAGCCGGCATCGGCGTGGTCTCGACCGCGAACAACCACGCCTGGGACTACGGCCGGCGGGCGTTTTTCGAGACGCTCGACAACCTCGCGCGCGCGGGCGTCGCCAACGCAGGCACGGGGCGAACGCTCGCGCGCGCCTACGAGCCGGTCATCCTCGAGGTGCGGGGGCGGCGAGTCGCGCTGCTCGCCGTGACGCAGATTTGGAACACCGGGCCCATCGAGGAGCACGAAGGAAAGTACTACGTGGCCTGGGCGCGGCTGAACCGGCTCAAGACGTCGCTCGAACGGGCACGGCGCGAGGCGGATTTCGTCGTGCTTTCGTATCACGGGGGCGTCGAGTACGTGGACGCTCCCATCGACGCGACGCGCCGCTTCATCGACGGAGCCGTGAAGACGGGCCTCGTCGACGCCGTCATCGGGCATCACCCGCACGTGCCGCAGGGCGTGGGGTTTCGCGAGGGAAAGCCCGTGTTCTATAGCCTCGGCAACTTCGTCTTCGCCGGGCACGATTGGGCGCCGTGGACGAACTACGGGCTCGTGGCGCGGCTCGAGCTCGGACCCGGCCGCTCGGTGCGCGCGAGCGCGTGCCCCGTGGCGATCGACGGGCACTTCCCGACGCCCGTGCCCGCCGGAGACCCACGCTCCGCCAAGGTGCGCGAGCACCTCGAGTCGACCTCGACGAGCGTCGGGCGCGTGCGCATCGGCGCAGCGGACGCGCGCGGATGCTTCTCGATCGAGCCCGCGACGTGACGTGATGCGGGGACGCTGACGCGACGACGGTGACGCCCGGCGCGTCACGGGGGGACGGCGATGGTGGCGCCCGGCGCGTCACGGGGGGACGGTGGCGCCCGGCGCGTCACGGGGGGACGGCGACGTCGGGGAGCGTCGTGAAATGCCCCCCGCGACGGCGTGCACAAGTGGTACCGCGAAGTGCTCGAGTCGTGCTCGTCCGGTGAACGAGTCGTGCGCTACCCGAGTCGCGCGCGCGTGACCGCGGCGCGGCCCCGACCCTGCGTTCTTAGGCGCCTTCGGCCGCAGCGTCTCGGTCGAGCTGGTCGAGGATGGCGCTCGAGCGTTCGGCAGTGATGCCGAACCAGCTGGCCAGCTGGTTGATGAACGCGTTCTCTTCCTCGGCCACGTCGTCGTCGGCCAGCGCGACGGCGGCCGCGAGGGCAAAGGCGCTCTCGGCTTCGCTCGTTTGGTCGGCGATCGACTCGGCGATCTGGCGCAGCCGTTCGTCGCGGCCCTCTTCTTCGAGGCGGCGCTGGTAGTTCTCGAGCATCACCGTGATGGTGCCCGTGTGGAGCGAGTCGTCCGTGAGGCCGCGGATGCCGCCGCGCACGGCGTCTTGCTCGTCGGCGGTGAGCTTGCCGTCGGCGGCCATCATCAAGAACATCGTCTCGGCGAGCGGCTCGACGCGATTGAGCGCCGTGACCTCTTCCGGTGACAGCAGCCCCTCGCGCGTCAGCACCTCGTACGCCGACGAGGCGACGAGACTCGGGCGGCGCCCGCTTTGAAGCAGGGCATCGCGAAGGCGCTCGATGGTGCGGGTCTTGAGCTTCACGCGAACACGAGCGTAATGCTCCCGCGCGCAAATGACGACGGGCGAGATACGAGGAAGCGTCGCGCACGTGTGCAAAGCGACCACTTGCACCTACCCGAGCTCGCAGGTCGGAGCGTCACGCAGCGCCTCGCCGACGTGCGACGACGCATGGCCCGCAGCGTCCGCAACAGCACGCGTGACTCGCCCCGCAGGGCGAGAGCGACGCGGCCAGCGCCCTAACGCTACCAACGGATTGATCCAGTAAGACTAGCGAAATGCGCTCGAACCTCGCGAGATAGCCCACTTTTTTGGAGTGACAGCCCTCGCTGGCAGGTCCGTTCGACGCTATTCTCAGAGTTCGCACCCGCGGGTGGCAGTCACTCGCACCTGGAGGCCAATCGCATGCAATCCGAGAGCGAAGACCGTTGGTACGTTGAGGTCGGTGGGGCTCCGAAGATGATGACGCTCGACGAGCTCGTCGAGGCGTTCGAGGCCAGCACCATCAACTCGAAGACCTTGGTCTGTGAGGTAGGAGGGTCCGAGTGGAAGCCCCTTTCAGAGGTCGCCGATCTGGGTGACGAGGAAGAGGCTCCCGCGAGCCAGCATGCACCCGCTTTCGCAGCGCCCCCCGCCGGCTCGTCGCTGTCCCAGGCGCCGCTCTCACAGCGCCCCGTGCCCATGGGTGGTTCGAGCGCGTTTCCGTCGGCCGTCGCTCGCCCCGCGGCGATGAGCGCCTACCCGCCCGCGGTGGCGTCGCGCTCGCCCGCCCTCATGAATTCGTACGTGCCGCCGGCCGGTCCTTCGTCGCCCTCGGTCATCCCGCCGAGCACGATGCCCGTCGTCCAGGACCTGAGCATCGGCGACGACGATTTCAAGCCGCGCAAGAGCAAGGCGCCGTACGTGATGGCAGCTGCGGTCGTGCTCCTCGTCGGCGGAGCACTCGGTGCCACGCGTCTCGGCGGCGGCGAAGTCGCTCGGCCGATTCCGGTCCCTGCCGCCGCGCCCGTTCCCGTGGAAACGACGGCCGTGGCCGCGCCCACACCGGCGCCCGCCGCCGCTCCCACGCCGGCGCCCAGCGCCGAGGAGAAGACGGCCGCCGCCGACAAGCCCTCGGATGCGAGCGACACGCGCCTCTCGGACGACGTGAAGTCCAAGCTCAAGGACGCCGACAAGACGCGCGCCGACAAGAAGAAGATCGCGAAGACCGCGACGCGCGGCCGCGCGGCCGCACGCACGAAGAGCGGCAGCTCGGGCGTATTCCGCGCCGGCGGCAACGCCAACGACCCGCTGAATTCGTCGCTTTAGGTTGGTTTTGTTTAGGCCGGACGCGCCGAAGAGTTGGCGCGTCCGGGGCGATGTTTAATAGGTGCGGGCGCGCCGGGGGTGTTGGCGCGTCCGGGGCTTCCGACGCGGCGGCTCCACCGGGTTCGCCGGTTAGTCGTACGCGTTCTGCCGTCAGTGGCTGACGTCGATCAGTTCTTCCAAGGACTGTGAAGTCGTGTCGGCGCGGCTTGCGCCGCGCGGGGCGATGTTTCGTCGGGGTGCGGGCGCGCCGAGGTGTTGGCGCGTTCGGGGCTTCCGACACGGCGGATCCACCGGGTTCGCCGGTTGATCGTACGCGTTCTGCCGTCAGTGGCTGACGTCGATCAGTTCTTCCAAGGACTGTGAAGTCGTGTCGGCGCGGCTTGCGCCGCGCGGGGCGATGTTT
>Ga0164241_10006669_pt1 | contig 10485 bp, 11 predicted proteins | sample OricomyardsoilBY_FD_108780 | JGI IMG/M metagenome (GOLD analysis project Ga0164241, IMG submission 108780) | Backyard soil microbial communities from Emeryville, California, USA - Original compost - Back yard soil (BY) | ecosystem: Environmental > Terrestrial > Soil > Unclassified | place: USA... | reverse complement strand
CGTGGGTCTGTTCCTGCTGCACGGCATCCAGGACGACTCGTCCTGGACCCACCTGATCCCCGGCCTGCTGGTCTCCGGCGTCGGGATCGGGATGATCAACCCACCGCTCGCCTCGACCGCCGTCGGCGTCGTCGCCGTCGCTCGGGCCGGCATGGCCAGCGGCGTGAACTCCACCTTCCGACAGGTCGGGATCGCCACCGGCATCGCAGCACTCGGCTCGATCTTCAGCCAGCGCGTGTCCGACGCCGTCCGCCCCGACCTCGCCCCACACGTGCCACCCCAGGCCCTCGACGGCCTCACCGCCGCGCTGTCCGGCGGGCAGGTCGAACCCGCCGCACGCGCGGCCCAGCACGCCGCGGCCGCTCAAGGCGGCCCGAGCGCCGGTCAGCAGGCCTACGACCTGGTGCACTCCGTCGGTACGTCGGGCATCGTCGACTCGTTGAACCACATCATCGTGATCGCCACGGCGATGGCCTTCGCCGCGGGCATCCTGACCCTGCTCCTGATCCGGCAGCAGGACTTCGTCGACCGGGGCGGGGCGGGTGCGGGCACACCCAACACCGAGGACCCCACGGCCCCGCTCCCCGGTGGTTGAGGAGTGAGCGCCACCGAGCGTCGCGCGAGGGAGGACGTCGTCGGTCGAGCTTGTCGAGACCACGGGTTCCCCGGCGGTCGAGGAGCGAGCGCCAGCGAGCGTCTCGAGACCACCGGGAGGGTTGCGGCGTGGTCATCGGTCGAGCTTGCCCAGACCACGGGTTCCCCGGCGGTCGAGGAGCGAGCGCCAGCGAGCGTCACGAGACCCCGGGAGATGCCTACGGCCCCGGCCCCGGACATGGTCACCGGTCTCGTGACGCGTCGACCGCCAATGGGTGGTTGCCGTATTGGCTTGAGCAGAGGGGTGGCGCACTCTCACGACAAGAAACCCGAATTCCTGCCACCACCCAAACCCGGCATCGAACCACACTGGATCCGACACCGACCACGACAAGAATGACGTCACCGGAGTCGCTCGATGAGCCGCATCGCGTCGTGGGGCGCATACCCCTTCATGTCGTTGTCGAAGTACACGTACACCGCGCGCCCGGACTCGGCCCACCCTCGGCAACGCTTCGCCCACTCGTCGAGCGCGCGGTCGGTGTAGCCGCTGGCGTAGAGCTCCTGGTCGCCGTGCAGCCGGGCGTAGCGGATGGCGCCCGTGTCCTCGTCGACCTTCGGCCAGCGTCCCGCGGTGTCGGCGAGCACGGTTGCCACACCATGTCGTCTCAGCACCTCCGTCACCTCACGGGTCGCGAACGTCGGACTCCGGAACTCCAAGGCGTAGTGAAGCGGCCTGTGCTCCTCGGCGGCCGTCAGCGCGCGGTCGTCGGGCACCTTCTCGTCGTGGCGTTTCGCGAGCTCGGCGGCGTCGGTGGTCGTGCGCGGGAGACCAGCCAGGAAGGCGTCGAGGACGTCGCCGTCGAAGCGGAGGTTCTCCGGGAGCTGCCACAGCACCGGCCCCAACGTCGGCCCGAGCCCGAGCACTCCGGAGGCGAAGAAGTTCGCCAGCGGGACCTCGACGTCCCGGAGTCGCTTCAGATGGCTGATGAAGCGAGGTCCCTTCACCGCGAACACGAAGTCGTCGGGTACGTCGCGCCGCCAGGCGGCGTACGACGTGGGGCGCTGGAGCGAGTAGAACGAGCCGTTGATCTCGATCGAGGTCAGGTGCGCGGCGGCGTACTCCAGCTCACGACGCTGCGCGAGCCCCTCGGGATAGAAGTCGCCCCGCCACGCGGGGTAGCGCCAGCCGGAGATCCCGACCACAACCCGCCCCGTCACGCGGCCAACGCTAGAGCTTGCCCAAGGCGGGAGAGCAGATCCCACAGATCTCTTTGCAAACTACTCTTTGCAAAGGTATGTTGCGGATATGACCAGCTCATCGATCACCCCGTCGGCGGGGGGGCTCCGGGCCCTGTCCCACCCCACCCGGCTGAAGATCCTCATGCTGCTCCGGCTCGAGGGGCCCGCCACCGCGACCCAGCTCGCCCAGCAGCTGACGCTCAACACCGGCGCGACGTCGTACCACCTGCGTCAGCTCGCCGAGCACGGCTTCATCGAGGAGGACGCCGAGCGTGGGGACGCCCGAGACCGGTGGTGGAGGGCATCCCACGAGAGCACCCACGCCGACCTCGACCTGCGGGCCAGCGATGAGGACGCCGACAGCAGCGAGGCGTACTTGCACTCCGTTGCGCTGCTCTACACCGAGATCCTCATGCAGCACGTCGACGAGCGCCGCTACCTGCCCGAGCCCTGGCGAGAGGCCAGCACGACCAGCGACTGGCATGTGCGGCTGACGCCGGAGCGGGCCGAGCAGATGACGCAGGCACTGGTGGCCGTGATCGAGCAGTGGGGCGACGACGAGGACACCGAGGGCACACCCGGCACCGGCGACTTCGTGATCAACCTCAACGCGTACCCGCGACCCGGCACCGTCGTCTTGGAAGGGACCGATTGATGACGACGATCGTGACCCGCCCGACTCCGCGGCGGGTCCCGCTCTACGGCTGGCTCACCGCCGAGTGCATCTCGCTGCTCGGCACGCGGGTGTCGATGATCGCCATCCCGTGGCTGGTCCTCACGACCACGGGTTCCGCGACCCAGACCGGTCTGGTCGCCGCTGCCGAGATCACGCCGATGGTGCTGTTCAAGGCGTTCGGCGGTCCGCTCGTCGACCGCGTCGGACCGCGCCGAATGGCGATCACCGTCGACACTCTCTCGTTCTTCGTGGTCGGGCTGATCCCCTTGTTGCACCACAGCGGTGCGCTCACATTCCCCATGCTGCTGGCTCTCGTCGCGGTCGCCGGCGCCTTGCGCGGTCCGGGGGACGCAGCCACCACGGCGCTCATCCCGGCACTGGTCGAGCGGGCGGAGGTGCCCTACGAGCGGGCCACCGGGCTCGAGTCGGCGGTCGAGCGCGGGGCCACGATGATCGGCGCCGCTCTCGCTGGTGGGCTCGTGGCGACGGTCGGCGCGGCCAACGCGGTCGCCATCGACGCCGTGTCGTTCGCGGTCTGCGCCTTGGTACTGGTCGTGACGACCCGGAGCCTGGAGACCCGTGGTCTCGACAAGCTCGATCGACGAGAGCAGCTCGACCGACGAGATGAGGCCGCGACCGGCACCTCGTACGCCGCCGAGCTGCGTGCCGGTTGGGACTTCCTGCGTCGCGACACGGTGCTGATGAGCCTGTGCGTGATGGTCGCGCTGACCAACCTGCTCGACCTGGCCTGGTCGGCGGTGCTGCTGCCGGTGTGGGCGCGCGACTCCGGCGCAGGTGTCGGTGCGGTGGGTCTGGTCTTCTCGGTGTTCGGCGGTGCTTCGATGCTCGGGTCGGTCGTGGCCGCGGCGTACGGCACCCGGCTGCCGCGGTTCCAGACCTACCTGGTCGCATACCTGATCACCGGTCTGCCGCGGTTCGTTCTGTTCGCGATCGGGGTCCCTTTCTGGGCGATCATGGCGATGTGTGTGGTCGGCGGCGTCTCGTCGGGCTTCCTCAACCCGGTGCTCGGGGCGGTCCAGTTCGAGCGCATCCCGCGCGACATGGTCGGACGAGTGACCTCACTGACCAGCTCGATCTGCTGGTCGCTGATGCCGCTGGGAGGCATCCTCGGCGGCGTCCTGGTCAGCGGGATCGGCCTCTCGCCGGCCCTGTGGGTGATCGGGATCGCCTACTTCGTGACCACGATGGCGCCGGCGCTGCTGCCGAGCTTCCGCGGGATGAACCGGCAGGTGCCGGTCGACCAGCGGCGGGAGCCGGTCGCTGTGTGACCAGAGCGACGACGGCCGGTCACCCGATGGGTGACCGGCCGATCGCGGAGCCTCGAACCTCAGCGCCTCTTGATCGGCTTGAACTCGCCACTGATCGTGGTGGTCAGCTTGGCCTTCGCCGTACTGGATCCACTCTTCGCCAGGAGAAGGCCGAAGCCGCCGACGCTCACGCCGGCCTGCCCGATCAGCCCGTACTTGCCGGGCTTGAGCAGAACCCGGCTGATCGAATGCGACTTGGTGCCCTGGAAGAAGTCGAGGGTCAGCAACTTGCCGGTCTTCATGTTGACCACGATGGCGCTGATGGCCGAGTTGCGCTTGTGCGTGTCGTGGGTGATGTAAAGCCAACCCCGCTTGTGCTCGTTGAACACGGTTTCGGTGACACCCGCCACCGACCCCTGCGCCTCACATGACGAGCCCGAGATGGCATGAGTGATGCTCACCTTGCCGCCGGCCGCGAGCTCGAAGGCTTGCAGGTTCTTGCCCCTCTTCACAACGGTCAGCTTGCTGTCGACGTGGCCCTTGACCCGCACTGAGTCCGCGGGGTTGTCGCTGGCGGTGAAGGTCGCGTCCAGGTCGACCGACCGCCGCCTGGTGCCGTCGCTGAAGTTGGCGATCGGACTCTGCACGGAGTTGTTGCCGCTGCTGACGTTGCAGCTGCCACCGACCGTGGGTCCGTCGTAGTTCGCAGACGCACTCCCCACTGCGGCGTACTGGGCGTGCACCGCGGCACTCGCCGTGGTCGGGGTCAGAAAGGTGAGGGCGGCGGCAACACCGGCAGCGGTGAGCACCGCGCCGGAACGCCGCAGGAGGGTGGTCATGGTCATGTGGGGTGGCTCCCGTGAGAAGGGCATGGATGATGACCGCCCACACGCTAGGGGCCGTCACCACCCGGCCTGTGGGAGCGCGCGCTGTGGTCTAGACCGGAACTTGGCGGGTCCGTCAGCCGTCGAGCGGGAAGGTTCTCGCGAGCTCGATGACGCGGTCGTTGGCCTCGGTCTCACCGATGGAAACCCGTGCACCGTCGCCGGCGAACGGCCGGATCACGATGCCGAGCTCGTCGGCGGCAGCGGCGAGCTCGAGGGTCCGGTCACCGGCAGCGAACCAGACGAAGTTTCCCTGCGGCTCGGGGACGACGAGTCCCACGTCGGCGAGCCCTTTCACGACGCGCTCGCGTTCGGCCACCAGCGAGTCAACCCGTTCGAACAGCTCGGGCTCGGCCCGGAGCGAGGCGAGCGCGGCAGCCTGCGCGACGTTCGAGACGCCGAACGGAAGGCTGACCGCCCGCAGCGCGGTCGCGATCGGCGGCGGCGCGACGGCGTAGCCGACCCGGAAACCGGCGAGTCCGTAGGCCTTGGAGAACGTGCGGGTCGCAATCACGTTGTCGTGGGCGCGCACGGTCGCGACGCCGTCCACCGGGTCGGCCATCCGCACGAACTCGACGTACGCCTCGTCGACAACGACCAGGACGCGCTCGTGCACCTTCGCCAGGAAGCCCTCGAGCTCGGCTTGGGACACCGAGGGGCCGGTCGGGTTGTTCGGGCTGCAGACCATCACGACCTTGGTGCGGTCGGTGATCGCGGCCGCCATCGCATCGAGGTCGTGGCGACCGTCGGCCGTCACCGGCACCTGGACGCCGCGAGCGCCGGCGGCCGTGACCGCGATCGGGTAGGCCTCGAAGCTGCGCCAGGCGTAGACGACCTCGTCGCCCGGCTCGCAGAACGCCTGCACCAGCTGATAGATCAGCGCCACGCTCCCGGTCGCGAGCGCCACGTGGTCGGTCGGCACTTCGAGCTTGTCCGCCAGCGCCTCGTAGAGCGCGTTGCTGCCCATGTCGGGGTAGCGGTTCATCTGCTCGACGGCGGCGGCGGCGGCCGCAATGACCCCGGGCAGCGGCGGGTAGGGGTTCTCGTTGCTGCTGAGCTTGTACGTCGTCAGGCCGGGACGGGGGAGCGGCGGCTTCCCGGCGACGTACGCCGGGATCCGGGACACGCAGTCGCGCGGCTGCGGTGAGGTCATGGCGCCAACCTATCCCCGGCGCCGTTGCGTCCCCGGGCCCGCCATGGCCGCGTCAGCGGCAGCAGGGCGACGCCGATCGCGACGCCGATCACGGCGCCGGCGACGTTGTTGATGATGTCGGTGACGTCGCACGCGCGGTCGATGCGCGCCACGTGCAGCTGGGTCTCCTCGATCCCGAGGGAGTACGCCGCGAGCGCGGCCAGGCCGAGCGGGACGAGCACCCAGCCGGTCCGCCAACGGGCGAGCGCGAGGACCAGGAAGACCCCGGCCGGCACGAACAGCAGAGTGTTGAGCAGCTGCTGCCCCCCGCCGAAGATCCAGAAGCCCTCCGGCGACGGACCGCCGATGTCCCAGCTGCAGCTCGTGGCGTGCTCGCCGGCCGGGATGTAGCCCAGCCCGTTCTCGGCCGGGATCAAGGTGACGATCCCGATCACGGCGATGCTCCACAGCAGCCCGAACCAGGCGAACCCGGCGAGCGGCCCCAGCCGCCGGCCGACCGCGAGCCCGACCACGATCGCCAGGAGCCCTGCCCCGGCGGCGAACAGCAGCATCCAGCTGGTGCCGCCGATCGAGAACATGCGGTCGAACCTAGAGGCCCGGCGAGCGGGCGTCCCAAATCGTGGCTCGGCCGCCTCAGTCGAGTGGCGGGAGGACGACCTGGCCGCCGGTGACCAACTGCGCGTCGCGGCCGAGCGTCAGGTCGACGGGGTTGGTCAGGCACCGGACGGAACCACCGCCCTTGTGGAACTCGCTCACGTCGACCTCGACGACCTCGAAGCCCCAGTCGCCGAGCTGCGCCCGCACCCGCCCCGGTGCACCGGCCGGCATCACGACCGAGCGACCGATCACGATCGAGTTCGCGCAGAACGTCGTCAGCGCCTCGTCGTCGGTGAGCACCAGCGGCTCGGGCACCAGCTCGAGCAGGGTCGAGGCTGACGCATCGTCGAACGCACCCGGTGCGACCATCGCGCGGCGGTCGTCCAGCGGGCAGAAGGCCAGGTCGAGGTGGTACATCGCCGGGTGGGTGATCCGGACGCCGCGTACCCGGACGCCGAGGTCGGTCGCCAGGTGCTTGAGGGCGAGCTCCTCGGTGCGGGGGCCGAAGCCGGCGACCAGCGCGTCGCCCCAGGCGAACACGTCGCCGGCCTCGAGGTGTGCACCGACCCCATCGCGACCGACGTACGCCGTCGTGCGGCCGCTGCGCTCGAACCACGGCTGCGCCGTCCGCGCCTCCATCCGACGCTCGGCGTACCTCATGTGCGACAGCACGACGTGGGCGCCCTCGGGGCGCACTACGCCGAGACCGAGGTTCATGGCGTAGACCATGTCGGGGGAGTCCGAGCGCTGCGGGACCATCTCGACCGTGCCGCCGAGCCGTTCGATCGTCGAGACCAGGGTGACCCACTGCGCGAGAGCACGCTGCGGGTCGGGTTGGTCGGCGAGGTCCATGTAGGGGTTGATCGCGTAGTCGATGCGGAAGTGGTCCGGTCGGACCATCACGTACCGGCGTCCCCACAACAGCTCTGACACGGTGTACCCCTCCTCAATTATTGTCAGACAATCTGACAAAGCCGAGGATAGAACCGGGAGGCGGCGCGCGACAAGTCGGTGTCGGACAAGCCGATGTCGGACAATGGCCTCCATGCACCCGGCCGAGCGTTCGACCGACCTTGAGACCGACCTGTCGACCGACCTGTCGGGTGACGGCTCACCGTTCGGCTCCCTGAGCCTCGAGCACTCCTCGACCGTCGACCGGGTGGCCGAGGAGCTACGACGCGCGGTGTTCGAGGGTGAGATCGAGTCCGGGACGCCGCTGCGCGAGGTCGCCATCGCTGAGTCTCTCGGTGTCTCCCGGCCGACCGTTCGCGAGGCGCTGGCGCTGCTCGTGGCCGAGGGGCTGGCCACGCGCGAGCCCAACCGCGGCGTCAGCGTCTCCAGTCCCGACCCCGAGTCGGTCCGGGACGTGTCGAACGCGCGCGCCGTCCTCGAGACGGCCGGCGTGCGGAACTGGGCGCAGGCGGCCGAGGAGGACCGTGCGGCCGTCCGCCGGGCGCTCGCCGACTACGAGCAGGCGGTCGCGCACGGCGCGTCCTACCAGGAGCTCAACCAGCGCCACCTCGCGATCCACCTCAGCCTGGTCGGCCTGACCGGGTCTCCACGGCTGGTGTCGATGGCCGAGTCGATCATTGCCGAGATGCGGCTCGTGCTGGCCCAGATCGACCGGGTACGCCGCAACGCGCGTGACCAGGCCGGCACCCACCACCACCTCCTCGACCTCCTCGAGTCCGGCGACATCGATGCCGCCGTCGCCGAGCTCGACCACCACGTGCACGGCGCCGAGGAGGCGATCATCGAGCGGCTGCAACTGGACTGAGCCTGCTCCCATATGCTCACCAGGTGCTGCGCTTCGTGACCTGGCTGCTCACCACGGCGTTGGCTGTTGCCGTGGCCACCTGGCTCTTCGATGGCATCTACTTCACCGGGCCGTCGTCCGGCCAGGAGGAGGTCAACCACAAGCTCCTGCAGCTGCTGGCGGTGGCTCTGATCCTGGGCTTCGTCAGCAGCTTCGTCCGCCCGGTCGTGACGTTCTTCTCGATCCCCTTCATCATCTTCACGCTCGGGCTGTTCTTGCTGGTGATCAACGCCTTGATGCTGATGCTCACCGCGTGGATCGCGGATGGCATCGGCCTCGACTTCCACGTCGACGGATTCTGGTACGCACTCGGCGGGTCGATCGTGATCACGCTGGTGAACTGGGCGACCGCGTCGCTCCTCAAGGACAACCACTGATCCGGTGGTGACTCAGCTCCCTCCCCCTCGACACCCGGGGCGGTACGCCGTCGCACTGGTGTGCCTCGGCAACATCTGCCGCTCACCCACGGCACAGGTCGTCCTGGAGCAGCGACTGGCCGACGCCGGCCTCGACGACCGCGTCGTCGTCCGGAGCTCCGGGACCGGCGACTGGCACCTCGGCGACCCGATGGACCGTCGGGCGGCCGCGACGCTGAGCGCCGCCGGGTACGACCCGAGCCGCCACCGGGCGCAGCACTACGCCCACTCCTGGGCCGACCGGGAAGATCTGGTGCTCGCCATGGACGAGGACAACCTCGCCGCCCTCGGCGGGCGTTCGCAGCGGGTGGGCCTGTTCCGCGACTTCGACCCGGTCGACCCGGGTGGTGAGGTCCCGGACCCGTACTACGGAGGAGCGGACGGCTTCGCCGAGGTGCTGGCCATGGTCGAGCGCACATCGGACGCGCTCGTCGAGGAGATCGCCGTACTGCTGGAAGGGTGACTGAAGGGCTCGCCAGCGAGCTCGCTCGCACCTTGGTCGGAACGTCCGCGCTCGCTACGGTGAGCCTTGCCGGATCCGAGGGGAGGTGGCGGTGACGCGTCAGCCGCACATCGCGCGCCGGGCCGAGGAGCTCCTGGGCTCTGCGGTCGCGGCTACGGCTCCGGTCGCCGGTGGTGACATCTCGACGGCCACCAAGCTCCGGCTGAGCAGCGGCCGGTCGGCGTTCATGAAGACCCTGACCAATGCTCCGGAGGGGTTCTTCGAAGCCGAGGCCGCGGGGCTGCGGTGGCTGGGCGAGGCCGGAGGGGTCCAGGTCCCGGAGGTGCTGGCGGTCGAGCAGGACTGCCTGATCCTCGCCTGGGTCGAGCCGGGCAAGCTCACCACGGAGGCGGCGTCGGACTTCGGCCGGGCGCTGGCGAAGACCCACGACGCGGGCGCCACGGCGTACGGGCTGGAGCACGACGGGTTCATCGGCAAGCTGCCGCTGCCCAACAAGACCGCGCCGACCTGGGCAGAGTTCTACGCGACCAAGCGGGTGCTGCCCTACCTCAAGCTGGCCCGCGACCGCGGAGCCATCACCCCGGAGGGTGCACAGGCGGTCGAGGGCATCATCGGCAGCTTCTCGGATCTCGTGCCGGAGGAAGGCCCCCGCCGGATCCACGGCGACCTCTGGAACGGCAATGTGATCTGGACCCACGACGCCGGTTGCTGCGTGATCGATCCCGCTGCGCACGGCGGGCACCGCGAGACCGACCTCGCGATGCTCGCGCTGTTCGGCCTCCCGCATCTCCCGCGAGTGCTACAGGCCTACGAAGAGGTCTCACCCCTCGCCGACGGCTGGTCCGACCGGGTCGGCATCCATCAGCTCCACCCCTTGCTGGTCCACGCGTGCCTGTTCGGCGGCGGCTACGGCGCCCGCGCGGCCGAGGTGGCCGGACGCCATGGCTGAGCCTGAGGCGTTCTCAGGCATGGCTCAGGACGGTTTGGCACAGTGAGATCGTGACACCGCCTGTCTCGTCGACCCCTGCAAGCACGCAGCCGCGCGTGCTCGTCGTCGACGACGACAAGGCCGTGCGCGAGTCGCTGCGCCGCAGCCTCGAGTTCAACGGGTACGCCGTGTCCTTGGCCGCCGACGGCGCGGAGGCGCTGGCCGGCATCGGTGGCATCGCCCCCGACGTCGTGGTGATGGACGTGATGATGCCCCGGCTCGACGGCATCGAGGCCACCAAGTCGCTGCGCAAGGCGGGCAACGACGTACCGATCCTCGTCCTCACCGCCCGCGACGCCGTGGGCGACCGGGTCGAGGGTCTGGACGCCGGCGCCGACGACTACCTCACCAAGCCGTTCGCACTCCAGGAGCTGCTGGCACGGCTGCG
>Ga0164241_10006668_pt1 | contig 10486 bp, 5 predicted proteins | sample OricomyardsoilBY_FD_108780 | JGI IMG/M metagenome (GOLD analysis project Ga0164241, IMG submission 108780) | Backyard soil microbial communities from Emeryville, California, USA - Original compost - Back yard soil (BY) | ecosystem: Environmental > Terrestrial > Soil > Unclassified | place: USA... | reverse complement strand
TCGATCTCATCCACCGCTGGGGTGACCTCGAGGTCGTCGCCGAAGCCCCCAACGCGTCCGAGGCGCTACGCCTGACCGAGCTCCACCAGCCCGATCTCGTCATCGTCGACGTCTCGCTCGAGGTCGGCATGAACGGCATCGAGCTCGTGAAGCACCTGCGCGCACGCGACGCGAGCCTGGCGCTGCTGGTGCTGTCGATGCACGACGAGGAGCTCTACGGGGAGCGCGCGCTGACCGCGGGCGCGAGCGGCTACGTCATGAAGCGCGCCCCCGTCGGGCGCCTCCACGATGCCATCCGGCACGTCCTCGCTGGCGGCATCTACGCGAGCGCGGCGCTGCTCGAGCGCCTGGTCGAGCGTCGCGGCACGGACGCACGGCTCGGGCCGCCGCAGCTCAGCGACCGCGAGCTCGAGGTGCTCGAGCTCATCGGCCGCGGCCTCGGCACACGTGACATCGCCGCCTCGCTGCGGCTCAGCGTGAAGACCATCGAGACCTACCGCGCTCACCTCAAGGCGAAGCTCGCCATCGACACCGCCCCGCAGCTCGTGCGCTACGCGGTGCAGTGGCTCGAGACGCTGTGAGGCCCGCGAGGGCCGACCGGGGCGCGTCACAGTGTGACCGTGGCGGTCACGCACCTGCACCCCGCGCACCCGCCTGCGTGGCCGACGTGAGCGCGGCCTGCTTCTTGCGACCGTGGCCCGTGTGCTTCGCTGGGTCGTCGTTGTAGTCCTGGTTCTCGGTGGTGTCGCCCACGCCGATCCGTACCGTCGCGCCAGCACCACCAGCGATCACTTCGAGCTCACCGCACGCTGGCGTGGCGAGGCCATCGACCTCTACCTGGCAGACCCGGACACGAACGCGCCGCTCGCCGCCACGCTCGCGCTGCGCTGGTCCGACGGCAGCCGCGCGGCGGCCGTGGCGGCCGAGCCGGGGGTCTTCTCGGCCACCCACGCCGAGGGCGACGTCGACCTCACCGCCAGCGTCATGGCAGCCGGTCGCAGCGACCTGCTGACGCTCAGCGCGCTCCACTTCGGGCCCGAGCCGGCCCCTGCCACGGCGCACGACGAACATCCACAACCATGGTTGTGGATTGTGCTGGGGCTGGTCGCGCTGGTCGTGGTCGGCGCCGCGGGCTTCGTAGCGGGGCGCGGTCGGCGCACGCACGGTGCGGTCGCGCTGCTGCTGGCGGTGCTGGTGCCGTGGCGCGTGTCGGCCCACGGCGGCGACGCGCACGACGCCCCGGTGCAGCAGACGCGCTCCGGCGAGGCCCACGTCGTCGCCAAGGAGCTGCAGTTCTTGCTGGGCGTACGCACCGCGCGCGCCGAGACGCGCATGCTGACGGAGCGGCTGCGCGTGCCGGGCACCGTCGTCGCCGACGGCGACGCGCGCGCCGAGGTGCGGGTGCCGCGCGCCGGTCGCCTCGAGCTCGACGCGCACCCGCTGCCGCGGCGTGGCCAGCACGTGAGCGCGGGCGAGGTGCTGGCCATCCTGGTCGACCTGCCGCCGAGCGCCGACCTGGCGACGCTGCAAGCCGACCGTGCCCGCGAGCGCGGCACCAGCGCCGCGATCGCCGCGCGCCTGGTGGCGCTGCGCGCCGAGCTCAGCCGCAAGGACGCGCTCGCCGACGTGACCGCGCCGCAAGAGCGCGAGCAGCTGCGCGCCGAGGTGCACGCGCTCGAGGCGCAGGCGCGCGCCAGCCGCGCGGCCACCGATCAGCTCGACGCGCACGACCTCGGGCGGGTGGCGCTGACCGCGCCGATCGACGGCGTCGTCAGCGACGTCGCCGCCAGCGTCGGCGCGTTCGTCGCTGAAAACGAACGGCTGTTCACAATCGTGCGCCCGGACGGCTTCGTCATCGCCGCGCACGTGTTCGAGCGCGAGGCGCTGGGCGTGACCGACGGCGACGCACTCGTGTCGGCCGCGACCACGTTCAGCGCAGCGCGGCTCAGCGCCTCGCCCGCCGTCGATCCGACGACCCGCGCGGTCGAGCTGCGCTACGCCGGCAGCGGCCCGCTGCTGCTCGATCAATACGTCGACGTCGACGTGCCCGTCGGCCCGGCGCGAGCGCTCGTGGTGGTGCCGGCGACGGCCATCGACCAGCAGGACGGCCACCCGGTGGTCTACGTCAAGACCGCGCCCGAGGCGTTCGTGGCGCGCCCCGTAGCCGTGGTGGCGCGGGCCGGCGACGACGTCGGCGTCAGCGGCCTCGAGCCCGGCGCGCGCGTCGTCGTGCGTGGCCTGGCGTACGTGCGCTGATGCTCGACGCGATCATCAAGACGGCGCTGCGCCAGCGTGTGCTCGTCCTCACGCTGGCGGTGGGCCTGCTCGTCGCGGGCGTCGTCACCGCCGCTACCCTGCCGGTCGATGTCTTGCCCGATCTCGATCGGCCGACCATCACCGTCATGAGCGAAGCGGGCGGGCTCTCGGCGAGCGAGGTCGAGCAGCTCGTGACGCGCCCGCTCGAGACCGCCATGCTGGGCACGCCGCGCGCCACGCGCGTGCGCTCGCAGAGCGTCGTCGGCCTGTCGATCGTGTGGGTCGAGCTCGACTGGGGCGCGCCGCTGCTCACCAGCCGCCAGCAGGTGAACGAGCGCCTCGCGACCGTGGCGCTGCCGCTCGGGGTGACACCGCGGCTCGCGCCAGTGACCTCCATCATGGGCGAGATCATGCTCGTCGCGCTCACCTCGAAGGACGGCCACACGAGCCCGCTGGCGCTGCGCGCGCGGGCCGACACGACGCTCACGCGCCGCCTCGCCGCGGTGCCCGGCGTCGCCCAGGTCGCGGTCATCGGCGGCGGCCCGAAGACGCTCCAGGTGGCGCTCGACGCGCGCCGCATGCGCGCCCGCGCGGTGAGCTTCGAGCAGGTCGTCGACGCCGCGCGCGGGGCCCAAGGCACGACCGGCGGCGGCTTCGTCACGCGCCACGACGACGAGCTGGTGGTGCGCAACCTCGGCCAAGAGGCCGACGTCACGGCGCTCGCCGGCGCCGTCGTCACGACCCACGAGGGCGTGCCAGTGCGGCTCGGCGACGTCGCGACGGTGTCGATCACGGCTGGCGTGCGGCGCGGCGAGGCCGGCTTCGGAGGCCAGCCGGCGGTGATCATGACGGTACAGAAGCAGCCCGGCGCCAGCACGCTCGAGCTCACCGAGGCGCTGCACGTCGCGCTCGCCGAGCTCCGCGAGCGCCTGCCCGACGTCGTGCTGAGCCCCGTCTTCGAGCAGGCCGGCTTCATCACCACGGCGACCAACAACGTGGTGCACGCGCTGCGCGACGGCGCCCTGTTCATCGTCGTGATATTGGCGCTGTTCCTCGGCAGCGCGCGCACGACGTTCATCACGCTGGTCGCCATCCCGCTCGCACTGGCGGTCACGGCGCTGGTCTTCGCGGCGCTCGATCTAAGCGTGAACACCATGACGCTCGGCGGCCTGGCGGTCGCCATCGGCGAGCTCGTCGACGACGCCGTGGTCGACGTCGAGAACGTCTTTCGGCGCCTGCGCGAGAACAAGACCATCGGGCGCCCGACGCTCGGCGTGGTGTGGCGCGCGTCGCGCGAGGTGCGTGGCTCGATCGTCGTCGCGACCGCGATCGTCGTCTTGGTGTTCGTGCCGCTGTTCGCGCTGGGCGGCGTCGAGGGTCGCCTGTTCGCGCCGCTCGGGGTCGCCTACATCGTGTCGATCCTGGCGTCGCTGGCGGTCGCCGTCACCGTCACGCCGGTGCTCGCCAGCCTGCTCCTGCCGAACGCCCGCGCCACGCAGCGCGGCGATGGCTGGCTCGTGCGCGGCCTGAAGGCGCTCGATCGGCGTGTCTTGAGAGTCACTCTCGCGATGCCCCAGCTCGTCCTGGCGGGCGCGCTGGTGCTGGTGCTGGGCGCGGTCGGCCTCATCGCGTCGCTCGGCAGCGCGTTCCTGCCGTCCTTCGACGAGGGCACGCTGACCATCAACCTGAGGACGCGCGCGGGCATCGATCTCGACGCCTCCGCGGCGCTCGGACGTGCGGCCGAGCTGCTCGCGCTGCAGGTGCCCGAGGTGCGGGCGGTCGGCCGTCGCACCGGGCGCGCCGAGCAGGACGAGCACGCCGAGGGTCCGCAGGCGAGTGAGCTCGACGTGAGCTACACGCTCGCCGAGCGCCCCAAGGACATGATGGTCGCCGACCTGCGCGAGCGCCTCGGCGCGCTGCCGGGTGTGGTCGTGAGCGTCGGCCAGCCCATCTCGCACCGCCTCGACCACCTGCTCTCGGGCGTCAGCGCGCCGATCGTCGTCAAGGTCCGGGGCCCCGACGCGCGCGTCCTCCAGCGCCTCGCCGTCGAGGTCGAGGCGCGCGCGCGGGTGGTGCCCGGGCTGGTCGACGTACAGGCCGAGCGCCTCGCCGACGTGCCCGAGCTGCGTATCCAGCCGCGCGCCGAGGCCGCGCGCTACGGCTTCGGGCCCGGCGCGCTCACGGCCCTGCTCAGCCCGCTGCTCGGCGGCGCGCTGGTTGCCGAGGTGCCCGACGGCGAGCGCCGCATCCCGCTCGTCGTGCGCCTCGACGAGGCCACGCGCCGCGACGCGGACGCGCTCGGGGCGGTGCCGATCACCACCCCGTCGGGCGTGACGCTGCCGCTGCGCGCGCTCGCTTCGATCGAAGAGGGCACGGGGCCGAGCCAGATCCTGCGCGAGGACGGCGAGCGCCGCGTGGCCGTCACGGCCAACATCACAGGCCGCGATCTGGGCGCCGCGGTCGCCGAGCTGGAAGCCACGCTGGCCGGCATGCCGCTGCCCGACGGCTACCAGCTCGCGCTCGAGGGCCAGCACCAGAGCCAGGTCGCGGCCAGCGCGCGCATCGCGGTCCTGGCGCTGGTGGCGCTGCTCGCGATGGTGCTCGTCCTGTGGCTGCACTTTCGCGCGCTGCGCCTGGTGCTGCAGGTGCTGCTGAATATCCCGCTGGCGCTGGTCGGCAGCGTCGTCGCGCTGACCATCGCCGAGCTGCCGCTGTCGGTCGCGACGCTGGTCGGCTTCATCACGCTGTGCGGCATCGCGTCGCGCAACTCCATCCTGCTCATCGATCACTACCTGCACCTCGTGCGCGTCGACGGCCTGCCGTGGTCGCGCGCGACGCTCGTGCAGGGCTCGCTCGATCGGCTCGTGCCGGTGCTCATGACGGCGCTCACGGCCGGGCTCGGGCTCTTGCCGCTGGTGCTCTCGTCGGGCGCGCCGGGCCGCGAGATCCTCCACCCCGTCGCGGTCGTCATCCTCGGCGGCCTGGCCAGCTCGACCGCGCTGGACCTGGTCGTGACCCCCGCCGCGTTCTGGCTCTTCGGGCGCCGCGTCGCGCTCGGCCCGCCCGCGGTCCGTGACGACGGCCTCGGCCCGTCGTATCAGGAGCCCCAATATGGTTCGTGAGCTCGTCGCCTGTGCCTGCCTCTTCGCCGCTTGCGGCAAGGACCCTGCCCCGACCGTCGCGCCAGCGCCCGCCGCGAGCCAGCACGCCGACACCGCGCCGCACGATCACAAGGCGCCGCACGGCGGCATGATCCAGAGCGTCGGCGACTACCACCTCGAGGCGCTGCCCTCGAAGGTCGGGCTCATGGTGTTCCTGCTCGACAAGGACGAGCGCGAGCTGCCGGTCGCCGACGTGACCGGCACGGTGCTGCTCTCGACGCAGGACGGCCAGCCCCCGAGCGAGGTGCCGTTCGAGGCTATGGGCAACCACCTGCACGCCATGGTGACGTTCGCCGGTGCCTGGACGGCGGTCGTCGCGCTGAATGTGAACGGCCATTCACTCACCGCCCGCTACCAGGGCAACGGTGTCGGCGTGCCGGCGCACGATCACGCGATGCCGGCGATGAAGCTCTCGGACACGGTGGCCGCGACGGTCACCAGCGCGCCACCCGAAGCGGGCAAGCCGGTCACGCTGGGCCTGTCGTTCCGCGTGCACGGCGCCACGAGCGACATCACCGACTTCGAGGTGGTGCACGAGCAGCGCCTGCACACGTTCGTCGTGAGCGACGACATGAGCTTCTTCGCGCACGTGCACCCACAACCGGTCGATACACAACCAGGGTTGTGGACCTTGGTTCAGGTGTTCCCCGCTCCGGGCACCTACTACATCTACAATGACCTGACCTCGACGAGCGTCGGCCCGGCGGTCACGCGCAGCACCGTGACGGTGCCGGGCACCGCGCCCGCGCCCGAGCCGCTGATGGTCGACACCGCCATGACCAAGACGTTCGGCGGGCTGCAGGTCATGCTCATGACGAAGCCTGCGCAGCTGACCGCCGGCGACGCCATCCTCGAGTACACCGTGAGCGACGCGAGCGGCCCGGTACACGACCTCGAGCCGTACCTCGGCGCCTTCGGGCACCTCTTCATCCTGAAGGACGACAAGGTCACCATGGCGCACGCGCACCCGAGCGGCGCGGCGCCCGCGCCCGGCGACCACGCGGGCCCGACGGTGAGCTTCCACACCGTCCTGCCGGCGCCCGGCCGCTACAAGCTGTGGGCGCAGCTGAAGCGCGGCGGGCAGGTCGTGACGACGGACTGGACCGTCGACGTGCGCTGATGCGGTGGTGGCTGCCGGTCGTGCTGCTCGTTGCTTGCGCCGGGGACGTGGGCGTGGGCGTGGACGTGGACGTGGACGCGCGCGGGGACGGGGTCGCGGACTCGGACGCGGACACGGACACGGACGAGGACGTGGTCGACGACGACATCCAGGCGGTGACGATCACCGTCACGCTCGACGGCGTGCCGGTCGCGGGCGCGCGGGTGACCCAGGGTGGCACGCTCGACACGCGCATGACGGGCGCGGACGGCGCGGTGCTGATGCCGCTCGATCGCAACGTGGCGGGCAAGTGGACGTTCATGGCCTCGGTGCCCGACGCGCGGATCGGCGCGTCGCTCGACTGGCGCCCCGGCAAGACGGCGCTGGCCATCGAGCTGAAGCGCTACGACCCGCTCGACAACCCCGACTACGTCTTCCAGGACCCGGGCGAGCCGACGCGCCGCGACAACACCTCCGAGTGCGCGCACTGCCACCGCACCATCAACCAGGCCTGGTACGACTCGCCGCACCGCCAGGCGGCGTCGAACCCCCACACGCTCGCGGTCTACGCCGACATGGTCGCCGCGACCGGCACGACCGGCGGCTGCGCCGACTGCCACGCGCCGGGCATCGACGGCGCGCTCGGTGGGCGTGACCTGGCCGCCGCGAGCGGGCGCGCGCGCGACTACGGCGTGCAGTGCGACGTCTGCCACCGGGTCGAGTCCGTGCACCTCGACGCCGCGCCCGGCGTGGCCGGCCGGCTGCGCCTCCTGCGGCCGTCGGAGCGCTCGAGCTCGTCCGCGCTCGGCACCTGGAAGCCGCTGACGTTCGGCCCGAGCCACGACGTCGCGAACCCGCGTATGGGCCTCGTGCAGCGCGACCACTTCCGACAGGCGACGCTGTGCGCTGGCTGCCACGAGCTCGTGCAGGGCGAGCTGCCGATCCACGCGACCTTCAGCGAGTGGCAGGCGACCAGCCTGAGCCCCGGCGTGCCCTGCCAGAGCTGCCACATGCCCCCCGACGCGAGCGCGTGGAACGGGGCCGATCTCCAGGACAACGGCCTCGACACGGCGAGCACCGCGGGCGGCTGGCTGCGTCCCGAGGGGTTTGTGAAAGCCCATTCATTCATCGGCCCACGCCAGCGCACGAAGCTCGAGCCGTCGGCGACCTTGGCGATCACCAAGTCGGTGACGGCAGGCGTGCTCACGGCCACCGTCACGACGACGAACAGCGGCGCGGGCCACGACCTGCCGACCGGCGAGCCGCTGCGCGCGGTGCTGCTGCTGGTCGAGGCGCGCTGCCAGACGACCCCGCTCGAGCCCGTCGGCGGCGACCTGCTCGACGCGCTCGGCGGCACCCACGAAGGCCAGGCCGGCGTACTGTTCGCCAAGGTGCTGGTCGACGCCGACGGCCAGCGTATGGTCCCGCACTACGCCGCCGTGGCGGTCCAGAGCGACACGCGGCTCGTGCGCGGCCAGCCGCATGTCAGCACGCACCAGTTCACGACGACCTGCGCCGACCCGACGGTCCACGCGACGCTCGTGCACCGCCCCTACCCGCCCGCGCTCGCCGCCGCGAAGGGCTGGGACGTGGTCGAGACGATCATCACCGAGCGCACGGACTGAGCCGCGGTCACTCCGAGCGCCGAAAGCGCGCGAGGTGGCGCTCGGTCCAGGCGGCGATGTCCTCGCCGAAGGTGTACGGCGCCTCGACGAACGGCAGGCCCCACAGGTCGAGCAGGCCGCGCTTGTGCGCCGCCACCTTGAGGTTGTGATACGGGTCCTGCTGGCGGCCGGGCGCGTAGTCGACCTGCTCGCGGTACGGCAGGAACACGATGACGTCGTAGCGCTTGGCGGCCGCGCGGCACTTCTCGACGAACGCCTGGTTGGCGGGGCGCTCCTCGTGCTCGCTCTGGTTCTGGAGCCAGTACGCCAGGTAGTCGATGACCGTCTTGTCGGAGACGAACTTCGCCTCGCTGGCCTCGGCGGAGATCTTTCGGCGCAGCGCGTCCTCGCGCACCTTCTTCCGCTGCGGCGCGTCGCCGACGCCCTTCCACGAGTCGCGCCCCTGCTCGCGCAAGACCGTCACGATGTGGTCGGGGATGACCACCGCGCCGAGGTGCTCGGCGAGGTAGCGCGTGAGCGTCGTCTTGCCCGTGCCTGCTGCTCCCATCACACCGACGCGCATGCTCACTCCTTGAAGTCGCAGGTGCCCGCGGGCCCGAGCGGAGGCTCGAGCGCGAGGCACAGCTCGGGGATGGTGATGAGCGGCGCGTGCGCCCACAGCGACGCGATGAACGCCGCGAACTGAGCGCGTGCCGCGACACCCGCGGGCCGGTCGGTGGCCGCGAAGCCGTGGATGTCCGAGGACGCGCTGGCGTCCGTCTCGAACTCGGTGAGCGCCGTGTGATCGACGGCCTCGGCCACGCTGTCGAGGCCGACCACCGGGACCTGCACGCCGCCGACGATCTCGGCGCCGAGCGCGGTCGCGACCATCGCCGTGCCGACGTTCGGCATCACCGGATCGCCGACCGACATCTGCACGAGGAAGATGGGCGGGCCGCCCGCGGAGCCGTCGCGCGCGTGCGCCCAGGTGGCCCCGTCGACCTCGTCGAAGAGCTGCTGCGCCATGGCGATGGCCACCTGCAGATCGGCGATCTTCGGGTAGCGGGACGCCAGCGCGACATCGATGATGTCGTAGAAGATCGACTGCGAGAGCCAGTGGGTGAACGCCGCGCCCGGCACGTTCAAGAGCCCGCCGATGATGGCCGGCTCGAGGTGCCCGTAGACCATGCCGGTCACGCCGCCGAGCGAGCCGCCGGCCCACACCACGTCCGTGAGCAGCGGCCGCCGCCCGCCCGTGTCAGCCGCCAGCGCGTCGCCGAGCACGTGGCCGAGCGCGCGCTGTACCGCCACGCCACCGGCCAGCGAGCGGCGCATCCGCGCGACGATGTGGTCGGTGCCGACGACCGGCACGAGCAGCTCGGCGACCGCGCTGCCGATGGTCTCGTCGGTCCAGCCGTCGATCTCCAGGTTGACCTTGGCGGCACCCGCGCCCGCGATGAGCTCGTCGAAGCTCGCGTCGTGCACGTTGCCGCCAGCGCCGTGCGCGTACATGACCACGCGGTAGTCGCCCGCGCCGGCCGGCACGACCACGCGGAACGGCACGCTGTAGGCGGGCTGGCCGGGCTCCGGGATCATCGCGAGGTGGCCCTCGACGATACGCGCGATGGGACCCTGGCCCGCGACCGACGAGTCGACGGTGAGCGTGATGGCGTCGTCGTCGATGGCCGCGCGCGCCGCGTCGACCATGCCCTGCAGGCGCGCACGCGCCGCGCCATCCGAGCGCGTGGTGAAGTCCCACACGCGCGCGACCGTGTGGCGGTCGACGCCGAGATCGCCGAGCAGCTGGCGCGCGACGGCGTGATAAGCGGCCAGCGCGGCCTCCTCGGGATCGGCCGGCGCGACCTCGGCGAGCGCGACCTCGGTCGCGTGGCTCGGGGTCAGGCCGGTGACGATGACAGTGTGCTCGCTCGCCGCCGCGAGCGGGCGCGTCGGGTAGACGACGAGCGCCAGTGGATCGGTCGCGTCGCGCCCGCCGAACACCACCCGCCGCGTGACCTCCTCGGTCTCGAAGCGCGCGCCCGGCTCGCTCACGAAGAGACGCACGCCGATGGTGTCGGGGTCGGTCCCGGGCGGCAGCGCGACGACGATCGGCGTGACGCGCGAGAAGCCGTCGGCCGTGTCGAGCAGCGCCACGCCCTCGTCCTCGGCGAACGTGTCGGCGGGCACCTGCAGGCGTAGCCCCGTCGCGCTCGTGTCGTCCAAGCGCACGAGCGCGTTCGACGGCCACACGATGCAGCGCGCTGGCTCGACCGGCTCACACGCCGCGCTGCGCGCGCGCCGCTCACCGGGCAGGCGATCCGCGGGCGGCGCCACGACCTCGGCGACCGCATCGGTCTCGGGCGTGA
>Ga0164241_10006667_pt1 | contig 10487 bp, 11 predicted proteins | sample OricomyardsoilBY_FD_108780 | JGI IMG/M metagenome (GOLD analysis project Ga0164241, IMG submission 108780) | Backyard soil microbial communities from Emeryville, California, USA - Original compost - Back yard soil (BY) | ecosystem: Environmental > Terrestrial > Soil > Unclassified | place: USA... | reverse complement strand
TGCATGACGATCCGGCTGCCGGCCGCCAGCGGTACGCCGTACCCGGGCGCGGCGACCGACTCCTCCCCGCCGGGAGCCCAAGCGCCCAGCCACGAGGCGTCGTCGAGGTCGTTGCTGTTCGGCAGGCCGCTGTCGCCGAAGCAGGTCCAGCCCTCGCGCGCGTCGTCCGCGTCGAGCTGCTCGGCCGCAGCCACCTGGCTCGGGTCGACCCGGAACAGGATCACGTGATGCACGACGTCCGGGTTGTCGGGCAGGACCGTCGTGCCGGTCAGGTAGCGGTCCTGGGCGAGGTGCGGGTCGAGCAGGAAGCAGCGGTAGTCGTCGGTGCCGACGCCGTTCGGGGCGGACGGCCGGTACGTCGAGGCCATCTGCAACGTCATCCGGCTCTCGCCCGCCCGGAGGGGCTTCGGCTTGACCGCCGCGACGGAGTGCGTCTGGTGCTGGGCACTCGTTGCGGGTGACGAGGAAGGATCGGTCGGTGCGGCCGACGGCGCGGTGTCGTCGCCGGTCGCCACGACCGCGAGGGCCACGGCGAGGGCGGCCACGGCGACCGCGGCGCCGACCGCCGCGACGCGCCCCGTCAGCCGGGAGGCCATGCCTGGGGCCGGCCGGCCAGCACGTGCAGGTGGGCGTGGAACACCGACTGCCCGGCCTCCTCACCGGTGTTGAGGACGAGCCGGTAGCTGTCGTGCCCGGCGTCGGTGGCCACCCGTCGGGCGACGCGGACCAGCTCGGCCACCGTGTCCGGCTCGCGGTCGGCGAGTTCCCCGGCGTTCGCGGCATGGGTCCGCGGAATGACCAGGACGTGCAGCGGCGCCTGCGGGTTGAGGTCGCGGAACGCCACCGCGGTCTCGCTCTCGGCGACGACCTCGGCCGGGATGTCACCGGCCGCGATCGAGCAGAACAGGCAGTCGTCCACGACGCCATCGTATAAAGAGTCGATGACGGCTCGGCGGTAAACCTCGGGCTGTCCGCAAACGTGCTACTACCGTGATCGGACATGCGGAGGTCCCGCTGATGCCTCCTCGGAGGCAGGTGTCCGGCTGGAGCGCCGACGAGGCGCTCGAGCTGCTGTACGCCGCGCACTGGCGTCGGCTGGTCCGGCTCGCCGTCCTCCTCGTGCACGACGTCGGCACCGCCGAGGAGATCGTCCAGGAGTGCTTCGTCTCGGTGCACGGCCGGTGGAGCCGCCTGAACGACCCGGACAAGGCGCTCGCCTACCTGCGGCGAAGCGTCGTCAACCGTTCCCGGTCGCACCTACGCCACCTCGCCGTCGTACGCCGTCACGTCGAGCGGGAGCAGGCACCCGAGCCGCAGCCCGGCGCCGACCACGCGGCGTACGACCAGGTGCGACGGGCGACGGTGCTCGCCGCGCTCGGCAGCTTGCCGCGGCGGCAGCGTGAGGTCCTCGTCCTGCGGTATTACCTCGACCTCTCCGAGGCCGAGATCGCCGACACGCTCGGGATCAGCCGCGGCGCCGTGAAGAGCCATGCCTCGCGCGGCGCCGGCGCCCTGCGCGCCCAGCTCGGCGACATCCTCGAGGAGACCCGATGAACGACGACCAGCTGCGCCGGCTGCTGAACGACGCGGTCTCCGACGTCGAGCCGGAGGACCGGATCGAGGAGCTGCGCGCCTCGGTACGTCCGAGCACGCGCGTGGTACGCCACTTCCACGCCCGCCCCTGGTACGCCGCTGCGGGAATCGTCGCCGCGGTGATCTGCCTGGTCGCCTACATCACCAACCTGGCCAGCAACAGGTCGAGTGAGCCCGGGTTCGCGCATCCAGGCGGTTCCTCGGGCCCCACGATGATCGCGAGCGACACCTCCCAGCCCTCGCCCACGGGCGCCACCCAGGAGTACACCGTCTACTACGTCGGGCAGGACCCCCGCGACAAGCCGGTGCTCTTCCGCGAGCTCCACCGCAGTGAGGCGTCGAAGTCTCCCGGCCAGCTCGCCGAGGACGGTCTCCAGTCGACCCCGCTCGACCCGGACTACTCGACAGCGTGGGGCAGCGGCGACCTTCGGGACGCGCAGCTGCACCGGGAGATCGGCGCCATCACGGTGACCCTGGGCTACGCCTCGCTGCAGCGCCGTCCCCCGGATATGACACCGGCGTACGCCCGGGCTGCGGTGCAACAAGTCGTCTACACGCTCCAAGCAGCGTTCCACACCCGCCTGCCGGTGCAGTTCCAGATGAGCACCGGCCCGACCCCGACCGTGCTCGGCGTGCCGACGCCCGATCCGGTCGGGGCAGGAGGGGTCCTCGACACGCTCTCGCACATCAGCGTCTCCAGCCCGAACCAGGGAGACACGGTGTCTGGCGACAAGCTGCGTGTCACCGGCCTGAACAACGGCTACGAGGGCTCGGTCCTGGTGTACCTCGAGCGCGGTGGGAAGCGCTATTCGCCGAGGCCGACCATCGGCGGCACCATCGAGGACAAGCTGTTCCCCTGGGCCGTCACGCTGGACCTCGCGAAGGTGACGCCCGGGACCTACACGCTGGTGGCGCAGAACGACGATGCGTCGGGCCGGAACAACCCGGAGCAGGACACCCGGGTGATCACCGTCGAGTAGCGCGTCACCGCCAGCGTCGCGTGCGGGCCAGCAGGGCGGCCACGGCGGCAACGCCGGCGGTCGAGGTCCGCAGCACCTCACCACCCAGGCGTACGACGGACGCGCCGGCGCCGCGCAGGGTCGCCAGCTCGTCGTCGGTGAGCCCGCCCTCGGGCCCGACCACGACCAGCACGGTGCCGTCATCAGGCACCGCGACCTCGGTCAGCGCACGGTCGCCGCCTTGGTGCAGGACGACGGCGACCGTGGCGCCCTCCACCAAGGCGGCGACCTCGCTCGTCGACGCGAGGCCGACGACCTCGGGGAACCAGGCACGGCGTGCCTGCTTGGCCGCCTCACGTGCGGTCGCGCGCCAGCGGGCCAGCCCCTTGTCTGCTCGCTCCCCTCGCCAGACGGCGACCGAGCGATCTGCCGCCCAGGGCACGATCGTGGCCGCACCGATCTCCGTCAGCACCTCGACGGCGAGCTCGCCCCGGTCGCCCTTGGGCAGTGCCTGCACCACGATGAAGCGCGGGGTCGGCTCGGGCACCGTCTCGACCTCGTCCGCGGCCACCACGAGACGGCGCTTGCCGGCCTCGGCCACGGCACCGGTGACCGTGGTGCCGCGGCCGTCGGTCAGGAGGACCGCCTCGCCGACCCGCATCCGGCGTACGGCGACGGCGTGGTGTGCCTCGTCCCCCGCGACGGCCACTCGGTGGCCCGGGCGCACACCGTCCAACGACTCGACCCAGTGGACCGGGAGCGACATCGGGGGTCCCGTCGTCAGTGGTTGAACGCGTCGCGGATGCGTCCGAAGACCGATCCCGAAGACCGGGTCGGACCGATCCGCCCGTCGGGCTTCTCCTCGTCCCGGATCGCGGCCAGCTCCCGCAGCAGCTCTTCCTGCTGGGGGTCGAGGCGCGTCGGCGTCTCGACGACGACGGTCACGACGAGGTCGCCGCGCCCGCCGCGCAAGCCGGGTACGCCGCGGCCCCGGAAGGTGATCTCGCTGCCGGACTGGGTGCCGGCCTTCACATCGAGATCGAAGGAAGTCTCCACCCCGCTGTCCGCCCCCGACTCCACGTCGGCCTCGAGGGTGGGCACGGTCAGCGTCGGGCCGAGCGCGGCGGCGGTCATCGGCACCGAGACCGTGCACTGGAGGGTCGTCCCGTCGCGGGTGAACACCTCGTGCGGCGCGACGTGGACCTCGACGTAGAGGTCCCCCGCCGGCCCTCCGCCCGCACCGACCTCGCCCTGCCCGGCGAGCTGGACCCGGGTGCCGGTGTCGACGCCGGCCGGGATCTTCACGGTGATCGAGCGCCGGGCGCGCACCCGCCCGTCACCGGAGCACTCGCGGCACGGGTCGGGGATCAGGGTGCCGTAGCCGCGGCAGGCCGAGCAGGGTCGCAGAGTGCGGATCTCGCCGAGGAACGACCTCTGCACGTGGGCGACCTCGCCCGTGCCCCGGCACGTCTCGCAGGGCACGGGGTGGGTGCCCGGCGCGGTGCCCTCGCCGCTGCACGTCGTACAGACCACGGCGGTGTCGACCTTGAGCTCACGGGCCACCCCGAAGGCCGCCTCGGCGAGCGACACCTCCATCCGGATCAGGGCGTCCTGGCCGCGGTGGATGCGCGGCCGCGGCCCGCGACCCTGCGCGCCGGCCTGGCCACCGAAGAACGCATCCATGATGTCGGTGAACGAGAAGCCTGCCCCGAACCCGCCGACGTTGCCGAACACGTCGCCACCGCGGTCGTACGCCGCGCGCTTCTGCGGGTCGCTGAGGACCTCGTAAGCGCGCGAGACCTCCTTGAACCGCTCCTGGGTCGCCGGATCGGGGTTGACGTCGGGGTGCAGCTGTCGGGCGAGCCGGCGGTAGGCCTTCTTGATCGTGTCCGCGTCGGCGTCGCGAGAGACGCCGAGCAGGTCGTACAGGTCCGGATCTGATGCCATGGAGGGAGAAAGTCCTTGCTGATGTCGTGCCGGTGTTATGCCTCGTCGAGGATGCGGGAGACGTAGCGGGCGACCGCGCGCACCGCCGCCATCGTCCCTGGGTAGTCCATGCGGGTGGGGCCGACCACGCCCAGGTTGCCGACCGCCTCATCACCGGGGCCGTACCCGGTCGAGACGACGCTGGTCGTGGCGAACTGCTGATAGGGCCCCTCGTGGCCGATGCGAACCGTCACGGTGCCGCCGGTCCGCGCCTCGCCCAGCAGCTTGAGCAGGACGACGTGCTCCTCGAGCGCCTCGAGGAGCGGCCGGACCGAGAGCTCGAAGTTGTCTCCGAACCGGGCCAGGTTGGCGGCACCCCCGACTGCCACCCGCTCCGCGGAGCGATGGTCGGACATCGCGTCCACCAGAGCCTCCACGACGGCGTCCTGGACGCCACCGTCCTTCGGCGGCACTTCGAGGGACGCGAGCGCCGTGGCGGCATCGGCGATGACCCGGCCGTCGACGGCCGCGGCGAGGCGCGCGCGGAGCCCCGTGACGTCGTCCTCGTCGATGGGCGTGGTGAGCTCGACCAGCCGTTGCTCGACGCGACCGGAGCTGAGGATCAGCACCACCAGCAGTCGGGTCGGCGTGAGGTCGACGATGTCGATGTGGCGCACCGTGGAGCGCGACAGGGTCGGATACTGCACGAGCGCGACTTGATGGGTGAGCTGCGCGAGCAGCCGCACCGAGCGCTGGACGACGTCGTCCAGGTCGACGGCCCCGTCGAGGATCGAGGCGATGGCACGCTTCTCGGCGACCGTCATCGGCTTGATCGTGGTGAGCCGGTCGACGAACAACCGGTAGCCCTTGTCCGTCGGGATCCGGCCTGCGCTGGTGTGCGGCTGGGTGATCAGCCCCTCCTCCTCCAGCGCCGCCATGTCGTTGCGGACGGTCGCGGGCGAGACCCCGAGCCCGTGCCGCTCGACCAGCGCCTTGGAGCCGACCGGCTCCTGGGTCGCGACGTAGTCCTCGACGATGGCGCGCAGCACGGCCTGGCGGCGTTCGTCCTGCATCGCCACCTCCTCTGCCACGCCGGACCCACGCTGGCACTCGCCAGCCCGGAGTGCCAACATTACTCCAGCGCTCCAGTCACCTCGGTGAACCTAGGCTGCTCCCATGACCGGGTTCCGCGAGGTGGCCGACCGCGTCTGGGTGGCGCGGCAGAAGTGGTATGACCTGAACGTCTGCCTGGTCCGGGGGTCGCGCGGCGTGCTCGTCGTCGACACGCAGGCGTCCGCGCGAGCGGCCCGAGTGATCGTCGAGGAAGTCCGCGAGCTCGGCATCGGCGAGGTGACGGCGATCGTCAACACCCACGAGCACTTCGACCACACCTTCGGCAACGGCGCGTTCCGAGCGGCGTACGGCGACGTGCCGATCCACGCCCACGAGATCGCGGCCGCGCAGACGGTCGAGGCCGGTGAGTGGGTCAAGCAACGGTTCGAGGCCGAGCCGGACGACCCCCACCGGGACGAGGTCCTCGAGACCGAGATCGTTCCGGCTGACCACACCTTCTCCTCCGTCCGGGTCCTCGACCTCGGCGACCGGCAGGTGGAGCTGGCGCACCCCGGGCGCGGGCACACGGCGGGAGACCTGGTGGTGCGCGTCCCCGACGCCGACGTGATCCTCGCCGGTGACCTCGTCGAGGAGAGCGGGCCACCCGCGTACGGTCTCGACTGCCATCCGTTCGACTGGCCCGGGACCCTGGACGTCCTGATCAATCTCCTGCTTCCCGACAGCCTGGTGGTGCCGGGTCACGGGGCCATGGTGGACCGCGACTTCGTGGAGGAGCAGCGGCAGGACGTCGCGATCACCGCCCAGACGATCCGCGACCTCGCCGCCGCGGGCGTGCCGGCCGCGCGCGCCCTCGACGAGGGCGAGTGGCCGTTCCCCCGTGCTGCGCTGACGAACGCGGTGACCCGCGGCTACGAGCATCTGCCGGCGAGCGGCCGGCGCCTGCCGATGGCCTGATCGCGGCTCAAGACACCCCTGCGGGTGGTGTGGTGCGACCGTGGGCGGCATAGAACGGTCCCCGTGAGCAAGCAGCCGTCGGAGCGGACCGAGCACGACGGTCCACTCTCGGTGCCCGACGACGAGCTTCCGGAGGACCTGCAGCCGAGCGAGGAGAACCCGCTCGCGCAGCCGGCCGAGGACGATGTGCCCGACGACATCCTCAAGGACACCGCGGGCGGCTCGGGCGGGGGCTCGGAGGACGGCGCCGAACCGGGGGGAGACGACGCGTCCCGTGCGTCGTCGGCGGCGGCGTCCTCCGAGGCCGAGTCCGGGTCTGATTGAACCTGGATCCACCGATTTGCGGCGCACAGCAGGCGGAAATCGGTGGATCCAGGTTGAACCGGCGCGCCTGGGCGGCGCTCACCCACCGTCCTCCTAGCGTGGTCCGGTGAACCCGGACCGGTATGGATCAGACGTCCTCGCCTCCGACTGGAACGCGCCCGCGCGCGGACGCGCAGTCCCGGCCGAGGCCACGTCCGGGCTGGTGGTCGAGGAGGTCATGACCGACTTCTGCGGCGAGATCGTCGCGGTCGACCGTGACCTGGGCACGCTCACCCTCGAGGACCGGCGCGGCCGGCGGCGTGCCTTCCCGCTCGGCCCCGGCTTCCTGCTCGAGGGACGACCTGTCGTGCTGACCGCGCCGGTGACCCGCCCGGCACCCACCGCTCCGCGGCGTACGGCGTCGGGGTCGGTGGCCGTCCACGGCGCTCGGGCCCGGGTGGCGCGCGAGAGCCGGATCTTCGTCGAGGGCCGCCACGACGCGGAGCTGGTGGAGAAGGTGTGGGGAGACGACCTGCGCCTGGAGGGCGTGGTGGTCGAGCACCTCGGCGGAGTGGACGACCTGGCCTCGGCCCTCCGCGAGTTCGGCCCGGGTCCCGACCGTCGCGTCGGTGTCCTGGTCGATCACTTGGTTCCGGGCTCGAAGGAGAGCCGCATCGCCGACGAGGTACGCCGCTCTCCGGTCGGCGAGCACGTGCTCGTGGTGGGACATCCGTTCGTCGACGTCTGGGCGGGGGTCAAGCCCGACCGCCTCGGGCTCGCGGCGTGGCCGGATGTCCCCCGTGACGTCGAGTGGAAGCACGGAATCTGTGCGGCACTCGGATGGCCGCACGCCGACCAGGCCGACATCGCCCGGGCCTGGCAGCAGATCCTCGGCCGGGTCACGTCGTACGCCGACTGCGAGCCGGCCCTGCTCGGCCGGGTCGAGGAGCTGATCGACTTCGTGACGCCACCGGGCTGACCGGGCGCGTTGACCAGGCTGGTGCAACCTGGCCGAACGGTCGGACTTCACCGGAAACGGCCCCGAACGGCGCTCATCGCTCCTACGCTTCGCCCATGTCCGCCGAGCACCCACGTCACCCTGACGTGACGGTCGTGGTGCCGGCGTACAACGAGGAAGCGCGGGTCGGCAGCGTCGTCGCCGGGTTGCGCCAGGAGTTCGGCACCGTCGTCGTGGTCGACGACGGGAGCCGTGACCAGACCGCCGACCTCGCTCGGGCCGCCGGCGCCCGCGTGGTGCGCCATCCCGGAAACCTCGGCCAGGGTGCCGCGCTGCAGACCGGCTTCGCCTACGCGCTCACCGAGCCGGACATGCGCTACGTGGTCACCTTCGACTCCGACGGACAGCACCGGGTGGCGGACGCGTTGTCCCTGCTTCAGGTCGCCCGGGACAGCGGTGTCGACGTCGTGCTGGGGTCGCGTTTCCTGTCCGTCGAGAGCCAGATCCCACGCGCCCGCCGTGCCGTCCTCCGCGCCGGGATCGCCTTCACCCGGGCCACGACCAGGCTCGGCGTGACCGACACGCACAACGGCCTGCGGGTCCTGACCCGGCGAGCGGTCGAGCAGATCGACCTCACGCTGGCCGACATGGCCCATGCCAGCCAGCTGCTCGGCACGATCTCCCGGCGTGGTCTCAGTTGGACCGAGGCGCCGGTCGTGATCGACTACGCAGATGAGTCGCGTCGACGGGGTCAGTCCAACGTCAACGCGCTCAACATCGTCTTCGACCTCGCGCTCGAGCGGCTCCGTTCGGCCGGGTGAGCCTCGGTGGCGTCGGCGGGTCCGCCTGGCGTTCCCCTGGTTGGTCCTCGCCGGGATCCTGGTTTCGCTGGTCGCCAACACCGCGCGCCCGCTGACCAACACCGACACCTACTTCCACCTCCGCTTCGGCCATGAGTTCCTGAACGGCTGGTCGCTGCGCCATCCCGGCAGCGTCAGCACGTTCGCCACCGCCGACTGGGTGCCGACCCAGTGGCTCTCGGAGGTCGTGATGGCCAGGACCGAGGACTGGTTCGGGCTGGCCGGCGTCGCGTGGCTGTCGGGACTTCTGCAGGTGCTCCTCTTCCTCGGGGTGTACGCCGCGGTGCGCGACCGCGCCGACGCACTCGTCGCGATGCCGGTGACCGCACTCGCCCTCTACGCCATGCAGAACGGCCTGTCCATGCGGCCCCAGGTCGTCAGCTACCTGTTGACCGCCGTGGTCGTCGCGGCCTGGCTCCGCACGCTCGACGACCACCGGATGCGCTGGTGGCTCGTGCCGCTGGTCTGGCTCTGGGCCATGCTGCACGGGATGTGGCCGGTCGCCCTGATGGTCGGCGCCGTGGCGACCGTGGGCTTGGCCCTCGACCGCGCGCCCCGCCGGGTGATCGGCAGAGGGGCGGCGCTCAGCCTCGCCTGTGCCGCGGCTGCCGCCCTGACGCCGGTCGGGCCCGCGCTCTACGGCGCCGTCGTGGCGGTGGGTGACCGCAGGTCGTTCTTCGCGGAATGGCTGCCGCCCGACTGGGTCTCGTGGCAGTCCGCCTGCTTCGGCGTGCTGCTCGCGGCCACGTTGGTCGGCCTCTGGCGGCGGGGCACGAACTCCTGGACCGAGACTCTGCTGATCGCGATGGCCGGCGTGTTCGCGGCGTACTCCGTGCGCACGATTCCGGTGGGGGCGGCGATGTTGGCCCCCTTGGCCGCCGCACCCGTGCAGTCCTTCGTCGGTCGCCGGACGCCCGTGGGCCGACGTGAACGGCGCGCCGTGCTCGGCGGTGCCGTGGCTGCCCTGGTCGTGCTGGCCGTGGCCGTGCCGTACACGTCCGACCGACCGATGTCCGAGCCGGCGTGGGCCGACCGGACGCTCGGTGACCTACCGCCGGGGACGAAGGTGCTGAACGACTGGGGCCTGGGCGGTTACCTGATGTGGCGCTACCCCCGGCTCGACCTCGTGATGCACGGGTACGGCGACACCTTCACCACCGCGGAGCTGACCCGGAACAACGACCTGCTGCTCACCTCGCCCGGCTGGCAGCAGGACCTGCGTGAGACCGGCGCCCGGGTCGCGGTGCTGCGGCCCTGGTCGCTGCTGGCCACCCAGCTGGTATCTCAGGAGGGGTGGCTGATCGTCCACCGCTCGGACTCCCTCGAGCTGCTCGAGGCGCCGCGGGGCTGGCCCGCGGACATCGGCTCAGGCTCAGCCGGCTGACGCTTCAACCCAGCGGGTGAGCAGTCCGGCAGCGGCCCCCGAGTCGACCGACTGCGCCGCCTTGGCGTACGCGGCGGGGAGGGTCTCCTCGACGGTCGAGTCCGGCTCGTCGTACACGGCCAGCGCGGCGGCGGCGTTGAGCAGGACGGCGTCGCGCACCGGTCCCGGCTCACCGTCCAGGACGCGGCGTACGACGGTGGCGTTGTGCTGGGCGTCGCCACCTCGGAGGTCTTCGGGCTGCGAGGTCGAGATCCCGACCAGGTCGGGGTCGATCTGCGTGGGCGTGACGACGCCGTCGTGCACGGTCCAGACGTGAGACGTCGTAGTGGTGGTCAGCTCGTCCAGGCCGTCGTCACCGCGGAAGACCCACGCATCGGTGCCCCGCCTGGCCAGCACGCCGGCCATGATCGGCGCCATCCGGGCATCGGCGCAGCCGACAGCCTGGGCCGCCGGCTTCACCGGGTTGGCGAGCGGGC
>Ga0164241_10006666_pt1 | contig 10489 bp, 8 predicted proteins | sample OricomyardsoilBY_FD_108780 | JGI IMG/M metagenome (GOLD analysis project Ga0164241, IMG submission 108780) | Backyard soil microbial communities from Emeryville, California, USA - Original compost - Back yard soil (BY) | ecosystem: Environmental > Terrestrial > Soil > Unclassified | place: USA... | reverse complement strand
CTGGCCACTTCGTCTTCGCCGACGATCGCAACGGCGTACTGTTCGCAGGCGATCACGTCTTGCCGACCATCACTCCCTCGATCGGTCTGACACTTCCGGCGCCTGCCGATCCACTCGGCGCTTACCTCGGCTCGCTCGGCAAGATTCTGGCCCTGCCTGACCTGAGGCTGCTCCCGGCCCACGGTCCGGTCGCTCCGTCGTCACATGCCCGAGCCGATGAGCTTCTGGCGTTCCATCACGACCGACTGCTGGCTGTCACTGCCGCGCTCCGAGACGGCGCCCAGACCGGCTGGGAGGTGGCACGGCTGCTGCTGTGGACACGCCACGAGCGCGCATTCGCCGAGCTCAACGGGCAGAACCAGGTGATGGCAGTCCTCGAGACCGTCGCACACCTGGACCTCCTCGTCGCCCGCGGCGACGTGACGGTCGACATGTCCGCCGCGGTCCGCCGATACACACTGTGCCCTGATCGTTAGGACAGCTGGACCCAGTCGCCCTGTACGGCATCCCAGGTGTGGCCGGAGCCCCACTGTGCCAGGCGGAACCGCTCGACCTCGCCTTTGGTCGACGACACCGGCAACTGGTCGACGTACTCGAGGTAGCGCGGAACTTTGAAGCCGGCCAGCCGGGAGGCACAGAACTTGATCAGACCGGCCGGTTCAGGCGCAACGCCTTCAGCAGCGACCACGAAGGCCTTGATGTCGTCGTCACCCATGTCGGAGGGCACGGCAACGACACCGCAACCCACGACGCTCTCGTGCGCGAGCAGTGTTTCCTCCACCTCGATAGCCGAGATGTTCTCGCCCTTGTGCCGAAGCAGGTGCGCCACCCGGCCACTGAAATGCAGATCGCCGAAGTCGTCCCGGAACCCGAGATCGCCGGAGTGGAACCACAGATCTGCGGTCGCGTGCACGACCTGGTCGGGCTTGTTCACATAGCCCAGCATGAAACTTCCTGGAACCGTCGGTCGCAGCAGGATCTCGCCCGTCTCTCCGTCAGGCAGTTCGTGACCCTGCGGATCCGCGATCTTGACCTCGATCCAGCCGTGCGGACTGCCCAACGACTCCCGCGGCAGCTCCTCGAATCGCTGGTTGATGCAGCCGAGCGGGCCGGTCTCGGTCTGTCCGTACGTCTCGAGCAGCGGGACGTCGAATCGCTGCACGAATCCTGCGACGAGGCTGCGCGGCAGTCCGCCGGTGACCGACACCGCGCGACGCAGGGTGTTGTCCGCATCGTCCTCGCCGGCCTCCGTGTTCATCAAGCGCGCGATATGCGCACCCAGGATGACGCTCAAGGTCACCTTGTGCCGCCGCACGGTCGGCAGGAACCGTGAAGCGCTGAACCAGCCCATGCTCACGGTCGTGATTCCGGCGTACAGCGGGCTCAGCACGTCCACGGCAGAGCCGATCGTGTGATAGAGCTGGCCCAGACTGAGGTGAACATCGCTGGGGTCTGGCTCGAAGATCTCCTGGTACCGCAGTACACCGGGGAAGTACCAGGAGTTCGGAACCAGAACGCCCTTCGGCCGACCGGTCGTCCCGCCGGTGTAGATGATCCCGGCCGGATCGCCGGGATCCACGTCCGCATCCGGCAGATGGTCCGGGCCGTCGAGGAGCTCTCCGAACGCCGCGTGCCGGCTTGCGTCGGCGGTGCCCCGAACGAAGACATGCTCGACGGCTGCGACGCCCAGCCCGAGCGCCGCGTCGTACCGCTCGGACAGGTCGGCATCGGCGAGCAGAGCCTTCGGCCGCGAGTCACCGAGGGTGTATGCGAGGTCCTGCGGCATCAGGGCGGCATTGAAGGGAGACCAGACCGCACCCAGCTTCGCACAGGCGAACCAGCTGACGATGTGGTCGATCGAGTTCTGCATGAACGTGGCGACCACGTCCCCCTTGCTCACCCCCAGCCGCACGAGTGAGTTGGCCAGCTGATTGGCCCGGAGGTCGACGTCGCCGAAGGTGACGGCCTCCTCGCCGACGACCGCGAACGTCTTGCCGGCCAGGCCGGCCCTCAGCCCGATGAGTTCCCGCAGCGTCGTCGCCTCGGGTCTGTGTCCGTTGAGCAGCATGCGGTGTCCTTGCCGGGTGCGCGATCAGTTCGTGGACGGGAGGAGCGAGGACCGCTCTGTGCGGAACGACGCCACCGCATCGGCGATTTCGTGGATACGTTCAACCGCGGCCGGTGTCTCCGCGTTGGGGTCCACCGCAAGAACACAGTGGTCGACATCCATCGCCGCGTACCGGTCGATCCGATCCAGCCGCGTGTAGACCAGCGTCACGTAAGGACGTGGTCGTCCCAGCTCGGCGGCGCGCTCCCGGAGCTCACGGATCCGGACCTCGAGCGCGTCCAGATCCTTCTGCGCCCCAGGGATCCATCCATCGCCGTACGACAGCACCCGATCGAGCACACTCGGGCCGTTACCTCCGACGAGAACCGGCAGCGGGCGCTGGCGCGGCTTCGGCCACGAGTAGATCGGATCGAAGTCCACGAAGTCGCCGTGGTACTCGGCCAACTCGTCCTCCCAGATCCGGCGCATTGCCTCGACCCGCTCCCCCAGCAGGCGCATCCGAGTCTTCGGATCGGTCCCGTGGTTCTCCATCTCCTCGCGGTTCCAGCCCGCCCCGACGCCGAGCAGGACGCGGCCGCCGGACAGCAGGTCCAGCGTCGCGACAACCTTCGCCATCAGGATCGGATCCCGTTCGACCACCAGCGACACGCTCGTGCCGAGCTTGATCCGAGACGTCGTCGACGCGATCGCCGCAAGCGTCACGAACGGATCGTGGAACCGGTAGTACTCCCGCGGCAGCTCGCCGTACGGCGGAGAAGGGAACGGTGACAGCCGCGAGGCCGGCACATGCGTGTGATCGGGCAGGAACACCGAGTCCAGCCCCGAGTCCTCGACCTCGCGGGCCAGCAGCACCGGATCCGGTCCCTCGTCGGTCGGCATCAACAGCACACCAAACTCCATGACCGCAAACGTAAAGGGTCACCTCCCAGCTGTCAACGCTTCTGTTGACTGGAGACCAGGCCGTCGCAGGCGATGCCGGCGAACGCCCGGCCCAGTTCGTCGGCAGTCAGACCTCCACCGGGCTTGAACCAGCGGTGCGTCCAGTTGACCATGCCGATCACCGAGAACGCGGCGACGTTGGCCGGGATGTCCGATCGGAACTCGCCGGACTCCATCCCGCTCTCGATGATCTCGACCGTGATCTCGTTGAACCGCAGCATGGTCTGATGGAGTTTCTTGCCGACGCCGGATCGGGCTTCGGACATCTTCGCGAGGTCTTCCTGCATGAAGACGAAGAGCGAAGGATAGTGACGCTCGTACGAGAGCAGTAGTTGCCCGATCAACTCCTCGAGCTTTCCCCGGGCGGACTTGTCCGAGGCGAGCACAGCCTCGGCCATGTCGGTGTTCTGCTGCACGTAGTCCTTGACGACCTCGTAGAACAACTCCTTCTTGTTCTCGACGTAGTAGTACAGCGAGGCCCGATCGATCTCGGCCAGCGATGCGATCTCATCCAGACTCGCCGCCCGATAGCCGTTCGCCGCGAACACCTTCGCGGCCGCCGCGATGAGCGCGTCCCGTCGCGCCTGGTATCGCTCGCTCCCCTCTCCCTTGGCCTGCGCCCGGCGCATTGCGATCCTGCTCTTCGGCATGTGGTTACTCCTCGTTGCTGACAGTTGCTCCCATGATCGCATCAACAGGAGTGTGCGCCCGCACACACTTTTCAACAACCTTGTTGACCGCCGGGCGGCCAGCTGACAGGATGTCGCGCGACGGCGCAGGCAAGGGGACGGGAATTGTTGCTCAAGGACCACGTCACCGAGGTCGACACGCTGCGCGACCTGATCGCAGCGCGCGCCCGGCTCGGCACCAAGCCCCTCCTGGTCGTCGACGACGAGGTGCTGACGTACCAGGACGCCGATCGTCACAGCGACGCCGTCGCCAACGCACTCCTGGAGGTCGGTGTCCACAAGGGCTCCGTAGTGGCGTCCTACATGTACAACTCCCCCGACCACCTCGTGCTCTGGATGGCATGTGTGAAGATCGGCGCGATCTGGGCGCCGCTGAACGTGTCCCTGGTCGGTCAGGACCTGCACAGGGCGCTGACCAGCTGCGAGCCCGCCGCGACCGTGGTGGACGCCGAACTGATCGGCAACTATCTGCAGTCAGACTTCAGCTTCGACGGCGCGCGGATCGGTCGCGGCGACGCACCTGACGGGTGGCTCGACTGGCACGAGCTGGAATCGGGACCGCCCGACGCCCCACCCACGTTCGCCGCCGAGGCGACCGACCCGGTCGCGCTGATCTTCACCGGTGGCACCACCGGGCTGCCCAAAGGCGTGCTGATCACGAACGCCTACTGTCTGGCCGGCTGCCTGCGTTACCAGGAGTTGTTCGAACCATCTTCGTCGGACGTCCACATCGGGGTCGGGCAGATGTTCCACGCCATCGGGTCGGTGATCGACATCCTCTGCCCTCTGTACGCCGGAATGACCGCCGTACTGACCAGATGGTTCAGCGCCCGGAGATTCTGGCCGACCGTCCGCGAGCATGGCGGCACGATCTCTGTCCTGCTCGGCGCGGTGATGGTCGCACTGCTCGCCCGCCCGAACGACGAGGACGATCCCGGCAACACCCTGCGGATCGCGGGCTCCGTCACCGGCGGCATGGAGCGGGCACGTGTCACCGAGTTCGCGGACCGCTTCGGCGTCCGACTCCTCGAGATGTACGGCCAGACCGAGACCGGGGCGCCCTGCTGCATCTCGCAGCGAACGTGGGACGAGCCGTTCGCCTCGCAGGGTAAGCCCTATGGGTGGGCCGAGGTCATGATCGCCGAGCCCTCCGGTGCTGCCTGCGATGCCGGCGCTGAGGGCGAGATCCTGATCCGGATGACGGAGCCAGGCACCTTCATGGCCGGCTATCACCGGGCCCCGGAGCTGTTCGTCGAGCGGTGCAAGGACCTGTGGTTCCACACCGGCGACACCGGCTATCTGGACGACGACGGAAACCTTCACTTCACCGGCCGCCAGGCGCACAAGATCCGGCGCCGCGGCGAGAACGTCTCGGCGCACGAGGTCGAGCAGATCCTCCGTCAGGAAGACTCCGTCGAGGACTGTGCAGTGATCGGGGTTCCGTTGACGGACGGCGACGAGGCCGTGAAGGCGTTCGTCAGACTCCGGCCCGGACACAGCGAGGATCCGGAGCGAATCGTCGAATTCTGCGCTTCGCAGCTCGCGTACTTCAAGGTGCCCAGGTTCATCGAGTTCTTGACCGAGTTCCCTCGCTCCGCCACCAAGGGCGACGTACTCCGGCATGTCCTGCAGGCACGGGGTAACGACCTCGGGTGGGACCGCGACGCAGAGGGACTGTCAGTCCGCAACCAGGCGTTCCGAGCAGACCAGCAGCCCTAGCCCACTGCAGTGGTCAACCGGCCGAAGCCGGCCGGTCAAGGCAACGGAGATCGACTTCGAAAACTCCGGATCATCGAACGGTGGCCGCGCTACCTCCGGGACTGCCACACCGCCAGATCACGAACTACGGCTGGAGTACCAGGGCCAGACGTTGACGAGGCGGACTCGCTGGAGAGCTTCGTGGGCGTCCCGGCGCCGTTCCCCACGGCCGTGTCGCATGCGTCCAGCAGATATTGCGCTCTGAATTCCCGAGGGCTCATGCCGTAGCGCTGACGGAATGCGGCACTCAGTACGCTGTTGGAGGAGAAGCCGCAGCTGTGGGCGAGCTCGCCGATGACGATGTGAACAGGGCTGCGCAGGCGTTCGTGCACAAGCGCGAGTCGTTCTTCCCGGATCAGTTCCCGGGGCGTCGTACCTGCCTGCTGCATTGCCAGCTGCACCTGCCGCAGCGACCAGCCCAGGGCACGTGCCACCGTGGCGCCGGTCAGCCCCGGATCAGTGGCGTGCTCTCGCACGTATCGTCTGACCATCGCTTCGACCTCGCCCAGGCCGCCCTCGGTGTCCGGTCGGTCGTCACCGACGGCGAGCATGCCCAGCAGATCGACCAGCCGATCGCAGACCGCATCGAATTCGGCTGCCGACAGGTGTGCCCGCTGAGCGAACAGTTCACCCAGCATGCCCACGAGGACCCGGCCCAAGCCGCGGTTGATGTCGAGAATCCGGGGTGCCGACCGGCGCGCCCCGGGGCGCAGGCGGTTGTCCATCTCCGCCCCGGGAATCGTCAGCAGCGCGATGTCGGCGTGGTCGAGCTTCGCTTCGAACGGCGAATTCGACGACGCCAAGAACGCCCCACCTGGGCCGACGCGAAACTCCTGATCATCTTGGCTGACCAGCAATTGACCGCGGATCGTCACCATGAGCGTGCGGATGTCGTGCGGATCCTCGGACGCCATTGCGGCGGTTCGATGTCCCTGCGCACAGTCGACCGACGCCCGGCCGAGCGTGTAGGCGACCGTGCCTATGCGAAGCAGCCGGCCCCGGAAGGTCCCTGGCGAACAGGTCGGATCCACCCGGTAACGGGTTGCCGCGCTGATGACGCTCATCCAGTATTCGACACGTTCCGGTGGTCTGACGTCGTCCGTCGTCCACGAGTCGATCGAATAGGACGAACCCGGGGTACCACGCATCACCGTCACCACGACACCACGCCCCTCAGCCCGAGACGTGAGAATCTACAAGTGCCATAAGTATGCAGATCGCGATTGACATAGGGGCCTCACCTTATTCTGGCGCAAAGAGCCTTGGGCGGTTACTTCTAACGGCTCGTCAATCGACGGTGGCAATCACCTGCGCGACTGCGACGGTGCCATCGTCGGCTACCCGCCGCGCCCTCCCTCCCAGGTGAGCCTGGGATGCCGAGGGAAGGGGCGGGGGCTGTCGGGACGCTCAGTCGAGTGCGTCGATGGCCTTCTTCGCGGCTGCGTGCAATGGCACTGGGTCGGTCATTGCGGCGTTCTTGAGCTCGATCCCTTTGGCCGCGGGATTGACTTGCACGAGGGCTTCCTTGTTCTGGAGGAGCAGGCTGGTGAGTTTCTCGGCCAGGTCGTCGGGCATGTCCTTACGTACCAGCAGCAGGTTCGGCACAATGATCGTTTGGGTGTCGGTCGGCTGCTTGTATGCCGCGGCCGGGATCACGCCCGCGGCGTACACCTTGCCGTGCTCCTTCTGCAGGGCGGGCAGCACGTCGTCGAGAGGGATGAAGCGCACCTTGGCTCCCATCGACGTGGTGAGGTCGGTGATGCCGCTGGTGGGCAGGCCGCCGGACCAGACCAACGCGTCGATCTGTCCGCTCTTCATCGCGTCCACCGACTCGGGCAGGCCGAGCCGTTGGGCCGTGACGTCCTTCACCGGGTCGACGCCGGCGGCGGTGAGCAGGCGTCGCGCGATCACCTCGGTGCCGGAATTCGGCGAACCGGTGGAGACCCGCTTGCCCTTCAGATCGGCGATCTTCGTGATGCCGGACGACGCCCGTACGACGACCTGGGTGTAGTTCGAGTACAGCCGGGTCAGCGCGACGATGTCCTGCGGCGCGGCGAAGCTGTTCTTGCCCTCGACCGCGTCGGCGGCGGTGTCGGCCAGGGAAAAGGCGATGTCGTAGTTCCCGGCGGTCAGTCCTTGGATGTTCTGCACGGAGGCGCCGGTCTCGCTGGCGGTGGCGCGGTAACCCTCGAGGTTGTCGGAGATCAGTGAGGCCAGGGCACCGCCGAGCTGGTAGTACACGCCGGTGGTGTTACCGGTGGCGATGGTGAGGCGACCACCTCCCGCGCCGTCACCCCTCTCGGCCTTGCGTTGCCCGCCGCAGGCGGCCATCGAGACCGTTAACGCGAGTGCGACCACCAGAGTGGACAATGAACGGAATCTCATGTGGGTAATGGCCCTTCCGTGGTGTTCTGCAGGCGTTGACGCCGTGCGAGGTTGATGACGACGGCGACCCCGAGCAACCCCAGGCCGACGCCGATCGTGGTGGGTGCGAGATACAGCAGCAACAACGCGGCAGGGAAACAGAGAACACGCTCCAGCCAGCCGGTCCGGACGGCGATCCATCCGCCGGTGACCACCGCCAGCGCGGCGACGGCGAGCGCCGAGACCACGAGCGTCCACGCCGCACCTCCCAGACCCTCAAGACCTAGCAGGTTGGCCCCGTTCGGCGTCAGCACGAACGCGAAGGGCACCAGGAACGCAGGCAGCGTGTACTTCCACGCCTGCCACATCGTCGGGATCGCCCGCCCGCCGGTGATCGCCGCCGTCGCGACGGCAGCGAGCGCGGTGGGCGGCGAGACCTCCGACAAGACGGCGTAGTAGAAGATGAACATGTACGCCTCGGCCGGGGCCACGCCGAGCTGGAACAGGGCGGGCGCGATCACCACAGCGGCGATGATGAACGACGCGGTGACGGGCACGGCCAACCCGAGCACCATGACCGCGAACGCTGACAGCGTGACGGTCATGATCAGCACCACGGTGTGGTTCTCGGAGATCGCGGATGCCGCGGACACGATGATCTCGGCCAGGTTCAGGCCGAGACCGGTCTGGGTGACGACGGCGACGATGATGCCGGCTACGGCACAGGTCGCCACGACGGGTAGCACCGAGCGGGTGCCCTGCGCGAGCGCCATGCCGAGCCGGCGTGGCGTCAACCGGTGCTCACGGTCCAGGAACGACAGCCCGATCTGCAGCAACGTCGCGTAGACGACGGCCTTGAACGGCGGAATGTCCATCGCCATGAAGCCGATGATGAGGAACAGCGACACGAAGTGGTATCCGAACCGCAGCAGCAGCCGGCGCGCCGACCGGGTCGACGGCTCGGCCGCTTCCGTGCCGTGTCGCCGGGCGTCCATCTCGATCGCCAGCAAGATGCCGAGGTAGTACAAAACGGTCGGGACCGTCGCGTAGCCGAGCACCACGAGATAGCTCACCTGGAGATACTCGGCGATGATGAACGCCGCCGCGCCGAGCGTGGGCGGCGACAGGATCGCCCCGATACCGGCCGCTGCCAGCATGCCGCCCGCCGGCTCGGACGGATATCCCGCGCGGCGCAGGATCGGCCAGGCGACCGTGCCCAGCGACACCGCCGTCGCCGTACCGGAACCCGACACCGTGCCCAACAGGAAGCCCGCCAGTGTGACGGTCCGCCCAGGCGCCGTGCGGCTGCGTTTGAAAGCCGCGAACGACACGTCGATGAAGAACTTCCCCGCACCCGAGGCGTCCAGTACAGCGCCATAGATCGTGAACAGGACGATGTAACTTGCCGCCACCGCCAACGGCGTCCCGTAAAAGCCCGCCGTACCCATGAACAACTGCGCCACGATCGCCGAGAAGTCGAAACCTTGGTGCGCCAAGGACCATGTGTACGGCAAATAGCCGCCGTAATAGGCGTATCCGATGAACAACAGGCTCACCACCGGCAGAACCCAGCCCGTCGTACGCCGACAGGCCTCCAACGCCAGCACCAGCAGCAACGACCCCGCCAGCAGATCGAGCTGCGTAGGAGCCTGCCGCCGCTCCAGAAACGCGTCGAAGTCCAGCAACGGATACAGCGAGACCACCAGCGCAACCGACGCCAGAACCCAGTCCGCCACCGGCGGGTCGTCGCGGCGTCGATCTCCGCGGAACGGGTTCAGGAACGCCGGCACACGCCAACCGCGGTAACACAGCAGAGCCCCCGGCAACACCGCAGCAAGAAACAGCATCAGGTAGAACTGCGTCCCTGCGGGAATCGGAAGGAATACCTGCACCAGAACGCCGACACTGACCAACGCGCAGCACACCGAGATAGCGCGGTCCAGAACCGGGCTCAGCCTCCGCGCCGGCCTTTCCTGCTCGAAAGCAGCCAGCTCTTCTGCACTCGGGCCGGCGCTAACCGAATCGACAGTGACAGTCACCGGCACGCCCCCCTGCGCCCGAAATCGGTCGATATAGCGCTGGTTATCATAAGGCGCCTCCTGTAAATGATCTTCCGCACACAATCCTCAGTTCTCACCTGCCCCACAACCCCCACCGCCGCATCCTTACCTCGCCTTAAGAAGAATCGCTGGACAACATTGTTCGGAGGCGCCGGCCCGGCGGACGCATGCACCGGGGCGCGCAGCCCGATTCGGTCACGTCTGCCTGGATCCAGCGGACGTTGACCTCGCGGAAGGCGATCGAGCGATGTGAGGCGGAGTTGCTCGAGGTGTTCTCGTTGACCTCGATGAGTGCGCAGACGTGGTGGTCGGCCGTCTCGGCGATGCTGGAGTACCCGCCCTCGCGATACGTCGCGCTCTCGCCCCGGAAGGGGTGCCTCGGTGAAGGCCGGCCGTATCCTCAGGCCCACCCTCGTCCGGTGGTCGTCCGCAGCTGGTAGATGTTCCAGGTATCAGAAGCCTCGCGGTCGAGACCGGCGCAGCGACGAAACCAAGTCGCCGTGTCCACGGCGCACCTCGGTCAGCCATCTCCGAGCACTGCCATCCAGGGTTCGGGAGGGTGCGTCACGCGAACAAGGTGCTGCCGTCCGAGAGACACACCGTGACGCCCG
>Ga0164241_10006665_pt1 | contig 10489 bp, 12 predicted proteins | sample OricomyardsoilBY_FD_108780 | JGI IMG/M metagenome (GOLD analysis project Ga0164241, IMG submission 108780) | Backyard soil microbial communities from Emeryville, California, USA - Original compost - Back yard soil (BY) | ecosystem: Environmental > Terrestrial > Soil > Unclassified | place: USA... | reverse complement strand
CGCTGCCATCGCCTTGCCATTTTAGAAAAGGGTGAAAAACGCGCAGACGGTAGCCCGGATGAATTGATGGAAAAAATGCACGCCGATGTAGTCGAAATTAGCGGTAATCATTTACGGCAATTGAAAAATATTTTATTAGCGCAAGCAAACGTCTTATCTGCCGCACAAATTGGTGTTCGTCTGCGTGTTCTTTTCAAAAAAGGTCATTTATCACTACTGGATTCCTTGAAGCAATCACATCAATTGAGTTTTGATTACCAACCCGTTCGCCCTAGTCTCGAAGATGTATTTGTCGCCAATACCGGAACTGCCTATGCTCAGCATCCATAGAATTGGCGCTATTGTTTTTAAAGAATTAAAACAATTATCGCGCGATCGCATTACCTTCGGCATGATTGTGATGATTCCATTTGTGCAACTTCTTTTATTTGGCTACGCCATTAACACCGATGTTCGCCATGTACCGGTTGGCTTGGTTGATAACAGCAACAGTAGTTTAAGCCGACAATTAATTCAGGATCTGGAAGCATCGCAAGTTGTCGATTTTCAATTTTATTTTGAATCCTTAACCCAAGCCGAAGCAGCGATCACACAAGGAAAAGTCAGCGCTGTTTTATATTTGCCAGATGATTTTAATCGTCGCGTCATTGATAAAGAACGCGATGCTACTGCAGCACCCGTCGGGCAATGGATGACCGATGCGTCCGACCCCATGTTAACCAATGCTATTAAAGGCCTTAGACAAATGCCTATCAGCATTCGTGGTATACCTGTGCATGAAGCACCAACATCGGTATACGAAGTGGTGAGTTATTTTAATCCCGAACAACGTAGTGCCGTAAATATAGTGCCGGGATTAATTGCCATTATTTTAACCATGACCATGATTTTATTTACCTCGGCCGCCATCGTCAGGGAACGCGAGCAGGGGAATATGGAATTTTTAATCACTACGCCGGTGCGACCACTTGAATTAATGCTGGGTAAAATATTGCCTTATATTTTTATCGGTTTATTTCAAATGTGCATTATTCTTTTGTTGGGTCACTGGCTATTTGCGGTGCCATTACCTGCACACATTGCCTCACTGTTTATTGTGACGCTGAGTTTTATTCTCGCCAGTCTCGCCGTGGGTTTATTAATTTCCACCAAAGCAAAATCACAATTACAAGCCATGCAGATGACTGTTTTTGTTTTATTGCCGTCCATCCTACTTTCAGGATTTATTTTCCCCTACGCCGCCATGCCAAAACCCGCACAATGGATCGCCGAGGCCTTACCGGCTACACATTTTGTACGTATGATTCGCGGGGTTGTACTGCGCGGAGCAGAATGGACCGATTTATTAGGGGACATGTTTTGTTTGTTAGCATTCGCCGTTGTGGGTATTGCTATTGCAACATTGAATTTTAAAAAACGATTGGATTAACGACTCATGTTAAATGTCGCACTTTGTTCTTTTGGCATGTCGGGAAAAGTATTTCATGCACCGCTCATCAGCGCTGAACCTGGTTTGCATTTACACAGTATTTTGCAACGCAACAGCGAATCAGCGTTGAAAGATTATCCGCAGGTTTCTATCGCAAAAAATCTTGACGATATTTTGCATGATCAAGATATTGATATAGTGGTGGTTAATACCCCGAATGAATTTCATTACCCAATGGCAAAAGCGGTATTGGAAGCGAACAAACATCTAGTTGTTGAAAAACCTTTTGTATTGGACTTGCAGCAAGGTCAGAAACTTATTGCTCTGGCACAAAAACAACAAAGACAACTGGCGGTTTTTCATAACAAACGCCTCGAGACTGATCATTTAACACTAGAGAAAATTATTCATTCCCAACAACTCGGCAGAATTGTGGAAGTCGAATGGCATTATGATCGCTATCGCAAGATCATCACACACAAACGCTGGAAAGAAGATAACCTACCTGGTGCGGGAACCTGGTTTGATTTGGGTGTGCATATGCTGGATTCAGTTTTATGCTTGTTCGGCAAACCACAAGCCGTACAAGCCGATATGCGCAGCTTGCGACAAGTAGATGGTGCCACGGATTATTTTAATGTGTATTTACATTATGCGGATATGCGTGTTTTATTACGCTCCAATACATTTGTTAGCGCCAAAGGTGCAACAGTCAGTGTGCATGGCGACAAAGGATCATTTTTAAAATTTGGCCAGGATGTCCAGGAACAGCAATTACAAAATGGAATATTGCCCGGGCATCAACAATGGGCACAACATCAAAATGACAACTACGGGCTCTTGCATCTACAAACTGAATCAGGCAATCATGGCTCAAGAATTGAAAGCGTAAACGGCTGTTACGAAAATTTTTATCGCAATCTAGTCGATTGCATTTGTGGCAACGCACCTTTGCAGTTCACCGGTCAACAAGCCTTATTAGCAATAGAGATTTTATTAGCCGCCGAAGAAAGTCATAAAACACAACGAACTTTATATTTATAATTTTATTTTTTGATGAGAAAAAATCGTGTCGAAAACTCAGGATTACGTCAAATGGTTCAGGCATTCAACGCCTTACATCAACCGACATAGCGATAAAACATTTGTGGTGATGTTACCCGGTGAAGCTATCACTCACGCCAACTTTCATAATATTGTGCATGACATAGCACTGCTCTGTAGTTTGGATGTGAAATTAGTCCTGGTGCACGGCGCTCGCCCGCAAATCGATGCGCGCCTGGAACTCGCTGACACTTACAGTCATTTTCATAATCACATGCGTATAACAGACAGTGAAAGTTTGCCGCTGGTTATTGAAGCGGTGGGTACAGCGCGTACCACTTTGGAAGCAGCGCTTTCAACTGGTTTACCCAATTCGCCCATGCACGATGCCGACATGCAAGTGATCAGCGGTAATTTTATTGTGGCCATGCCTTACGGTGTTATTGATGGTGTTGATTACCAGCACACAGGCAAAGTACGCAAAGTAAATACACAATCATTAAAAAACGTATTGGACACTGGCGCTGTAGCGGTGATTTCACCTTTGGGTTATTCACCCACGGGGGAAATTTTTAATTTGTCTTTTAGTGAAATTGCTACACATGTCGCCAGCGCATTGAAGGCCGATAAATTATTAGCCTTTGTTGAAGGTGAAGGCATTAAAGATGCAGACGATAATTTAATTCGCCAGTTATCACTCAACGAATGCAAAGATTATCTCTCAACTAATGGCAGCCATATGCAATACGATCAACAACAAGCACTCAGTGCCTGTTACTTGAGTTGTTTGCAAGGCGTACAACGCGCGCAATTAATGAGTTACACCACTGATGGTGCCCTGCTGACTGAATTATTTACCCGCGATGGTTCCGGCACATTGGTGTATTGCGGTTATTACGAACAATTGCGCAAAGCAAAAATTGACGATGTCGCTGGCATTCTCGATTTAATTCGCCCACTTGAAGAAGCGGGCATTCTCGTTCGTCGTTCACGTGAATTACTGGAAACCGAAATCCATAATTTTCACGTCATGGAAAAAGATGGCAGCATAGTCGCCTGTGCTGCACTTTATCCTTACGGTGATACCGCCGAACTTTCCTGTGTCGCCACTCATCCTGATTACCGTAACGGTGGCAGAGCTTCCGCTTTGCTACAACAAATGGAAGAGCAAGCCCGCAAAGAAGGCATCAAAAAATTATTTTTGCTCACCACCCAAACTGCACACTGGTTTATCGAACAAGGTTTCGCTGAAGGCAAAATCGACGATTTACCTATTGGTAAACAAGAGCTGTATAACTTTCAGAGAAAGTCGAAAATTTTTGTAAAAATAATAATCTGATTTTTAGGAGAGAGTCATGAGCAATCCCGTCGGTTGGTTTGAAATTTATGTTGATGACATGCAACGTGCGAAAAAATTTTACGAAGGTGTTTTTCAAACACCTCTAACAAAACTGGAATCACCCGATATTCAAATGTTGGCATTTCCTATGGATATGACCCAAACGGGCGCATCCGGCGCTTTGGTTTGCATGCCCGGGTTTTCTGCAGGCAGAAATAGTGTTTTGGTTTATTTCAGCTGTAAAGATTGTGCTGTTGAAGAAAAACGAATTTTACAATGTGGCGGGCGCATCGAAAAAACTAAATTTTCGATTGGACAATATGGTTTTATTACATTGGGCTATGACACAGAAGGCAATATGATTGGATTGCATTCGTTAACATGATTTTTTAAATATTAAAAAACAGTGACTATATCGCTACAGTCACTGCGAGAAAAATGTCGACGCTATTAAAAGCTGATTTCTTTCTCAATGTCTTGCAATTTGCGGCGGGCCATTGCCAAATTGGATTTGGCTTTATCCAATACATAATAAATAAACACACCTTCTTTGCGCGACATCGGACGAATCAAATGATATTGCTTGCCCAAAGTAATTAAAATATCTTCGATGACATCATTTAAACCCAATGAGCGCATAGTTTTCAATTTTGCTCTGACCACTTCGGTATTACCCGCCGCCGCCATTTCCAAATCGACACCTGTACCTGCAGAACCCAGCATCATACCGCTACCGGAATCCACTATTGCGCAACATAATGCACCATCCATTACTAAAAGCTCGTCCAAACATTGTTTGATTGTTGACATAAAATGCTCCTGTTATTAACACAATTGACACGATTAACTTGCACTACTAAAAACTATTTTTCAGCTTCCAATTTTTTAACCAAATGGCAGAGTTGGTTGACTTGAGCACTCCATTGTTTCCAATCGACCTGTTTTATTTTCGACATACTGATCAACAACATGGTTTGGCCGCAGTCGCGGATTGATAACAAACCGTGCTGGTGCCGAACAACAATATTGCTAACTGTTCCAAGCGTTTCAAATACATTGCCATTTTTTTGGTGGAGCGCCCAATAATCTCTTGCACCTTCTGCGATGATATCGAATTGCTCTTTATTGGAACTCGTCAAATAAATCATACCTGTGTCTATAGCGACCAAAGCGCAAGCGATAATGCCGGGTGTTTCGGCAAGATGATTAAGTTCCTGCTCAATATCCTGATAGTTCAAGTGTTGTTTAACCTTTTTCCAATTTCACTGCATTGATAAATAATTTGTGCCAATACTGCTGAATCATCTGCTACCACATTTAGAATGCAGCTCTTTCCTTCAAGTTCAAGATGCGTAATGTAAGTAAAACCTTTTTCGGTATTGACCGTAACACTTTTACTATTACCCAATGACACTTCTTGCGAAACGACAGTGCCAATAGCAGAAATTGAACTAGCCATAGCAGCAATGCGGGCAGGCACCAGCGATTTGGTGACCGCACTGGCAATATCAAAACCATCAGCACTGGCAATAACCACCGCCAAAATTCCCGTTTGTCCATTCAGTAATTGCTGGCATTCCTGCTGGTATTTGTTGTGCAATTTTTCAGAAATATTCATAAAAATCCTTGGGTCATATCATGTCAGCTTCTGTTTGCGCCATTAATATATCAATCAACAAAATTACATCTTGCGCACGGCGAACATCGACGGGAATAACAGGCAGTATTAAATTTCGTTGCGCAAGCCTTATGGAAAAATCATCAATGCCCGGTGTCGGGTTTTTTTCACTTCGACCAATGCCAATGACACAGGGAATAGTTTCCAATTCTTTTAGAAATCCTGTCAGATATAAATCCATATCTGCCAAAGGATCAGCGCGTGAGTTATCAATTAATATAATGATGCCAAAGGCATCTTTTGCCAGAATTTTCCACATAAAATCAAAACGTGTCTGTCCTGGTGTACCAAATAAACGAATACGATCACCATTGGTGAGGCTGATCTGGCCAAAATCCAAGCCTACCGTTGTTAACGCTTTATCCAATGAAGCATCTGTATTGGCAACATCCGTTTTAATAGTAGGCGTTTCACTCACTGCATTAATTGCCGTGGTCTTTCCTGCGCCTGTAGTCCCCGTAAATACCAATTTATATTCGTTCATATCAATGTCATATTCTTGTAATCAGGATTTATCCAAACCAAGGTGGTGCCTGAGTAATGAAAAAAAATTTTTTTTCGGCATCGCAACGTCGGGTAAATGAACCGGCGCAATTTTTGGCCTGCCAGCTTCTCTATCCAATAAATGGTATTGGTTCATTAAGGAAAGAAATTGCATACAAAAATCTTCACTATGACCCGAAAGAGTGGTTAGATCATGTAAGGTTTTGGTGCCACGACTTAAATAAACAGCCAACAACATATAATGTTTGTGCAGTGAAAGAAGCTCAGCGGGCGGCCATTTTTTTAAACGATAAATAGTGTGTGAATGGTTGGTAGCTGCTTCATTTTTTTGATGCAGGGAAGGTTGCTCATCAGACTCGATAAGAATCAAGGTATCAATTAATTCATCAGCCCTGAAAGGTTTATAAAAAGCATGACCGGAGAATGCTTCTCCGCGCCGCTTTATCATAATGACGGGTGCTTCAGGTTTTAAAATCAGAGGGGAAAAATCTTTTTCAGCGCTGTAGGTCAATATGGCATCACATTCACCGTCATCGACCAAAATCCAATGGTTATCCAAACGGGAACTTGTTCGCAAAATAGTACTGATTAAATCAATTTCAGGTTTAATTAAACCCATGTACCCCAAGTGCAGCTTCGCATCCATAACATCTTGTCTCTACTACGCTCTTCATAAATTTCAATCATGAAACGAGTATAGAGCAGCTCTTGATTTATCCATTATTCGATTTTGAAATAGTTATTGTTTAAATCGCTTGATTGCGATATTAATTAATGAAATATTAATGCCGTTGGCGCAAAATAAATCGTAATCGTAAATAAATGTGCATCGCATCAAAAATATCAGGAAATTATTATGGATCATTATCAGCACAACGACTCAGTAATTCACACCGAGTTACAAAAAAATAATCAAGATAATTCACGCAAATCAGAAAATCTGGAATCGCGACTTGATTTATTGGAGAAAAAATATTCCAAACTTTCGGATGTGACTGAGGCACTCTGGCAACTATTGCAAAGCAAACTTACCCTTGACGACGAATCACTCAGAAGGGAAATAGCCTTAACTGTCGAGAAAAAAGCAGCGCGTAAAATACCCAAAGCACAATGTTATAAATGCCAACAAACCAGCCCCATTACAACAGGTAAATGTATTTATTGCGGAACGCCATTTGTCAATTTGCCACCGCGTGATCCATTTGATTTTTAAGACTTGATAACGGACTAATCTCACTTTCTGCTACCATAAGCACCTTTCTCCGCACCAACAGAATTCGAGGTTGTTATGCCAGTTTACCGCTCCAAAACCACCACATCTGGCCGCAATATGGCGGGCGCACGCGCTTTGTGGCGCGCTACCGGCATGAAGGACGATGATTTTCAAAAGCCGATTATTGCCATTGCCAACTCTTTCACCCAATTTGTTCCCGGGCACGTGCATTTAAAAGATTTGGGTCAATTGGTTTGCCGCGAAATCGAACGAGTCGGTGGGGTTGCTAAAGAATTCAATACTATTGCGGTGGATGACGGGATTGCGATGGGGCATGACGGCATGCTCTACAGCTTACCTTCGCGGGACATTATTGCTGACTCGGTCGAATACATGGTGAATGCCCATTGTGCCGACGCGATCGTGTGTATTTCCAACTGCGACAAAATCACCCCCGGTATGTTGATGGCCGCCATGCGTTTGAATATCCCGGTGATATTTGTGTCCGGCGGGCCGATGGAAGCAGGCAAAACCCGCTTGTCTGAACACAAACTCGATCTTGTGGACGCCATTGTAATTGGCACTGACAAAAATGCCTCTGATGAAAAAGTCGATGCTTATGAGCGTTCTGCCTGCCCAACTTGTGGCTCCTGTTCCGGTATGTTCACGGCTAATTCCATGAACTGTTTGACTGAAGCTCTGGGCTTATCTTTACCCGGAAATGGTTCTTTATTAGCGACACACGCTGACCGTGAACAATTATTTTTGGAAGCTGGCCGCAAAATTGTCGAAATCACCAAACGTTATTATGAACAGGATGATGTCAGTGTGCTGCCGCGTTCGATTGCCTCTTTCCAAGCTTTCGAGAATGCCATGGCGCTTGATATTGCGATGGGTGGATCAACCAATACCATCCTGCATTTGTTAGCCGCTGCACAAGAGGGTGAAGTGCCTTTCACTATGTTTGATGTGGATCGCATGAGCCGCAAAGTACCGCAACTCTGCAAAGTCGCGCCCAATACCCCGAAATATCATATGGAAGACGTGCATCGTGCCGGTGGTGTGATGAGTATTTTGGCGGAGCTGAATCGCGGTGGACTGCTGCACAATCAACTCCCCACCGTGCACAGCAAAACTTTTCAGGAAGCGCTGGATAAATGGGATATCACCGTCACTTCATCTGAAGCGGTTGCAACTTTTTATAGAGCAGGCCCCGCTGGAATTCCTACTCAGGTGGCATTTAGTCAATCCACTCGTTGGCCAACATTAGATGCTGACCGCGCAGAAGGTTGCATTCGTTCTGTGAAAAATGCCTATTCAAAAGAAGGTGGGTTGGCTGTGCTGAAAGGCAATATCGCGATTGATGGTTGCGTGGTAAAAACCTCCGGCGTTGATGAAAGTTGTTGGGTATTTGAAGGCCCGGCCTACGTTGTCGAAAGTCAGGACCAAGCGGTAAAAGATATTCTTGATGGCAAAGTCAAAGCAGGGGATGTCGTCGTGATTCGTTATGAAGGCCCACGTGGCGGCCCTGGCATGCAGGAAATGCTTTATCCAACAAGTTATTTGAAATCACAAGGCTTGGGGAAAGCTTGTGCATTATTGACTGACGGTCGTTTCTCCGGCGGTACATCCGGTTTGAGCATTGGCCACGTTTCACCTGAAGCAGCAGCGGGCGGCGCGATTGGTTTGGTGCAACCCGGCGATATCATTCACATCGATATTCCAAACAGAAGCATCAATGTGAAATTATCTGATGCCGAACTGGAAGCACGCCGCCAAGCGATGGAAGCCAAAGGTGCTTTAGCCTGGAAACCCACAGAAGTTCGTCCACGCAAAGTCACTGCATCATTAAAAGCTTATGCAATGTTGGCGACCAGTGCCGATAAAGGTGCAGTGCGGGATTTGAGTAAGTTGGATTAATTTTTTTATTTGGCAGGGGCAGACATGAGTCTGCCCCAGAATAATAATTGCAATCCAGAATTCAGACAATCACGGATCAAAAATGAAAAATATTTTCAAACTCACTTTCCTGGTCTGCATTTTATTTTCCGCAAGCATTTACGCCACTCCCGTCCAAACAACAACGGCTCAGCAACAACAACTCCAGACTGTGACGGATTATTATAAAAAATATTTAAACCGTGAATTTGAAGAGGGATGGCCCAGTATTTTTTCATCTCGTTTACAAAAAGCATTGAATGACAATATCGAAGATTGTCGAAAATACGTGAGAAACGGCAATATTTGCGGCTATTCATCAGATGGCGATCTATTGTTGTTATCACAAGATTCATCCGAGAAATTAAATTTTACCAATTCAAAATTCACCGCGATATCTGAACACACCAACCAAATCAACGTCAGTTTTATTCTATTTCCGGAATACCCGGACGATGCAGGAAACAGGGAAATCAGTTTTAATATGGCGCAAGAAAATAACCAATGGAAAATTGATGATATAGAATCACAGGCTTATGCAAGCATGGATTCAGAAAAAGCAGCATTAATTGAATACAACCAATCGCTGGAAAATGCACTTGAAGATTTACGAATAGCATTTGAACTTGCCGATAGCAAAGCATTTGAGAAATTTATTACTAATAAAACACAAATTTGTTCAAGCAAATCCTGTAAAACCATTAATACTGATTCAATATCGATTATTTTCCAGACTATTTTTGATAAGTATTATCGTAAAACAGGTGAATACACTGTTGAACAGAAGCATCCTTTATATCCTCAGCCTGCTCTAAAAACTACTGCACCCAAAGAAGGGGATACCGCGACGATTGGAATTTTTTCATGGGTGTATGAAAACACTCTATGGGTAATTGCGAAAATTGATTGGGATAAAATTTAAATGAAAATCCATTTTGTTTTAATTGGCTGTTGCGTTTTATTCTTGTCAGCTTGCGCTAATAAGCTACCACTAAAATCTGTCGAATTTAAAACTCATCAGGCAAGGCTCGCGCCAATCACGCAGTGGAAAATGACAGGAAAACTTGGCATAAAAACATTGGAAGAAAGTGGCAGTGCCACTATAAATTGGCAACAGAAGTCAATCGCTTATCAAATTCAACTCCATGGGCCACTGGGACAAAAATCGATGGTTATTAGCGGTGATGCCAATGAAGTCACTTTAAAAGAAAAAGGCAAACCCACCATCAAAGCTCGTTCACCCGAAGCATTAATTAAAAAGGCAACTGGTTGGCATTTACCATTAACAGAATTGAATTATTGGGTGCGAGGCTTGCCTGCACCTAACCTTAAAATCAAACAGAT
>Ga0164241_10006664_pt1 | contig 10490 bp, 8 predicted proteins | sample OricomyardsoilBY_FD_108780 | JGI IMG/M metagenome (GOLD analysis project Ga0164241, IMG submission 108780) | Backyard soil microbial communities from Emeryville, California, USA - Original compost - Back yard soil (BY) | ecosystem: Environmental > Terrestrial > Soil > Unclassified | place: USA... | reverse complement strand
GCAGGTCGAGCAGGGCCTCGCGGTGGGAGACGTGACGGGTCTTGCGGGGCCCGCGCCCCTCCGTCGTCACCATGCCGCTCTCCTCCAGCCGGCGCAGCACGAAGTGCACGGGCGACGGCGACAGCCCGCAGCGGTCGGCCAGGGCCTGCCCCTGCCAGTGGGTGCCGGGCCACAGCAGCAGCGCCTGCCCGACCAGGCCCGTCCTGCCCCGCAGGCGCACGCCGCGCGCCCGCCCGTCGGCGACGCGGGTGGGGCGACCGTGCGACGCGAGACCTGCGGTGGGCGCCGCGTCCACCCGCACCACGAGGCCGGGCAGGCGCAGACGGGCGGTGCCGGTGGCGTCGACGACCCCGACGCGGTGGTGCTCGAGGATGCGCCGGGCCGGCTCGGTCGACCGCTCGGCGGTGACGACGGCCGGTGGCGACGCGGGCCGGTCGAGCTCGGAGGCCAGCGCCCGCGCCGCGCCCGCGTCGAGGGTGCGGCAGAAGCGCACCCGTACGACGTCGGCCCCGTCGATCCGCAGCAGCGGCTCGAGTCCGGTGGCCTCCCGGGCGCGGGGCAGCCCGTCGATCGCCTCCCACACCCGGAGGGCGAGGATCACCTCGTTCTTTGGCGTTCTCGGCATCTTTGTCGTCTCTGAGCTGGTGGTTGTGTATCGGGACGCGAGCCGGCTCGGCTCCGCCGGATCGCCGATCGGAAGCGGGATCCCGCCGCTCTCCACCTCGACTTCCGGCATCCCGATCCGGGCACGGAACCGCTAATCCCTAGTAATCCCATAGAGATTCTAGGGTACGTTCTCGTTCATGTCCCGTGTTTTTCGTTCTCCCCCGGCCGCCCCCGCGCAGAGACGGGCCTGGCGTCACCAGGCCCGGCGACGACGCACGTCGTCTGGATCACGCGCGCTCCCGAGGGTCGCGGATCGAAGAACGCACCCTCGTGGCACCGCCCTACGGCGCCACGAGGGTCACTACGCAGCACTACCAACAAACGCAGTGTCGAAAGGATAGATCAGATGTCCACCACACACACCCGCCGCGCCTCGGCGTCCCGGCTCGGCCTCGCGGCCGTGCTGGCCGCCACCCTCGCCCTCGCGGGCTCGGCCGTCGCGGCGACCCAGGCCAGCGCGGCGACACAGCTCACCAGCACCGTCACGATCGACTCCGGCGCCAACGTCGGCAGCAGCGTCGTCGGCTCGTGGTTCCGGTTCCTCGACCCGACCGGGACGACCTGGGTCCCGAACTCGGAGTCCCTGCTCACCCCCAACACGTACACGCAGCTCGTCAACGGCAGCGTCGGACTGGACCTGTCCGCCGCGCAGAGCGGAGCCGGCGACATCCTCACCCCCCAGGACTTCTTCTTCCCCGGGGGCGCCTTCGACGGGCAGACGAGTGCTGCTCCGGCCATCTACGGCCTGAACGGCACCGGCACGGCCGACCCGATCACCAACAGCGCCGGCACGCTCGGCAAGGGCTCGATCCCGCTGACGGTCACGTGGGCCGGCAACCCGGGCCACACCTACGTCGTCGGTTCCGGCGACGTCTCCGGGACGATCGACTGGGTCAACAACCGCGTGTCGCTCAGCTGGCACCACGTCATCAACGATCCGGGCGACGCGTTCGACGGCTACGACGCCAACTGGCACTTCGAGGGCTCCTTCTAGGCCACCGCTCGCCGGCTCCCTCCGGCACCTGAGGCAGGAACGAGATCGGACGGGGCGGCGCTCGGGCGCCGCCCCGTCCTCGTTCATCCACCACCTCTATTCCCTATTAAGTTGATGGACTTTGTTGTATTGTTTTTCGTCCCCACCCAGGAGCTCTCTCACCGTGTCGTCCCGCCCCACCTCCCTGCGGCTCGTGGCTCTGACCGGCGCCGTCGCGCTGGCCACCGCCCTCACGCCGCTCACCGCCCCGGCCACCGCCGCGAAGGCGAAGGCCACGAGCAAGACCGCCAAGGTCACGGTCACCAAGCTCACGGCCAAGGGCGCCAAGGTCACCGTCGCCGGCAAGGTCACGCTGCCGAAGAACACGGCCAAGGCCCGGAAGCAGGCCAAGGTCTCGTTCGTCCTCGCCAGCGCCGCGGGCAAGAAGGAGTCCTTCACCGCGCCCGTCACGGCCAAGCTCACGTACAGCGTGAGCAAGACGACGCGCCTCACCGGCTCCCTCGGGCTCACCGCCCAGGTGAAGCTCGCCGGGCGGACGTCGGGCAAGAAGGTCGTCCGCACGGTGACCGTCGCGGCAGCCGCTCCGAAGCCCAGTGGCCCCGCCGGGCCCGCGCCGACCCCGACCGACCCGGGCGCGAACCCGACGCCGACCGATCCGACCGTCCCGGGCCCCACGGCTCAGCCCCTCGTCGGCACCTTCAAGATCGAGCCGGGCAAGCAGGCGACCAGCGGGGCGATCGCCGGCTCGTACTTCCGCATGAAGCAGCCGGTCGGCGACCTGTACCTGGCCAATCCCGACTCCGCGTTCACCGACCAGACGTACACGCCCCTGACCCCCGGCACCGATGGCGGTCTACGAACGGGCGCCTACCAGGTGGCGCCCGATCCGCCGTTCAGCTCCGGCAACGCCTCCCTCGCCGACCGGATCATCGTCCCCACCAAGTTCTTCGGACCGTACTTCGGCATCGTCACGGAGCCCGACGACCGGCAGGGAGCCGGGCTCGGCACCCCCTTCGCCGACCCGGTGCCGGCGATCGCCAGCACGAGCGGCGTGCTCGGCGGCCAGGTGTCGGCGTGGACGGTGGGCTGGAACGGCGTCTGGTTCAACCAGGGCAGCCCCAAGCCCGACGGCACCTCGCCGGGCCGCACCGAGCCGGTCACCGGCACCTACGCCCCGTCGACCGGCCGGTACGCCCTCGACTGGGCCAGCCTCATCGTCGGCGGCCCGTTCAACGGCTTCACCGGTCACTGGCACCTCGAGGGCGCGTTCGCCCCCGCGCGCTGACCCACTCCTTCGCCTCCTCACCGCTCCTCAGAACAAGGACCCACCATGGACATCCACACTCCTCCCACCCCCGAGTCGATCCGGCGACGGCCTGGCCGCGACCGCCGCCCGGCCCGTCGTCGGCTCCGCCCGGCGATCGCGCTGGCCATCCTCGGCCTGACGCTGACCGCCTCCGCCGCCCCCGCCGCCTCCACCCGCATCGTGGCCTGGGGCGAGGGCACGTCGAGCAAGCTCGGCCTCGGGGTCAACACCGCGAGCGTCCTCACCCCGTCCGCCCTCTCCGGGGCCGACGAGGCGACCGAGACCGCGTTGCAGGCCGCCACGAGCGTCGCCGTCGGCGCCGTCAAGACCTACGTCGTCACGCCCACGGGCGTCTACGCCGCGGGATCCAACCTGCTCAACGCCAGCGGCGGCGGGCTCGGCCTCGGCGCCGCGGCGGGCAGCGGCAACCAGACGGCGTTCACGCTCGTTCCCGGCACCACCGGGGTCACCAAGGTGGCGGCCGGGACGGACGCGACGCTCGCGCTGCGCGCCGACGGAACCGTCCTGGCCTGGGGCAACAACACCTCGGGCCTGGCCGGCCAGGCCCCCGGGACCAAGGTCTACGACCCGACGCCGATCCCGGGCCTGGACCACGTCACCGCGATCGCGGCCGGGTTCCAGAACGGCCTGGCGCTGAAGGAGAACGGCACCGTGTGGGCCTGGGGCGCCAAGGAGACGCTCGGCGTCACGCCGCTCGCCGCCGCGGCCAGCGCCGTTCCCGCCCAGGTCGCGCTGCCCGACGGCCTGACCGCGACGGCCATCGCCACCGGCTACGACCATGACCTCGTCCTCCTCTCCGACGGCACGGTCGCGTCGTGGGGCAAGAACGGCAACGGCGGGCTCGGCGACGGGACCACGACGCCCCACTACAACGCGCTGCGCACGACCGCGCTGGGCAACGACTCGCCGATCGTGGCGCTCTCCGCCGGCGGGACCAGCAACAGCGGGGCGAGCGTCGCGCTGCGCCAGGACGGCCGCTTCTACGGTTGGGGCCGCAACACCGCAGGGCAGCTCGGGCTCGGCAACGGCAGTGCGAACGTGTCGGTGCCGACGCTCTCGCCCTCGACCAAGGCGTTCACGGAGATCAGCACGGGACGGGTCGCGACGTTCGGCCTGGCCGCGGACGGCCAGGTGTGGGCGTGGGGCAGCAACGCCGCCGGCCAGCTCGCCAACGGCACGGTCGACGCCCCGGCCGCCACGGAGACGCCCACGCGCGTCGGCAAGCTCAACCACGTGCCCTGGCTCGCGACGGGCGCCACCGGCAGCCAGCAGATCCTCCCCACCGGCTTCGTGCTCCAGTCCGGGTCGAGCGAGACCGCGTTCTACGAGCAGCAGCTCGGCACGACGAGCCGCGCGCACCGCGTGACGCTCAGCCCCTTCGGGGACAGCTCCACGATCAAGCGCGTGCGGATCACCACCGGCGGCAGCGCCTTCCAGATCGTCGGCATCGGCGACGACAGCGCCGACCTGCCGATCACGCTCCCGAGCCAGCAGGTCACCAACGTCTGGGTCCGGTTCACCCCCTCGACGCTGGGCGAGCAGACCGGAACGCTCGAGGTGACGACCGACAGCGAGATCGTCAACGTCCCGCTCACCGGTGTGGGCACGCCGCTCACCGGGGGCCCCAAGGGGGATCCCGGCGACAAGGGCGACAAGGGCGAGGACGGAGCCGCCGGTCCGGCCGGCCCCGCGGGTCCCGCCGGCCCGGCCGGGCCCGCCGGCAAGAACGGCGTCGTCAGCTTCGTGACCAAGAAGGCCACGACCAAGGTCAAGCGCGGCCGGACGGCCACGCTGGCCTTCACGCTGAAGAACGGCACCACCGGCCGGCTCGCCCGGACCACCGCCACCGCCACCGTGCCGGCGGCGCTGAAGGCGACGGGCCGCCGCTCGGTCCTCGTCAACGGGCTCACCGCGGGCGCGAGCCGCACGGTGAGGGTCACGCTGAAGATCGGCAGGAAGGCGGCGCCCGGAACGCGGACCGTGAAGGTGCGGATCCCGTGGGGCGCGACGTCGATCGTCACGACCACGAAGGTCCAGGTCACCCGCTGACCAGCGGCTACGGCGCGGTCTTCTTGAGGACCAGCGTGCCGTCGGGCAGCTGGTAGACCTCGCCCACCGACAGGCCCTGGCCCGTCGCGGTCTGCTTGGACCGCGGCGTGGTCAGGGTCTTCTGCGTGGCGGCCGCCTTCTTCTGCGCCTTGTCCGCGTTCTTGGCCCCCAGCGCCAGGCCGGCGATGAGGAACGCGACGGCGAGGACGATGCCCACGTCGAAGAGGTTGACCAGGCCGTCCAGCGGGTCGCCGGCGCTGTCGTCGAGCTGGCCGTGCCGCCCCAGGCCCACACGGCTCACTTGACGTCACCGCCGACCGTGGTCTCCATCCGCTGGTGCGGCGTCGGGTGGGCCTGGCGCGCGGCGACCGCCCGCTCGAGCGAGGCGAGGTCCTCGGTGTAGTTGCGGGTGCGGATCAGCGTGAGGATGTATGCGCCCGTGCCCACGAGGATGCCGACCACGGTGGCGGCGAACGCCGTCTTCAGGTCGCCGGCCAGCTGCTTGTAGTCCCCATCGCCCAGGGCGCTGAGCCCCGGCGCCAGCGGGATCAGCGTGCCCATGAGGCCGAGGGCCGGGCCGGCCCGCACGAGCATGCGGGTGCGGTCGAGCTTGCGCTGGATCCGCAGCTCGAACTTGGCCAGCGCGTTCTCGACCGCGTCCTCGCGGGGCGACTGCACCGCGGCGGCCAGGTCGAGCACCGTCCGCTCGGTCAGCGGGCTCGGCGTCCCGTGCGCCACGATCGCGGCGTCGAACGGATAGGCCATCGCCCGGCCCGCCGTCTCCTCCACCGGCCGGGCGCTGGGCCGCACCCGCCGCCAGCCCTCCATCACCAGGCCGCCCGTCTCGAACGCCAGCACGGCGAGCAGCATCACGGCCAGCACGTGCACCGGGATCTCCAGCAGCCCGGCCAGGCCGGACAGCGCGTCGCTGGTGGGATCGGAGGCCGCGAGCGGCGCGAGGAAGGTGGCGGAGGACACGGCGGCAGGCTCCTAGGAGATGACCTTGCCCTGCAGGTGCCAGTAGCCGGTGAAGCCGTTGAACGGCCCGCCGACGATGAGGCTGTACCAGCTGATCTCGTACGCCTTCGTCTTGGGGTCGTACGTGCCGGTCACCGGCTTGCTGAACCCGGGGAGCGTGCCGTTGGGCTTGGGCGACCCCTGGTTGAAGTAGATGGAGTTCCACCCGGCCGTCCACGCCCGGGTGTCGCCCGTCAGCTTCTTGCCGGTCGCGAACAGGCGCGGCACCAGGTCCTTGCCCCCGGTCTGCGCGTCGACGGCCGCGGTGGAGATCGAGAAGTCGATGCCGGCGAACGTCTCGGGCCGCACGATCCGCGTGGCCAGCGCGAACCCGTTGGGCGCGAAGGCGGGCGTCGGCGGGTTCTGGAACGCGCCGAGCTTCAGGCCCTTGTCGGTCCCGGTGCGGAAGAGCGTGTACGACTTGTCCGCCGCGCGGGAGTCGTTGTTGAGGAAGAACTTGTCGGTGCCGCCCGGCAGGATCATCCGGAAGTACGAGCCGGTGTACTTGGCCCGGGTCTTCTTCTGTTGCGCCTTCGTCGCGGTCTTGCCGGGGCTGATGCCGAGCGTGCCCTTCAGCTCGACCTTCTTGGCGGCCAGCGCGCTGCCACCGCCGAGGGCGAGCACGGCGGCGAGGGCGAGGGCGGGCGGGGCGAGGGTCCGGCGGGTGCGTCGGGGGAGGGACATCGTGGTGCTCCTGGTCATCGGGGATTCGTGGTGGGAGACGACATGGCCGACCACGCGCCGAGGGGATCGGCGGCGGGGGTGGCGTGCGGACGCGCGGCCGGCACGGCGGGCCACCCCGCCGGTGGCGCGGGAACGGGCGCCTCGGCCGGCGCCGGCGCGGCGGGTTCGGCGGGCGCGGGCGCGGCGGCCGCGCGGCGGCGGCGGGCCCCGCGGTGGGCGCTGACCGCGACGACGAGCATGGCGAGCAGGCCCGGCACGACGAACAGCCACGGGAAGACGGTGAACGACGGCAGCGCCGCGACCGCCTGGAAGCGGACGACGTTGTCGCTCATCACCCCGATGACCGGCGTGAGGCCGTTGAGGATGGGGATCCACCGCGCGACCAGCGTCCGCACGGCGGGGAAGCGCTCGTCGATCTGCGCCTCCGACAGCCCGTGCCTCTGCAAGGCGGGGACGAGCTCGCCGGCCAGCGCGCCCTGGGCGATCGCCACCTGCCCGAAGCCGTTCTGCACCCGCACCACCGCCCCGCGCTGCTCGATCGGCCGGAAGGCCTCGACCAGCGCGGCGCCCTGCGGCGCGCGGTCCCACAGCGAGAACGCCGACGGCGCGAAGAGCAGGCCCAGGCCCACCGCCAGCGCGCCCCAGCGGGCCAGTCGCCAGGTGCCCGGGAAGGCCAGGGCGACGGCGCCGAGCAGGAGGAGCAGCGCCCCGGGCACGACGAAGAACCACGGGAACAGCCCGAACCGGGGCAGCGCGGCAAGCGCCTCGAAGCCCTGGCGGTGGGCGACGATCGGGTCGACCACGCCGCGCAGGCCGCGGGACGTCGCGGGCCACGTCTCGCGGAAGCCGGCGAGCATCGGCCCGTCCTTGGCGAACCGCCGCTGGGCGGCCGCCGGCTCGAGGTCCGGGTAGAGCGCGGCGGGCCCGCGGGCGCCCGCCTGGGTGATCCCGCCGTCGAGCTGGTGCAGGTCGCGCTGGTAGCCGGTGACCTTCGCGGCCGTCATGTGGGGCGCGAACGCGGCGATCATCGCCTCGCCCTGCGGCGCCCGCTCCCACATGTCGGTGGCGAACGGCACCACGATCAGCGCGAGCCCCACGGCGGCGGTGGCGAACGGAGCCAGGGCCCCTCGCGCGCGGGCGCGCGCGAGGAACGCCGCCGTCGCGGTGAGCGCGACCTGCGTCCGCGGGCGCTCGTCCGCGCGCGGGTGGCGCGCGGCCAGCCAACCGCCGACGGCGGCCAGGACCAGCAGCAGCACGCCGAGGCCGATCGTGGCCTTCGTCTGGTCGGTCATGCCGCCGGGGTCCTGCCCGGCCCGGGTGGCGAGCTTCGGGGCCGACGTCGCGCCGACCACCTCCCCCGTCACCGTGTCGCCCCCGTCGCCCTCCGCGGGCGCCGCGGCCTTCTTCTGCTTCTTGCCGCCGGCGCTCGTCGGCTTGCCATCGCGGTCCTCGGTGCCCTTCTCGGCCGTGCCCTGCTGGCCCGTGGTCGCCTGCTGGAACGCGCCCGAGTCCTCGGCGTTGTCGGCCGTCGTGTCGCTGACGCCGACGTCGCCCGTGCCGGTGCTGACGTGCTTGGACCGCTGCTTCGGCTTGGCCTTCTCCCCTTCGTCGTCCTGCTTGCCGGCGGTCTTCTTGGGCGGGCCGGACGTCGTCGCCGCCACCTGGTCGAGCGGGAAGACGGAGCCGTTGAACGCCGCGAACGCCTGCGCCGTCTCGGTCACCGAGGGCGCGAAGGTGCTGTCGTAGAGCGAGCCGTTGGAGGACAGGCCGCCCGTGGTCTGCTGCTGGTACTGGGTGAGCCCCTGCCGGATCGTCTTGCCGGTCGGGGTCTTGAACGAGGAGAGGCCCAGCGCGGCGAGGGCCTGGATGGTGAACGCCGTCGCCCCCACCTCGCCGCCCGCCGAGGCCGGATCGGTGCGGATCGACTTCATCACGGCGCCGTCGTTGGCCTGCGCCCGATGCAGGTAGTCCAGACCGGCGGCCACCGCGTCGGTGCGGGCGTCGGCCACGCCCGCCCTGGCCAGCGCCTGGAGCACGAGCGCGGTCGAGGCGCTGTCGGAGGAGCCCCACCCGCCGTCGCTCTTGGCCGCCGTGAGGAGGACCTGGGCGACGGACCTCGCCGTCTGCTCGTCGCCCACCGCCAGCAGGCCGAGCACGGCGAGCGCCGCCCCGCCGGGCGCGGAGCGCACGGTCGACTCGGTGAGCTTGTCCTTCAGCTTCCCGGCGGGGTCGCCGTAGCGGGAGGACCCCGATCCGGTGGCGGCCTGCACCAGCGCGAGGACGCCGAGCTGCCCGACCGTCGTGTAGGAGCCCCGGTGCTCCCGCAGGTAGTCGTCGAGGCTGTCGCCGCCCTTGTTGAACTCGTCCAGCGGGTGCTTGCCGCCCGAGAGGAGCGCGACGGCCACCCACAGGGACGCCTCCGGGTTGGACGACCCGCCCCGCGTGGCTCCGAAGCCGCCGTCGTCGTTCTGGGCATCCTCCAGGAACCCGGCGGCGGCCGAGGCGTTGCCCTGGGCCTGGGCCAGCGGCGGGCGCGGGCCGCTCAGCCCGACCGCGAGGGCCAGGAACAGGAGCAGCGCGAGCAGGGCCGGGCCGCGCGGGTGCGCGGAGTCCCGCCGGGCCGGCGCCGGGCTCACGACCCGGGGACGACGGGCGCCGGCTTGGGCCGGTGGGCCCAGATGTCGTTGCAGCTCTCGCACACCTCGGGCGGGATGACGCCGAGGCGCATGAGGCCGGCGAACGCGTGGCACCCGAGGCACACGCCGAACACCGATTCCAGCGTGGCCGCGAAGACCAGCGCGCCGAGCACGACGTAGGCCGCGGTCTCCGCGTCGAAGACGAAGAAGAGCAGCACGGCGGCGACGGAGAAGACGAGCCCGATGAGCTGGGCGAACCGCTTCGGCGGCCCGGCGACCGGCTTGGGCTTCAGCGGCAGGCGCGGCACGATCACCCGGCTGGCCAGCAGCGCGAGCGGGCTGAGGCGCGGGCCGGCCAGGACCCGCAGCAGGAAGCCCACGGCGAGGACGATCGACAGCCCGGGCAGCTGGGCGGCGATCGCGACGAGTCCGATGAGCACCACTCCGCCGGCGGTCACCCGCGCGACGACCTCGTTGACCGGGTTGGGGTACGAGAAGAACGCTTGCTCTGGAGACGCCATCGTTCGAAAAACATTACCACAAAGTCGATGGACATTGATCGGATTCCGGATATGCTGCGCGTCCATGGACGATCCGACGCACCTGCTCCCCCAGCCGGACCCCGCCGACCCCGCCCCGATGCCCGGGCGCAAGCGCAAGCCGACCTCCCCGCACGCGCGGCAGCTCCCCTCCGGCCGCCACGGCCTCCCCCGCGACGTCGTCGTGGCCCACCAGCGCGAGCGCATCGTCGGCGCCCTGGCCCAGAGCGTCACCACTTTCGGCTACGCCGCCAGCTCCGTCGAGCGCGTGGCCTCCCGCGCGGGCGTCTCGCGCCGCACCTTCTACGAGCAGTTCGCCGGCAAGGAGGACGCGTACCTCCAGACGTTCGACGGGGCCGCCGGCCGCCTGCTGGCCAACGTCACCGCGGACGCCGGCGATGGTGACGCCGTCGAGGACCGCCTGCGCCGATGTCTGTGCTCGTTCCTGACCGGCCTGGCCTCCGAACCGGTGCTGGCGCACATGTGCGTGGTCGACGTGCTCACCGCCGGCCCGGCCGCGGTCGCGCTGCGCGACCGCTACCAGCGTGCGTTCGCCGACCTGCTCGAGGAGACCGCCG
>Ga0164241_10006663_pt1 | contig 10491 bp, 8 predicted proteins | sample OricomyardsoilBY_FD_108780 | JGI IMG/M metagenome (GOLD analysis project Ga0164241, IMG submission 108780) | Backyard soil microbial communities from Emeryville, California, USA - Original compost - Back yard soil (BY) | ecosystem: Environmental > Terrestrial > Soil > Unclassified | place: USA... | reverse complement strand
GAGGAGCTTCGTCAGCGTGAAGTTGGTCAGGGCGGGATTGCTGGTCAGTTCGAGCAGGCGCGCCGGACCGATTTCGCGATCGAGCCACGCGCATTCAGCCGCGCTGCGCTGGTCGGCCCAGATGATCGACGGACGCAGCACGGCCCCATCGGCATCGAGAAGCACGGTCCCGTGCATCTGCCCGGAGAGCCCGACGCATTCGACGTCGGCGCCAGTCATCCCGGCGTTTGCGAGAACGGTCCTGATGGCCTCCTGCGCCGCGCGCCACCAGTCGGCCGGTTCCTGCTCCGCCCAGGCGGGCCGCGGCGACGTGAACGGGGCATGGGCAGCAGTCGCCGACGCGACGATGCGTCCGGTGCCGTCCACCAGAATGGCGCGTGACCCGCTGGTGCCGATGTCGATGCCGAGGACAGGAATGGCAGACTCCTTGGGAGCGATGGCGTTCGCGTGAGCCGGAATACCGTACGTCGAGAGCGCCTTGCCTTACAAGCGCCCCATCACGCGGCCGAGCAGCTTTACACCGTAGATGGCTGCCCGGTTGCGGGTCTCCAGGGGATCGGCGCCGGCCGTCGGCAGACCGAGAGCCACGAGGTCATCGGGCGATGGCTGGGTGCCCCCGTCCGGGTGCATCGCAATCCAATAAAGAATCTGCAGGAGTTCGGCCTGCGGCGTCGTCTTCAGAATGTGGTCGAAGATCACGGCCGGCAGGAATCGTTCGAACGGCTGCTGGAGTACGTCCGGCGTCGCAAGAACCGCGAGCAGATTGCGTACGCGTTGAACCGGATCGTCGACGAGGGCCGGCGGCCACGTGTCGAGATTCCCCGCCACGTCGGCGAGCGTCGCCGCGGCGTCGGCGTCGGGCATGTCTGCCGGATCGGCGATCGGCGTGACGATCCCCGCATCAGGCGGCAGGCGATCGAAGGTAATGTCGCGCAGCACGTCGGCGCTCGTGACCTGGCGCCAGGACGTGAGAATCGCAACTGGCTCCTCGGCTTCCGCGCGTCCTGCCGACCTGACTGGCGGCGTCACGTGCGCCGTGTCCTTCACAGCGGGTGCGGCTTGCGGTGCGGGCGGCGGGGACACCGCAGGAGCCGCCGCAAGCGCTGCCGCTGATTCCGCCGGCGGCGGGGTGACAGACGTTGCGGGCTCGGTGCGTGCGGCCCTCGCATTGGCGTCGGCGCGGGGCTGCGCGAGCGCTCCGACGACCACCCACATGCCCACGGTCACGGCTATCCAGCCCTTGCCGCGAATCGACCGAAAGCGCTGTCCGCGATCCCAGCGGAACATCCGCAGACCGGTCGCCGTCGCCGCGACGGCAATGGCGAGGAGAGCGAAGACCGCGTACCCGGCGCCGCGCAGTCCGTCGCCGGCCGCAGTCGCGCTGATGACCTCCACCGCATATCGGCCGGGAAAGAAGGCCGACAGTCGTTCAGCCCACGGCGGGAGACTCGCGAGCGGAACCGCGACGCCGCCGAGAATCAGCATCGGCAGGAACACGCACTGGCCGAGCGCCTGCACGGCCGGGACGTTGTCGGCGAGCGCGGCGATGGTCAGGCCGAGGCCCATCAGCGCCAGCGCCGTGCACGAGAACGCGACGAACAGCTGTCCGGGATGACGCGGCGCCGGCATGCCCAGCGCCATCGCCAGGCCGAGCTGGAGGAGCGCGGCGATGACGAGCAGTACGTAACGTGTTGTCAATGTGCTGGCCACCAGCGTTGCCGTGCTGACGGGTGTCAGCCGATACCGCCGCCACACCCCGCGCTCCCGCTCACTGACGAGCGTTGTCGGCAGCCCGAAGCAGGCCCCGCCGAGCACCGTGATCGTCAGCAGTTCCCCGATATGGCGGATGAGCGGCGTCTGCTCGTAGCGGTAGAGCGTCCAGAACGCCACGAGAAAGATGGTGGGGAACAGATAGCCGTACACGACGGCCATGATGTTGCGGAAGTGCAGCCGCAGGCCGATGAGGCTGTGCGTCAGAAACGCGTGCATGTCAGCTGGCCAGGCTCGTCAGCTCGATGAACACGTCCTCGAGCGTGGCTTTTCGAACGAGCAAATCCGTCAGCTGGATCCCCGCGTTCTCGAAGAGCCGGCCGATGCCGACAAGGGCGCGATTGACGTCCGCGACCTTCAGCGTGGCCCGCGACCCCTCGATGCTGACCGCGAGGACGCCGTCAAGCGACGCCAGCTGCCCCCGATCAAGCGATTCAGGGGCGCTCAGGGTGATCGTCGGTGTGCGGCCGGAGCGTGCGACGAGCTCGGGAGGCGCTCCCATCGCGACGATCGTGCCCCGCGCGATGATCGCCACTCGATCGCAGAGAGCCTCGGCGTCGTCCACGTCGTGCGTTGTCACCAGGACCGCCCGGCCGCTCTCGCGCATCGCGACGATCTCGGCGTGCAGGTCGCGCCGCGATTGCGGATCCAGACCTGCCGTCGGCTCGTCGAGGACCACGACCGCCGGTTGGCTGACAAACGCGAGCGCGAGCGCGAGCCGCTGCTGCTGCCCGCCTGACAACACGCCGAAACGCGTGGCCGCGAGTGGGCCGAGGCCAAAGCGATCCAGCACCGCCTCCGGCGTCACCGGAGCGCCGTACAACGCCGCGAAGAGCGCCACGGCCTCGCGCGTGGTGATGGCGTCCTGAAGAGCGGTGCTCTGCAGGGCCGAACCGATTTTGCGTTTGACGGCAGCGGGATGCGCGCGCCGATCGATGCCGGCAACCGAAATGTTGCCCGAATCCGGTTCGCGCAGGCCGATGACGCATTCCACGGTCGTCGTCTTGCCGGCGCCGTTCGGTCCGAGCAGGCCGAACACCTCACCGGGTTGCACGTCGAACGTCACGCCGTCCACCGCCGTCACTGCGCCATAGCTTTTTCGAAGGTTCTGCACGAGGACGGCGGGGGCGGGAACAGACATGACAAAAAAAAGAAACCGGGCTTCTATGTTCTCAGAAACCCGGTTTGCGGATATGGCGCGCCGCGCGTTACTGCAGGTCGGCCGGGACTTTCATCCTCAGCTTGGCGGCCATGGCGACGAGCGCGTTCTTGACGTCCGCCGACTTGGCTGCGGCCGTGCCGACATCGCCTGACTGCGCGGCGACCTCGGCCTCGGTCCAGGCATTCGAGACGTTCTCCATCTCGGTCCTCGCCATTTCAGCGTCTGCCCTGGACAGCCCGCCGCCGCCCTTCAGCCGGTTATTGACCGCGGTCAGGAAGGGGGGCACGGCCGTGGACGCTTTGGTCCAGAGCTCGGTCAACTCCGCCTTTCTGGAGGCGATGGAGGCCTTCAGCTTCGTCACGCGTTCAGGGACGCCGGTCGCTTCCTGGATGGCGAGCGGGTATGCCGCCCGCTCGAGTGCCGCCTCCGCGTTGTCAACGGAATCCCGAACGCTCTTGGCGTCCGCCGCCGCGTAGCGCATGTCGGCCGTGTCGACGGTATTCAAGGCGTCGCGTGCGGCTTTCACCGCGGCCTCCGCCGGTTCTTTCTGACTGTTGCATGCCGCCAGGGCGGCGATCACGAGAAGTGCACTGACTCGGGGAAGGTGTCGCATCGGGCCTCCTCACGCATTCGCCGTTCGCACCCCCGTGGGGGGGCCGGGTGTCGGCGACCTCCGGAAAGACGACCAATAGCCTGTTGGAACCGGCCTATTGTCGTCGATTTCCGGACGGATCGCGATGGCTCAGCCGGGTCAGTCTTTCTTGCCGTCCTCGGCTCCGTGGTGGCCTTCGGGTTGCGCGGCCGGCAGGCCGGGCATGGCGTCCCCGCCGGACAAGAGGCCCGCGCGCGTGTAGATGAGCAGCTTGTCGCGCGTGTCGGTGATGTCGAGGTTGCGCATCGTCAGCTGGCCGATGCGGTCCAGGGGCGAGAACATCGATTCCCCCTTTTCCATGGTCAGCCGTTCCGGCTTGTACGTGAGATTCGGGCTGACGGTGTTGAGGATGGAGTAGTCGTTTCCCCGCCGTAGTTCCAGGGTGACTTCGCCCGTCACGGCGCGGGCGACCCAGCGCTGCGCCGTCTCGCGCAGCATCATCGCCTGCGAATCGAACCAGCGGCCCTGATAGAGCAGACGCCCGAGGCGTCGGCCGTTTTCCCGGTACTGCTCGATCGTGTCCTCGTTGTGGATGCCGGTCACCAGCCGTTCGTAGGCGATGAACAGCAGCGCCATGCCCGGTGCCTCGTAGATGCCGCGGCTCTTCGCCTCGATGATCCGGTTCTCGATCTGATCGCTCATGCCGAGCCCGTGACGGCCGCCAACGGCATTGGCGTCGAGCATCAGCCGCACCGGATCGGTGTACGTCATGCCGTTGAGGGCAACGGGCTGGCCCTCGTCGAAGCGGACGGTCACCGACTCGGACTTCACCTTGACGTCGTCGCGCCAGAAGGCGGTCCCCATGATGGGCTGGACGATCGTCATGCCCTTGTCCAGGTGTTCGAGATCCTTTGCCTCGTGCGTGGCGCCGAGCAGGTTGGAGTCGGTCGAGTACGCCTTCTCGACGCTCATCTTGTAGGCGAGTCCGGCACGCTGCATGTACTCGGACATTTCCTTGCGGCCGCCGAGTTCGTCGATGAACTGCTGATCCAGCCAGGGCTTGTAGATCTTCAGGTTCGGGTTGGCCAGCAGCCCGTAGCGGTAGAAGCGCTCGATGTCGTTGCCCTTGAACGTGCTGCCGTCGCCCCAGACGTGCACGTCGTCTTCCTTCATCGCGACGACGAGGAGGGTGCCGGTGACAGCGCGGCCGATGGGTGTCGTGTTGAAGTACGGAACCCCGGCGGTCGAGATGTGGAAGGCGCCCGACTGGAGCGCGGCGATCCCTTCGGACACCAGCTGCGCGCGGCAGTCGATCAGCCGTGCGCGCTCGGCGCCGTACTGCAGCGCGCGGCGCGGGATGTCGTCGTAGTCCGGTTCGTCAGGCTGTCCGAGATTGGCGGTGTACGCGAACGGAATCGCGCCGCGCTGCCGCATCCAGTGAATCGCGGCGCTCGTGTCGAGCCCGCCCGAGAACGCAATGCCGACTTTCTGACCTACCGGAAGCCGCTGAAGAATCGTAGACACGGGGAACAATCTTACCGTCAGAGGAAACCGGGTGCTTTGAGCTGCTGAAAAAGGGCAGGCGCGTCAACTTTGAACGACGAACTTCGAACTGGTCAGCAAGCTCGTCAGCGCGCGACGCGGAGGTCCTGCGTTTTCGTCTCGCCGTCCACGACCGTGATCGGAATGGCGGCGGGCGACACCTGCCTTAGCACAGCGGGGTCGAGCCACTGCCCGTCTTCGAGATCGTCCACGGCAACGATGCGGTACACGCCGCCAGGAAGGTTGCGGAACGAGAAGGCGCCATCGGTTGCCGGCCGTGTCGCCTGGACTCGGCGCGACTGCGGCGTCCAGTACCGGGGATCATCGGCAAACACCAGGATCGTGTAGTCGGACGCCGGCTGACCTGATGCCTGGCGCAGCGAGCCGGCGATCCCCGCCGCGCGGGTCGTCAGCGTCAGCGTGGCGTCCGCCGGGCTCCGGTCCCCGACGTTGAGAAGGAAATCGAGGGCGTCCTCGCCGGCGACCTCGAACGACGCGGCTCGGAGACCGCCAGGTGCGAGCACGGCGACGCGATAGCGCCCGGGCACGACGCCGTCGATGGAAAAACGCCCGTCGGCGTTCACCGCCGCAAACGCGGAGGTCGGGCCATCTGCCGCGCTCGCCGTGTTCAGCACGACGCGGATGGTCGAGAGATTCGCCGGTGGTTCGGCGCCGCGATCGAAGACGACGCGTCCGGACACCGTCACGCCCGGCTGCAGCTGCAGGGTCACGGACTGTGTGTCACGCCCGCTGATGGACACTTCGGCCGCTGCCCACCGCGCTGGCTGGGATGCCGGCGGACCGCCTGCGCGCGCCCCATCCACGCGCGCCTCCGTCGCAAATTGGATCATCACGCGCGTCTGTCCACCGGCCTCGTCCACGAAGATCTCTTGCCGCGTCCCGGCTCGCGCAGTGACCCGGTAACGGCCGGGGGGAACGTTCGCGAACGTGAATGCCCCGTCAGCTCCCGCAATCGTGGCGCGCACTCCGAGGCCCGGCAGCGCGTTCTCCAGACTGGTCAACCGCACCTCGGTCCCGGCGGCCGAGCGCGCCCCGTCGCCGAACACGGTGCCGCTGACGGTCCCCATCGGCACGAGCTGCAGTTGCAGGTCCACGCCCGCGCGTTCTTCACTGATGCCGAGCGTGATCGCGGCTGCGCCGCTGCTGGATGTGGTTCCCGGGTAGTACACCGGCGCGTATCCACTGGTCAGTTGCGCCTGCACCGGTCCGACGACCGCGTTGAAAGCGGGCGCGCTCGCGGCTTCGCGCGCGCCAATGACATTGATGGGATTTCCGGCTACCGCCGCTCCCAGGGCGGCCGGGAGCCGGCCGTAGTCTTCGAGTGAACCCGATTGTCCAGCCGGCGTGGCCATGACGACGTACTCGCCCGGGGGGAGCGCGGCGATGCGGTAGCTGCCGCGATCATCGGCCAGAGTTGAACCGGCCGGACGGAGCACGCGCTCGCCGTTCTGCCACGCGTATCTCAGTGCGCGCACTTCGGTTCCGAACGCCGGCTCGCCGCCGTCGTCCACGACGATGCCGGCCAGGACGCCACCGCGAGCGATCGGCACCGAGAGCCGCTCGACCCGCTGTCCTTCCGATACCGAAAGAGGCGTACCGGGGCGCCCGCTACCGGGCTTTTTCTGTCCGTACACCGACGCCAGGTAGCCCGGTTTCGACGCCACGATCGTGAATTGCCCGGCCGGCACTCGCTCGAAAACGAATCGCCCCTGGTCGTCGGCGGTGACGGAAACCGGCGGCGCGGGCACAGTGCTGGACAGCCGAACCGTCGCGCGCCGGACGGGCCGTCCGAGATCTGCCGAGACGACCACACCCGAAATCGTGGACGTTCCCTCGGCGCGCACGGCGGGCGGGCCCGACGTGAAGTCACGCGAAAGGGGACGAGGTCCCTCCTCGATCAGCTGGGGCGCCGCCGTCAGCCCCAGTCCGGACAGGGCGGCAGCGGCCGCAGCGGCCACAAGAAAGCGGTGCGTGCGTGACGCGTTCATCGTCGACTCCGTGCCGCGGGTTAGACGCGTGGCCACCGCGAGCGGTTTGTGACGCTACACTAGAGCGCTGCTGAAACACGCAACCCCGTTGGTCTTGCTGACTTCCAGCTTCCAGTGCACTCATGTCGTATTCGGACCGATACCGCCTCAAACCGCGAACCCGTGTGAACCTGCAGGCGCTCAACCCCGCTGATTCGGGAGACGTGTCGAGCCGGGAGGATGCGGTGTCCCGCCTGAAGCCGGTCGTGGACCGGCTGGCGGACATGCAGGATCGGCTCTTCGCGCAGGATCAGTGGTCGCTGCTCGTCGTCTTTCAGGCGATGGACGCGGCGGGGAAGGACAGTACCGTCAAGCACGTGATGACGGGGATGAATCCGCGCGGCATCCATGTGCACAGCTTCGGTGCGCCATCGAAGGAAGAGCTCGACCACGATTACCTGTGGCGAACGGTCAAGGCGCTGCCCGAGCGCGGCGCCATCGCGATCCACAACCGGTCGCACTATGAGGAAGTGATCGCCACGCGCGTGCACCCGGAGATTCTTGCCAGTCAGCGGATTCCGGACAGTTCGCGGACGCCCGACCTCATGCGGCGGCGCTACCGTGAGATCAACCGATTCGAGCGGTACCTCGTCGACAACGGCACGGTGGTCCTCAAGTTCTTCCTCCACGTCTCCAAGCACGAGCAGTGGAAGCGCCTGGTGGAACGGATGGAGGATCCGGACAAGTACTGGAAAGCGCAGGTACACGACCTGTACGAACGCAAGCACTGGAACGAGTACATGGGCGCCTACGAGGACGTGTTCCGATGGACGAGCACGGCGCACGCACCCTGGTTCGTGATTCCGGCGGACCACAAGTGGTTCGTGTGGCTCGCGGTGGCGGAAATCATCGGCGACACCCTTTCCGGGCTGCGTCTCGAGTATCCAAAGACGCCTGATTCCGTCCGGGCCGAATGGGAAAAAGCCCGGGAAGAGCTCAAGAACGTGTGACCGCGGCCGCCCGCCGGCCGCCCGCATCGCCGGGATGGCCGCCGGATCGACTACTATAGCGAGGCATCCTAGCGGCCGTGCCGTTCGGGAGGGAGCAGTCCGGCGGAGGGCTCGTGCAGAAGTCGCGTCCAACCCAGAACAAGCGCGCCCGGGAGCGCGCGCGTCAAGAAAAACAGCAGCACAAGGCTGCGCGCCGGCTCGAGGCCAAGGCGCGCAAGGCCTCGAACCCCAACGCGCCCGCTGGGGAAGACCCGGATATCGCTGGAATCGTGCCGGGACCGCAGCCGTCCCCCTGGGGCGAAGACCTCGACGACCTCGGACCAGACGACACCGCTGATTCTGCTGATTCTGATGACGACAAGTAGGCGCGTCAGTTCGCGCCTGCTACGGCCGGAGGTGTCTGCCGGTCGTCTATGAGATTCGAGTATAGTGTGCGGCGCCGAAACAGGGTGCCAGTACGCTCAGAAGGGTTTTGAAAGAGTGCGTGTACATCTAGTCAACCCGAGTCACGTCTCGTTCGAGGTCGGCGTCATTACTCCACGATGGCTGTACGTCATCGCGGCGGCGACGCCAGCCGAGTTCGGCGATCCCGTCATCGTCGACGAAACACTCAGACAGATCGATCCGGCGACCATCCAGGCAGGGGACATCGTCGGCATCGGCATTCACACCGGCAACGCGCTGCGCGGCTACGAAGTGGGCCGGGCTGCGCGGGAAGCAGGCGCCACCGTCATCTACGGCGGGATTCACGCCACGCTCTATCCGGAGGAGCCGCATGAAATCGGCGGCGCACACGCAGTCACCAAGGGCGACGGCGACGCGGTCTGGGGCGAAGTGCTCCGCGATGTGAAGAACGGCACCCTGAAGCGGCAGTACGACGGCGGCCGCATCGAAGGGCGGGAGTTTCTTCCGGCGCGCTGGGACCTGATGCCGCCCGACAGCTACATGTGGGCGTCGGTGCAGACGCTGCGCGGATGCCCGAAACACTGTTCCTTCTGCTCGGTCTGGCGCACGGACGGTCAGAAGCCGCGCAATCGTACGGTCGATGCGGTCGTCGGCGAGATCGTCGAACTGCGCCGGCGCGGCTTCCGGTTCATCGCACTGGCCGATGACAACTTCTATCCGGTGCCGCTCAGCGACCTGAAGATGGCCGCGCGCCGCGCCGATCCGACGACGCTGAACAATCTCACGGCGATCCGTAACGAGCGCTTCGAACTCATGGCGCGTCTGGCAAAGCTGCCGGACGACACGGTGTTCTTCACGCAGATCACCATGGAAGCGTCGGAGGATCCGGAGTTTCTTGCCGCGATGAAGCGCGCCCATATCAAGGGCGCGCTCGTCGGCGTCGAGTCGGTGACGGCCGAGGGCCTGAAGGACGTCTACAAACCGTTCAACGCTTACGGCGACGAGCTCGTGAAGCGGCTGCGCGCCTTCAAGGACGCCGGCATCCACGTGCTCGGGTCCTTCATCTTCGGTCTGCCGAGTGATGGTCCATCGACGTTCGACGCGACGGCCGCGCTTGCGCAGGCTGCCGGCGTCACCTTCGCGCAGTTCGTGATGCTCACGCCGTTTCCCGGCACGCTCGACTTCGCGGCGTGGGAAAAGACGATGGCCGACGATACGAGGCGGATCGAAGGCGTCCCGATCACGCGGCACTGGCTGATCCCCCAGCGTTCCCGGCCCAAGGTCTATACGCCGCACCCGCGCATGACTCCCGACGAGATTCGGGATCGCACGCAGGGCGTCTGGGACAAGTTCTACAGCCTGCCCAACGTCTGGGAGCGATCGAAGTGCGTGAAGTCGCTGAAATCGCGGCTCGCCTTCGTGCTCATCTCGAAGCTCTACCGGCAGATGTACGCCAACACCGGGATCGCCACCGACAGCGCCCGCGTCAACCGCTCCGCGCAATGGGCGCGCGTGATCGCCAAGTCGGCCCGCCGGCTTTTCGTCGGCAAGCCGATGCCCGACCTGCAGATCCCTGCATAAAACTGCACGGCCGCTCCGTCTGACCGCCGCCTTCGGGCGCGGTCCGGCGCGAGCGGCGGTATCCTGAGCACTCGCGCCGGTGCGCCGGCTGCGACGGGGTGCAGAGTGTTCGATTTCACGCACAAGAAGATCATCGTCACCGGGGGCGCCGGGTTTCTCGGATCCGCCGTGGTGCGTCAGCTCGTGGCGCGCGGTGCGCGCCCCGACTCGGTCTTCGCGGTTCGCCGCGCCGAGTTCGACCTCACGCATGAAGCCGACGTCAGGCGTCTCTTCGAGGTCCACCGGCCGCAGGCCGTCGTCCATCTCGCCGCCGTCGTCGGCGGCATCGGCGCGAACCGGAAGAACCCCGGCAGTTTCTACTACCAGAACATGATCATGGGCGCGCTCCTGATGGAGCACGCCCGCCAGTCCGGCGTCGAGAAGTTCGTCGCCATCGGGACG
>Ga0164241_10006662_pt1 | contig 10492 bp, 12 predicted proteins | sample OricomyardsoilBY_FD_108780 | JGI IMG/M metagenome (GOLD analysis project Ga0164241, IMG submission 108780) | Backyard soil microbial communities from Emeryville, California, USA - Original compost - Back yard soil (BY) | ecosystem: Environmental > Terrestrial > Soil > Unclassified | place: USA... | reverse complement strand
CTCGTGACGCTCGCTGGCGCTCGCTCCTCGAGCGCCGAGGGTGTGGCGTGGTCTCGACAAGCTCGACAGACGTCGAGAGACCGCCGGTCGAGGAGGCGCCCCAGCGCCGTCACGAGACCCGGTGACCGTGCCTGGGGCCGGACCACAAACACCTCACCGGGTCTCGTGACGCTCGCTGGCGCTCGCTCCTCGACCGCCGAGGGGGTGGCGTGGTCTCGACAAGCTCGACCGACGTCGAGAGACCGCCGGTCGAGGAGGCGCCCCAGCGCCGTCACGAGACCCGGTGACGGTGCCTGGGGCCGGGACCACAAACACCTCACCGGGTCTCGAGACGCTCGCTGGCGCTCGCTCCTCGACCGCCGGGACCGCGTGGTCTCGACAAGCTCGACCGACGCGGACACAGCTCGACCCACGCGCAACTCGACCGCCGAGAACGCGTGGTCTCGACAAGCTCGACCGACGTCGAGACCGCCGGGGTACGCGTGGCTAGCACCAGACGACACGTCAATCGGCGAGTAGGGCCAGCTCGTCGTCGACGTACGGGTCGGTGTCGCCGATGGAGTCCAGCTCCTGCTTGAGCGCTTGCTGGATCCCCCATGCCTCGTCGCGGCGGCCGAGGTTGCGAAGCGACCAGGCCACCATCCATCTCGCGATCCGGATCCGGCCGGGATCTCCGATCCGTTCGCAGGCCGCCAGCGCCTCCTCGAACGTCGCGAGGGCCTGCTCGAAGTCGCCGGCGTCGGCGTAGGTCATCCCGATGTTGTTGAGCAGCGATGCGTCCCAGTCACGGGCGCGCTGGTCGGACGACGCGCGCGCGACCTCGAGGGCCCGGCGGTTGAGGTCGTGCTGCTCCTCGGGTGCGGCCACGATCGCCAGCATGTGCAGGGCATCGACGTGGAGCGCGTCCAGGTCGGCCGTCTCGGCCCGTTGCGCCGCCGCTTCGAACCTCGACCGCGCTCCGTCCGGGTCGCCCGACGAGTTCAGGACGCGTCCCCGCTCGAGAGCGAGGTACGTCGCCGCCTGGGCGTCGTCCGACCGGAGCTGGTCGAGCACCTTGTGGGCGTCGTCGTACCGCTCCAGCAGCCCGAGCGTCCGGGCGTACTGGGTGAGCCACGCCGTCTTCTCCGGTTCGTCGGCGTGCTCGGCGACGTCGAGGAAGCGCTCGCCTGAGGCAGCGGGGTCGTCGAAGTCCCACAGCGGTCTCGGGTCGATCACGCCGCGACCCTAGTACGCCGATGAGACGGAGATCCCACGAGAATGGACGCCATGTCCTCGGATGGCCACCTCCCTCCGGCCCGGCCGCACCACCGGTTCACCGAGGACGGGCGGCGGATGCGCGAGGTGCTCAGCTACTCGCGTCGAGGCAGCCGCTTCACACCCCAGCAGGCGGAGGCCTGGGCCGCGCACCACGAGGCCTGGGTGATCCCCGATGAGGCGGTGGACGCCCCGGGCTTCCGGCTCGCCGACTGGTTCGGGCGCGAGGCACCGCTGATCGTGGAGATCGGCTCGGGGGTCGGGGAGGCGACCGGTCCACTCGCCGCCGCTCGACCGTCGTACGACGTGCTGGCCATGGAGGTCTGGCGGCCGGGCGTCGCGTCGTCGCTCGCCCAGGTGGCGGCGGCGGGTGCGACCAACGTCCGCTTCTGCTCCGTCGACGCCGTGTGGGTGCTCGAGAACCTGGTCCGGTCCGACGGCCTCGCCGGGCTGTGGACGTTCTTCCCCGACCCCTGGCCCAAGACCCGCCACCACAAGCGACGCCTGGTCAACCGGCGGTTCGCGGGGGTGGCGGCGGCCCGGCTGGCGCCGGGCGGACACTGGCGGCTCGCCACTGACTGGGTGGACTACGCCGACCAGATGGTGTCCGTGCTCGACGCCGAGCCCCTCCTGACCGGCGGCGTCGTGCCGCGCTGGGAGGAGCGGCCGGTCACGAAGTTCGAGCGTAAGGGCGTCGAGGCCGGTCGGCCGATCACCGACCTCTGCTACGCGCGACTGTGAGTCGGAGGGTCACCCGAACGTGACGCCGGCCCGCTCGAGCTCGGCCTCGGTCCGGAGCCGCTCACTCTCGCGCTCGAAGGCGTCGGTCACGCTGTCCAGCTCGGTCGGGACGTCGAGCGCCCGGCAGGCGTCGAGCAAGGCCTGGTCGTACGCCGCGACGATCGCCTTGCGGCGCGCCATCGGCGTACCGTCCGCGGGCAACCGGGCCTGGGGCCGGATCCGGCGGAGGTCGGCAGCGATCCGCTCGATCGGCATCCCGGCCGGCACGGGCGGCAAAGGCTTTATCAGGTGCAGGGTCCGAGCGCCACGGACGCCGAGCTCGAGGAGGTCGGCCGCGTGCGCGATCAGCCAGAAGGCGCCGACGACGCCCCCGGTGATCAGGGCGAGATCGATCACGCCCCATGCCACGTCCGGCATGGTTCGACGGTAAGTCTGCGGCCGCGCTCCGGCAACCCCGATCCGGCAGCAGGGGCTGTCACAATGCCGCCCATGACGCAGCAGCCACCGCCGTCGTACGGCCCGCCCGGCTACCCGCCGTACCCGCCGCTGCCGCCGAAGCACCCGCAGGCCGTGACGGTGCTGGTGCTCGGCATCCTCGGGATCGTGGTGTGCGGGCTGATCGGCCCGTTCGCCTGGACCATGGGCAATCGCGTCGTCGCGGAGATCGAGGCGGCCGGCGGCCGGGTCGGTGGTCATTCCGAGGCGACGATCGGCCGGATCCTCGGGATCGTGGCGACCGCGCTGCTGGTCCTCTCGGTGCTGGTCTTCTTGGCGTTCCTCGCCTTCGGCGGCGCGCTGATGTTCTCGAACTGAGCGCTGCCGCCCGTCACCGCTCGGTCAGCCGGGCCCGGAGCTCCTCGTCGCGGTGGAGGCGCGCCAGGTCGCGGTCGCGGAGCGTGGCGGCGACCGCGGCAAGGAAGTCCCAGGGCTGCGTGCCCGGTGGCGGCGGCGGAGCGACGTACGCCGAGAGCCGGTTCGCGAGCAGCTCGCCCATGCGCTGCCGGGCGATGGGGTCGAGCGCCGACAGGCGGCTGAGGTACTGACGTACCGCCAGGGCGAGGCCGACGGGCGGCGTGCGCAGGTCGGCGGCGCCCGCCCACTGCACCAGCGACGCCGGCATCGGCAGCGGAGCCTGGAGCGACAGGTTGACCCGGTCCCGTACGACGTACGTGCCTGCGGCGTGATCGCCCAGCCGCTGCCCGCGTGAGCTGATCAGGCAGCTGAAGAACGCCGGCCCGCCCATGAGCGCGTAGATCTCCGGGATCGCGACCAGGGCCCGCACGAAGGACTGATGTGCGGTGACGGTGCCGCCGTCCTCGCGGACCACGCGCAGCCCGAGCACCCACTTACCGACCGACTTGCCTCGGGTCAGCGTCTCGACCGTCGTCGGGTAGACCAGGAAGAGCACGATCAGCGAGCAGATGACCGCGACGTGCTGCAGGGCGCTGTCCGCGTCGAAGCTGACGACCATCGCGAGGAAGAACACCGCGAAGCCGACGGCCACCATCGACATCACATCGAGCACCCCGGAGCCGACCCGCGCGGCGACCGAAGCCGGTGGCAGGTCGAGCGCGACGGCCTCGCCGGTGACCAGGTCGTCGGAGGAGAGCATCGCGAAGTCCGGAGATGACATCGTGTGAAAGCATAAAGTCGCGGGCGTGGACCTGGATGCTTATGTGCTGGCTCACCACGCGGAGTGGGAGCGGCTCGAGGTCCTGACCAGGAAACGGCGGCTCGACGGTCGCGAGAGCGACGAGCTCGTCGAGCGGTACCAGCGGGTCGCCACCCACCTCTCGGTGGTCCGGACCGCGGCGCCCGACGCGACTGTGATCACCTACCTATCACTGCTGCTGAGCCACGCGCGCAACCGCGCCGGCGCCTCCCGTGGGAGCTCCTGGCACGGCGTTCGCACCTTCGCGACCGAGCGCTTCCCCGCCGCGCTGTACCGGCTGCGCTGGTGGTGGATCGCGACGGCCGCCGCCAACATCGTCGTGACCGCGGTGATGATGATCTGGCTGCTCGACCACCCGAACGTCGAGCAGAGCCTGCTCTCACCTCGCGACGTCGACCAGCTGGTGAGTCACGACTTCGCGGACTACTACAGCCAGAACGCCGCCTCGCACTTCGCCGCTCAGGTGTGGACCAACAATGTCTGGGTGGCCGCCCTCTGCCTGGCCTTCGGAGTGCTCGGCGTTCCCGTGCTCTACCTGCTCTTCCAGAACATCGCGAATCTGGCGGTGATCGGCTCGATCATGACCCGGCACGGTCACGCGGCCGAGTTCTGGGGCCTGATCCTCCCGCACGGCATGCTGGAGCTGACCGCGGTCTTCGTGGCCGGTGGCGTCGGGCTCCGGCTGTTCTGGTCGTGGATCGAGCCGGGCGACCTGACCCGGGCCCAGTCGTTCGCCCGTGAGGGCCGCACGGCCGGCACGGTGGCCCTCGGCCTTATCGGCGTCCTCGCCGTCAGCGGCGCGATCGAGGCGTTCGTGACCCCAAGTCCGCTGCCCACCTGGGCTCGGATCGCGATCGGCTTCCTGGCCGAGGCGACCTTCCTCGCCTACGTCTTCGTGGTCGGCCGGCAGGCCGTCGCCCGCGGTCACACCGGCGACCTGGACGCCTCGCTCCTCGAGGACCGCGTCGCCACCCGGGCGTGAGGAGACCGCCGCAACCTCAGAGGAGGCCTTGGGCCTTCAGGGAGAGGTAGTGGTCGGCCAGGGCCGGGGGCAGGTCGTCGGCCGGTACGTCGAGCACGTGCACGCCGAGCGTCTCGAGGAGGCCGGCGGTGGCGCGGCGCCGGGCGAGAGCCTGCTCGGCCGCGGCTGCGGCGTACACCTCGTCGAGGCCTTCGCGGGCGCCGGCCATCCGCTCCAGCTCGGGGTCGCGCACCGACGCGAGCACGACACGGTGGTGCGCGACCAGCACCGGGAGGACCGGGAGCAGGCCCTCTTCGACCGCCGACGGTTCGAGCGGCGTGAGCAGGCAGACCAGGGCCCGCTGGCGTCCGAACGCCTGGACAGCACCGGCCAGCGCCGTCCAGTCCGCCTCGGCGATCTCGGGGTGGAGGCCGGCGAAGGCGTCTTCCAGCCGGCTCGTCGCGTCGCGGGCACCGGCCAGACGCAGGCGGGTGCGGACTCGGCGGTCTCCGGCGACGACGTCGACCCGATCACCTGCGCGAGCCGCGAGCGCGGTGAGCAGGAGGGCTGCCTCCATCGCCGAGTCGAGGCGAGGGACGTCGTCCACGCGCCCGGCGGAGACGCGCGACGTGTCGAGCACGAGGACCACCCGCCGGTCGCGTTCGGGCTGCCACGTGCGCACCACGACGGCGCGGTTGCGGGCCGAGGCGCGCCAGTCGATCGAGCGGACGTCGTCCCCGCTGACGTACTCGCGCAGCGAGTCGAACTCCGTGCCCTGGCCCCGGATGCGCACCGCGGAGCGCCCGTCCAGGTCGCGCAGCCGGGCCAGCCGGGACGGCAGGTGCTTGCGCGACTCGAACGGCGGGAGCGCGCGCAGTGTGGCCGGTGCCTGGACGGTGCGCTGCCGCGCAGCGAGGCCGAGCGGTCCGAAGCTGCGCACCGTCACGCCGTACGCCGAGAGCTCACCGCGCCGCTCGGGGCGAAGCGGTGTCGCCAGCACCACCCGGTCACCCGGGCCGAGCCGCAGTCGGTGGCGGTTGTCGTGGGCGCCCGCGGACGGCTGCCAGGCGTCCCGGACGAGGAGCGAGGCGGGGCGCCCGCCAGGGCTCGCGACGACCGTCACGCTCTCCGCGTCGTGGCCGACCCGCACGCGGCCGGGAGGCACCCGCTCCACCGCGAACGTTCTCGGCGACGGGGCGATGAGCAGGTCGGCACCGACGAGGACACCGACGACGAGGAGCCACAGGAGCACCGTGGACGCACCCGGGCGCAGCAGGACCGCCACGAGCCCCAGCAGGAGCAGCAGCGGGACGCGTCCGGTGATCGCCACGAGAACCTTCAGCGCGGGACCGGGACCGAGCCCAATGCGGACGAGAGCACGGCGCCGACGTCGACCCCCTCGAGCTCGGCCTCCGGGCGCAGCGAGAGCCGGTGGGCGAGGGTGGCCTGCGCCAGCGCCTTGACGTCGTCCGGCGTCACGAAGTCCCGTCCGGAGAGCCATGCCCAGGCGCGCGACGTACGCATCAGGGCGACGGCGCCGCGCGGGCTGGCGCCGAGGCCGAGTGACGGCGCCTGCCGGGTCGCGCGGGCGACGTCGACGACGTACCCGGCGACCTCGGGGGAGACCTGCACCTCGCGCACGGCGCGGCGCCCGGCCTCGATGTCGGCTACGCCGGCGACCGCGGTCACACCCGACGCGGCGACGTCCTGCGGGTCGAACCCGGACGCGTGCCGGCTGACGATCTCGAGCTCCTGAGCCCGGTCCGGGACGGGGAGCACGACCTTGAGCAGGAAGCGGTCCAGCTGCGCCTCGGGCAGGGGATAGGTGCCTTCGTACTCGACGGGGTTCTGGGTGGCCGCGACGAGGAACGGCCGTGGCAGGGCGTGGCTGACACCGTCGACCGAGACCTGTCCCTCCTCCATCGCCTCGAGCAGCGCCGACTGGGTCTTCGGCGGGGTTCGGTTGATCTCGTCGGCCAGCAGCAGGTTGGTGAAGACCGGCCCGGCCCGGAACGACAGCTCGCCGCGGTTGCTGTCGATCACCATCGAGCCGGTGATGTCGCCGGGCATCAGGTCGGGTGTGAACTGCACGCGCCGCGTCTGCACGGAGAGAGCGGCGGCGAGGCTGCGCACGAGCAGGGTCTTCGCGACCCCGGGAACGCCCTCCATGAGGACGTGACCCCCACACAGCAGCGCGACGAGGAGCCCGGAGACCGCTGCGTCCTGGCCGACCACGGCCTTGGCCACCTCGGTGCGAACGGCACCGAGGCGCTCGCGGGCGTCCCGGCCGGGCTGGCTGGTCGGTGCGGTCGTCATCGGTGTGACACCTCTCTGTCGAGCTCGTTCAGACGCCGGGCCAGGTCGGACAGTCCGCGGTCGTCATGGGGTGCGGGCGTGTGGGGGCCGATCAGGGCGTCGATCTCCGCAACCGGACGGTCGAGGTGCGCCGCCACGTCCTCGACCAGTCGGCCGGGGTCGACCCGCCGGGGGAGTCGGAGGCGCTCGGCCAGCCGGCTCCGCGAGGCCGACCGTAGCGCCTCGGCCGCATGCGCGCGGTCACCCGAACGACGGTAGAGCCGACCCAGGTTGCGTGTCGTCTCCACGGCCTTGACCGACACCGGCAGCGGTTCGCGCGCCAGCGGACCGAGGCGTCGGGCGCGCCACACGACCAGCCCGACCCCGGCGATGCCGAGCACCCACAGACCCGGGGCGAGCCAGTCCGGCAGCAGGCTCCGAGCGGAGACACCGTCGGCGCCCCGGAGGTCGGACAGGGAGGGCACGTACCAGACGAGCCGCTGCCGCTGTCCGAGCAGCCGCAGCGCGACGGCGGCGTTGTCACCGTCCAGCACCTGGTCGTTGGTCAGGACGCCCGGAGCGCCGAGCAGGGTGAGCCCGGGCCGCGGAACGGCGAGCAGGACGCCGTCGTCGTCGCGGAAGCAGCCGTCCATCCCATACGCCTGAGCGACGTCGACCTGCATCTGCAGCCCGTCGTACGTCGTGCAGCCGGCGGGGACCGGATCGGTCGGGTTGGACGTGACGGGAAAATTCGTCACACCGAGCTGGCGCAGCAGCTCGGTACCCGGCTCGACCACGACCAACTGGGCATCGCCTTGGTGCTGGAGCAGCCGTTGCGTCGTGGATCGCCCGAGGTTGCCGGCCGACGTCACCACGATCGTCGTCGAGGCGTCCACGGGAGCCGAGTCCAGCGCATCCGCCGACCGCACCACGTCCAGCTCGACGCCCTGGTCGTCGAGCACCCGGGCGAGCGCCTGGGTCCCGGGGCCGTCGGGGTTGCCGGGGTCGAGGTCAGCGGCGTACTCGCGTGACCCACGCCCGAGCCAGGCCGACAGCAGGACCGCCGCCACGGCCCCCGCGGCGATGAGGGCCGCCACTCGATGGCGCGCGAGCAGTCTCGCCGGGCTCAACGGGCACCGGCCAGGGTGTCGTCGAGCGCCAGCAGCGCAGTGGCGTCCTCGTGGCTCGCCGGGCGATCGCCGTAGAAGGTCGCGTCGAAGAGGTCCGCGCTCCGCCCCACGAGGTAGCTCTGGTCGGGGTACGCCGTGGCGAGGGTGGCCGCCACCTCGTGCGCCGTCGTACCGGGCTGGTCGGCCAGCCGACCCCGCTCGACCTGTCGCACGGCCAGCGTCCGGAAGGCCTCGACCACCGCTTCCGCGTGGCGTCCCTCGGCCAGGGCGGACTCGGCGCGACGCCGGAGCTCGCTCGCGGAGGGGCGGCCGTCGGTCAGGACGGCAGCGGCCCCCTCACGCCGCCGACGGTCCCGTCGGACTCGCGAGAGGAGCACCACGAGGCCGACGAGGAGCACGGCCGCCACCAGCATGGTCACGACGGTGGCCACCCAGCTGGTCCCGGTGGCCGCACCGACCCCTCCCTCGAGCCGTCGCCAGATCCAGTCGAGGAGGCGCTGAAGCACGTGCTGGCGGTGGTACTCGCTGTGCAGGAGCTCGTCGCGCAGGAGGCGTCGACCCTCGTCTCCGGAGGGCTGGAGGGGAGGAACCGGCGCGAGCATCAGGCGGGCAGGATCCCCGCCCGCGTGAGCAGCTCGACGTCGTAGGCCTCCTTGCGGATCCGCTGGTCGATGTAGAGCAGCGCGGACACGGCGGCCGAGAACGGTTGCAGCACGGCCGACGAGATGACGGTGCCGATGGCGGTCATCAGGAGATAGATCACCAGCCCGTAGCCGGTCTCGTCGGCACTGGTGAGGAAGACCTGGCCGGTGATGCTGAACGGCAGCCGGAGGATCCCGCCCGCGACCCCGGTCACCAGAGTCACCAGGAGCAGCAGGCCGAGCAGTCGCCAGAACTGACGGTAGGTCAGGCGTACCGCGCGTCCGAGGGCCCCGAAGACACCGACCGGCTCGAGCATCAGGGTGGGGACCGCGAGCGCACGCACCCGCACCCAGAACCACATGAGCAGGACGCCCAGGATCGCGGCCAAGCCGACCCCGACGACGACCGCCGCGCCGAGGGGTGCGTCGAACGCAACGATGCCGACGACAAGCACCCCGACGGCGATGCCCACCGCGAGCACTACCGCGAGCCCGAGCATGAAGGACATGCCGAGCAGGCGCCATCGCTTGCCCCTCGTCGCAGCCCATGCCTCGGTGATCGTGAGCTTGCGCCCGACCGCCGCGGCCGAGCTGACGTGGGCGATCATCCCCGACACGAAGAGCAGACCGATCGACTGCAGCTGGGCGCCGACCAGCAGTCCACCGAGGGCGATCAGGAGGCCGAGGACCTGGCTGTCGGTGAGCGTGTCCGTGTTCGGGTCGGGCTGAAGCCCTCCGGTGGAGCCGGACAAGAGCCCGGCCACGATCGGCACCGTCATCGCCACGGCCGAGACCAGGACGGCCGCGCCGATGGTCGCCTTCGGGTTGTAGCGGATGATCCGGAACGCCCCGTCGAAGATGTCGCTCAGGACGAGCGGGCGGAGCGGGATCGCGCCCGGCTTGTGGGCCACCGGCATCGCCGTGGGGAACGCGTACGCCGGAGGCGCGTGGCGTGGGTCGACCGCCGCCCAGCCCGGGGGCGGGTTGCTCCAGGCGGCCTGGTCCGGTGGGGGGCTCCAGCCGGGTGGCGGAGGAGTCGCCTGACCCCACTGCTGCGGCCGGCGCTCAGGCTCCGGCGGCTGCCACCCGGGCGGTGGCGGCTGATCTCCCGACACAGCCGTCCTCCCCTCGTGCCTGGCGCGCCCGGCGCCGGACCCGTCCCGACGCCGCGATCGCCCATCCTTCCAGGTGGATGTGCGTCTCACGTGCAAACCGGATCGTCGGTCGAGCCGGTCAAGACCCTGGGGTCCTTCGATGGCCGTGGAGCGAGCGCCAGCGAGCGTCACGAGACCACGCGTGCTCGGTGGTCGAGGAGCGAGCGCCACGGGGCTCGGGGTCCTGCGATGGTCGAGGAGCGAGCGCCACGGGGCTCGGGGTCCTGCGATGGTCGAGGAGCGAGCGCCAGCGAGCGTCTCGAGACCCGGTGAGGTGTCTGTGGTCCTGGCTCCGCACATGGTCACCCGGTCTCGTGACGCGTCGCTCAGCCCCTCGTTCCTCGGCTCTGAGCCGACGCTCCTCGACCCTCCGGCCTCAGCGGTCACCTCGCAGGCTCGGTGACCGGGCCGTCGCAATTTGGCGGCGGCGGGGGACATCTGTCAGGATTGTCCGGTTGCTCCGGCGGGTTGCCGGGGCGCGCCGCACTTGACTCCTGGATCGCGTCTCCCGCTGGTTCGCTGCTCAGGTGCGTCGCGCCGCACCTGGAGACCCGATGGCTCGGCCCCTGCACCACGGTGGGGCCCGGGCGCCCACCAACACGATGCAGATTCCACACCACGGGTGATCTGTGTGCCGCGGAACG
>Ga0164241_10006661_pt1 | contig 10495 bp, 8 predicted proteins | sample OricomyardsoilBY_FD_108780 | JGI IMG/M metagenome (GOLD analysis project Ga0164241, IMG submission 108780) | Backyard soil microbial communities from Emeryville, California, USA - Original compost - Back yard soil (BY) | ecosystem: Environmental > Terrestrial > Soil > Unclassified | place: USA... | reverse complement strand
GGCCAACCCTCATCTCCTGCACAGCACCGCATCACAAGGAACCTCCTACGGCAGCTCCTTCCTCCACGTTCGTGGCACACCGCTGATCGAAAACCCACTTCCGGCGCCGTTTTGTCCGATTCGATGGGTCTTTGATCAGCGCAACCCGTCGGGCCCGACCGGCCCGACCGGCCAGGACGAACCCTGCGGCCGGGCCGCGGACGGTGACGCCGAGATCCGCACCAGCAGTCGACGAACGCTGCTCACGTGGATCTCGGAGCGTCGCGTCGGCGGCCAGGCGCCGAGGCGCGGGTTCACCCCTGATGGGACGGCCCCCTCAGGGCCGACTCGCCGCATATCAGACTCCCGCAGGTTGGACTCGAGCGGCGCGACGCCCGATCGCCGGGTCCGGGGCACGGCTTTTCGGCCGCGCGGAGCGGACCCGCTGTCGGTGGGTTCGATTACCCTCGCCGATGTGCCGGATCCAGCCGCCTACCGCCCCGCCCCCGGCACCATTCCGGACTCACCCGGCGTCTACAAGTTCCGGGACCAGACGGGGCGGGTCATCTACGTTGGCAAGGCGAAGAGCCTGCGGCAACGGTTGAACTCGTACTTCGCCGACATCGCCGCGCTGCACCCCCGCACCGCGCAGATGGTGACCAGCGCCAGCAGCGTCGAATGGACCGTGGTGTCCACCGAGGTCGAGGCCCTGCAGCTGGAATACAACTGGATCAAGGAGTTCGACCCGCGGTTCAACGTCCGCTACCGGGACGACAAGTCCTATCCGTTCCTGGCGGTGACGGTGGGGGAGGAGTATCCCCGGCTGCAGGTGATGCGAGGTGAGCACCGCAAGGGGGTGCGGTACTTCGGCCCCTACGCGCACGCCTGGGCCATCCGGGAGACCCTGGACCTGCTGCTGCGCGTGTTCCCGGCCCGGACCTGCTCGGCCGGCGTGTTCCGCCGGTCCGCGCAGATCGGCCGGCCGTGCCTGCTCGGATACATCGGCAAGTGCTCGGCGCCGTGCGTCGGGCGGGTCACCGCCGACGAGCACCGGGAGATCGTCGACGGGTTCTGCGACTTCATGGCGGGTAAGGCCGACCCGCTGCTGCGCCGGCTGGAGAAGGAGATGACGGTCGCCGCGGCCGATCTGGACTTCGAACGGGCGGCCCGGCTCCGCGACGACCTGTCCGCCGTGCGCCGGGCGGTGGAGAAGCAGGCAGTGGTGTTCGGTGACGGCACCGACGCCGACGTCGTGGGGATCGCCGCCGACGAGTTGCTCGCCTCGGTGCAGATGTTCCACGTCCGGGACGGCCGGGTGCGGGGTCAGCGCGGCTGGATCGTCGATGTGGACATAGACACAGGCGTCGACTCCGACCCGGATGCCGGGTTGCCCTCGCTCGTGGAGAACTTCCTGTTGCAGTTCTACGGTGACCTCGCCGAGACGGAGGGCGCCGCGAGCCCCGTGCCTCGGGAGATCCTGGTGCCGGTGCTGCCCAGCCAGGACGCCGGCACCCACGACGAGCTGGTCGGCTGGCTGTCCGGGCTGCGCGGATCACGGGTGTCGCTGCGAGTTGCGCAGCGCGGCGACAAGCGCGCCCTGGCGGACACGGTCGCGCGCAACGCGAAGGAGGCGCTGACCCAGCACCGGCTCAAGCGGGCCGGCGACCTGACCGCCCGATCCGCCGCCCTGTCCGAACTGGGGACGACGCTCGGCATGGACGTGGCCCCGCTGCGCATCGAGTGCATCGACATCTCGCATGTGCAGGGCACCGACGTGGTCGCCTCGCTGGTCGTCTTCGAGGACGGGCTGGCCAAGCGCAGCGACTACCGGCGGTTTGCCATCCGGGACCGCCCCGGCGACGACGTTGCCTCCATCGCCGAGGTGGTCCGTCGAAGGTTCACCCACCAGGCCCGCGCCGAAGCCGCGGCGATCGGCCCCAGCGCCGACACGACCGGAACCGTCGACACTACCCGCATCGCCGAGGCGACCGGCATCGCCGGCACGACCGGAACCGCCGACACGACCGCCGAGGCGGACGATATCGCCGAGGCGGATGCAAGGACGGCCGTGCCGGAGCAGGCCGGGGTACCGGCCGGCATCGACCCCACCACCGGCCGGGTCCGCCGGTTTGCCTACCCGCCGCAACTGCTCGTCGTGGACGGCGGCGCGCCCCAGGTGAACGCGGCCGCGACCGTGCTGTCGGATCTGGGCATCGTCGACGTCACCGTGTGCGGGCTGGCCAAGCGGCTGGAGGAGGTCTGGCTGCCGTTCCAGGAGGACCCGGTGATCTTCCCGCGCACCAGCGAGGCCCTCTACCTGCTGCAACGGCTGCGGGACGAGGCCCACCGGTTCGCCATCACCTACCACCGGGCCAAGCGCTCCAAGTCCATGACGGTGTCGGCGCTGGACAACGTGCCCGGGCTGGGTGAGGTGCGCCGCAAGGCGCTCGTGCGACATTTCGGCTCGGTCGCCGCGCTGCGCCGGGCCGACGTGGAGCAGATCCTCGCGGTGCCGGGCGTGGGCCGCCGCACCGCCGAGGCGGTGGTGGCCGCCCTGGCCGGTTCCGGCGGCTCCGGAACCGATACCGTGACCACTTCGTGATGCAGGAGGGCGCGGCATGAAACCGACCGAACCAACGACCGCCAGCGAGGAGCCGGTCATCCAGGTGGCCATCGTCTCCGGGCTGTCCGGGGCCGGCCGGTCGACGGCGGCCAAGTGCCTGGAGGACATGGGCTGGTTCGTGGTCGACAACCTGCCGCCCGAGCTCATCAGCACCATGGTCGACCTGGGCTCACGGACCAGTGGCGACGTCACCCGGATCGCGATCGTGCTGGACGTGCGGTCGCGTGCGTTCACCGAGGATCTGGCCGCGGTGATCAAGGATCTGGACGCCAAGGGGTACCGACCCCGGGTACTGTTCCTGGAGGCGAGCGACGCCGCGCTGATCCGCCGGTACGAGGCGAACCGGCGCAAGCACCCGCTGCAGGCCGGTGGGCGGCTGGCCGACGGCGTCGCCGCCGAGCGGGCGGTCCTGGAGCCGCTGCGGCTGGAGGCCGACGTCGTCGTCGACACCTCGGAGCTGTCCGTGCACCAGCTGCGCAACGAGGTGGAACGGGCCTTCGGGCACGCGTCCCCGGAGCGCAAGGCGTCGATGACCGTGGTGTCGTTCGGCTTCAAGTACGGCCTGCCGCTGGACGCCGACCTGGTCATCGACATGCGCTTCCTGCCCAACCCGCACTGGATCCCGGAGCTGCGCGACCACACCGGCCTGGAGCAGGAGGTGTCCGACTACGTGCTGTCCCAGGAGGGCGCGGCCGAGTTCCTGGACCGGTATGTCGACCTGATCGACCTGATCAGCGGCGGCTACCGGCGCGAGGGCAAGCGGTACCTGACCCTGGCGGTCGGGTGCACCGGCGGCAAGCACCGCAGCGTCGCGGTCGCCGAGGAGCTCAAGCGCCGCCTGGACGCGGACACCCTTGCGGTCCAGGTCGTGCACCGCGACCTGGGGCGGGAGTGATGGCCGGGCCCGGCCGTGCGGTCCGTCCCAAGGTGGTGGCCCTGGGTGGCGGCCACGGCCTGCACGCGATGCTGACGGCGCTGGTCGGGCTCGGAGTGGACATCACCGCGGTGGTCACGGTCGCCGATGACGGGGGGTCGTCCGGCCGGCTGCGCCGGGAGGTCCCCGGCATCGTGCCACCCGGCGACCTGCGAATGGCGCTGACGGCACTGGCCCGCCCCGACGAGACCGGAACCCTGTGGAGCTCGACGTTCCAGCACCGATTCCGCGGCGACGGAGCGTTGGCCGGCCATCCGGTCGGCAATCTCGTCCTCGTCGGACTGACCAAGGTGCTCGGCGATCCCGTCGCCGCCCTCGACGCGGCCGGGGCCATCATGGGCGCGCGGGGCCGGGTCCTGCCGATGTCGGCCCAGCCGCTGGACATCGTCGCCGACGTCACCGGCCTGGACGAGGATCCGACGGCGGTCCGCCGGATCCGTGGTCAGGTCGCGGTGGCCAGCACCATGGGTCAGGTTCGGTCGGTCGCGCTGGATCCCGCCGACGCCGTCGCCTGCCCGGAAGCCCTCAAGGCGATCGACGAGGCCGACCTGCTCACCCTCGGGCCGGGTTCCTGGTTCACCAGCGTGTTGCCGCACCTGATGCTGCCCGACCTGGCGGACGCCATCATCGGTAGCCGCGCGCATCGGCTGGTGGTGCTGAACCTGGCCGCGCAGATGGGCGAGACCGAAGGATTCTCGCCCGAACAGCACCTGGACGTACTCTCGGAACACGCTCCCGAGCTCCGCGTCGATTCGGTGCTGGCGGACCGCGCCTGCGTAGCGTTGCCGCAGCGGCTGGCGTCGGCGGCGAAGCGTCTGGGAGCACAACTGGACCTGCACGACGTCGCGATCCCCGGCACTGCCCGGCACGATCCGGCCGGCCTGTCCGCCTCGCTGGCCACGGTGCTGGGCCGGGCGGTGCCGGGGTGGTCGGCGCCGGGATCTGGGGGCCGGTCGAACTGATCGGGCCGGAACGGGGGGAATGAACGTGAGTGACTACAGGGAGCGCCCCGAATGGCGATGACGGCCTCGGTCAAGGACGAGCTCAGCCGGGTGGCGGTGAGCAAGGTGTCCGCCCGCAAGGCGGAGGTGTCGGCGATGCTGCGTTTCGCCGGAGGACTGCATATCGTGGCGGGCAGGGTGATCGTCGAGGCCGAGTTGGACACCGGCGTGGTGGCACGGCGGCTCCGCCGTGAGATCGCCGAGTTGTACGGGCACGCGGCCGAGGTCCAGGTCCTCGCCGCGTCGGGGATCCGCAAGAACACCCGATACGTCGTCCGGGTCGTCGGCGGCGGCGACTCGCTGGCCCGGCAGACCGGGCTGATCGACCAGCGCGGCCGTCCGGTGCGTGGCCTGCCGCCACAGATCGTCGCCGGCTCGGTCGGCGACGCGGAGGCCGCCTGGCGTGGCGCGTTCCTGGCCCACGGCTCGCTGACCGAACCCGGACGCAGCGCGTCGTTGGAGATCACCTGTCCGGGACCGGAGGCTGCGTTGGCCCTGGTCGGTGCGGCTCGGCGGATGGGCGTCGGCGCGAAGGCGCGGGAGGTTCGCGGGGCCGACCGGGTGCTGGTCCGGGACGGCGACGCGATCGCCGCCCTGCTGACCCGATTGGGTGCCCACTCGTCGATGATGGCCTGGGAGGAGCGGCGGATGCGCCGCGAGGTCCGGGCGACCGCCAACCGGCTGGCCAACTTCGACGACGCGAACCTGCGCCGGTCCGCACGGGCCGCGGTCGCCGCGGCGGCGCGGGTGGAGCGAGCCCTGGAGATCCTCGCGGACGAAGCCCCCGATCACCTGAGCCAGGCCGGTCGGCTGCGGATCGCGCACGGGCAGGCGTCGCTGGAGGAGTTGGGACAATTGGCCGACCCGCCGATGACCAAGGACGCGGTCGCCGGGCGGATCCGGCGGCTGCTGACCATGGCCGACAAGCGGGCCTCGGAGCTGGGCATCCCGGACACCGAGTCCGCGGTCACCGCCGAGATGCTGGACGGCTGACCAACGTGAACTTCCGGTGAACTGCGCAGCACCACCCGGCAGGCGTCCGGATTCGGAGGGTGTGCTGAACGGATTCAGCGCAGGTCAGCGCGCTGTTCAGAGTCATCCGACCCGACTCGGCCGGGGCCATTGGACCCGGCCCGGCAGGGCCGATCGACTCGAATCCGGACCCCGACCCGTGGCCGACATGCCGCGCCGTGGCCGTCCCGATACAGTGGGTCCGACGACGCTCCCAAGGACGTGGGCGACGTCTCTTGATCGATCCCGCCGGGGTCAGCACGACCCTGCTGGGGGAACCCCATAGAGGAGGGCGGACAGACGTGACTGTGCGCGTCGGTGTAAACGGATTCGGCCGAATCGGCCGCAACTTCTGGCGAGCGGTGGACTCGCTGGATACGGACGTCGAGATCGTCGCCATCAACGACCTGACCGACACCAAGACCCTGGCCCACCTGCTGAAGTACGACTCGATCCTGGGCGTGCTGCCGTACGAGGTGAAGGCCGGTGACGGGGTCCTCTCGGTCGACGGAAAGGACATCACGGCGCTGTCCGAGCGCGATCCCGGCGCTCTGCCGTGGAATGACCTGGGCGTCGACATCGTCATCGAGTCCACGGGCTTCTTCACCAAGGCCGACGCGGCGCGCAAGCACGTCGACGCCGGCGCCAAGAAGGTCATCATCTCCGCGCCGGCCAGCGGCGAGGACCTGACCGTCGTGGTCGGTGTCAACGACTCGGTCTACGACGGCTCCCAGACGATTCTGTCGAACGCGTCCTGCACGACCAACTGCGTGGCGCCGATGGCCAAGGTGCTGCACGAGAACTTCGGCATCGTTCAGGGTTTGATGACCACGATTCACGCATACACGAACGATCAGGTCATCCTGGACTTCCCGCACAAGGACCTGCGCCGGGCCCGGGCGGCGGCGATCAACATCATCCCGACCACCACGGGTGCCGCGAAGGCGACCGCGCTCGTGCTGCCGGAACTCAAGGGCAAGCTGCACGGCTACGCGCTGCGGGTGCCGGTGCCCACCGGTTCGGTCACCGACCTGACCGTCGAGTTGGAGAAGAGCGCGACCGTCGACGAGGTCAACGCCGCGTTCAAGGCCGCCGCCGCGGACGGCCCGCTGGCCGGCCGGCTGGTGTACTCGGAGGACCCGATCGTGTCCAGCGACATCCAGGGCTCGCCCGCGTCGTGCACGTTCGACTCCCCGCTGACCATCGCGCTCGGCGGCAACTTCTTCAAGATCGTCGGTTGGTACGACAACGAGTGGGGCTACTCGAACAGGCTCGTCGACTTCACCTCGATCGTCGCCAGCAAGCTGTAGGCCTGACCCGCGGATGCCGTCCGTCCGGCTCGACCGGTCGGACGGCATCCGCGTGCCGTCTGTGCGGTCGGTCGCCCCGCCGACCCGCAGCCACCAGAACGTGAGTCACCAGCGACATCCCGAACAGCCTTAGGAGTTTCGCGTGCACACCCTCGATGACCTGTTGGCCTCCGGCGTCGCCGGTCGTACCGTGCTCGTCCGCGCCGACCTCAACGTGCCCCTGGACGGCGACGTCATCACCGACGACGGGCGCATCCGGGCGTCCCTGCCCACCCTGCGCGCGCTGATTGCCGGCGGGGCAAAGGTTGTGGTGACCGCACACCTCGGCCGCCCGAAGGGGGCCCCGGAGCCGAAGTACTCGCTGGCCCCCGCGGCCAAGCGGATGGCTGAGCTGCTCGAACTGGACATCCCACTTGCCGATGACTTCGTGGGCCCCTCGGCACGGGCCACGGTGGCCGGTCTGCAGGACGGTCAGATCGCGATCCTGGAGAACGTGCGCTTCGACGCCCGGGAGACCAGCAAGGACGCTGCCGAGCGCGGCGCGCTGGCCGACGACCTGGTCGCCGTCGTGGGGTCGGACGCGGCCTTCGTCTCCGACGGGTTCGGCGTCGTGCACCGCAAGCAGGCCTCCGTGTACGACGTGGCCCAGCGGCTGCCGCACTACGCCGGTTACCTGGTCTCCAACGAGACCGCGGTGCTCAAGAAGCTGACCGTGGAACCGGAACGGCCGTACGCGGTGATCCTCGGCGGGTCCAAGGTGTCGGACAAGCTGGGCGTCATCACCCACCTGTTGCCGCAGGTGGACAAGCTGCTGATCGGCGGTGGCATGGCGTTCACCTTCCTGGCCGCCCAGGGTTACGGGGTCGGCAGCTCGTTGCTGCAGGAGGACCAGATCGACACCTGCAAGGGCCTGCTCGCCGACAACGGCGACAAGATCGTGCTGCCCACCGACGTGGTCATCGCGGACGCCTTCTCCGCCGACGCGGCGGTGCAGACCGTGGGCCTCGACGGCATTGCCGACGGCTGGCTGGGTCTGGACATCGGGCCGGCCAGCGCCGCGGACTTCGCCGAGGTCGTCTCCGGCGCGGCCACCGTGTTCTGGAACGGTCCGATGGGCGTGTTCGAACTCGCCCCGTTCGCCGCAGGCACCAAGACCGTGGCCGAGGCGATCGCCGCGTCCCCGTCGTTCTCGGTGGTCGGCGGCGGCGACTCGGCCGCCGCGGTGCGCATCCTGGGCGTCGACGAGGCCGGGTTCACCCACATCTCCACCGGTGGCGGCGCCTCGTTGGAGTATCTCGAGGGCAAGGAACTGCCCGGTATCGCCGTCCTGGAGGACTGATCACCCATGGCCACCCGCACACCCCTCATTGCCGGCAACTGGAAGATGAACCTGACTCATCTGGAGGGCATCGCCCTGGTCCAGAAGATCGCGTTCACGCTGCCGGAGAAGTACCTCAAGCACGTGGACGTGGCGGTCTTCCCGCCGTTCACCGCGCTGCGCTCGGTGCAGACCCTGATCGAGGCTGACAAGATCGGCTTCACGTACGGTGCGCAGGACCTGTCGCCGCACGACTCCGGCGCCTACACCGGCGAGATCTCCGGTATCCAGCTGGCCAAGCTCGGCTGCACCTACGTGCTCGTCGGGCATTCGGAGCGGCGCGAGTACCACCAGGAGTCGGACGAGCTGCTGGCCCAGAAGGTCGCCGCTGCCTACAAGCACGGGCTGATCCCGATGCTGTGCATCGGCGAGGGACTGGCGGTCCGGGAGGCCGGCAACCAGGTCGAGCACTCGGTCAACCAGGTGCTGGCCGGCCTGGCCGAGATCACCCCTGAGCAGGTCGCGTCCGTCGTGCTGGCCTACGAGCCGGTGTGGGCGATCGGCACCGGCCGGGTGGCCACCCCGGCCGACGCGCAGGAGGTATGTGCGGCGATCCGGGTGGCCCTGGCTGAGAAGTACGGGCAGGCGACCGCCGACGGCATCCGGATCCTTTACGGCGGGTCGGTCAAGTCGGGCAACGTCGGCGAAATCTGCGCGCAGGTCGACGTCGACGGCGCCCTGGTGGGCGGCGCGTCGCTGGACGGCACCGAGTTCGCCACGCTGGCCGCGAACGCGGTTGGCGTGTTGCCCTGACGCTGGACCGATCCGCGCAGGGTTAGACTCGGCGAGCCCTGACCCACCCGCACGCAAGGCAGTCATGATTACCTTCCTGCAGATCCTGCTCGTCGTCACCAGCCTGGCGCTGATGGCGTTGATCCTGTTGCACCGCGGCAAAGGTGGCGGCCTGTCGTCACTGTTCGGCGGGACGATGCAGTCGTCCCTGTCCGGATCGTCGGTGGTGGAGAAGAACCTGGACCGGCTCACCATGTTCGTGGCGGCCATCTGGGCGATCTCCATCGTCGGCGTCGGTTTGTTGTTGAAGGTCGGGGTCTGAGGCGGGGTCATGGCAGCTGGTAATCCGATCCGGGGTTCCCGGGTCGGCGCGGGTCGGATGGGCGAAGCCGATCGTGGCGAATCCGCGCCCCGGCAGCGGTTCGAGTTCTATTGTGCGAACGGGCACGTCACCACCCTGGCGTTCGCGATGGACGCCGAGGTGCCCGACATCTGGGACTGCCCGAGATGTGGGGCCCCGGCCGGCCGGGACCGTGGCGCGCCACCGCCGGCGACCAAGGCCGAGCCCTACAAGTCGCACCTGGCCTACGTGAAGGAGCGGCGCAGCGACGAGGACGGCGCGGCGCTACTGGCCGAGGCGCTGGCCCGGATCGAGGACAAACGCACGCCGAGACCGGCGGCGGCCGAGTAGTCGGCCGAGCAGCAGGTCGACCGACGCGAGGCTGATCCGCGCCGGCTGGCGACGTCGAGCGCTTCTTCTACCTCGATGACGCCGACCGGAACCTGATCGCACGACGCCGAGCGGATCATCATCGCCTGGGCTTCGCGGTGCAGTTGGGCACGGTGCGTGCGGTGGGCCGCTTCCTTGAGGATCCACTGGACGTGCCGTGGCCGGCGGTGGAGTTCCTGGCCGAGCAGCTCGGGATCGATGATGTGTCGTGCGTGAAGAAGTACGTGCAGCGCCCGCAGACGCCCTACGACCACGCCTGGGAGATCCGTGACCGGTACGGGTACCGGTCCACCGACGATCAGACCGCCGGCGAAAGGTTCGCGCGGTTCCTCGACGGGCGGGCGTGGACGCACGCTGAGGGGCCGGTGGCGCTGTTCGAGCACGCGGTCGGGTGGCTGCGTGGCAATCGGGTGCTCTTGCCTGGCGTCACGGTGCTGGCCCGGCAGGTCGCAACTGTCCGCGAGGCGGCCGAGTCCCGGCTGTACCACGCGCTGGCTACGGCGGCGCGAAGTGTTGATCCCGGGTTGCCGGAGCGGCTGGCGAACCTGCTCCAGGTCCCGGACGGGTCGCGGTTCTCGGAATTGGAGCGACTGCGCCGCGCGCCACGGCGCAGCTCGGGACCGGAGATGGTCAAGGCGCTGCAACGCGCCGAACAGCTCGCTGCGCTGCGGGTTGGACGGGTCGATGTCGACGACATCCCGGCCAACCGGCCGCAGGTGCTGCCCGCACAGGCCTGGCAGCAAGGTCACCGCGCTGGCCCGGCTGGGCGAGCCGAAGCGGACCAGCTCTCGCGGCTG
>Ga0164241_10006660_pt1 | contig 10496 bp, 3 predicted proteins | sample OricomyardsoilBY_FD_108780 | JGI IMG/M metagenome (GOLD analysis project Ga0164241, IMG submission 108780) | Backyard soil microbial communities from Emeryville, California, USA - Original compost - Back yard soil (BY) | ecosystem: Environmental > Terrestrial > Soil > Unclassified | place: USA... | reverse complement strand
TAGCGGCTTAACGGCCGATGATTATACTTATACCGTTACCGATGCCAATGGCTGTTTGGATACTGCAACGGTTACGGTAACACAACCCAATGAAATTATAATTGCTTTAAATCCGGATTCGGTAAGCATTGATTTAAGTGAGAGCGCACAGTTATTAGCCACTACTAATTACGACCCAACCGCTAATTATAACTGGAGCCCGGCAAGTGGCCTAAGTTGTACTAATTGCCCTAACCCCGTGGTAACTGCTAACCGTAGCTTGGTTTATAGCTTAGAAGTAAGTGTGAATATAAATGGCAACAATTGCTATGCTTATGCCAGTGTACCGGTAACCGTAATACCCAACTACGATATTTTTATACCAAATGCATTTACCCCTAATGGCAACGGGCAGAATGATTTTTTTAGAATATATGGAAATCTACCTGCCGTAAAATATGTGGAGGTGGCCATATTTGACCGTATTGGGGAAATGGTATTTCAAACCAACGATATTAACTTTGAATGGGATGGCGTGTACAAAGGCAAGCTATTACAACCGGGTGTGTATGTATATACCATACGTGTTGTATTTATTGATTCGCATGCCGAGAAGTTGTTTAAAGGCAGCATAACATTGTTGAGGTAATAAATGCTACTTTAAAATATCTGAATTGAAACAGTGATTTATGCAACCGCCTCGGGTAATCTTATATCTTTGAAGTGGACTCAATACGCATGAAACAACTATATATTACCCTGACATTTATTATTTGCAGCCTTTTTGCATACCCGCAAGGGCAAGCCAACAATTGGTACTTTGGACAAAACGCAGGTATTACTTTTAACGGCGGCCCCCCCACAGCCCTTACCAATGGGGCATTAAGCACCAGCGAGGGGTGCGCTTCGATATCGGATAAAAACGGTAACCTGCTTTTTTATACCGATGGTATAAGAGTATATAACAAAAACCATGTGCAAATGCCTAATGGCAATGGCTTGTTTGGCGACCCATCGTCGGCACAATCGGGTTTAATTATTCCTAAACCTGGCAGCAATACTTTTTACTATGTATTTACGGTAGCTGCCGCAGGTGGGGCCAATGGTTTTAGATACTCGGAGGTAGATATGACACTTAATGGCGGATTGGGCGATGTAGTGGCAGCAACTAAAAACACTTTGTTGTTTACCCCATCGTGCGAAAAACTAACAGCTGTAAAACATGCCAATGGCTTATATGTATGGGTATTGGGCCACGGACTGAATAACAATAAATATTATGCTTACTTAGTTGATTGCAACGGTGTAAATGCACCAATTACCACTAACGTAGGCAGCAACGAGGGAGGCCCTGGCTGGGGATATTTAGTATCTTCTCCCGATGGACACCATTTAGGTACTGCCATGCGAAGTGTTGGGTTTGAATTACTTGATTTTGATAATGCCACAGGTATTGTATCTAACCCATTGCTATTAGGCCATGCCGGCAACTGTTATGGCATATCGTTTTCGCCAAACAATAATTTGCTGTATGGTTGTGATATAATTACGGATTCTATTTTTCAATGGAATTTGCAGGCGGGCAGCCAAGCGCTTATTAAATCAACTGTACAATGTGCGGGGTTAGCAATTGGCACTAATGTTAACTATACCGGCGGTGCTTTACAATTAGGGCCCGATGGCAAAATATATGTTTGCCAATACGGGCAGCCATATCTTTCGGTTATTAATAACCCCGATGTGTTGGGTACGGGCTGTAACTTCCAAACCAACGCCATAGACCTTTTAGGCAGAAATTCGGTATTGGGCTTACCGCCTTTTATACAAAGCTACTTTGATACTACTGCTATAATAAACTATACCGGCAATTGCCCCAATCACGCTACTGCTTTTACCATTAGCGGCAACACAACTTATCTTGATTCGGTACACTGGAATTTTGGCGATGCGGCTTCGGGTGCGCAAAATTTTTCAAGCGCGCTTTCGCCATCGCATACCTATGGTTCAAACGGTACATATACCGTTCAGTTAATACGCTACTTAGCGTGCGTATCCGACACTTCGACTACTACTGTTACCATGTTAGCACCAAGTACATCAAGCACAAGTGTTACTTTATGCCCGGGCGGCACTTATACACGCCCTGCGGGAGCCATTGCAACGGCAGCAGGCACTTATACCGATACCATACCTGCTGCTAATGGCTGCGATAGTATTATTACTACTACCCTTAGCTTAATCAACGTAAGCGTTGTTGCCAGTAATGATACAGGGATTTGTAATGGGCAATCGGCGCAGCTAAATGCAACGGGTGGCTTAATTTATTCGTGGACACCCACCACGGGGCTTAGCGACCCTAACATTGCTAACCCTGTAGCTACACCCACCACTACCACTACGTACACGGTAAGTTCGCAAGTGCCAATTGGCAACAACATTGTTAACGGCGATTTTAGCGGAGGAAACACCGGGTTTTCGAGCAGTTATACTTACACTACACCTAACACTACCGAGGGGCAATACTATGTTGGCACCAATGCCCAGAACTGGAATGGCGGCATGGCCAGTTGCGGCGACCACACCACGGGTAATGGCAATATGCTGTTGGTAAATGGCGCTACCAGCGCTAACGTAACCATATACTGCCAAACGGTAAATGTGTTACCCAACACAGATTATGCTTTTTCAACCTGGTTAATGACTTTGTCGGTAGGCAATCCGGCGCAGCTTCAATTTTCTATAAATGGCAATTTAATTGGCTCGGTATTTACAGCTAATAACAATACCTGCATTTGGCAACAATTTTATTCGGTATGGAATAGTGGTGCAAATACCACAGCCAATATTTGCATTGTAAATCAAAACACCAATGCCAGCGCCAACGATTTTGCTTTAGATGATGTTTCATTCGCACTACTATGTACGGGTACCGATACTGTAAGGGTTACTATTAACCCACCTTATACCGATACGGTTAATGTACCTATTTGCCAAGGCGAAACTTATACATTACCTAATGGCAATACCGTTTCTGCAACAGGAACATATAACAGTACTTTTCAAACAGCAAGCGGATGCGATAGTATTATTGTTACCAACCTTACCGTATACCCAACCTATAGCTTTACCGTAACACAAACTATTTGCCCAAGCGATATTTATACCTTGCCAAGCGGTAACACAGTAAATGCCACGGGTACTTATGTTGATACGCTGCAAAGCATACACGGTTGCGATAGTGTTATTACCACTAACCTTACGGTAGTAACGCCTACTATTGTTGCCAGTAACGATACGGCTGTTTGCTTAGGCTCATCGGCGCAGTTAAATGCAACGGGTGGCTTATATACTTATAGTTGGCAGCCTACCACCGGCCTTAGCGACCCTAACATTGCGAACCCGGTTGCTACGCCCACTACCACCACAAGTTATGTAGTTACATCGCAGGTAGCATCGGGCGATTTAATTGCCAATGGAGATTTTAGCGGTGGTAATACGGGCTTTAGCAGTTCATATACTTATTCAACCGATTTAACACCTGCCGCTACCTATTACGTAGGTACTAACCCCAACACCTATCACTCAGGGTTTACGGCTTGTACCGACCATACTACAGGTACCGGAAATATGATGATTGTTAATGGCGCCGGCACGCCTAACACAAGTGTATGGTGCGGAACCATTAATGTGTTGCCTAATACCAATTATGCTTTTTCATGTTGGGTAGCAAGTGTAGCAGCCGGCAGCCCCGCAGTACTACAGTTTTCAATTAACGGGAATACTATTGGCTCCTCATTTAATGCACCTTCAGCAACTTGCCAGTGGGCACAATTTTACTCTACTTGGAATAGTGGCAGCAACACTACCGCTAATATTTGTATCGTTAATCAAAACACTACCGGAGGTGGCAACGATTTTGCATTGGATGATATAAATTTTGTGGGCCTTTGCGATGCTACCGATACTGTTGTAGTAACCGTGCATAACCCTACAACTACTAACATTGATACTGCGGTTTGTAACGGTGTAACTTATACTTTCCCCGATGGTACTACATCAACAGTTAGTGCAATTGATACAACTTTATTAATTGATAGATTTGGCTGCGATAGTACTATTATAACTAACCTAACCGTTAATCCTACTTACAATAGCACTGTGTTCGAAAGTATATGCGCAGGTAATACTTATACGTTGCCCGATGGCATTATTGTAGATTCAACTGGCAGCTATATTACGAACCTAACAACTGCGCAGGGCTGCGATAGCGTTATTATAACCAACTTAACAGTTAAACAACCATTAGCGGGTACTGTGTATGATACTATTTGTGCAGGTACTACTTATACCCTGCCAAGCGGTACTACCGTTAACAGCACAGGTACTTATACATCTACACTAACTACTGCACAAGGCTGCGATAGTGTGGTTACTACTTATTTAACCGTTAACCCAGTATCGGCAAGTACCGTGTACGATACTATTTGCAGGGGCAATAATTACAGTTTACCAAACGGTACGGCAGTAAATACTTCGGGCAGCTACCCTGTTATTTTAAGTAACCAATTTGGTTGCGATAGTGTTGTAACTACCATACTAACTGTAATAGGTATTGATGTAACCACACAGGTGAATGCTGTACCTTGTTATGGCGAGGCAGGCGGTACTATTACCGTAACTGCTAACGGTGGCTTACAGCCTTACGATTATTCTATTACTTCAACCAATAATACTATTACTAACAGCACCACGAATGTGTTTAATAATGTATTGGCCGATGATTATTTGGTAAGCGTATCGGATGATTATGGTTGCAGTACGGTAATTACCACTACGGTAACCCAGCCTCCTCTATTGGTAGTGAATAATAACGTGATAGACGTTAGCTGCTATAATGATGATAACGGGCAGGTAATAGTAACGGCAAGTGGTGGTACGCCTGCTTATGTTTTCTCGTTAACTAATCAAGCCGATAACCAATCGGGTATGTTTAGCGGCTTAACGGCCGATGATTATACTTATACCGTTACCGATGCCAATGGCTGTTTGGATACTGCAACGGTTACGGTAACACAACCCAATGAAATTATAATTAGTCTAAATCCTGATTCGGTGAGTATTGATTTGAGTGAGAGCGCACAGTTATTAGCTACTACCAATTACGACCCAACTGCAAACTACAACTGGAGCCCGGCAAGTGGCCTAAGTTGTACTAATTGCCCTAACCCCGTGGTAACTGCTAACCGTAGCTTGGTTTATAGCTTAGAGGTAAGCGTAAATATAAATGGCAACAATTGCTATGCTTATGCCGGTGTACCTGTAACCGTAATACCCAACTACGATATTTTTATACCCAATGCTTTTACACCTAATGGCAACGGGCAGAATGATTTTTTTAGGATATACGGAAACCTACCTGCCGTAAAATATGTGGAGGTGGCCATATTTGACCGTATTGGTGAGAAGGTGTACCAAATCAATGATATTAACTTTGAATGGGATGGCGTGTACAAAGGCAAGCTACTACAGCCAGGGGTGTATGTTTATACCATACGTGTTGTATTTATTGATTCGCATGCCGAGAAGTTGTTTAAAGGCAGCATAACATTGTTGAGGTAATATCTAACACTTATAAAAAACCAAAAGCCCCAAGTAATACCTCGGGGCTTTTGGTTTTTATGACGGTACTATTATTAGCTTCTGTACTGTTCAATTACTTGTAAGTAAGCATCGTTTTCGCGCAGGGTTTCGTCCATTTCAAATATCATGTGGTGTTCATCAAAACCGCGTATCAAACCCCTTTCAAGATTAATTAATGCTTCGTGCTTATTACCTACCTGCTGGTAGAATACTGATTTAATGTAGAATATATCGGCACTGCCCTCAAACTTATGTTCAGCCTCGGTAAGTACATGAAAAGCCTTACGGAAATTATCTACATTAAAATAAGCCGTTGCTAAGTTGATCCAGCTTTGTTTTGAGTGAGGATCGAGTTGATAAATTTTCTCGTATAATTCTAAAGCCTCATCGCCTTGGTCTATGTTCAAATAAGCCTCAGCCAATGCCGATAGGTAATCGATATTATCTTTACTGAATTTAACGGCACGCTCGAACGAAGAAATTGCTTTCGACCAATTGCCTTCATCGCGGTAAGTTTCGCCAATACGGAAAAATGCTTCCTCGTAGTAAGGGTCAACGGCTATGGCCTTGCGCAAATAGGTGCGCGATTTGGCCAGTTCATCTAACTTTTCGTAACAGGCAGCAGTTTTTAAATACAATTCCTTATTAGGTTTCGATAGTTTAATAGCATCATGATAAAAGGTTAAAGCCTCGCTTGGTTTTTCCAGTATAAACAATACATCGCCGCTACTAATATAGGCGGGGTCATATTCATCATCAATAGCAATAGCGTAGCTAAATGCATCCATCGATTCATCGTACAAACCAATACCCATGTATGCGTGGCCTAAGTTAAACCACGCCATGTGGGCATACGGATTCTCATCAATTAAAGCCGTGTGGAATTTTATGCTATCGTCGTAAGTACCCATTAACTCGGTACAAAACCACAAGCGGTTTAGCGCTTCCTCGTTGGTATAATCTTCGCGGGCAGCATTTTTAAGGCAGTTTATAACCTCGTTATACTTTTCCTGATCTTCCCATATATCTGCCAACTCTAAAAACAATTCGCAGCGGTCTTCGGGTTCAGTAGCTAATTCCAAGCCCATTTCCACCACTTCCATGGCTTCAACATGGCGGCCTTCCCACAGGTGCACATCGGCGCGTATTAAAAATATGTTGATGTCGTTAGGGTCAAGGCGTTCAGCCTCGTCAAGCACAGGCAGTGCTTCATCAAACCTTTTTTGGTTGGCCAGTATTTCGGCCTTTTTAGTGTAGAAAAATGATGAAAAAGGATATTGCTCAAGGGCGGTATTTACCACACGCATAGCTTTGTTGTACTCGCGGTTATCGTGATAAAAGTTAATTATTTGATCGTAACTCTCCTCTTCAAAAAACACTTGTTGGTGTTCTTTTTCCGAATCTTCATACTGCTTAATCAGGTCCATTATTTCACCGAATGATGGTTCTCTGAATTCATTTTCTTCCATAGCATGAATTTACCGTGAACAAATGACTTTTGCAATGCCGTTATGGGTATATAGAGAACGTTTAACATTATTATATAACGGTTATCCGAAGATAATTTTGCATTTATTAGTAACCCATATCATTTTTCAACATTAGTATGTTCCACTGTACATAACCTCTTGTTCAATCATTTACGTTTAAAAGCCTATTTTAGTTTACGTAACAGTTATGAAATATTTACTCCTCTGCACCCTGATATTGCCATTTGTTGCCCAAGCGCAGCTAAACCAAACAGCAAGCCCTGCCAACTATTGGCAACAACAAGTTGATTATACCATAGAAGTATCGTTAAACGATACCACTAATGAGCTAAACGGCTTTATTACCATGCGGTACACCAACCACTCGCCACAAGCATTGAACGAAATTTACATGCATTTATGGCCCAATGCATACCGCAACCAAAGTACACCGCTTGCCAACCAGTTGCTTGAAAACGGGCGAACGGCTTTCCATTTCAGCAAGCCCAACCAGCGTGGATATATTGACCAACTTGATTTTAAATTAAACGCTGAAGCCTGCGTTTGGAATTATGACACTGCCTGCAAAGAAATTTGTAAGCTAACGTTGAACCAACCATTAAAAACAGGTGAAAGCGTTAGCATATCAACACCGTTTCATGTTAAGCTACCCGAAACATTTTCGCGTTTGGGGCATGTAGGCCAAAGCTATCAAATAACACAATGGTACCCTAAGCCCGCTGTGTATGATAAATATGGCTGGCATCCCATACCGTATTTAGACCAAGGCGAGTTCTATTCGGAGTACGGAAACTTTGATGTTAGCATAACACTGCCCGAAAATTATGTAGTAGGTGCCAGCGGAGATTTGCAAGATGAAAACGAAATAAAATGGCTGAACAAAAAAGCAGAAGAAACAAAGACAATTAAAGATTATGATGAGGACATGAAGTTCCCTCCTTCATCTACTACCACAAAAACACTCCACTATAAGCAAACCAACATACATGATTTTGGATGGTTTGCCGATAAGCGTTACCATGTTTTAAAAGGCGAAGTTGAATTACCCAATAGCAAACGCAAAGTTACTACATGGGCTATGTTTACCAATAGTGCGCCCGAGCTTTGGGTTAAAGCGCCACAGTATTTGCACGATGCTATTTACTACTACAGTACCTGGATTGGTGAATACCCTTACCAACAGGTAACTGCCGTTGACGGTACTATAAGTGCAGGCGGAGGCATGGAGTACCCGAACATAACTGTAATAGGTGAAGAGAAAACGGCTTTTGCATTAGATAATGTAATAACACACGAAGTAGGCCACAACTGGTTTTATGGTATTATAGGTAGCAACGAACGCGACCATGCATGGATGGATGAAGGCATTAATAGTTATTATGAATATCGTTACGCGCGCACTAAATATCCGCACTTGGGGTTAGTACCGAAGCTAAAAGATGGCGCGGCAAAGTTTTTTGACATAGGGCAGTACAACCATAAATACCAAATGGATTTGGGCTACCAGTACATGGCACGAGAGAACAACGACCAGCCCATTGATATTACATCGGCTAAGTTTACCGACTTTAACTACGGGTTAATAGTATATGGCAAAACCATGTTGATATTCGATTACATGGAGGCATACTTAGGCACCGAAACATTTGACAAGGTAATGCACAAGTACTTTGAAATTTGGCAATACAAACATCCGCAGCCAGAAGATGTACGCGCAGTATTTGAAAAAGAAACGGGTAAAGATTTAAGCTGGTTTTTTAACGACTTACTAAAGACCGATAAAAAGATTGACTATAAAATTGCTAAGGTTGATGCGGGAAATGCTACCGATAAAAAATTGGTTGAGTTAAAGAACGCAGGTAACATTTCTTCTCCGGTACAGGTATCGGTATTAAAGAAAGATTCAGTAATACGTACGCAGTGGGTGGAAGGCTTTAGTGGAAATAAGCAAATAGAAGTGGATGCCACTGGCGGCGATAAAATACAGATAGACCCGCAACTGAATATGCCCGAAGTAAACCGCCGTAATAACAGTTACATGCTGGATAAGTTGGCGCATAAATTCGAGAAACTGAGGTTGCAGTTTATAGGGAGTATTGAAAACCAAAACCGCACACAGGTTTGTTTCCTTCCCTATTTTGGTTGGAACAATTACGATAAAACACAAGTAGGCATTGCGTTATACAGCCCCTTTGTGCCTATGCGCAAATTCAATTATTTATTAGTGCCGGCAATAGGTACAGGCAGTAAGCAATTTATAGGCTACGGCAAGGTTAACTACAACTTTTATTTAGATAAAATACAACGCCTTACTATAGGTGTAGCAGGTAAGCGCTATTCGTATTTACTGTTTCCGAAAAACTTAACGCTTAATAAGGTTGAGCCGTTTATGCATTTCGAGTTTAAGAAACAAGACCCACGCAGCCCATACACGCATAGCCTTAACCTGCGAAGCACGGTTGTAATGCTGGATTGGATAAATTTTGATGGCGATAAAACCATGCAGCATTATTATGTAAACGAGGCGCGCTATTTGTTTGAACGCAATACTACGCTGCATCCGCTTAATGTATCAGTTACATTAAGGCAGGGCACACAGTTTTTGGGTTTGTGGGCCGAGGGCAATTTTAAAATAAGCTACAAGAAAAAGAATCAAGGCTTTTTTGTGCGTGTGTTTGCAGGCGGCTTTCCGCTGTATACTAAACCAAGCAGCGATATTAATGCCCCATTGCCTAAACTATATTTAAGCACTGCTGCCACTAACACATACGCCTATTGGTTACAGAAAGATTACATGTTTGATGAAAACTTTGTTGACCGCAATGGCCGCGATAAATATTTAGGCAGGCAAGTGGCACTTACGGGTGGTGCATTCAGGTCGCTTTCAACTTTTGGCAGTACCAATAAGTTTTTGGCTTCGGCTAATTTTAGTTCAACCATTTTGCGCGTTATACCTATCAGGCCGTTTGCATCAACCGCCGTTATACTTAACGACCTGAACAAAATTCAATTTGCTGCCGAGTTTGGGCTTAGCATAGTAGCCATACCCAATATGATTGAAATACATTTACCATTGGTAGCCACCAAAAATATTATTGAAAGCCAAAAAACATTAGGCATAACAAAATGGTACCAGCGTATAAGCTTTACACTTAAACTGCAACAAATAAAACCAGCCAATTTAGTACGGCAGTTTATATAAACCAAGTTGTTAGTTGCTAGATTAAATGCAAAATAAAAGGCGTAAACGTATGATTAACGTTTACGCCTAACTAAGCATATACAACTATATGTTGAAAATTTACTGATTTACATATTTAATTTCGTGGTTGGTGTGGGCATTAAATAATTTAACGGTATAAATACCTTGTGCTAAGCCTGCAAACG
>Ga0164241_10006659_pt1 | contig 10496 bp, 11 predicted proteins | sample OricomyardsoilBY_FD_108780 | JGI IMG/M metagenome (GOLD analysis project Ga0164241, IMG submission 108780) | Backyard soil microbial communities from Emeryville, California, USA - Original compost - Back yard soil (BY) | ecosystem: Environmental > Terrestrial > Soil > Unclassified | place: USA... | reverse complement strand
CCGACGAAGCTCTACCAGCGCCATTTCGACGATTGCAATCTGGTCAATCCCGTCAGTGATGACGTTCAGTTCTATGCGCCCGGCCCAGCGGTCCCGCCCGAGCTGTTCGTCCGCGCGACCGAGTCACACGAGCCGCGGGGTAGCGAGGTCGCCGCGCGTATTTTTCAGACGGATGACGGGACGCGCGAGGTCTTCGGCGCTTTCGATCTGCTCCGGAGCGTCGCGTGCAGCGTGCCGCAAAACGTCGCTGTGTTCACGGGCCCCTGCCTGCCGCTCGATGACGGGGTCGTGATCGAGCAAGACTCCCTGTTCAGCGATGATACGTGCAGTGACCCCGCGGCAGTCGGCGGGGTGAGTGTTCTGGGTAGGCAGATCTGTGAAGACACTGTCATCGCCGTTCATCTGGATTGCGACGGCGTCGATGCGCTTCAGGTCGCAGCGGGAGAGGTAGAGCAGCCCTATGTGGGTGCCTCCGAGTCGTGCACCGCCATCGACGTTCGGCCTGGCAATCAATACTTCGCCCTAGGCGCTTCCGTCGACCTGAATGCGTTTCCGCAGCTGGGTGTCGGCGAGACCGGAGACGGCGCCCTGACCTTGCGCTGGACGGCGGCGCCGAATGGGTCAAACCTCGTACCTGGGGAGGTCATCGACACGGCTCGTGGAGTCGCATGCGGGGCGCAGACGACCTGCGATGGCCTCGAGCGGTGTGTTCCGCTAAACCCGGGGCGGTTCGACGCCGAGAACGGGCCGTTTGCAGATCCGGAGTGCACTGAGCCGGTCGAGGGGCTCTCGAGGGGCCCGTGTAATATCCCGCTCCCCGATACGCTGGTTCGCTCCTACGCGGACTGCTCCGACGGACCGGTCTATTACGAGCGCGGCGAGATCGTCACCGACGTCTATGTGCGCGATGCCGTCGATCCGAGCCACCCGTGCGTCCCGTCGACGCAAATGCTCGGGGAGGACACCCACTATTACCGAGTCGGTGCGCCCATCCCGCTCGAGACGTTCCCGGCGCTGACGGAGCGCGTCGAATAGACGTCGATCCCCCTTCCAGAGGTCGCCCGCCTCGCACTACCTTCCGCGCCATGCGCACGCCGTCGTCACCCTCCATCTTCCCCACGCTCTCCGCGCTCGCCATCCTCCTCGCGGCCTGCGGCGGCGAGTCGCCTACGACGACGTCGAGCGCCGCGCCGTCCTCTGCGCCTGTGGCCACGACGACCGCCACCGCGAGCGCGACGTCCGCCGCCTCGGAGGCGGTGTCTGCTGCGCCCGCGCCCACTTCGACCGAGGCCGCAGAGCCGACGTCCCCGGAGCCGACGCTGAAGGAGTGGGATGCGGCGAAGCAGGATCTGTCGCTGGTCGCGCACTGGGACCGTCCGGGGTGCACGGGGCGTCGGGTCCGCGAGTGGGTCCGCGTGGGCTGCGGCGGGCAGATGCTTCAGAAGGGCGCGCCGCTGTCGATCACGATCGAGAAGGGCTTCAAGGCGAGGCCGCTCGACATCTTGAATGAGCGCGGCGGGAGCATCTGGCTCATCTTCCCGTTCACAGAGGGCACCGACGGCGCCGCGGTCTATGCGTTCGAGGGCGGATCGTTCCGCTTCACGGCGAAGTGGCCTCACGGTGCGCCAGAGCCGAAGACGGTCGGCGACTTCGACGAGGTCGCGGCGCCCGCACAGGACGAGCCGTCGGAGGTCGCGGATCCGGCACCTGCGGATCCGGCGCCGGCAGCGACCGAGGCTGCGAAGCCTGCGAAGCCGACGCTGACGACGGATCCTCTCCCGGAGGAGCCGAAGCTCGATGGCGCACCGACCGTCGAGCAATGGGACGCGGTTCGCGAGGTCGGGGTGAGCGGCTCGGACGCGCGCGGTTGCCAGACGAAGCAGAGCGGCGATTGGTTCCGCGTCGTCTGTCGCGCGAACGATGTGACGGGGAAGGTGACCTCGGCGACCGCGACGAAGGGCTTCGACGAGAAGCAGGGCTATGTCGTCGTCGGCAACGGCTCGATGGTGATGGTCACCCGCTACGTGCGCGGGAGCGACATCGCGTTCGATCTGGTTTGGGAGAAGCAGTCGGCGAGCCTGAAGCTCGTGTGGCCCGAAGCGAGTAGCGGTCCGCCCGGGATCCGCGGGACGCTCGTCGCAAAGTGAACCGCGTGTCCTGCTATCGTCGCGCGATGGTGCGCACGGGCTTGGGGTCTCTCTTCGTCGTGTCCATGCTCGCGTGCGGGGGCAAAAGCGACGACGCCTCGCCTTCGGGACGCGCGGTGTCCTCCTCGAGCGCGCCAGCGTCGTCTTCGCTCGCGTCGGCAGAGTCTGCGGCGCCGTCCGCATCCGCTGCGCCCGCGTCCGCCGCGGCGCTCACGAAAGAGGAGTTCTGTGCGCGCATCGTGAAGCTCGGCGAGTCGACGCTCGCCAAGTGCAACAAGGAAGACGAGAACCAGCGGACGTACCTCGACTTCAAGCCCGAGGTCGCGTCCGCGAAGGCCGATTGCGAAGCGAGGACTTCGTCGAAGGTGGAGTTCCACGCCGACGTGGCCTCGCGCTGTCTGGCCGCGGCGGAGACTAGGGGCGGCGACACGACGTTCAGCCGACTCGGCTGGATACGCGAGTGCGAGGGTGTGCTCACGGGCACCGCAGCCGTCGGTGAAGAGGTGAAGTTCGCCGAGGAGTGCGCCGCAGGCACGGTCGAGTTCTCCGGGAAGTGCGCGAAGCCGGCGGCAGAGAACGCGTGGTGCACGGCCTATGGCAGCGGCGTGCTCGGAAGCGTGGCCGACCACCCGAGCTGCGAGCCAGGCTTGGCTTGCGGGACGATGCCCGGCTCTGGGTACGAGGGCGACCCGGTCGTGAGCCGCTGCGTCAAGGCCGCGCTCGGCGCGCGCTGCGACATGCTGGTCGGAAACTGCCCGCGCGACGCCACCTGCTACCAAGGCAAGTGTCGAGAGCGCGCCGACCTCGGCGTCGAGTGCATGCACGACGGCGACTGCAAGAACGGCACGATGTGCGAGATCCCGGGCGGACTGTTCGGGAAATGCGCCGCGCTGAAGCCGCTGGGCGACAAATGCCAGGACAGCTCGAACTGCGCGAGCGATCACTGCCGCGCCAGCAAATGCACGGCCTTCTGCGGCGGCTGATCGGCTCGCAAGCGGCGCTCTCGCGACCGCACCGCGGCACCCTGCTTCCCAGCCGCGTCGTCGCAGGCTAAAACCCGCCCACGTGAAGGCCATCACTCGTTTCACGCGCCCAGTGTGGCGCTCGTTCACCCCGAAGTTCTTCGATCGCGCGGTCGCCCACGTGAAAGCGGGCGGTCACGCCGCGATCCTCGAGTCGAAGACAAAGGTCACGCTCCTCATGGGCGCGGCGCCGTCGGGCGAAATCACAGAAGAGGGGCGTTGGAGCGTCCTCGCCCTCGAGCAGCAGCGCTTCCGGCGCATCAAGGAGGGCGCCGCGAAGGGCTTGTTCTCTGCGCGCGTGCAGCCGCACGCCATCGACGCGGCGCTCGATTGGGTCGAGCGCGACTCGGTTCACCCCGACGCGACACGCAAGCTCGTGTTCGACTGCCTCGACTGCGGGGCGTGCTGCGTCGACGCGAACGTCATCCTCGATCCCGATGACCTCGAGCGCTTCGACGACGGAGGCCACCCCGAACTGAAGGGCAAGGCCTACATCAAGCGCGCAAAGGACGGAAAGGTGACGCTGCGTTTCTTGCCGAACGGGCGCTGCCAACACTTGCTCACAGATCTGCGTTGCCGCATCTATCCGATGCGCCCGTTCAACTGCCGCGTCTTCCCCGTCGGCAGCGAGGCGTGCCTCGCCGCTCGCGAGAGTACGCTCGGGCTCCGCGATGGCGCGCCCGAGCTCGCCACCTGAATCGATCGACGGCCACCTGACTCGATCGACAGAAAGAGACCATGGATCCGAACCTCCTCTCGCTGCTCCGCGTCCTGCACTTCCTCGGCTTCGCCGTGTGGTTCGGTGGCGCCTTGTCGATCGCGACCGACGTGCGCAAGACGCTGACGCGCGGCACGCCCCACACCGACGTCCTCGCGGACCGCGTGAATCGTCAGGTGTCGATCGGCCTCGTCGCCGCGCTCGTGACCATCGGCTCTGGCCTGGGGATGTTGTTCGCCATTGGCGGGTTCGCGGCGGTGGGCCCGCGAATCCACGCCGGCCTCTCGCTCGCGCTCGTCGCTTTTGCGGTCGAGCTCCTCGGGTTGAAGCCCGCGATCGGCAGGCTTCGCAAGGCGATCGCCGCGGGCAAGGCCGACGATCTTCGCGCCATCACGGGACGCATCGCGATGCTGACCGGCATCGGACACTCTCTGAAGCTCGTGACGCTCCTGCTCATGGTGTTCCACATCGGAGCCAAGTAGTGGTCACGGACACGCAGCAGTCGCCGACTGCGTGTCGAGCCTTCTTGTTGACGTCGCTGCTCGTCCTCTTGACGGGGTGCTTCCCGCTCCCCGTCGACGTGCCCTCGAGCCCGCGCACGCTCGACGCGCGCACGCTCGGCGGCGATTGGTACGTCGCTGCCACGAATTTCCCGATGTGGCTCGACGGTGGGCGTTGCCATCCGCGTTTTCGGTACTCGAACTTCGCGGACGTCGACGGCGACATCACGATGGACGACGAGGTCTCGTATCTCGAGCCAGGCGAGCGCGAGCGGGGGACGATCACTGGCTTCGATACGCAAGATGCATCGAAGCTCGCGCACTTCACCTGGCGCGGCGACGGGCTCCTCGCCCTCTTCACGAGCGAGTGGACGGTCGCCCACATGAGCCCAGATGGCTCGTTCGCGATCATCTTCTTCACAGAGACGCCTGCGACGCCGTCGGGCGTCGACGTGATCACGCGCGACGCGCACCCCAGCCCCGACATCATGCGAGCCGCGACGAAGGTCCTTCAGGGCGACGCGTTCTTGCGTCAGCACGCGCGCGGTCTGGTTCAGCTTCGTCCCGCCGGACCGGGCGCGCCAGAGTCGTGTAGTGCGCCCGATGGCGCTCAGTCGCGCGCCCCGCTAGCCTCGCCCGAGTGATCCGCCTCGACGCTTGGTTCTGCTCGTCACGCCGTCACGCCTTCGCAGCCGGCTTGCTCCTCGTCGCCGCGGCGTTCGTCGCGGGCTGCGGTGACGACACCTGCTCGACGAAGTGTGGAACAGGCGGCGCGGGCACGGGCGGCGCGAACGCCGGCGGAGCTGGCACGGGCGGCGGCCTCGAGTGCCCGGCGACGGGCTTCTATCACGGGCCCTGGGTTCAGAAGTTCGACGAGACCAGCGCCTTCGTTCGATGGGACGCGTGCGCCGAGGGCGACGTCTCGATCACGGTCGAGCCGGACGGTGGCGGTGCGCAGACGAAGTTCACCGGAGCGCAGACCGCGGCCGACGTCACGACCGACTACCACGGCGTCGCGGGTGTCATGCCCGACTGGCCCGGCACCTACTACCTGTCAGAGGTCCACGTCACCGGGCTCGATCCGGCGACTTGCTATCGATACACCGTCGACTCCGAGCCGGATCGCGGTGGTCGCTTTTGTACGGCGCGCCTCTCGGGCGACACCTTCAGCTTCATGACGATCGGGGACACGAACCCGGCCATCGCGCCCACCGAAGAGATGGTCGCGCTCGAGCTCATGAAGAGCCCGGACTTCATCATCCACCTGGGCGACATTCAGTATTACACGTCAGTCCTCGATTCTTGGTCTCAGTGGTTCGTCTCGATGGGCCCGATGCTCGAGGGCGGCGCATTTCAGCCCTGCGTCGGAAACCACGAGTCGGAGAACCCCACTGAGTACGCCGACTATTACGATCGCCTATTCGCCGACGCGGGCTTCGACGGGACGCGCGAATACTTCCGCTACGAGACGGGCGGCGTTTGGTTCTTCTCGCTCGACAGCGAGCTCGATCTCCTCCGCGGCCCGCAGGTCGATTGGCTCACAGCGCAGCTCGCGGACGCGAAGACGCAGCCGGGGTTCCGGGGCTCGATCGTCTACCTGCATCGGCCGGTCATCTCGGTCGCAGACGGCGGCAACCACCCCGATTGGCGTGCCCATTGGGAGCCGATCTTTCTGGAGAACGGCGTGGTCCTCGTCATGAGCGGACACATGCATGGGTACGAGCGCTACTTCACCGAAAACTCGCTGACGTACATCGTCTCGGGTGGCGGCGGCGGCCTCGTCGGGGACATCGACGCGAACGTCGCGACGTTCCCCGAAGATGCGGCGCTCCGCGTCGCGAAGGCCGCGTCGTTCCATCTGATGCACTTCGAAGTGACGACGACGGCGCTCGAGGGCGCGGCGCTCGATCCGACCGGGGCCGAGCTCGACGCGTTCTCGGTCCCGCTGCCGTGACGGCTGCTCGGGCGGCGGGCGCTCGCTATTCGACGTTGGCGGCGCAGCGAAAGCCGATGCGCGGATGCGAAGCCGAAGCGGCGAACGTGCGTCGACTGGTGCCCCGAAGGCCATCCGCGTTCGTGTAGAAGTCGCCGCCGCGCACGACGCGATCGTCGCCGCCGCTCGAGGTCCACTCGGCGACGTTGCCCGCCAGGTCGTAGACGAGATCGTCGGTGCGGTCGTCAGAGAACTGCTGCACGGCGCACGAGATCACGGCGTGTCCTGCGTCCGGGCATTGCTCGTTCCGGCCGAAGCACGCCATCGAGCAGTTCGGATCGCCGCCGCCCCAGACGTACTTTCTTCCGCGCTCACCGCGCGCGGCCAGCTCCCATTCGGCGTCCGTCGGCAGACGCGCGTTCTTCCACGTGCAGAATGCTTCTGCTTGAGTGGCGGTCACGCAGTTCATCGGGTTGTCGAGCGCGCCTCGCGTCTCGTTGCACTTCGAGTTCCAGATGCCCGCGTCGCTCGGATCGAGACCGGCGGTGATCTCGGCGCGCGAGCACTTCCTCGCGCGGACGCAGGCGCGGTACTTCTCGACCGTCACCTCGGTTCGGTCGAGCCAGAAGTCCTTGTCGACGGTGGTCTCCGTCGCGTCGTCGCCCATCGCGAACGTCGCCGCGTGGATCTTCACCATGACTTCGGGCCCCGGATCGTTCGGCCCAGCGCTCGCCGACGCGGATGGGGCGGCCGACGCGGACGTGATCGCCGAAGCGCTCGTCTCTGCGCTCGGCGTTTCGCTCGGGGTCGGCGCCGTGGTGCGTGCAGAGGTCGGCGGCGCGGTGGCCGAGGTCTTCGTCGAGACGCTGGCCGACGAAGACGCGATCGGACGCGTGCTCTCGGTGAACGTCGTGTAGGCGAAGAATGCGCCGCCCGCGAAGACGCTGGCCGCCAAGATCGTGATGACCGTGCCGACGCTCGAGCGCGACTCGCTCGTCGAGGTCGGCGCGCGCGAGTCGTCGTCGCCGCCCGTCGCGAGGCTCGAGCGTTCGCCTTCCGGCGTCTCTTCCATCGGATCGCGTGAACGCTTGCCCGAGACGCGTGTGCCGGCCGACGCCTTCGAGTCGCGGTCGCGTTTCGCGCGCATGGATTCGACGGGCATCGTCGGTCCGAGCCCCTCGCGACCGGACTTCGAGAGCGGCTTGCCGTCGACGGAGATACGGCGCTTCTCTGCGAAGTCGCTCGTCGAGAGCAGCGGATCGTCCTCGTCGACGTCGCCGCGGCTCGCCCGCGACAAGAGAGGCACCGTCTCTCCGCCCTGGATGTTCGCGGCGGCTTCGAGCGCCATCCAGAACGTGCCCGCGTCGGGGTAGCGATGCTTGGGCTCGACCTCGAGCGCCTTCTTCAGGACGGCCTCGACCTCGTCCGAGACCTCGATGCCGCGCGGTCGCAGCGTCGGTCGGATCGCCGGATCGGCCGACGCGATGTAGAGCTGCGTCGGATCGTCGCCGTCGAGCGCCTTGCGACCGCTCACACACTCGACCAAGACGAGCGCCAGCGCGAACACGTCGGTCCAGGGGCCGGTCGCACCGCGCTGCTTGTTGAATTGCTCCGGCGCGCCGTAGCGAGGGGTGAACGCGGTCGGCGCCTGCGCCGTCGCTTCGAGCGCGGTCGTGTAGCCGCGGTGATCGGAGAGGACCTTCGCGATGCCGAAGTCGAGGACCTTTGCCGTTCGCTTCCCGCCGACGTCGGTGAGGAAGATGTTCGCTGGCTTGACGTCGCGATGCGCGATCTTCTGGCTGTGCGCGACTGCGAGCGCCTTGGCGGCGGGCTCGAGGAGACGCATCGCCTCGACGAGGTCGAGCGGCTTTTCGTCCGCGTCGATGCGGTTCTTCAGGAACTGTCCCAACGTCTCGCCCTCGAGCCACTCGAGGACCAGGTACGGCACCCATTTGCCCGCCACAGTGGTGAACGCGCCGACGTCGAGCGCTTGGACGATGCCGCTCGTGGCCTTGCTCAGCCGATGGAGGAGGCGACCCTCTTCCTGGAGCTTCTCGAGCAGCTCTGCGCGCGCAGCCTCGTCGAGCTCGGTCGCGAGCTTCAAGCACTTGATGGCGATGAGCTCGCCAAAACCCTTGTGGACGCCGCGGTAGACGACGCCGAATCCCCCGTCTCCAACGACCGACGCGACGCGATACTTGCCGTCGATGACTACGCCAGAGAGGTCGAAGGGGTCCCGTTCTCCCACGGATCGGAGGGCATACCGCTCTTCCCGCTTCGCTACAAATGCGCTCTTCCGGGGTCGCCCGACTATGGGCGATCCGAAGCTCTTCCGTTGCCCCTCGGCAGGGCTCTTGCTAACCGCAGCGACGCATGTCCGGCCTGGCTCGACCCGACACTCCCTGCGACTTCGACCCCGCGTTCCTCGCGGACCTGCCGTATTCGCCAGAGGTCCTCTTTTTCGACCGGTTGCTCGAGCTCGATCCTGAGAAAAAGCTCGTGCGCTGTCGCATGCCGACCGACGTGCCGCTGCCGCTCACCGAGTCGCAGCGCGTGCACCCGGTGCGTCACCCGAAGCACGTCGCGGGCGCGGTCATGGTCCACGCGACCGGGATGCTCGGCTTCGTCCACGCGTACTACCTGCTCGGTCTCCGTCATCACGAGGGTTGGATCGGCTACGGGACGCATTTGCATCGCGCCGTCTTCCGGAAGCTCGTGCCGCCGGGCACGCCGATCGAGGGCACCTGCCGCGCCGTTCGTGAGCGCATCGGCAAGGTTCGTCACTTCGTCCGGTACGCGTTCGAGTTCACGCACGAGGGTCAGCTCTGTTACGAGAGCGAGCAATCCGCGGTGTGGCTGAAGGTCGACGACGACACGCCCCTGGACTTGTCCGCCGCTGGCTGAGCAGCCATGCTCGGCGCATGTCCGACGTCGAAGCCGAGCGTGACTGTGCAGAACGTGGGGCGCTGCTCGTGCCGCGATCCGCTGCGACGATCACCGTACGCGGACCCGATCGCCAATCTTGGTTGAACGGGCTCATCACGCAGGATCTCGCGCCTCGAAAGGTCGGCGACGCCGCGTACGGCCTCATCGTCGGGAAGACCGGCAAGATCCAGGCAGAGGCTTACGTTCTCCTCGCCGTAGAGGCGCTCTTCGTCGCGATCCCAGATGCGGAGAAGGCTCCAGCGCTCGTCGAGATGCTCGACCGGTACCTCGTCATGGAGGACGCCGAGCTCTCGTTGGCGGAGCCGAGCCCGACGTGGATGCTCGGGTTCGGGCCTCGCGCGGCCGACGTCGTGGTCGCTGCGAGGCGCATCGGCGCGCGTGGAGGGATGACGCTGCGAGGTGGGCTCCCGACGGCGGTGCTCTCGTTCGACGAGACGCTCTCTGCGGAGATCGTCGCGGCGGCAGCCGCGGAAGCCAGCCCCTCGCTCGTGGCTTCTGACGAAGGTTGGGAGCGCGTGCGCGTCGAGCACGGCATCCCGGAGCGCGGACCGGACTGGGGAGACGAGTGCTACCCGCAAGAGGCGAGCCTCGAGCTCGACGGCGTGTCGTTCTCGAAGGGCTGCTACCTCGGGCAAGAGGCGGTCTTCATGCTCGAGAAGCGGGGCCACGTGAAGCGACGCCTGGTTCAGCTGGCGGTCGAAGGTGACGTCGCGGTGGGCGATGCGCTGAAAGACGCGGCAGGAACCGTCATCGGCTCCGTGACGAGCCGCGTGCTCCGCGGCGGGAAGGGCCTGGCGCTCGGTTACGTGAAATACAAATATGCAAAGAGCGAGACGGTGTTGACGGTCGGTGAGGGCGGACGCGGCGTCGTCACCGATCGGCTGGCCGTCAAGGCGGAGTAGCGCTCAGGGCCGAGACCCCCCGCGTTCCTACTCGACCTGAAACTCGGCGATGGCGATGTCGCCGTAGACGTTCTCGTTGCCTTGGTCGGCGAGCGACGTGAACCGAACGGTCTTCACGTCGCGAACGGCCGTCACCTTGAAGTCGAAGTCGCGTTGGTTGCCGACGCCCGGGCTCGATCTCGTGAAGAGGACTCTGCCGCTCTCGTCTAGGCCCTGATCAAGCGCAGAGAAACGATGTCTCTCGGGATCAAAATGAAAAGCCCCGGTGTCTGTCACGTTGCTGAAGCGAGACACGCGACACCGAAAGGCTTTTCAAGTGAAAGATCAT
>Ga0164241_10006658_pt1 | contig 10498 bp, 13 predicted proteins | sample OricomyardsoilBY_FD_108780 | JGI IMG/M metagenome (GOLD analysis project Ga0164241, IMG submission 108780) | Backyard soil microbial communities from Emeryville, California, USA - Original compost - Back yard soil (BY) | ecosystem: Environmental > Terrestrial > Soil > Unclassified | place: USA... | reverse complement strand
CGCTGGCCCCGCTCGATCCGGCGGCCGCGATCGACCTGCTCATCGACCGGGCCCAGCTGGTCGACCCGGACTTCACGCTGACCGCCGACCAGCGACCGGCCGCCGATCGACTGTGCACGCTGGTGGACCGGCTGCCGCTCGGGATCGCGGTCACGCTCGAGTTCGTCGGCCCGCTCGGGGTGGCCGTGTTCGGCTCGCGGCGGCGACGGGACCTGCTCTGGGCGCTGCTGGCCGGGGTCGGGATCGTGCTGCTCTCCGGCGGCGCCGGCGGCGAGGGGATCGATCCGCTGGGAGCGGCGCTGGCGCTGACCGCCGGCGCTCTTTGGGGCGTCTACATCCTGCTCAGCGCCCGGGTCGGCAGCGCCTATCCAGGGCTCGGGGGCTTGGCCGTCGCGGCGGCGATCTCCACCCTCGTCGTCGCCCCGTTCGGGATCGGGCAGGGGGGAGCCGAGTTGCTGGCGCCCTCGATCCTGGCCGTCGGGCTCGCGGTCGGCCTGCTCAGCTCGGCGATCCCCTACGGGCTCGAGTTGGAGGCGCTGCGGCGCCTGCCGAACGCTGTCTTCGGGGTGCTGATGAGCCTCGAGCCCGCGGTCGCGGCCTTGGTCGGTTTTGTCGCCCTCTCCCAGGGTCTGGCTCTGGTCGAAGTCGTGGCGATCGGATTGGTCGTCGCCGCCTGCGCGGGCGCCCTGCGCTCGACCGCGACGCCGCCCCCGCACGACGGCTGAGCCTCAGGCGTGGCGGAAGCGCGTGCGGTACTCGGCCGGGCCGACGCCGAGGATGCGCAGGAAGGCGCGCCGCATCGTCTCCGGGCTGCCGAAGCCGCAGCGCGCGGCGACGGTGCCGACGGGGGTGGCGGTCTCGGCCAGCATCTCGCGCGCGGCCTCGACGCGGACGCGTTCGGTGAAGCGGGCCGGGGTGGTCCCGGTCTGCGCGAGGAAGAGGCGGCGCAGGTGGCGCTCGGAGAGGGAGGCGCGGCGGGCGAGGTGGGGGAGGCGGTGGTCGCCCGCGGGCTCGGCGACGATCGTGTCGAGGACCGCGCGGATCGGCGCGGCGACGCCAGCCGGCAGCGCCAGGCGCTCGGAGAACTGGGACTGGCCGCCGGGACGCTGCAGGAACATCACGCTCCAGCGCGCCACCGTGCGGGCGATCTCCGGGCCGTGGTCCTCCTCGATCAGCGCCAGCGCCAGGTCCATGCCGGCGGTGAGGCCGGCCGAGGTCGACACGGCGCCGTCGCGGACGAAGATGCGGTCCGGCTCGACGCGGACGCCCGGGTGGCGCTGGGCGAGCTGCTCGCAGAAGGCCCAGTGGGTGGTCGCGGCGCGGCCCTCGAGCAGGCCGGCCTGGGCCAGCAGGAAGGCGCCGGTGCAGACCGAGCAGGTGCGGCGGGCGCCGGCGGAGATGCGGCGCAGGGCAGGGGCCAGGCGGCGGTCGGCGAGGGCGTCGTCGACCCGCAGGCTGCCGGCGACGATGAGGGTGTCGACGCCGCGCAGGCGCACCTGGTCGAGGCCGAGGTCAGCGCCGAGCCGCAGCCCGCCCGAGCCGCGCACCGGCTCGCCGTCGGGGGTGGCGATGACCAGTCGGTAGCCGCCCTTGCCGCCGAGCACGCGGGTCGCGGCGTCAAGCACATCGGCGGGGCCGACGACATCGAGCATCTGCACTCCCTCGAAGGCGGTGAGAACCACCTGGCGCGTGGCGGGCACGGGGATATCTTGGCGCCGCCGCCCTCTGTCCGCAAGGACACAGATCCCTCGAATCCGGACAAGCGCCCGCGCCAGCGCCAGCGCCGCTGTTACCAATCGGGGCGTGAAGGTCGAGATGCTCAACGTCGGCTGGGTCACCGGCTCCGCCGCGATCTGGCGCCAGGGTGAGGACCCCGAGCAGCCCCTGCGCTTCCCGGTTCCCGCCTACGTGATCGAGACCGCGAGCGAGCGGATCCTCGTCGACACCGGGCTGCACCCCGGCGCCTGTGCCGACCCGACCGGGTTCTACGACGGGGCGCCGACGATGAGCCTGGTCTCCCTGGAGCAAGAGCAGCCGCTGCTGGAGCAGGTCGACGTCACGACGATCACCAAGATCGTCCTCACCCACCTGCACTACGACCACGCCGGTGGCCTCGCGCTGCTGCCCACGAACATCCCGGTGGTCGTGCAGCGGCGCGAATGGGAGGCGGGCCGGGATGCCGCCGCCGTCGCCCGCAACTTCTTCCTGCCCCGCGACTACGCCGGCGAGGAGCGCGAGCTCGTCCTCGTCGATGGCGACCACGACCTGCTCGGCGACGGCTCGGTCGAGCTGTTGCTGACCCCCGGTCACACCCCTGGACACCAGTCGGTGCGGATCGGTGAGGAGCTGATCCTCGGCGCCGACGTCACCCACTTCGCCGCCGGCCTCGACGACCACCGCTTCCCCGCCTTCGCCGACGATCACGGGGCGCAGCGCCGCTCGGCGGAACGGCTTCGCGCCCGGCGCGATGACGGCGTCCGCGTCATCCCCGGCCACGACCCCGAGGTTCTGCGGCCGGGCCCGCTCGCCCTCTAGCCCTACTTCTTCTTGCGGCTCGAATCGCCGGGGTGGGTCAGGCGTTCGGCCTGTTCGCGCATTTCCGCCCCGGCCTCGCGGGTCGCCGAGAGCGCCTCGTCGCTGACCGCGGCCAGGCCCTCGCTGGGCTTGCCGCCGACGATGTCGCGGAAGGCTTCCTTGAAGCGCTCGGTGCGGCGGTCGGGGGGGAAGCGGGCTTCGGCCCTGGCCTGCTTCTTCGGCCGCCGCTCGCCATAGCGGCGCCTGCCCCAGACCGAGTCCGGCTTGCCGAGGCGGCAGGTCGCGTAGATCGCGATCGGGGCGAAGAAGAAGCCGACGGTGGCGTGCAGCACCCGCCCCTTGAGCAGGGCGATCACGACGAAGGTGAAGATGGCCAGGACGCCGACGATGCTGCCGATCACCGCCTCGACAGAGCCCGACTCGATCGCGATCGGACTGGCCCCGATCATCACCAGGAGCATGATCGCGGCGACGATCACGGTGGCGTCGATCGAGCTGCGCCCCTCACGCGCCCAGTAGACGTCCTCGAGGTGGACCCAGAGGGCGAACTCGTCGATCGTGAGCCCGACGCCGACGCCGAACAGGAGGGCGCAGATCTCGACGAACGGGGTGCGGCCGTCAGCGAGGAAGCCGAGCGTGCCGGCGGCGATCATCGTCACGATCCCGAAGACCAGGTGATGGACGTGGACGCCACTGTCGCTTTCGATGTTCCCCGGCCACCAGGAGATGCTTTCGCTGCGAATGATCCGCGTGCTCATGCGGATGAAGGCGAAGGAAGCGAGGAAGCCGACGAGAACGAGGAAAACCCCCTGCTCGTGGTGCTGTTCGAGGTTGCCCCAGAAGTCCGTGAAGATCGACGCGGTCGCCATCGGCGCTTGATTATGGCTGCGTCTGCTCTAGCGCACCCTATGGGGGTGTAAATGCAGACGGGCGAGCTAGCCTCCAGGGGATAACCGAGCGGAAGGGGTGTCGATGCTTTCGTGGTTGGCAGGGAAGATGATCGGCCGCAACATGAGGGCCGTGCGTGCCGGGGACCCGGGGCCGACGCTGGCCCTGGACGCCGAGGACATCAAGTTCACCTTCCCCGGTGAGAGCTCGTTCGCGCCGGGGGCGAGCGACAAGCGCGAGCTGGAACGGTGGCTCGAGCGCTTCGTCAGTCTCGGGCTGCAGATCTATCCCGACGAGGTGATCCTCAAGGGGTTCCCCTGGCGCCAGACGATCTGTGTCCGCGGCCACATCCACCTCGACGACCCCGAGGCCGGGCGGGTGTACGACAACCGCTACGTGATCTGGGGCCACATCGCCTGGGGCAAACTGCGCGAGTACGAGGTCTACGAGGACACCGAAAAGAGCCGCCGGCTCGACGAGTACCTGGCGAGCAAGGGCCGGGGGTAGGGTCGGCCGGTGGCGAAGAAGGCGGACCCTGGCACCAAGGCTGTGCGCGCGACTGTGCGCGGACAGGTGCAGGCGGTCGGCTTCCGCGACGCGACCCGGAGCCGCGCCCACGAGTTGGGCGTCCTGGGCTGGGTGCGCAACGGCGCGGATGGCGAGGTTCTCGTCCACGCCGAGGGGCCGGAGGCGGCGGTCCCGCAGCTACTGGCGTTCCTCGAAGAGGGGCCGGCCGCGGCGCGGGTCAGCGGGGTGGAGGTCGAGAGCGTCAAGCCGGAGGGCCACGAGCAGTTCGCCGTCCGCGGTGTCAGCGCCGGCGTCTTCGTCGTCCAGGAGCACGCCGCCACCGCCCACCACTTCGACCTGCGCCTCGAGGTCGATGGCGTGATGCGCTCCTGGGCGGTCCCGAAAGGCCCCTCGCTCGACCCCGCGGTCAAACGCTTCGCGGTCCAGGTCCCCGACCACGACGTCGCCCACAACGAGTTCGAGGGCCCCCTCGGGGAGGGACGCGTGATCGTCTGGGACCGCGGCAGCTACGAGCAGGGCGGCCGCGTCGCCTGGCCCGAGGCGCTCGAGCGCGGCCACGCCGTCTTCGTCCTCCACGGCGAGAAGTTGCGCGGCGGCTTCGCCCTGCAGCGCACCCGCAGCGGCGAGAAGGCGCAGTGGCTGCTGATCAAGCGCAAGGACGAGGAGGCGCGCCCGGGCTCCGACGTCGTCGCCGCAGAGCCCCGCTCGGTGCTCAGCGGCAGCACCCTCGACGAGATCTGAGCCGCAGCGCGGTTCGCTCCTCTTACACTTAAGCAATCACTTAAGTGTTTGCTAGGGTGATGCCTGTGGCCGCCGCAACCGCTCCCCTCGACCAGACCTTCCAGGCGCTCGCGGACCCGAGCCGGCGCGCGATCGTCGCCCGCCTCAGCCGTGGCCCGGCCTCGGTCAGTGAGCTCGCCGCGCCGCTGTCGATCTCGCTGCCCGCCGTCGTCCAGCACCTCGACGTGCTGCACCGCAGCGGCCTCGTCAGCTCGCGGAAGCGGGGCCGGGTCAGGACCTGCCGGCTCGAGCCCGCGTCGCTGCGCTCGGCCGAGCACTGGATCGGTGAGCACCGGGCCACCTGGGAGGGCCACCTGGACCGGCTCGGCGACGTCCTCGAGCAGACCTACGGAAGGAACGGATGAGCGTCACCCACGCCGAGTTCACGATCGAGCGTCACTACCCCTACGCCGTCGCGCAGGCATACAGCGCCTTCGCGGATCCGGAGTTGAAGCGGCAGTGGTTCGCCAACCCCGGCAGATGGGCGAACGCCCACTGGGAGCTCGACTTCCGCGTCGGCGGCTCCGAGGTCAGCACCGGCGGCGCCCCCGGCGGCCGCCAGAACGCCTTCCGCAGCCGCTTCCACGACATCGTCGAGAACGAGCGGATCATCTTCGCCTACGACCTCCTTCACGACGAGCGGCTGATCTCGGTCTCGCTGACCACGGTTGAGTTCTTCGCCGCCGGGGCGGGCACGCGACTGCTCTTCACCGAGCAGGGCGCGTTCTTCGACGGCCCCGAGGCGGCGGCGGCGCGCGAGCACGGGACCGGCATCCTGCTGGACGCGCTCGGCCGCTTCCTCGGCGGGGAGCAGGTCTGGTGATGCTGACCTTGCACGAACACCCCTTCGCGTCCTACTGCTGGAAGGTGCTGATCGCGCTGTATGAGCGCGAGGTGCCGTGCGAGCGCCATTTCGTCGGCGACCAGCCCGACCGGGAGCGCCTGGCGGAGTTGTGGCCACTGGCCAGCATCCCGGTGCTCGTCGACGCTGAGGCCGGGCTGGTGTTGCCGGAGTCGACCCCGATCATCGAATACCTCGACCGCTTCGGCGACGCCCCGCCTCTGGTCCCGGCGGACCCGGACGCGGCGCTGCGGGCGCGGCTCTGGGATCGCATCTGCGACGGGCAGGTGATGACGCCACTGCAGAAGATCGTCGGCGACAGCCTGCGGCCCGAGGGCAGGGGAGACCCCGAAGGCGTCGCCCAAGCGCGGGAGCAACTCGACCGGGCCTACGCGCTCCTCGACCAGCACCTGGCCGCTCGCGCGTCTGACCCCGCCCCAGTGTGGTCAAGCGCGCAGTCGCTGCCGTGGGCCGCCGGGTCCGCGTTCACCTTGGCCGACTGCGCGGCGGCGCCGTCGCTCTTCTACGCCCGGATCGTGCAGCGCTGGGACGAGGAGCGGCTCGCCGATCTGACGCGTTACTTCGAGGCCGTCACCGCGCGGCCGGCGGTCGCCCGCGTGATCGAGGAGGCGCGCGAGTACCGCCACCTCTTCCCGCTGCCCTGGCCCGACTACGCGGACTGAGGAGTCGCCCACACCGGCGCTGGGCAGTGTGGTTAAGTCAAGACGAGCATGGCCAAGCTGATCTACTCGACGATCGCTTCGCTCGACGGCTACGTCGCCGACGCCGAGGGCAACTTCGACTGGGGCGCGCCGGACGAGGAGGTGCACGGCTTCGTCAACGACCTCGAGCGCGGCATCGGTACCTATCTCTACGGCCGCCGGATGTACGAGGTGATGGTGGCCTGGGAGACGATGGACATCCAGCCCGCCCTATCGCCCGTGATGGCTGACTACACGCGGATTTGGCAGGCGGCCGAGAAGATCATCTACTCGACCACGCTGGAGGTGCCCAGCAGCGAGAGGACGCGGATCGAGCGGTCTTTCGACCCGGAGGCGGTGCGGCAGCTGAAGGCGACGGCGGCGCGCGACATCAGCGTCGGTGGCCCCGACCTGGCCGGTCAGGCGATCGCCGCGGGCCTGGTCGACGAGATCCAGCTGCTGATCGCGCCGGTGGTGGTGGGGGCGGGCAACCGCAGCCTCCCCGACGGCGTCCGCCTCGATCTCGAGCTGCTCGACGAGCGCCGCTTCAGCGGCGGCCTGGTCTTCCTTCACTACGGTTGAGCGCACCCCAACCCGCCGCACCCCTGTGCTTCCTCGCTTGAGCGTCAACGGGATGCGGGGGCATCGGTGGGTCGGGTCTGATTACAGCCGCAGGGCGACCGCAGCGACGGCGAGCAGCGGCACCGCGATCGAGAGTCCGCGCAGGGCGCCGTCGAGGGGCGCGGTGAGGGTGGCCCGGTCGAGCCGCCGCACGGTTCCGTCGGCGAGGCGCTGCTCGCCCGTCACCGCCACGGTGCGGCGACGCAGCTCGCGCACCGGGGTCGAGAGCCGGCGCTGGACGAGGGTGAGGGTGAAGCAGGCGAGCACGGCCGCGCCGGCCGCGATCGCTTCCCGGGCGGAGTGCAGGCCGAGCGAGTTAACCCACCAGCCGGTGAAGGCGGCGAAGCCGCCCCAGGACGCGGCCAGCCAGAAGTCGGTGTGGAAGCGGCCGCCGAACCACTCGAGGTTGTAGGCAGGGGCGATGAAGCCGCCGAACAGCACCAGCGGCGCCAGGGTGGGGGAGACGAAGACGATCCCGGCCACCCCGATCGCCAGGGCGCCGCCGAGCCCGCTGACGGACAGCGCGATCAACGTGCGGCGGGAGAGCTCGGTGCCCAGCGGCCGGCCGTTGAGCTCGTCGAGGCAGTGGGCGCCGATGCCGACCGCGAGGAAGAAGGCCGCGATCGCCGCCGCCAGCCGGCCGGGATAGATGTGGCGTGCCGCCGCCGCCCCGATCGCCACGTTGCTGAGGTGCCAGAGCGTGTAAGGCGGGTGCAGCACCGTCACCAGGTCGCGCCAGCCGCCCGGGCGCAGGGCATAGAAGGCGGGGCGAGGGGTGGCCTCAGCCGCCAACGGTCCCCCAGATGACGACGCCGCCGCCGAGGCTCATCGGCCGCACTCGCACCTGGCCGATCCCGGCCGCCTCCCAGAGCTCGACCTGGCGGCGCAGCGGGTACTCGCGGTAGAAGCCTTCGATGCTGGGCCCGAGGAAGCGGCCGGCCTCGAACCAGCTGCGCGAGGCGATCCGCCCCAGCAGCGGCAGCCCGAGCCGGGTGTAGAGGCGCCAGGCCCAGAGCCAGATTCCCGCCGGGACGTTGAACTCGAGGCTGGAGACCCGGCCGCCCGGCTTGACCACCCGCGCCAGCTCGCGCAGGGTCGCCGCCGGATCGTCGACGTAGCGCAGCAGGTAGGTGAAGGTGAGGTGGTCGAACTCGGCGTCGGCGAAGGGCAGTCGCTCGGCTTCGCCCTCGACCAGGGTGATGTGTTCCGCCAGCCGCGGGTCCGCGGCGAGCATGGCCCGGGCGCGGGACAGCATCGCTGCGCTCTGGTCGAGCCCGACCACGTCGCAGCCCCAGCGCTCGAACAGCGCCCGGCTGACCAGCCCGGTGCCGCAGGCGATGTCGAGGACGCGGTCGGCGGGCGCCGCCGCAACCGCCTCGACCGCCGCTCGCCGCCAGCGCGGGTCCTGGTAGAAGGACAGCGCCGCGCCCAGCTCGTCGTAGCGGGCCGGCAGCTGCTCGAACAGCTCGAGCGCGTGCTGCTTGCGCTTAGAGCGGATCGATGCCATGTCCACAGGGTCACAGATCGGGTTACGGTTCGGGTGTGATTCTCACTCTTGATGAGTTGACCGTTGCCGATGAGCCGTCGGCGTGGGCGGCGTTGGGGTTTGCGGTTGAGGGCGATACCTGCGTGCTCGGCGAGGTGCGGATCCGGCTGGCTGGTTTCGATGCGGGCAGGGGCGTGACCGCCTGGTCGCTGCGCGATCTCGAGAACACCGAGTTGGACGGGCTGCCGACGGCGCGTTCGGAGCGACCGCCGCCGCAGGAGACCGCGGTGCACCCCAACGGGATCACCGCGCTCGACCACGTGGTCGTGATCACGCCCGCGCTCGATCGCACCGTCGCCGTGCTCGAGGCAGTCGGCCTCGACCTGCGCCGCATCCGCGAGGAGCCGACCCCGGCCGGGGCCCCACGCCAGGCCTTCTTCCGGCTCGGCGCCACCATCCTCGAGGTCGTGCAGGAGCCGACCGCGGTGACCGAGCGCGCCGGCGGCAGCGACCGCCCCGCCTTCTTCTGGGGCCTCGCCCTCCTCGCCCCCGACCTCGACGCCACCGTCGCCGGCCTCGGCGATCAGGTTGGCGAGGTCCGCGACGCCGTCCAGCCCGGTCGCCGCATCGCCACCCTGCGCCGCTCCGCCGGCCTCTCGGTCCCGGTCGCGCTGATCACGCCACCGGTCTGACCACGTACGCCGTCAGGTCGGCCGGCGCGCCCTTGGCGCTGAAGCGGCGCTTCTTGGTGGTGGCGGCAGCGGGGTCGAGGCCCTCGAGGATGCGGTCGGAGATGAGGATCTCGCCGGGCTTCGCGGCCTGGGAGAGGCGGGCGGCGATGTTGACGTCGACGCCGAGGTAGTCGCCGCCGATCTTGCGCGGGCGGCCGAGGTGGATCCCGGTCCGCAGCTGCGGGCGGTAGCCCTCGACCTCGATCGAACTGGCGCGCTCGGCCGCCACGAAGGCGGCCTCGGTGGCGCTCTGTGCATCCCAGAAGGCGGCCATCACCCCGTCGCCGAGCCGCTTCACGACCTCGCCGCGGCGGTCGAGGATCGGCGGCTCGACCGCTTCGCTGAACTCGCGCAGCAGCCGGATCGCGGCGCGGTCGCCCGCCTCCAGGGCCCAGCTTGAGAAGCCGACCAGGTCGGTGAAGAGGATCGCGACGTCGACCTTGCCGCGGCCGCGATCCTGGGACTCGGCCAGCCGCTGCCAGACCTGCAGCGCCGAGAGCCCCAGCTCGCCCAGCAGTCCTGGCCGCTCGCCGCGGATCGCGACCAGATGCTCGGCGGCGAGGTCGGCGGGACGGCCACGGGCCGTCGAGAGCGGGTCGGCGAGCTCGGCACCGCCCAGCGCTCGCTCGCGCGTGCGCTTCGTCGCCTCGACCAGCCTCGGGTGGCGGTTGAAGCGGCGCACGGCGATGGCGAAGCGCCGGCCGGGGCGCTCTTTCGCAGGCTCGTCCACGGCCTCAGCCTAAGTGTCGGCTACTAGGAGCCGACCGGACGCGCGTGGCTTTCCAGCCAGTCGAAGACGCGTTCGTTGCGCAGCTGCGGCGCCATCGGCTCGCAGTGGTACTCGGCCCCCTCGGCCACGGTGAACGGGATCAGCGTGCTGGGAGCTTTGATCCAGCTCTTCATCTTCTGCGACTGCCCGGGGAAGAACTGCTCCAGCTGCGGCGAGAGGATCGCCGTGGGGGTGGTGATCCGGCCCGCGTCCTCGCGGCTGAGGACGAAGCGCTGGGCCAGTTTCATCTTTTCGTAGCCGTCGCCCTGGCCGTAGATCTCCGCCCGCTTGGCGAAGGCGGCGCGCTGGGAGGGCGATAGCTGCTCGGGGATGCTGTTCCAGATCCGGTTGAACTCGGCCCGGCGGCCGGCGGCGAGCAGGCGCAGCATCGAGGGCGGCAGGTCCTGGCGCCAGTCGATGAAGGCGTCGACCACGCCAGGGTCGGGGACGAGGCCGGCGAGGCGGTGCTCGTAGGCCGCCGCCCGCGCCGTCAGGTAGCCGCCGAAGCTCTGCCCGATCAGGGAGATCCGCCGCCGGTCGACCTCGGGCCGGTTGCGCAGGAAATCGACGACGGGCGTGATCACCCGCTCCCAGTCGGGGATGAACGGCTGGTTGTGG
>Ga0164241_10006657_pt1 | contig 10499 bp, 10 predicted proteins | sample OricomyardsoilBY_FD_108780 | JGI IMG/M metagenome (GOLD analysis project Ga0164241, IMG submission 108780) | Backyard soil microbial communities from Emeryville, California, USA - Original compost - Back yard soil (BY) | ecosystem: Environmental > Terrestrial > Soil > Unclassified | place: USA... | reverse complement strand
GTCATGATCGCGTCTTCGACCTCGCGTGACTTTTGTCGAACCGATCGAGGAACCCAATCAATCGCCCGCAACTCGTCGAAAATCGCTCCGCGAATACGCGTTACGGCGTAGGTTTTAAACTTCACGTGTTTGGCTGGGTCGAATTTGTCAATGGCGTCAATGAGTCCAAAGACTCCAAAGCCCACTAAATCGTCGTAGTCGACGTTCTGAGGGAGCCCCATGGCGACCTTACCGGCAACGTATCGAACAAGAGGAGCATACTGTTTGATGAAGGCTTCCCGAATTTTCGGGTCACGAGACTTTTTGTAAGAAAGCCAGAGGTCAAGTTCCGAATTTTCGTCCACTACGTTTTCTACCATGATCTCACTTTCCTTGTTCATCTCGCTTCAAAACAGTCCGAACCGCCCGGGCCAGTTCTTTGGGGTCTTGAGCTTCCCCGTCCATTGTGACTCCCTGGGAACTGCCCGAATTGAACGGTTCATCCTGGGGAATAAAGCCGCTGGGCTCCGACTCCGAAGCGCCCTCATCAAGATCGGCGGACCCGGGCTTAAACGCGTCCAAGAACGACCCAATTTCAGGCATCTCACCGTCGTCCTCGGCTGGGCTTGCCGACCCTTGCGCCGATGCCGCACTCAGCGCCGCGTCACCAACGGCGCTCACAGGGGGGGACGAGGAAGGCGCGGGCTGATCCTCGTCAATCTCTTCGACAAAAGGCCGAGGAGCCTCCATCTCTTCTTCCAACACAATGTTTACCGCACGGTCTTTTGGTGCTTCAAACTCATCGCCCGCCGTACGCTCAAGAAGTTCGGGCAAGAACTTTCGAATGAGGGCTTCCCCTCCGACCGCAGCTCCCGCTCCCACAATACCCCAAATGACGGCTCTTACCAAAAGATCAGGAAAAGCGACCCCGCCGAGCACCGCTGAGAGGAACGAGAGTACAAAGGCGATTCCTCCTGCTATGGCAGCCACCTTCATATTCATTGTGTCTTCACCCTCCTAGAGTAAGAGACGGGTAAATGCCCGTCAACCGCCCATCCGCCCAAACAATCGACTCAAGAAGGTTGATAAGCCGCTGCCTTCTTTATATTCGATTCGTTCCAAACGCGAAACAATGTTCATCAAACACTGTGCCGCCCGTCCTTTGGGATCCACGGCGACGAAGGGTTTCTGCTTGAGCACTGAGCTTTGCACTAAGGCATCTTCAAAGATGAAGCCCAAATAGTCTACCTTGATGTTCAAAAATTGGTTGGCAATGCTAATGACGCGCTCGGCGACCTTTTTCCCCTCAACGACAGAGCCCACTCTGTTCACGATCAATTTGAGCCCCATGTTCATGTTATTGAACTCGGTGGCAATGATTTTAATGATTCCGTAGGCATCCGTAATAGCCGTGGGCTCGGGGGTCGTTATGATCAAGGTATCGTCGGCAGCCGCCACGAAGTCCAAAACATTTTTGGAGACTCCTGCCGATGTATCAATAATGAGAATATCTGCTTCGGAAAGAGCCAACATTTCGTTGATAAACGCCTTTCGTTCGTCGTCGTTGAGGTTCGCAATCTTGGTGAAGCCCGAGGCTCCGGCGACGAATTGAATGCCGTATTCAGTATCGGCGACGATTTCACTCATCGTTTTTTGCTGGCGAATCATGTGATAGAGCGTGTATTTGGGAATGACGCCCAAAATAACATTCACGTTGGCTAAGCCCAAATCCGCGTCCAAAAGAATCACTCTTTTGCCGATTTTAGCAAAACTGATCGCCATATTAACGGCCATATTCGTCTTTCCAACGCCGCCCTTTCCCGACGTAATCGTAATAATCCGCGTCTTTTTTCCGTCGCCATTTGAGACCGGCGGCGGAGTTCCCGCCTTCACTAATTCTCTGAGCTTTTCTGCTTGGTCGGCCATCGTCAGGTCTCCTTTCCCGCCGTTTGGAGTTGCCCCGGGGCCAAGCCCACGAGAGGTTTCATCAGTCGTTCTTTAGACGCCCTTTGGATGTCCTGCGGAACGGATTGTCCGTCGGTCAAGAAACTGACCGGTTTTTGTTTCTCCCAAACCAAGGAAATTAGGTTCCCTACGACGGTCGTTTCATCAAGCTTGGTCATGACAACAGACTGGTAGCCAAAGGGCTCAAATTGCTGAAAGATTTCACGAAGGTCCTTGCTTTTAGTCGTGGCGCTCACCGCCAAATGGACTTCAGTCGGCCGCCCCGTGCCGTCCAGGAGCTTACGCATTTCGGCCAATTTGACAAAATCCTTGGGGCTCTTGCCGATCGTATCAATAAGAACCATTTCTTTATCGCTATCGAGTTCGATTCTTTGTCTGAGCGCGTCATAGCTTTCAACGCAGGTTACGGGAATACCCATAATTTCACCGTAGGACTCGATCTGCATTTTGGCACCAATACGGTAGTTGTCGATGGTGATCAGAGACAACTTTTGCCGTTCCTGACCGCCGAAACCCAGGCCGTAGACGGCAGCCAACTTAGCGATTGTCGTCGTCTTTCCGACTCCCGTTGGTCCTACCAAGATAAAAATTCGCGGCTTCTGACCCTTTTTCTCGACGAACAAAGGAATGCTTTCACTAATCCATTCCTGAACCTTGGCCCACAACACAGGACTATCGTCGAGTCCTTCAACCGTTGTTTCCTTGCGCAGACGATCAAAGATCATCCGCTGAAAACCAGGGGAAAAATCATTGTCTTCGAGAAACTCACGAATGGCCTCAACGTTGGCGTGCTCGACCGTTTTGGACTCGGGCATCCTTTCGGGAAGCCTATCCATCTTTTCTTGAAGGGCTTTTACCTCGGTAAGAACAGCCTTCAACTGGTCGTCCTTTTTTTCCTCACCGACGGCCTTGGCCCGGGCAACTTCCAGAATCTTCCGCTTTTCCTCTTCCAGCCGCGCCCGATCCCGTTCCGACGCGGCGGGGTCGTGCTTGATGTACCCATTGATTTCAATGGCCTCACGTTGGAACATTCCGAGAAATCCTCCAAAAGTAACGGTGCTATGGCCCAAGACCTGAGCCTGCGCCCCGTACTTGACGCGAACCTTCTCCATCGCTTCTTGGAAGGTGTCACCACGCTCGGTGAAATACTGGTACATCGCCTATTGTCCTCCGAGCCTGATTTCGCCGACAGACTCAACTCTCATGCCCGTTGCAACCTCAGGAACCGAGAGCACGACTAAATCGGGTAATTCGCGTTGAGTGCTGGCCTTAATAAGCGGACGAGCCGCTTCACTGGAAAGGACCAGCGGATAGTATCCCGAAGATTGAACTTGCCGAAAGGAATTGGTGACCGCGTTGATCCACTGCCGAGCAATTTCCGGTTCCAGGGCCGCGATGGGTCCCGTCACTTGTTCTTGACGGCTATCGATGAGTTGCTGTTCTAAACCAGGGTCGAGCGTTAGCACGTGCAACACCTTGGCTTCGTTGGCGTACTGCAAGCAAATTTGACGCCCCAGGGCCTGACGAACCTTCTCGACCAAAAACGCGGTATCCTTCGTCATCCCGCCATAGTCGGCCAGAGTCTCCAAAATGACGACGAGGTTTCGAATCGAGACCTGCTCGTGCAGAAGGCTCTGCAGAACCTTCTGCACCTCACCCAAGCTGAAGATCTTGTTCACGTCTTCGACCACCGCCGGATAGTCCACTTTGACCGTCTCCACCAGGCCCTGGACTTCTTGCCGTCCCAAAATCTCCGGCGCGTGTTTCTTGATGACCTCGGTCAGGTGCGTAGCGATGATGGAAGGGCTGTCTACAACGGTGTAGCCTGCGCGCTCGGCTTGGTCCCTTTGGTCATCGGTAATCCAAAGCGCGGGAAGCCCAAAGGCCGGATCCTGAGTCTTCTCGCCTTCCAGCGGTTCTCGATCACCGCCGGGGTTAATCGCCATGTAACAGCCCATCCGAATGGAACCCCGTCCTACTTCCATTCCCTTGATTTTGAGGCTGTATTCGCTGGGGTCCAAGCGCATGTTGTCGATAATCCGAATGCGGGGGACAACGAGGCCCAGATCGAGGGCGGTTTCTCGTCGAATCCGTGTCACACGCTCCAGAAGTTCCGCGCCTTGTTCGTTGTCGACCAATGGAATCAATCCATACCCCAGCTCAAGACTCAGAGGATCAAGCGGAGCGACGGTTTCGGGACCCTTCGTCGCTTCGGGTTTCGCGCCCGCCTCTAAGGATTTTTCGGCTTGAGCTTCTCGTGTGGTTTCCTTGCGCTGCAAGGTATACGCCAAGTATGCAATTCCCGCGGCCATTGGAAGGAGAATGTACCAGGGAAAGCCTGGAATCAGACCAAGGATCGTCAAGAACGCCGCGGCCATCCAATAGATACGGCCCTGTTGCGAAAACTGCCGTACGGCGTCGGTACCCAAGCTATTACCGCCGGTTCCCCGCGTGACCAAGAGGCCTGTCGCAAACGAAATCAGAAGGGCGGGAACCTGACTCACCAGCCCGTCGCCGATGGTCAAACTCACGTACGTTTGAATCGCGGTATTGAAGTCCTCGCCGCGAATCGCCATGCCGACGGAAAGGCCCGCCACAATGTTCACAATAATGATCAGCAAGCCGACCTGGACGTTTCCTTGAACGAATTTTGACGCACCGTCCATGGCTCCAAAAAAGTCGACCTCCGACTGAAGATCGGCCTTTCGCTTCAGGGCCTCTTCTTCGGTAATGGAACCGCTGGAGAAACTATTGTCGATCGTCATTTGTTTGGCCGGCAATCCGTCGAGGGTAAATCGTGCCGCCACCTCGGCCACCCGCGTAGCGCCCTTGGTGATGACTAAGAATTGTACCGCCAAAAGAATGATAAAAATGATGAGGCCGACGACGAGGTTGGTTAAATCAACCTGACCTGCCTTTCCGCCAACGACGAACGACGCGAAACCACGGATTATTTTTCCGTCAAACGCCGCCCCCTTGGTCAGAATGAGTCGGGTTGTGCTGATGTTCAACGCTAACCCAAAGACCGTTGTGATCAAAAGGAGCGTAGGAAACAGCGTAAAATCGAGAACACGCCGCGTGTAGATAACGACCAAAATGATCATGACGGAAAACAGCAAGTTGGTGGACAACAAAACGTCGACTAAAAAAGTCGGCAGAGGAATGATGAGGGCTAGGACGACGGCAATGACACCCGCCGCAACGGCCGCGTCCGTGCGGCCTTTAGCAAACGACGATCGAAACGTCGAAGCGAAATCGCTCATAAGACCTCCTACCCGCTCACCGCGCGGTCATTTCCAGACAGCTTGTAAATTTCGGCAAGAATACGGCTGACAAGGTCCCAGTACTCTTGCGGAATCTGGTCGCCAATGTCGACCGACGAATACAGGGCTCTTGCAAGCGGCTTATTTTCAACTAAGGGAACCCCTGCTCCTGCGGCGATTTCTTTAATTCTCTGGGCGACTAAGTCTTGTCCTTTGGCGACGACAGTAGGAGCCGTCATCGTCAAGGCATCCCACTGAAGCGCTATCGCAAAGTGTGTCGGGTTTGTGATAACCACGTCGGCCTTGGGAACATTTTGCATCATATTGCGGCGCAGAATTTCCCGCATCCGTTCGCGAAGGCGGCTGCGAATAAGGGGATCTCCCTCTTGTTGCTTGCGTTCTTCCTTAACTTCTTGAAGCGACATTTTCAACGATTCACGGTGTTGATGCCGCTGAAAAAGATAGTCTGGAATTGCCAAAATCAACATCAGAAGGGCGCTCTGCAAGATAATGTTCAACGCGATTTGCCAGAGGGTAAAAGAAGCTTGATAGAATGAGACGTGAATGAGGTTCATCAAATGACTCCACTCCGACTCAATATTCATAATGGCAACCATCGAAATGATGATGACTTTGACAATTTGCTTGGCCACGTTGAAGAGGGCTTCTGAACTAAAGAGTGAACGCTTGAGCCACTTACCGAACTTGGGAGCAATGCGCGTAAAATCGGGGGTGATCGGTTTGGTCGTAAAAAGAACGCCCACCTGAAGGAGGTTCGCAGCCACCGACGCCACCAAAGTCACACCCAAAATCGGACCGACGAGACGGACCAAGTACTGAAAAAACGAGGCCGCAAGGGGAGCCCCCCCATGAATGGGATCGGCTGACGTGGCCTGGGAAAAATAAAAGTTGACCATTTCAACCATCGTGTGCCAGAGCGAACCCGCCAAAAAGACCAACGCCATCATAGGCACTAAAAGAACGATGGCCGCCGTGATGTCCGGCGACTTGGCCACCTTGCCCTCTTCACGGGCCTTTCGAATCTTGGCGTCGGTGGCGTCCTCAGTTCGTCCTTCGTCTTCTGCGGCGAAGCGTTGAAGGTCCCAATCAAAAGCAGAATCCGTTGTTCGCCACCAAAGGTGGACAGGAGACTCGATGGAAACATCTCTGGTCATCGGGTGACCGCCCGCGGCGATAGTTGCAAAAACAGATCCTGGAGCGATGAATACCCGTTGTCGACGACCGAGGAAAAAGCCTGAACAAGAAACGGCATAGCCGCCATCATGACCAAAAATCCAAGACCAATATTGATGGGAAAGCCCATCATCATCAGATTCATCTGAGGAGCTGCTTTTCCGATCACTCCTAAACTGATCGTCGACAGCAAAAGAACACCCAAAATGGGGAGGCTTAAAAGAAACGACCGCGCGAAGAGGGAAGAAAGGTCCGAGACCAGGTGCTGACTAATGAAGTCCGGACGGGCAAAGAAGTCGGTAGCACGAAGGGCATGGAAGGAGGCCCACACGTTTGTTAAAAAGATCTGTTGAAATCCGCCGGCGGTCAGAAAGACGGCCATGGCCGAGAGGTTAAGAAACTGGCCCAGCACAGGCTGCTCAACCTGCGCCAACGGGTCAAAGACTTCTGACGCGTTGAATCCCATTTGTTGGGCAATGTAGCCGCCCGCCATTTGAAAAACGGAATAGACCATGACCAAAAAAAAGCCTTGGAGAAGCCCAATGAGCAGCTCTCCCACCAGAATTCCCACATAACCGAGAGCGCTATCGGGAAGCGGATAACCAGACGCTTGAACCCAGGGAAAAATCGCGATCCCCACAAAAAAAGAAAGTCCAATGCGAACGATCCCGGGGACAGCGTCGGACGAGAAGAGCGGTGCAACGGAGATCATGGCAAAAACCCTAACCAGAATGAGAAAAAATAAATTGGCGTTGGTTAAGATTTGATCAAGAAACACCCTCGCTCCTATTTGACCATGTTAGGCAGTTGATTAAAAATACCGATTGTATACGTGCGGAGAATCGTAAACATCCAGGGACCAAAAATGATCAGCGCCGTCATGATGGCCACAATTTTGGGAACAAAGCTGATGGTTTGATCTTGAATTTGCGTCGTGGCCTGAAGAATCGACACGATGAGTCCCACAATGGTGCCAATGATCAAAACGGGCGCGCACAGCAAAAGCAGTTCAATGATCCCTCCATTCATGAGGGAGACGACGTCACCGATACTCATAGGTTAAAGCTCCTCACCAGTCCCGTAACTAAGAGGGACCAACCGTCAACCATGACAAAGAGGATGATTTTAAAGGGTGCCGAGATCATGACCGGCGGCAACATGATCATACCCATCGCCATCAAAACAGACGCAACCACCATGTCGACGATGATGAACGGAATGAAAATCAAAATGCCCATTTTAAAGGCCACCGTCATCTCATGTAAAATAAACGCAGGTATTAAAACATACGTTGGGACGTCAGCCATGGAGTTTGGCTTGGGAAGGTTGGAAAGTCTCATAAAGAGTTTGATATCGTCGTAATTATTCGAGTCCATCTGTTTGAACATAAACAGACGCAAGGGACTCTCGGCCTTTTCTAAAAACTGGCTCGTGTTAATCTTTCCCTCAGAGTACGGCAAATAAGCCTCTGTGTAGATACGGTTAAAGACGGGAAACATGATGAACAGGGTCAAAAAAAGGGCAATGCCCATCATCACCTGGTTTGGCGGTGCTTGTTGGAGCCCCAAGGCACGCTTAACGAAGTCCAGCACAATGGACAACCGCAAAAAACTGGTCATGAGAATCAGCACACTGGGAGCCAGCGTCAGAACGGTCAGAAGGATGAGCAACTGGACCGACAAGGCTGTTTCGTTGGCGTTTTGTGCGGGACGAAGGTTGATATTCACGAAGGGCAAGCTCAAGCCGTTCGTGGGTTGCTGAACACGGGTCTGCGCAGCAACCCCAGCCGGAAGAGCAAAACCCATTACGACCATGAGAAGCATCAGGCCCCAAATCTTTCTTTTCATTCCCCCCCCAGGTTGAAAAGCCGCGAACTGGACCGCAAACCTGAAAATCCTTCCCCAAGAATTCCACAGGTCATCCACAGACTCCGTTGTAACCGGAGTTTACAATTTTTTCAATCGTTCTCTTTGTTTTTTCAAGAAATCTGACGAATTCTCTACGGGCTCGCGAAGATCGGGCCGAATTCGGGGCTTGAGACCCAGCAGAGTTCCCAGAAGTTCGGTAAACTTGGGGGTCCCTTTCTGAGAACGCCCTTCCGATGCCGTGAGCCGGAAGGTGTCTCCCGCCTCCGTACCGGTCAGATCTTTGACCAACCGAATTCCACCATCGCCCAGGCCCAGCAGCAAGATTTGATCGGCCACCTCGACAACCTGGAGAACCTTATTCCCCCCCAGTCCCTGAGTATGAAGAATCTTAATGGGAGAATCGGTACCGGGGCCTTGGCCCGAGAGCCGTCGCAGAAACCAAACGACACCCCAGATCATGGCCAAAACAAAGGCCAAAATGACCACCATTTTGACGAAGTCCCAAATAGTAATATCAGCGGAACGGGCCGGAGCCGACGCGGCCGTTCCCGGTGATTCACTGATCTTGAGCGTCTTTTCGTCGGGAAGAGGCGTGAGCGCTTTTTCCGAGGTCACCGTCGTTTTTGCCGGCGTTCCCGGGGTTTCAGCGACAGCGTACCACGTGGTAACAAACGTCAGAAAAAGCACCGCCAAGCCTAATCGTTTCATTCTCCCCCTCCGGTCGTGAGTCTATCCCCGCGCGACCGAAAAAGGAAGATGAAACGGAGGTTAGTTATCTAAAACCTTGTCGGGGTTCGAGACAATCTCGGTAACGCGAACACCGAAGTTTTCATCGATGACGACGACTTCGCCCTTGGCGATAAGCTTATGATTGACCAAAATATCGACCGCTTCACCGGCCAACTTGTCCAGGGCGATAATCGTTCCCTCACCCATGGAAAGGATTTCTTTAATTTGCTTCTTGGCACGCCCCAACTCGACCGTGACCTCCATCGTCACGTCCATAAGGAGGCCGATGTTTCCTGTTTCCGCGTGCGAGCCGCCGGCGATCAAATGGGGCAGCTGAACCCCTTGCACGGACGGATACATCCCTGGTCCCGAGGGCACATAGCCTCCCGGGGGATAGCCTGGAGGCGGGTACCCGGGCGGCATGGCGTAACCCTGTGAAGGATAGCCCATCTGGGGAGGATAGCCCGGCGGCGGATAACCCTGATTGGGATCGCCTTGACCCATGGGCGGGTATCCCCCTTGCGCCGGGGCCGCCTCCGGTGTTTTGGCTGCTTGCGGCGGGGGGCTAGAGATCATCGAGCGAAGGAAATTCGCATCAAAGGCTTCGATTAATTTGAAAGAATCCGAGTCGGCCATCAGGGTCCATGTTACCGCAAAGAGCTCGTCGGACGAGGGATGAATCATCGCCTTTACGGTCTTCTGACCAGAGGCGGGACCTGGGCTAAAGTCACGAGGAGCCTTGCGGCTCAATGTCGTGGTGAGGTTTCCCGACAACATCGACGCCAACTCTTCCAAGGCACCGATTCCGGTAGAGTTGAGTTCAACGTCCTCCTGCCCCATGATGGCACCGGCGAGCGTGAGCGCTTCGTCAGGATCAAGATAGAACGCGTGTTCACCGGGAAGATCACCCTGAAAATCCGATCGCAATTCGACCGTTTCTTGACCCAAGAGATCAAGGAGGCCGTCTTTATCGACCAGGGCAAAAACCGGAGGATTAAGGGTGATTTTTCGGCCGGTCACAAGGCCGGAGAGGGCATTCGTCAATCCGCCCACGGCGTCTTTAAAAAGACTCTTCAGCGAGGATTCTTCCGACGAAGAGAGCGCCTTCTTGGCGGCGGCTGAAGAACCGCCTCCTGAAGAACCGCCCATCAGCAGGGCGTCAATTTCGTCCTGAGACAGCGTTAGGTCACTCATTTCACTCTTCTCCTTCCTCGGCCAATTCTTCGAAATCCTGCTGTTGAATTTCCTCTAGCACCTTCGTAATTTGGACAGCCACGCGGTTGCCCAAAAGGCCTGGACGACAGTGGAACTTCTTGCGGTTTCCGATCGTAAAGACCAAGGGGTCTTCGATATTTGTGTTCGACAGCCGAACAATGTCGCCGGGTTTCAGCCCGAGGACATCGCGCATCGGAAGATTAATCTTCCCCACTTCAGCGACCATATTGACTGAAATACCGGCCAGCCTGTCGCGAATGGTATTGAGGTTTTCGGTTGTCCCGCC
>Ga0164241_10006656_pt1 | contig 10499 bp, 13 predicted proteins | sample OricomyardsoilBY_FD_108780 | JGI IMG/M metagenome (GOLD analysis project Ga0164241, IMG submission 108780) | Backyard soil microbial communities from Emeryville, California, USA - Original compost - Back yard soil (BY) | ecosystem: Environmental > Terrestrial > Soil > Unclassified | place: USA... | reverse complement strand
GTCAGTGCGATCATCGTCGGCCAGGGCCGCGTCCAGCGTTGATTGCAGGCGCCTGGCGCTCATCCCCTCGGCGCTCCCCATCGTGGTTGGATGGATCATGAACATTGCGTGCCGCGAGCAGTAGCGCTCGTGGGCAGCAAGGAACACCGACACCGCGATCGAGCCCACGCTACCCGTATTGTAGATTACCAGATGTAACGGAAGCGCGCGGATATGGTTGTGAAGGAAGATGCCATCGGCGACGTAGCCGCCGTTGGACGAGAAGCTCAGATGTACGGTGTCAGTGCCGCTATTAACGGCTGAATTGAGGGCACCGGCGATGCGGCCGACGCCACTGGGCTCGATCATTCCCGTAAAGCCAAAATAGGCGATGCTCGGATCAGTTGGTTGCGCCATCGGGCCGCTCGGTCGTCACTGATAAGACAAGATTGACCAGACCATCCGCACCATCGCGAATTCGTATTCCCATGTTGGAAGGATTGGACCCGATCAGATTCTCACGGGTCATATCAGCCAGCGCACGCCGGGCTTCGACGATCGCTGCTTCCATGCTCGGGAGATCGAGACCGACGTCGTCACTATGGACGCCGCTGTCGTCGGTGATGTCGAAATAGTAGCGAGGCATCACCGGGGCTCCTTGATCAGATGCAGATAACGCGGATCGAAGGAGCCGCGTCTCTTCAGGCCGTCCCAATCAAGAATTCGCAGTTCCTGGTTCTGCCAACTGAACAGACCCTCGGAGCGCAGTTGCTGCAGTGTTCGATTGACGTGAACGGCGGAGAGACCGAGCGCTTCGCCCAGCTCCATCTGTGTGACTGGCAGACGGAAGGTCTGATCCCGGATGAGATCGGTGACGCCGAGGCGCACGAAAAGCTCGCAGATCAGATGAGCGAGCTGTTCGGGAGCCGTGCGGCTCGCCGCTATCAGCCATTCGCGGTGGATGGAACTGTCGATCAGTGTGAGGAGCCATAAAAGCCGCGTCAGGTGTGGATGGTTTTCAGTGAGTTCCGTAAGCCTCACATGCGGGAAACGTAGCACGCGGCAAGCGGATAGTGCGCCGACGGAGTGATCCATCTCCTTGAGCGGGAAGCTGTGCAGATCGACGAAGTCGCCGGGTACGTGGATCGCCGTGATCTGCCGGGTGCCGTCCGGCGAGTCGCGGTAGCGGGTGCTGAAGCCCTCGAGGACGAGGAGGGAGTGAACGGGCCGATCTCCCTCGCGCACGAGATCGGAACCTGCGGGGTACTGAACCTCATCGGCGGCGCACGAAAGCAACGCGCGCTTTTCGACCTCCGACAGGGTGTCTCGAAGCTCGAGCTTGCGGAGAAATGGCTGCAGGTCTGCGTCGATCATTTTGCATGAGACGATAAGGGCTTGGCGGACGGAACGCCGTCGCGGTGATGTGCGTTCCTGCGGCCACCCGATTAACAATTGTCATTTTTGCCCTGCGCGACCCGTGGGACATGCGAAACATGGAAGACAACGACTCCGGGCGGCCGGCCCGCCAAACTCCGGCCGACGTCGCGACCCGCCGTGCCGCTCGTGACCTGGTTGCCCCATTGCAGGATCAGCTTGGCCTCTGGCAGGCAGAAAGCGTGAAGTTCGAGACGATGGCAGAGCGCGCCCGCGTCACGGGTCGCAAGGACGAGCAACTGGTCAGCGGAATCCGGGGGCTACTTGAGGCGATCGGGCGACAGTCGAGCGCACTCGATGGCGCAATCGCGAAGGTTCCCGGGCCAGTGGGGACACATAGCCGGGTGACCGACGTCCAGAAGGTACTGCGGATTCTCGAAAGGCGGCTCAGCGATACGCTCGACGGGCTCGAGCCGCCCGCCAGGCGCTGAGTTCGCTGGAACGGGTGGCGGACGCCCGTCGTTCGGTCAGTAGTCGGATACAAGGAGCAAGTCATGGCTTCCACACGACCGGACGACGCAACGATCCGTGACCGCGCCTACCGGATCTGGGAAGAGGAGGGGCGGCCCGAGGGGCGGGACACGGAGTTCTGGATGCGCGCGGAGGCGGCGTCGACCGGGAGTTCGCAGCTCAAAACGCTGACGGAGCCGCCGCCGGATCAGGCCGGAATCGGCGAAACGGCGAGGGCGAAAACAAAAGAGAAATAGAGTAGACGGAGAGCCTCCAAAGGGGGCTCCGGATGTTTCAGGGACTGAAGGGCGGCAATCTGGTGCTCGCCTTTGCCGTCGAGCTTGCGATGCTCGCCGGGTTTGCGGTTGCCGGTTGGGCGGCGACGCCGATCCTGTGGCTCAGGATCGCACTTGCGATTGCGCTGCCGGGGATCGCGATTGCGATGTGGGCAGTCTGGGCGGCCCCTAAAGCCAAGAAGCGGCGCCTGAAGCCAGGGCCGCTTCTGTTGTTCAAGTTTGCCATCTTCGCCGCCGCAACGCTTGCCTGGTGGCTCGCGGGCCAAGGGTTCATCGCCGCCATCTTCGGTACGCTGGCAGCGATCAATCTCATCGGCATATGGACTTTCAAGCAGTACTAGGCGTTAGCGGTCGCCGGCTCGAAATTGAGCGCGACCCCGTTGATGCAATAGCGCAGGCCGGTTGGCGGCGGGCCGTCGTTGAAGACGTGGCCGAGGTGACTGCCGCAGGTCGCACAATGGACTTCGGTACGGGTCATGCCGAAGGTGCGGTCGGAGGTCGTTTCAACCGAACCGGGGATCGGCTCGTTGAAGCTGGGCCAGCCGGTGCCGCTCTCGAACTTTACCTTGCCCTCGAACAGCGGCGTGTCGCAGCCGGCGCAGGAGAAGGTGCCGGGCCGCTTCTCGACCAGGAGTGCACAGGAGCCGGGGCGCTCGGTGCCGTGGTCGCGCATGATGCGGTACTGCTCGGGGGTCAGAAGCGCGCGCCACTCAGCGTCCGAGCGCGTGACGGGGTAGGTCTTGAGCATGGGGATTCTCCATTCTGCGTGCCAATATAGGCTCCGGCGGAGTGGATTTCACCGTAGAACCGTTCAAGGATAGCGGCGCCGAGTGGAACCAGTTTCTCACGGCCGCGTTACCGCCAAGCCGCCAGTCTGTCCCGCGGCAGGGGAAGCTTATGACGTCCAACTTGGGGTCGGTCGCCGACGACAGCAACCGCTATCGGCTGCTCATCGACGCGATTTCCGATTACGCGATCTATATGCTGGACGCTTCAGGACGGGTCGCGAGCTGGAACTCTGGCGCGGAGCGATTCAAGGGCTACACCGCCAGCGAGATCATCGGTGAGCATTTTTCCCGCTTTTACACGCCGGAAGACCGGGCAGCAGGCCTGCCCGAGGCGGTGCTCCGCACCGCGGCGACTGAGGGACGCTACGAGAATGAAGGATGGCGAGTCCGCAAGGACGGAACGCGGTTCTGGGCGCATGTCGTCATCGACCCGATCAAGGCTCCGGACGGACAGCTGATCGGCTTTGCCAAGATCACCCGTGACCTGACGGAACGGAAGGGAGCGGAAGAGAAGCTGCGCGAGGCGGAGCAGACCTTCCGGCTCCTGGTGGAAGGGGTCAGCGACTACGCCATCTACATGCTGGACCCGAGTGGCATCGTGACGAATTGGAACGCCGGTGCCCAGCGAATCAAGGGCTACAAGCCCGACGAGATCATCGGCAGGCACTTTTCAACCTTCTACACGGCCGAGGACCGCGAGAGGGGGCTGCCCGCAATCGGGCTCGAGACGGCACGCGAAAAAGGACGGTTCGAGAGGGAAGGCATTCGCGTTCGCAAGGACGGGACGCGGTTCTGGGCGAACGTGGTGATCGATGCGATCCACGACGACCGCGGCACTCTGATCGGCTTTGCCAAGATCACGCGCGACATCACCGAACGCAAGGAAGCAGAACAGGCGCTGGCGCAGGCGACCGAAGAGCTGCTGCAGAGCCAGAAGATGGAGGCGATCGGCCGACTCACCGGCGGCGTCGCGCACGATTTCAACAATTTGCTGATGGCGATCACGGGCAGTCTCGAGCTGTTGCGCAAGCGCATGCCGCAGGACGAGAGACTGCTGCGGCTGGTCGACAACGCCATGCAGGGCGCGCAGCGAGGGGCGTCGCTGACGCAGCGCATGCTGGCATTCGCCCGGCGGCAGGAGCTGAAGCCCGAGCCGGTCAGCGTCGCCGCGCTCGTGGGGGGGATGACTGACATGCTGGAGCGCGCGCTGGGACCAACCGTCGAAGTCGTCACCGACATCCGCGAACATCTCGACCCGATCATGGTGGACGCCAACCAGCTCGAACTCGCGATCCTCAACTTGGCGGTGAACGCCAAGGATGCCATGCCCGACGGCGGACGCATCACCATCAGCGCGGACGAGGGCGACAGCAGCGAGAACGGCGCTCTACGGCCGGGACAGTACGTCCGGCTGTCGATCGCCGATACGGGCGAGGGTATGGATGCGGCGACGCTGTCGCATGCGACGGAACCGTTCTTTACGACCAAGGGTGTGGGCAAGGGGACCGGGCTCGGCCTTGCGATGGTGCGCGGCTTGACAGAGCAGTCCGGCGGGACGCTGTCGATCGAGAGCGCACCCGGCAAGGGGACGCGCGTCACGATGTGGATTCCGGCCAGTCTCGAGACGATTGCGGTCGCGGAACCGCAGGCCGCTATTGAACCCGCCACGCCGCGGCGGCTCAAGGTGCTTGTCGTCGACGACGATGTGCTGGTCGCGATGAACACCACGGCGATGCTCGAAGATCTCGGGCACGAGGCGGTGGAGGTTCATTCAGGCCGCCAGGCGCTGGAGGCGCTCGAAGCCAACGGGTTCGATCTGGTCATCACCGACCAGGCGATGCCGCAGATGACGGGGACGCAGTTGCTGAGCGCGGCGCGGGCGAAATGGCCGGACCTTCCGGTGATCCTCGCGACCGGGTATGCCGAATTGCCCGATGATGCCGACCGCGAAGTGCCGCGGCTCGGCAAGCCATTCATGCAGAATGATCTCGAACGGGCGCTGCGGCAGGTCGCGGGCGTCTAGAATCGAAACGCCGCCCCGGTCAGGAGCGGCGTTCAATGAGCCGAGCGTCAGCGCTTACTGCAGGATGATGATGTTGCCGTTGTCGTCGTCATCATCGCCGCCACCGAAATTGTCGCCGCCCTTGACGTCGTAGGAGGTTATCTTGTTGCGGATGGCGCCGGGGAGGGACTTCTTCGTGGAGTCGTAGAAGTAGCACTCACCGCCGTGGTTGAAGCCGGAACACACTTCGACCTCGAGGCCGCCGGTGATCAGGATCGACTCGATGTTGTTGTCGAAATTGCCCGGGATGTCGCCGTCGCTGTCGCCGGCTTCGACGCAGAAATTGGCGCCCTTGAGATTGGCCTGCTGGTAGAAGCAGACCTCGGCGAGGTCGTCGCCGTCGTCCTCATCGTCTTCGTCGTCGAAAGAGCCGAAGGCGAGGAGCGACTTGGAGACGAAGCCCTCATCGTCGTCCTCGGTGGTTACGGCGCACCAGGTCGCGGTGCAGGCTTCGATGACCAAATCGGTGTATTTCGACAGGACGGTGATGACGTCGTAGCTGGTGCCAGGCCCTTCGCGCAGATTGGCGGAGCCGGTGGTGTAGCCGGGTTGCGCGGCGCTTGCGGCAGCGGTGAGGCCTGCAAACGCGATGATTGTGATTGCGGCGAGACGGGCGAGCATTTTGGGATGTCCCTGGTTGCGATGGGTCGGAGCCCACCTACCGCGTACTCAAGCAAACGGCAGGTGAACGCCCGCTGAACAGGCACGGGACGATCGTGGCGGTTAGTAGACGCGGATCGAGGTGATCGAGTTTGTCAGCAGGCCCGTGAGGTGGCCTTTGCTGACGTCGACGACTTCGCAATAGGAGCGGAAGCCCCGATCGCGGCAGACGACGGCGCTGACGCCGGCGCCGACTTCGACGGACGCGATGGCGTTGTCGAGTCCGAGCAGGCCCAGGTCGCGGATCACGCGGCCGGAATTGGCGCAGAACGAGTCGCCGGTGAAGTTGGAGCCGTCGTAGAAGCAGACCTGGCCGGCGCCGCCGCGCGCGGTGGGGAATTTCGGTCCGGCGAAGAGGCCGTCGGGGGCTTGTCCGAAGCTCAGATTGTCGAGCGACAACCAGCCGCGCACGCTCGCTGTGTGGATCTGGCACCAGCGGTAGGTGCAGCGGTCGACGCGGACGCGTTCGCCGGCGCCGATCGAGCCGACTTCATCGTAGCGGGGGCCGGGGCCGGAATAGAGCGATCCCGGCATGCTGACCCAGCCATCGGTCGTCCAGGCCGCGCTGCCGGTCGGCTGTACCGCAGAAGCGGGAAGCACGAGCAAGGCCGCTGCAAGAGCGAGGACGATGACCCGAATGGCTGAGAACATGACGCAACCCCTGAAAAGATGGGGGCACCCTAGCGGGCCGGCAAGGTGGGGTGAAGGGCCGGCTCGCAACAGTGCGGTGGAAAGTGGCACGAAATAGGAAGGGCGCCGCACTTTCGTGCAGCGCCCTCACCTCATCCGAGCATCAGATCTGGAGGTCCTTACCCGATGCGGATGGATGAGATGGCGTCGGGGCCGACCCCGGCCAGGGTTGTCATGAGGCGTTCCTTGGCACTTTGAGCCAGAACGCATCGTGGCGGTGGGCAGTTCCCGTCAGGCTTTGGGAACGGGCCGTTTCTGGCCATCGTCGCCAAGAGCGACGTAGACGAAGCGCCCGTCGGTGACTTTCACCCGGTCGGCGAGGCGGTTGCGGCGGGCCCAGGCCTCGATGGCGACGGTGATCGAGGTGGTGCCGACCCGCTCGACGGTGGTGTAGACGCACAGGATATCGCCGACCTTGACCGGCGAGATGAAGGTCATCCCTTCGACCGCCACCGTGACGACGCGGCCCTGGGCGCGCTCGACGGCGGTGATGGCGCCGGCGATGTCCATCTGGCTCATCACCCAGCCGCCGAAGATGTCACCGGCGGGATTGGTGTCGGCCGGCATCGCCAGGGTTCGGACGGTGAGGGTGCCCTGCGGTTCGGTATCGGTCATGGCTGCGCTTTCAGGACCGGCCATCTGCCCGTCTCCTCTTCCCAATGTCGGCGGCAGAGCGAGACATAGACCGATTTCTCGATCGAGACCTGTTCGCCTTCGGTGATCGGTCGGCCTTCCATGTCGCGCCGGACGACCATGGTGGCCTTGTGGCCGCAATGGCAGATGGTGCGGATTTCGCGCAACTCGTCGGCAATCGCGAGGAGCGCCATGGAGCCGGGGAAGAGCTTGCCCTGGAAATCGGTGCGGAGGCCGAACGCCATGACCGGAATCTTCAGCCGGTCGGCGACGCGGGCGAGCTGCCAGACCTGGTCGTCGGTGAGAAACTGGGCTTCGTCGATGAAGACGCAGTCGAGCTTGCCGACGTGGGTATGTTCACGGACGCGATCGAACAGATCGTCCTCGAGCCCGAAGGTCTCGGCCTCCGAGGCGACGCCCAGGCGCGAGCGGATCATGCCGACGCCGTCCTCGGCGTAAAGGCTAGAGGTCATCAGGAGCGCCCGCATGCCGCGCTCGCGGTAGTTGTAGGCGGCCTGGAGCAGCATGGTCGACTTGCCGGCGTTCATCGCGGCATAGGAAAAGTAGAGCTTTGCCATCCCGTCCTTTTGCCCGAGGGCGGGGCGGCGGCACAAGCCGCGAGGCGACGACAGGCGGGCGAAATCACCAAAAGAAGCGGCCGCCGGGCGAGGGCGGCCGAGAGCCGATTGGGGTTCGGCGAAGGGATGCAGGTTGGCGGGAGCATCCCTCGTGATGGCGATGCCGGTTCGGTTGCGGGGCCGAGGCCGGCGGTGCCCGGTGGTTGGGGTGGACCGGACAGCCGCGAACCTAGGGAGGGGACGTGACACTGCGATGACGATTGGGGCCTTGATTCAGTCCTAATCGGCGTCATGATCCCTGCCGCGAGAGGCATTCACGCCACAAAGGATAATGAGATGAGCGGATTGTTGCGGACTGGGATCGCGCTGGGGACGGCGCTGCTGCTTTCAATGGGGCCCGCCATGGCTGCCCAGGATCTCGGGGTCTACCAGACAACCGATCGCAAGATGGACTTCAAGCTCAACACCTGCGGCAAGGGCGACAAGGAATTGTGCGTCACGCTGACGGCGGCGCGCGACACTGCGGCGACCTGGCAGGTGACGCCGTGGATCGGCAAGCTCGTGATCGACAGGGCCAAGCCCGCAGGCAATGGTGTGTGGCGCGGCACGATGCAGTTCGGCGAGTATGCGCTCAGCGGGAAGATGACGCTGAAGCCCGGCACGAGCTTCAAGGTGTCGGGCTGCGCCTATGTGGTGATCTGCGAAGACATCAATTTGATTCCCGCAGAGTAGCCTCGCGCCGCCTGCCGCGCAGGGCAGGGACGAGTTCGACCACGATGATGGCGATTAAGATGATTGCCGCCCCGGCATAGCCGACGGTCGGCAAGCGCTCGCTTAGCAGCCAGGCACCGAACAGTGCCGCGAAGAGTGCTTCCGACGACATGATGATCGCGGTGTTGGCGGGCGGGACATGGCGCTGGCTGATCGCTTGCAGCGTAAAGGCGATCGCGGTCGAGCCGATGCCTGAGTAGACGATCGGCAGCCAGCCGGCTGCGACTCCTGAAAAGTTCGGCGCCTCGATGAGGACCGCTCCAGTGATCGACAGGATGGCCGTGGCGAAGAAGTTGATCGTCGACACGAAGATCGGCATTCGCGTTTCGCGCACGAGCTCGCCCAGCATCGAGACCTGGACGCCCCAGCAGATGGCGCAGAGGAAGAGCTGCAGATCGCCGAGCGCGAGCTGGTCGAGGCGGGCGCCAGTGAGCAGGTAGATGCCGAAGAGGGCAAGCGGCGCGCCGACGTAGACGATCGGGTGCGGCCGCGTGCGCGCGATGATGAAGGTCACGATCGGCGTGAAGATCACGTAGAGCGAGGTGATGAAGCCGCCATTGGTGACTGACGTTGTGAGCAGCGCGATCTGCTGCAGCCAGACGCCGAGGAAGAAGGCGAGGCTGAGGACTCCGATGCGGATCCACTGGCTGCGGGTGACGCTGAAGCCCGTGGCCGTGACGCGCCGATATTCCCAGATCGCGAGCGGCAGGACGAGGCAGGCGCCGAGCAGGTAGCGGGCGCCGGCGAAGGTTAGCGGCTGCATGTGCTGCATCGCGTTTTTCTGGAAGACGAAGGCTAGGCCCCAGATGGCCGTGCAGATGAGCAGCAGCCCGACGGCGACGGATCGATGCATCAGGCTAGAGCTCGGTCTCGAGGGCCTTGATCAGTCGGTCGACTTCCTCGGGCGAAGTGTAGTGGACGAAGGAGAGACGCAGGACGCCGTGGGCCGGATTTATGCCGAGCGCTTCGAGCAGGCGGTAAGCATAGAAGTGGCCGGCGCCGACCCCGATGTTGTGCCGTGCGAGGAGACCCGCAATGTGCGCCGCCGGACGATCGGTGACGATCGAAATTGTGGGGGCGCGCTTGTTGGGATCGTCCGGGCCGATGAGTCGAATGCCGTTCTTCTTGCGCAGATAGTCGAGGAGCGGCGCCATGAGGGCGATCTCCTGCTGACGCATGGCGTTGTGGGCGACGCGGAACGGGCCGGCGCCCTGCACGGCGGTACCGGCAATCTCGGCGACCTTTTCGAGATAGTCGACAATGCCTGAGGCCGCGGCGATCTGCGCGTGATCGGGGCCGGCCGGATTGAGCCGCTTCTCGCGGGAGGTCTCGTTGAAGAAGTGGCTCTGGTTCGGCAGTTCCTGCGCCAGCGACGGCCGGACGGCCATGATGCCCTGGTGCGGGCCGTACACCTTGTAGGCCGAAAACAAATAGACGTCGCAGCCTAGGGCGAGCAGATCGGGCAGGCCGTGCGGGGCGTAGGAGACGCCATCCACAATGGTGATGGCGCCGAAGGATTTCGCCTTCTTTACTGCATCGGCGATCGGGTTAATCTCGCCCACAACGTTGGATGCGTGCGGCATACAGACCAGGCGCACCTTGCTGTCGAGCAGACGGTCGAGACCATTGATGTCGAGATGACCGGTCTGCTTGTCGACCAGCCATTCGCGGATTTCGACACCGCGCGCAGCAAGCTTTCGCCAAACGCCGGAGTTCGCTTCATGGTCCTGGTTGGTGACGACCATCGCATCGCCGGGACGCAGCCAGCTCTCGAAGGCGCGCGCCAGCGTGTAGGTGTTGGCCGAGGTCGAAGGCCCGAAATGAATCCAGTCGGCGGCGACGTTGAGCGCCTGTGCGAAACGCCGGTAGGCCTCCTCCATGGACTTGGAGGCTGCACGGCCGGGCTCGTGGTACTCGTAGGGCTGGACCTTGTTGTTCCAGTAGAAGGTCCGCATCCGGTTGAGCACGTCGGCCGACGTGAACGAGCCGCCCGCATTCTCGAAATAGGCAAAGTCCTTGAGTTCCGCCTGGCGGAAGGAGGGGAACTCGGCGCGGATGCGCGCGACATCGAGGGTGAGGGACATTGATTCCGGCCCGGAAGTGGTCAGGTCTCGTAGCCCGGCCCGGACGCAAAGGAAAGGCTCCCGCCGGCACAGCG
>Ga0164241_10006655_pt1 | contig 10499 bp, 4 predicted proteins | sample OricomyardsoilBY_FD_108780 | JGI IMG/M metagenome (GOLD analysis project Ga0164241, IMG submission 108780) | Backyard soil microbial communities from Emeryville, California, USA - Original compost - Back yard soil (BY) | ecosystem: Environmental > Terrestrial > Soil > Unclassified | place: USA... | reverse complement strand
GCGCAATAACCGTGGATTAACAGCCCGCCACCGAAAGCATGGCCGATGCTTACAGGGCAAGTTTTATTGCAGCTAATAAAAAGTATAGCTGCCTGCTGATGCAATGATAATGCTTGGAGATAGCCGAATGCAAATCGAAAATCCTAATGTTCCGTGTATGGCGAACATTGTTCGGTGTGAGCGGAATATTGGTAAAAAATATTAACTACCGCAGCAAACAACTGTCAAGTGGCAACCGGCAACTAACAACAAGCAACTGCTAATCTGTTATTATATTTGCTTTATGAAAGTAGCTGTATTCCGCAAAACAAATTTTAATGCTGCCCACAGGCTTTACCGTAAAGATTGGGACGAGGCTAAGAATAAAGAAGTGTTTGGCTTGTGTGCTAACCCGCATTACCATGGGCATAATTACAGGTTAGATGTAAAAGTAGTAGGAGAGATAGACCCCGACACAGGGTATGTAATTGACCTTGGCGAATTGAATACAATAGTGCAGCAAGAAATACATGAACGGTTCGACCACCGCAACCTTAATTTAGATTGCCCTGAGTTTGCCAACCTAAACCCAACGGGCGAAAACATTGTGGTAGTAATATACAATTTGCTACGTGCCCGTGTTGATGCTAAGTATGATTTGCAAGTACGCCTTTGGGAAACTGAACGTAATTATTTCGAATATCCTGCGTAGCAGTATTCAATTGATAGTTGTGGGTTGCGAGTTAGCAGTTTATTCTCGGCTGTTCTCTCTGTTCGAAATAATATTAAATGGATAAGGAGCGGTTTTAATTGTATGTATAATTTGTTTGTTGTTTCTAACATTCCCTCATCCCCAACCCTTCTCCCCAAGGGAGAAGGGAGTTATTTTGTATTTTCTATTTAAACACAATATCTAAGTACACCGGTAAGTGGTCGCTATAGCCGCCAACCCATTTGCCGCTGGCGTAGGTACGGTTAGGTACCCAACCATATTTGGGGTGCTTAAATAGTAGCCACTCGGGATTATATATGTGCGCAGTACCACTTCTTATAAAGTAGGGTGTTTTAAAATTCAGTAAGTTTTTAGACACAATAAACTGATCGAACACATCATTCTCACTTTTGTACTTTAAAGTGTATTGTCCGCTTTTGTATATAGGCAACATTAAGTTTTGTAAATCCTGCTCCTTAGGGTCGAAACTTTTTTTAGTCAACAATTGGCTTACGCTTTTATCGGTCGGGTTATCGTTAAAATCTCCCATTACTATTACACGTGCAAAGCGTTCGCCCTGGTACAGGTTTTCAATTTTTGCCTGCAATACTTTTTCGGCAGCCAAACGGTTACCGTCACTTTCAGCGGCTCCGCCCCAGCGGCTTGGCCAGTGGTTTACAAAAATCCAAATGGGTTCGCCCTCGTTAACATAACATTTCAAGTAAACTATGTCGCGGGTTTTATCGCCGGGCAGGTTAACCGTTAAGCGCGCATCTAATGGTACTTCTATTAAATCTTTGTTGTAAAGAAATGCCACATCAATGCCGCGCTCATCTGGCGAGTCGTGTTGTATTATGCCAAAACTATATTTCTTTAGTTCGGGTTGTGCAATTAAATCCTGCAACACTTTCTTGTTTTCAATTTCAGCTAAGCCTATTACCATAGGTTCTATGGTATCTAACATAGTAGCCAATACGTGCGATAGATGCTTTAGCTTCAGCTTATACTTTTGGGTGTTCCATGCATTACGTGCCTGCGGCAGAAATTCTTCATCTTTAGTAATAGGGTCGTTTATAGTATCGAACAGATTCTCGACATTGTAAAATATAATCCTGCCCGGATGCAGTATAGGTGGACCTTGCGCATGTGCTACGGCACATACTAACAGTAAACAAATGGCTAATAGTTTTGACCTCACCCCCAACCCCTCTCCCAAGGAGAGGGGAGTATTTTGTCTATTTTGCCTAAGTTTTGGAAATAAACTATTATTAAACATTGTTCAGATTAGTTTATTATAAGTATTTATTGCCCGCTATTAATTGCAATTCTTCATCAACACTAAGCGGTGCATAGCCCAAAGCTATAGCTTTACTAATATTTAATGACACATCGGGCGGACGGGGTGCTGCCATCTTAACATCTTTTTGCGAGCATGATGTAATTAAAGCTTCATTTAACCCTAATGCAGTAGCAGCTTTTATGCCAAACTCGTAACGCGATAATCTTTCTTTGCCTGCTAAGTGGTAAATGCCATTGGTATGTTCAAACAGTTGCAGCATGCTTTTACAAATACTTTGGGCACCGCACATGCTGCGGTACTCATCGTTAAACAAAGCTGCTTTTTCGCCTTGCTTTATTTGTGCTATAAACTTTTGTAAATAGTTGCCCACACTTGCTTGCGGGTTGCCAAACATTAATGGTAACCTGTAAACGCTTGTTAATGGGTATAGCTTTAAAACTTCGTCTTCGGCTTTACACTTTTGCTCGCCATATACGCTAACAGGGTTGCGTTCATCTTCCTCATTATACATACCCTTAGTGCCATCAAAAACTAAATCGGTTGATGTAAAAACAAATGGTATTTGATAGTCGCTGCAAATGCCTGCAATGTTGGCTGTAGCCTCTACGTTTACGCTATATGCCTCAGCAGGGTGCTGTTGGCAATAGTTGGTATCGCTAATAGCGGCAGCGTGTATTATAGCATCGGGTTCAATATCATCTACTAAGTTTCCAAACTGTATGTAGTTGCTAATATCGCAGTTAATTAATGTTGCATTAGGGTATGTTATAGCATTGCTGTGTGTAATGCCATACACTTGGTAATTAGCACTTGCCAGGCGCAATAGGTGGTAACCTAAAAAGCCCGATGCCCCTGTTATTATCAGTTTCTTATCCACGTTAGTGTTATATAATACCCGGTATTATTTTGTAGGGTACTAATTTACAATACTCGGTCCAGTGTTCGCCGTATTTATTTCTACACTTGGTATCATCTCTAAAGGCGCGGTGTGTAAGCAGCACCGTTAAAAATATAACATAAAAGAATGGAATGAAAAACGAAAAGCCTGTGGCACAGCTCCAGAAAAACGCCGCCATAATTTCGGGTACATAATGAAAGTGCCTGCTTATACCCCAAAAGCCCGAAGCCAAAAGTAAGTTGGTTTTTTTAGTGCCGGTTTCGGTGGTATAGCTTGCCTGTATTAGTTTAGGTGCGCTGCCCCAAATGGTAGTTTTGCCATCGGTGGCGCGTACATCCTGGCGTTGCTTATCGGCCCAGTAGTTAATCCAAATACTTGCAAAGCCAAGTACAAATATTAGTATAGCAACAGGTGCGCTAAGTACTACAGGGTGCTTTACCATAAACATAACAGGTGATGTGTAAATGGCAAATACCCACACTAAGCAACCCCAACATATATAAAAGCCTGCGCGGTCAACCTGTATATCCATACTGCGCATGTAGCCACTTTCCCAAATAAAAAACTTGAAAAGATAAATGAAGATAAGTGCGGCTGATATAATAATGCTCCATTCGGCATGGCCGTATATTTCTTTTTGTGCAAATGCGAATGATACTACCGATAAGGCCCAACCTGTCATACCAAACCTGCAATTAGTAAATTGTTTTACATCCCAACCCAATATGCGGGGGTATAGCTCGGTACCCCAGTAATAATCGAAAATGAAATTACCTGTTGATGAGTTATCGGATGAAGAAGGGAAGAACCTGCCTTTAAAATAAAGGAACAGGCAAAACATAAGTGCCGTAAAGTTTAATGCACCAAGTATATCGCCAAAATGAAAATACACTATACCCGGCGAAAACAAGTTGAGGCCTAACGAACAGATAAAGTAAATAGCAAATGTTAAAACGTATGATAGCAATCCATTATCTACATATTCGGGCAAGTTGCCTTGTGCCGTTACGGTGCTGGTGTATTTTTTGCCGGGCAAAAAACGCATCATTAATAATTGGAGTGCGGCAAACACACCAATTATTTTCCATGCCATAAACGAGCCGAAAAAGCGTGCAAGCCAAACCTGATTGATAATTGTTAAAAAGCCTTTATCTGTTAACTCGGTCCAAAATTTAACAAGCGAGCCATCGAGGTTTACGTTAATGTGCCACATTAACATAGCTACAGGCGGGCAAACCACTACTAAAAATAAAGGAACAACAGTACGATTAAAGAAATTCGATGTGGTGGTTGACCATCCTGACATAGGCTAAAAGGGGTTTATTTTGCCGCAATTAAAAAAAAGTTACTGATATATATACATAATGTTATTATAATTGTAATCCGAACAGGATTGAGTTTCTCTATTTCATATCCTGATTAGGCACTAACAAATTTTACCGGCTTCCGGTACACTGTTCTTTACATATTTCCCCTAACTTAAAATAATCACTATGGGCAAGAGATTACTTTATTCAAAAATTTTAATGGCGCTGTGCGTACTGGCAACAGTATTTGCGAATGCGCAAACTACGGTTACTATACCAGCAGCTAATACTGCCGGTACAGGCGGTGGTAATATTGTGCAAAATCCTTTCGGTTGTTGGTATGGTTACCAACGTTCGGCTATGATATTTTCATCCGCTGAAATTGGTACTGCGGGCATAGTTAAATCAATAGGCTTTTATGTTGATGCATTAGCTACGCCGGAAGCCAGTACGCCGGTTAAAATATACCTGAAACAAGTAACCAATGCTACTTTTGGAGGTGCTACAACTGTGGCTACTGAGGAAACCGGCGCAGTGCTTGTATATGATGGTGCTATAACCAGTGCCATGCTAACAGCAGGTAGTTGGGTAACGGTTACTTTAACTACGCCATTTGCTTATTATGCAGGTACTAATAACTTAGAAGTTATTATTGAAACCAACTACGGCGGCGGTGGTAATGAAACCTCAACAAGTAAACAGTTTAGGTATAACCCAAGCACTACCCCCAATTATTATTTTCAGTATTGGAGGCAAGATACCAACCCACCTACGGGCACCGGTACACGTAACTATTACAGGCCTAACGCACAATTTACTTTAGACCCTCTTCCCGCTACTGATATAAGTGCAACTGCATTAGCTGCGCCCTCAACTGCATTATCGTGTTATGGGCCTAACCAAACAGTAACGGTTACTATTAAAAACGTAGGCACTGCTACTCTCGATTTATCAACCAACCCGGTAAATGTAGGCGCAGTAGTAACTGGCCCTAACGCTACCAGTTTTACACCTGTTGTACTTAACACAGGTACATTAGCACCTAACGCTACACAGGATGTAACGGTTTCAACTACTTATGATATGTCGCTATCAGGTACTTACTCATTTAAAGGGTATGCTACTACAAGCGCCGATGGATTTTTAGCAAATGATACAATGATTGCTGCTACGCGTGCAGTTAGCAGGGTTAACACTTTTCCGCATATAGTTGGTTTTAGTGCCACACCAAGCCCTGCTTTTAATATACAGCAAGTTAGTGGAACAGGTAACTGGGCGGTAGTAACCTCAGGCAACATGAGCAATCCTACACTTGCCCCGGTTTCTGATGCGGGTTATGCTTACTTTAATTCATACGCCACATCATTTTTAAATGCAGTTTCAAGATTGGTAACACCATGTTATGATATGACAAGCGTTAATACCCCTGCCATAGATATATACATGAGCCAAGATGCAAATGGTTCTACCGCAGATGATAAAGTAGATGTTGTTGTATCAACCGATGGTGGTTTAACGTGGAGCGCTTCATTACAAACTTTACATAGATATAATGCTGCTTACACAACAGCAGGATGGAAGAAATTTACAATTCCTTTAACAGGTTATGCCAACAACTCATCGGTGCGTATTGCTTTGCAAGCCACCGGTGCCGATGGATATAATATTGGTATTGACCAAATACAAGTATACGATATACCCAGTTTAGATATAGCAGCTACTGCATTACCATCTCCGGGTACTGCAGGTTGCTTTGGCCCTAACCAAACGGTTACGGTTACCATAACAAATAACTCACCTACTACACTCGATTTTACAGTTAACCCGGTTACTGTAGGCGCTGTAATAACAGGCACCAATGCTACTAGTTTAACCCCAGTAGTAGTTAATACAGGTACATTAGCATCGGGCGCTACACAAAATGTAGTGGTATCAACCACTTACGATATGTCAACATCGGGTGTATATACCATTAGGGGATATGCTACCGTTGCAGGCGATGGAAACTTAACTAATGATACAGCAACTGCGGAAACACGTACCGTTAGCCGCGTATCTACATTTCCGCATGTAGTTGGTTTCGATGCTTTACCTAACCCTCCATTTATTGTACAACAAGTAGCCGGAACCGGCCCTTGGACTGTAGTTACAACAGGCGATTTAGACCACCCAACTTTAACCCCGGTTTCAAACCCGGGCTTTGCCTATTTTCAGTCGTATGTTTCGGCTTTCCAAGGGGCTATTTCAAGGTTAGTAACACCTTGTTATGATATGACATCGCTTAGCAATCCGGGTATTGATATTTATATGTCGCAAGATGATGTATACGATACAAATTTGGATAGGATAGATGTACTGGTATCAACCGATGGCGGAGCAACCTGGAGTACTTCGTTACAAACAATATATGAATACAATGTAGCTTATTCAACACCGGGTTGGAAGAAGTTTACTATACCTTTAACTGCTTATGCAAATAACTCATCGGTACGTATTGGTTTACTTGCTACCAGCGATTATGGAAACAATATAGGTATCGATCAAATAGTGGTGTATGATATACCACCTGTTGATTTAGTACCTACTGCATTGGTAAACCCTACAGGTAGTACTTGTCATTCAGCTACCGATGCCATAACGGTAACGGTTGCAAATAATGGCGGTGCTACAGTAGATTTTTCGGTTACACCAATGACCATTTCGGCTAACATTACCGGTGCAAGCACTCAAACATTTAGCAATGTTATTAATACGGGCACACTTGCTGCCGGTGCAAATGCTAACTATACTATTACCGCCTCGGCCGATTTTACTGCACAAGGCACTCATAACTTTGCAATTGCCGCTGTTGTAGCAGGCGATGCTACCCCAAGTAACGATACTTTAAATACTTCAGTTTTAGTTGGCGATATTTCTTCATTCCCATCGCTTGAAACATTTGATGGCACACATGCCGGATGGAGCATTAGTCAAATATCAGGTACAGGTAACTGGGCTTATCAAACAGGCCCTATGAGCAACCCAACACTTACACCTTATTCAGATAGCGTAAAAGTGTTTTTTAACTCGTATAGCTTTAGTGCAGGTGCCGTATCAAGGCTTGCATCTCCATGTATTAACTTAACAGGTTTATCGCATCCGGTATTATCATACTACCAATCACAGGATGATGCATACCCTGCAAGGCCCGATAGGATAAACATACGTGTATCTACCGATGGTGGTACTACCTGGAGTGCAGTATTGGATTCATCATTAATATACAACGCAGCTTTTTCAACCCCGGGTTGGAAGAAGTTTAGCGTTTGTTTAGATGCCTACGCAGGCATGAGCAATATAAAAGTTGCATTTGATGCGGTAAGTGCATTTGGTAATAACATAGGTTTAGAAGATGTTTCAATTTCTGAATCAACATTACCTGTTGCAGGTACTATTACAGCCCCTTCGGCAGTTTGTAGCGGTTCGCCTGCTGCATTAACATTAGCGGGTTATTCAGGCAATATACAATGGCAGGCATCGGCTAACGGTACTACATTCACTAATGTATCGGGCGCTACTGCGGCAACTTTTAATACAAATGCCTTAACTGTTGATACATTCTTCAGGGCTGTGGTTACTAACCCTCAGGGTTGCCCGCTACCCGATTCAACATTAGCTTCAGCTATAACAATTAATGCCGCACCTGCAGTTAACTTAGGCACCGATATTTCCCAATGCGGTGGCAGTGTAACCCTTGATGCAGGGGCAGGTGCAACCAGCTATGCATGGAGCACTACTGAAACTACTCAAACAATATCAGTATCAACCACAGCCGACTATTCAGTAACCGTAACAGGTAGCAACGGATGTACCGCTGCCGATACTATTAATGTAAACTTTAACGGTATTGCCCCTATTAGCTTAGGTAACGATACTACTATATGTTTTGGTAACAGCATAACGCTTGATGCAGGCAATACAGGTACTACTTATTTATGGAGTACTACCGAAACTACTAATACTATAATAGCAAACGATGAACTTACATACACTGTAACGGTAACCGATGCCAATGGCTGCTCTACTTCAGCTTCTATCAGCATCACCCTATCGCAACCTCTGGTTAATTTGGGTGATGATGATACGCTTTGTGCAGGTACTACTGCTACACTTGATGCAAGCAACGCAGGAGCTACCTATTTATGGAGCACAACTGAAACAACACAAACTATTGATGTAACGTCGTCGGCTGATTTTGCTGTAACCATTACTGATGGTTTTGGTTGTATGGCCAGCGATACAGTGCATCTTGAATTTATTAATATTACTACCCCTGTTACCACCGGCGATATGCGTTGCGGTGTTGGCCCGGTAACACTAAGTGCAACAGGTGCAGGTACATTAACATGGTTCAGCGATTCAACGGCTACTACTGTAGTTAACAGCGGCGCTACCTATACATATAATGCAACTGCTACCGATACTTTCTATGTTTCAGCTTCTAACGGTACTGCCGATACATTAGCTACTACCTTTGCTTCGGGCAATGGTGCCGAAGGCAATATGTTTGAAATAACTGCAGTTAACGATATTACTATTACAGGATTTGATGCACACATTACTAGTGATGCTGATTTTGAAATTTGGTACCGCCCCGATGAGTACCTGAATGTGCCAAATAGTTATACCAGCAGCGCGGGCTGGATATTGTTAGGTAGTGCAAGTGGTGTTCCTAATGCAGGCTTTGGTAACCCTACCCCACTGCCAATTAGCATACATGTATCAATACCTGCCGGACAAACGTATTCTTTTTATGTAACTACAACCGATGCCAATACAGTAGAATATACCGATGGCACTAATACAGGTAATGTATTTGCGTCTAACGCCGATCTTGAATTTTTAGAAGGCCACGGTGGCGGTTACTTTAGTGTAACAAACTTTCCGCGTGTGTTTAACGGGCAAATACATTACACTAATGGCTGTACAAGCAGTTTAGCACAGGTAATAGCAACTGTAACACCTGCACCGGCAATTACAGCTACCATTTCGGATGCATCGATATGCGAAGGTTCCACAGCTACACTTGCTGTAACCAGTTTAGATCCTAGTTATGTTTATACATGGTCGCCTTCGGCTGATTTAAATACAGCAACAGGCGATACGGTAATTGCAACACCAACCACAAGCACTACTTTTGTAGTAAATGCACTTAACGTAATAGGCTGCACTAACAGCGATACTTTAAGTTTAGAAGTAAAACCTGCACCGGTACCTACAGTTAGTGCATCAGCATCGGTATTATGCCCGGGCCAAAGCGTTACATTAACCGCTGCTAACCTTGCTAATGCAGGCTTTACCAATACCGATGATGTAATTGTACCTGATAATGATGTAAACGGTACCACCTCGGTAATACATTCCAATTACTATTCAACATTAGGCGCTAACTCAATTGTATCGGTTTGTTTAAACCTAACCCATACTTACGATGGTGATATGACCTTTGCTTTAGTATCGCCAAACGGTACTGTACTATTGCTTTCCGACCAAAATGGTGGGGCGGGCGATGACTATACAGGTACTTGCTTTACCAGCACTGCGGCTGCTGATATTACAACAGGTTCGGCACCGTTTACTGGTAGCTTTTTACCTGAAGACCCTGCAGGTTTCGGCTTATTTAACGGCGAGCCATCACAAGGCGATTGGTCATTACTATTAATTGATAACGCAGGCGGCGATGAGGGTTTATTATTGGATTGGTCGATAACCTTTGATGGAAGTGCCAACACTTACACCTGGTCTTCAACACCAACCGGCTTTACTGCCACAGGCACACAAGCTACCGATGCACCAACTGTAACTACCGATTATGTAGCAACTTACAACAATGCTGCATCAGGTTGTACAGCTGCTTCGCAAGCAGTTACTGTAACTATAAGCACGTTACCTGTTGTAATGTTAGCCGATACTGCAATTTGCGATGGACAAAGTGCAACTTTAGATGCTGAAAATGCAGGCTCAACTTATGTTTGGAGCAATGGCGATGCAACACAAACTACAAGTGTTAACACTGCCGATGTATACTATGTAACAGTAACTAACACCGACGGATGCAGCAGCACCGATTCATCGGTTGTAACTATTAATGTTGCACCGGTAGTTAGCTTAGGTGCCGATGTTACCCAATGTGGTGGCAGCGTAAGCTTAGATGCCGGCAATGCAGGCGCTGCTTATGCCTGGAGCACTACTGAAACCACACAAACCGTTAGCGTTAATGCAAGCGGTACTTATGACGTTGTAGTTACTGATGTTAATACTTGT
>Ga0164241_10006654_pt1 | contig 10500 bp, 10 predicted proteins | sample OricomyardsoilBY_FD_108780 | JGI IMG/M metagenome (GOLD analysis project Ga0164241, IMG submission 108780) | Backyard soil microbial communities from Emeryville, California, USA - Original compost - Back yard soil (BY) | ecosystem: Environmental > Terrestrial > Soil > Unclassified | place: USA... | reverse complement strand
GCCGCCGAGATCCTGGACGACGAGATCCGGCAGGTGATCTGCCCGGACAAGATCACCACCGACGAGTGGCTGGAGGTGCACCGGGCCGCGCACTCGGTCGGGCTGCGCAGCAACGTCACGATCATGTTCGGCTCGGTCGAGCAGCCGAAGCATTGGGCCCGGCACCTGCTGCGGACCCGGGCCCTGCAACGGGAGACCGGTGGGTTCACCGAGTTCGTGCCGCTGCCGTTCGTGCACATGGCCGCCCCGGTCTACCTCAAGCGGGGTGCCCGGCGCGGCCCGACATGGCGGGAGGCCGTGCTCATGCATGCCGTCGGCCGGATCGTCTACGCCGGCACGATCGACAACATTCAGGCGTCATGGGTCAAGCAGGGCCCGATCGGCGCCCGGCAGTTGCTGCGGGCCGGCGTCAACGACCTGGGCGGAACGCTGATGGAGGAGAACATCTCCCGGGCCGCCGGCGCCACCCACGGACAGGGGCTGGACGCCGACGGGCTGCGGGCGCTGGCCGCCGCCGAGGGACGGCCGGCGGTGCAACGGACCACGTTGTACGGCCGACTCCGTGGCGGGATTCCGGTGCCCGCCCCGGAGTCGGCGGCCGTGTCCGCCTGAGCCGTCGGGCGGGGTGGTCCGTCGGTCTGCGTCCGTCGCTCCTGCCAGACCGTCAGTGGCTCCTGGAAGGGCTCCTGGAAGGGCTCCTGGAAGAAGGAGAGCCGGGACGTCACCCCGAGGACAACCCGGGCGACGGGTCGGCGGCCACCCCCATGGGCGACCAGCGACCACAACGCCGACGTGCATGTACGAAACAGCGCGCACAACGTCGATTCGACCCGGGCCGAAACTGCATCAGCTCGTGGTGGCCTCGACCATCCGGGTCATCGCCCACGGACCGCCGTACCAGTAGCCAGGGCCGAGCGCGCGCACCGTGGCGGACGGTCCGATCCAATCGCGGTAGTCCGATGTGTACCGGAAGTCGGCGATTCGGAGCCGTCCGCCCGGCTTGAGCACCCGCACCGCTTCGGCCACCGCCTGCCGCCGGCCGTCGGCGGACGGGATGTTGTGGATCGCCAACGCGGCGGTGACGACGTCGAAGCTGTCGTCGTCGAAGGGAAGCGCCGTCATGTCGGCGGTGTGCAGGTGCACCCGCTCGGCGACACCCGCCGCGGTGGTGTTCGCCCGCGTCGCATTGATCTCGTTCCCGCTCTGATCCACGCTCCGCCACAGGTCGACGCCGTCGACCCGGCCGTTCGGCAGCCGCCGCGCCGCGGCGATGAGCACGGCGCCGCGACCGCAGCCCAGATCCAGCAGCCGTTCGTCGCCCCTGAGGTGCAGGGCGTCGAGTTCCCGATCCCAGACGCGGAGCTTGCCGCGCAGGGTGGTGTGGTAGAAGAACGCGGCCTGGGCGAGCGTCCCGATGCCCTGCAGGCCGACCCACCAGCGGATCCAGCGCCACCCCCTGGACCGCCACGGGAATACGATCGCGGCGACGACCGCGGCGGCGCCGATGCCGGTCATGGTCAGCGGCACCATCGGGGCGTCGATGCCGAACTGCGGCGATCGCCGGCCGGTCGATCTCGACGATGCGGTCATACCCGGCATTGTGCTCCGTCCATGCGCCGTCGACGGTCCCGGCCGGCGAAGAAATCCGGCGCAGCGATGGCGAGGAGTTGCCGATCCGAACAGGCGCCGTCGCGATGGATGCGTGACGCGCGGCGATCGCCCGTGACCCAGTGGGCGGACGCGAGAAGCCGTGTGACCGATCACCCCAAGTCCGCGCCGCGGCGCTCTTGACCACGCGCCGACGGCGCCCGTAGCATGGTCGAAACGATTCGATCGAATCGTTTCGACTCGTCGGGCAGGATGGACCGCGGAGTCGGTAATCGATCGGACGCGTCGGAGACTGTGCCGGCCCGGCCGCCGATCGAGCGCCGGGTAGCCGGCCACCGGCAGACGCGAGGCCCACCGCCCTCGAGCCGGCGCCGTGCCCACCGCCCCCGATCAACGAACTGCAGGAGCCATGTCCGAAGCGAACGCCCATACCGTCACCGCCGCGGCATTGACCCGGCGCGAAGTGGCGGCCTGGCGCAACGCCCTGTTCGTGATCTTCGCACTGTGCGGGATCGCGCTGGCCAGCTGGGTCTCCCGGACGCCCGCCATCCGAGACGCGGTCGGCGCCTCCACCTGGCAGATGGGTCTGATCGTCCTTGGTGCGGCCGCCGGATCGATGGTGGGCCTTGTCCTGTCCAGCCACCTCCTGGCGCGGTTCGGGCCGATCGCCACGATCCGCGCGACGATGATCCTGTCCGCGGTGGGCATCGTGATCACCGGTGTCGGCGGCAGCATGAGCTCCATCCCCGTCGTCATCGCCGGGCTCGCCGTCTTCGGTTTGGGCACCAGTACCTGCGACGTGTCGATGAACGTCGACGGCGCGGCGAACGAGCGGGCCATCGGCCGGACCGTCATGCCCCTCTATCACGCCATGTTCAGCGTCGGCACCATCATCGGCGCCGGGCTCGGCGCCCTCGCCGAGCACCTGGGCGTCCCGGTCGTGGTTCACCTGTCGGTCATCGCCGCAGTGATGACCGTAGCCGTGCTGATCGCCGTCCGCTTCCTGCAACCGGATCCCGCGCTCAATGCCGCCGACGAGACCCACGAGGCCACGGCCAAGGGCGATTGGCGGTCCCGGCTGGCCGTCTGGAAGGACCGGCGGACGCTGCTGATCGGGCTGATCGTGCTCGGCATGGCCTTCGCCGAGGGCTCGGCGAACGACTGGCTGGCGCTGGCCATGGTCGACGGCCACGGCGTGGACAACGCCACCGGCGCCCTCGTGTTCGGCGTCTTCGTCACCGCGATGACGATCGGCCGGGTGGGTGGGGTCTTCCTGCTCGACCGCTTCGGCCGGGTGCCGGTGCTCCGGGTGTCCGCCGCGCTCGCCGCGGTCGGCCTGCTGACCATGATCTTCGCGCCGGTCGCGTGGTTGGCGACCGTCGGCGTGATCGCCTGGGGGCTGGGCTCGGCGCTGGGCTTCCCGGTGGGCATGTCCGCGGCCGCCGACGACCCGAAGACGGCCGCCGCCCGGGTCAGTGCGGTCGCCACCATCGGCTACCTGGCGTTCCTGGTCGGCCCGCCGCTGGTGGGTTTCGTGGGCAATCAGGTCGGCCTGCTCAACGCGCTGTTGATCGTGCTGGGGCTGGTCGCGGTCGCCGGGATCGTCTCGCCGGCGGCCCGGGAGCCGCGCCGGGACGCGGTGGTTCTTGCCGGGTCCGGCGAGAAGAGGTAGCCCGAGCCCGGCCGGACCCCGACCGGCGCGCATCGTCGGCTGCGGCGGTCGGGGCCGATGGCGGGCTACCGTGAACCGGTGCGCAAGGATCCGAACTGGCGTGAACCGCGAATGCCGGCCGTGGCGGTCTGGACGCTCTTCGGGTTGCTCGCCGGCGTCGCGGCTGGAGTCGTGCTCGGGCTGTTCGTGCTCCCGGTCGTCGTCGGCACGGGTTTGGGCCTGCTCTACGGCCTGTTCTCGACCCGCCGGATGCACCTGCCCGACGACGACTGATCGCACCGGGAATCCGTGTCAGTTCCAGTAAATGTCGTTGTGCGGCAACGTGTTCACGTAACATCGCGGCCGTGAGGACGACGATCGAGATTCCCGACCCGTTGCTGGACGCGGTGCGCCGCGCCGCGGCCGCCGACGGCACGTCGGTGCCCTCGATGGTGGAGCTGGCGTTGCGCAACCTGATCAAGGATCGGGTGATCCGGCAGGACACGTCCCGCTACCGCCCCGACCGGCCGGCGCCATCCGCTTCCCGCCCCTATGGTCGGATGCAGGAAGTCTTCGACAGCTACCTGATGGAGGGGCTGGACACGCCGTGCGGCGGGCACTGACTTCCGTGGATCAGTGGCCCACGGCGAACTTCAACCCGACCATCACCAGGCCGATCACCACGTTCAGGGTGATGGTGCGCACCACCGCCAGCCCCGACAGCTTGGACCGGCGCACCGCGGCGTAGCCCCACACCTGCTGCTCGACGATGGCCACCACCAGGGCGATCCACGCACCGTCGGTGCGTGAGAAGTCCTGGAACAGCGCCGCGGTCAGCGCGGCCAGCGCGGGCGGGATGGAGGCGAACGCCACCGGCCATTCCTTGCGCAGGCCGCGGCGGATCGCGCCGAACTCCCACCCGCCGTGCACGTTGGCGACCGTGATCGCGTACACGTGGGCCAGCCAGAACACGATACCGCTGACCACGAGGAGCACGGCCAGGGCGATCGCCGGCACGGGTCCGGCGCTGACGATCACCGTGCCCGCCACGACCGAGCCGTAGACGGCGGACGTGAAGTCGGTCTGCCGCCGCCTGGACGGTGCGTCGAACGGTTCGCCCGGCGCCGGGAGGGCCGACGCGATCAGTGCCTCCGGTGGCCGGGGGACCGTCGAATCGGGGGGGTTCGACCGGCCGGCCGGCAGCGGTGGGGTGGTGCCCGGGGTCTGCGGGCTGTCCGGTGCTGAGGCAGTCACCCGCACATTGTCGCGGTTCAAGGTGAACGTTTCCCCCACTCGATCAGGATGTCATCCGGGCATCGGCGCGGTCCCGGCTATCCTGTCCGGTGACATGCACGCCCTGGTGGGGCGTCCGGTGCAGGGCGCGACCCGAGTCCGGCCACGCGCGCCGTGATCAGCACGGCGGCACCCGAGCCCCGTGAAGGAGCAACGCTGTGTCCACCTCCACACTGCCCGGTCTCGACCTGACGGCGGATCGGTCCGGCGACCTGGACTACAAGGTCGCGTCCATGGCCCTGGCCGACTTCGGCCGCAAGGAGATCACCCTCGCCGAGCACGAGATGCCCGGCCTGATGGCGCTGCGCCGCGAGTACGCAGAGGTCCGGCCGCTGGCCGGGGCCCGGATCTCCGGGTCGCTGCACATGACCGTGCAGACCGCGGTATTGATCGAAACCCTGGTCGAGCTCGGCGCGGACGTGCGCTGGGCGTCCTGCAACATCTTCTCCACCCAGGACCACGCGGCCGCCGCGGTGGTCGTCGGCAGGTACGGCACCGTCGAGGAGCCCAAGGGCACCCCGGTGTTCGCCTGGAAGGGCGAGACGCTGCCGGAGTACTGGTGGTGCACCGAGCAGATGCTGCGCTGGCCCGACGGGTTGGGCCCGAACATGATCCTGGACGACGGCGGCGACGCGACGCTGCTCGTGCACAAGGGCGTCCAGTACGAGAAGAGCGGCGTCGTGCCGACCGTGCAGGACGGCGACCCGGAGTACTCCGAGGAGTACGCGGTCATCCTGGACTTCCTTCGGGCATCGTTGGCCGCCGACCCGAAGTACTGGACCCGCACCGCGCCGTCGATCATCGGCGTCACCGAGGAGACCACGACCGGCGTGAACCGGCTGTACCAGCTGGCCGCGGCGGGCGAGCTGCTGTTCCCGGCGATCAACGTCAACGACTCGGTGACCAAGAGCAAATTCGACAACAAGTACGGCATCCGGCACTCGCTGATCGACGGCATCAACCGCGGCACCGACGTGCTGATCGGCGGCAAGGTCGCGCTGGTCGCCGGCTACGGCGACGTCGGCAAGGGGGCCGCCGAGTCGCTGCGCGGCCAGGGCGCCCGGGTGGTGGTCGCCGAGATCGACCCGATCTGCGCGCTGCAGGCGCTGATGGACGGCTTCGAGGTATCGACCGTCGACAAGGCGATCGACCGCGCCGACCTGGTCATCACCACCACCGGCAACAAGGACATCGTCACGGTCGGTCACATGGAGCGGATGAAGCACCAGGCGATCCTGGGCAACATCGGGCACTTCGACAACGAGATTGACATGGCCGGACTGGCCCGGTCCGGCGCCTCCCGGATCGAGATCAAGCCGCAGGTCGACGAGTGGCGGTTCGCCGACGGTCACACGATCATCGTGCTGTCCCAGGGCCGGCTGCTGAACCTGGGCAACGCCACCGGTCACCCCTCGTTCGTGATGAGCACCTCGTTCTCCAACCAGGTCATCGCCCAGTTGGAGCTGTTCACCAAGCCGAACGAGTGGGACAAGGAGGTCTACCGCCTGCCGAAGCACCTGGACGAGAAGGTCGCCAGGATCCACGTCGAGGCGCTCGGCGGCGAGCTGACCAAGCTGTCCAAGGACCAGGCGGAGTACATCGGCGTCGACGTCGAGGGCCCGTACAAGCCGGAGCACTACCGGTACTGAGGCCGCGAGCCTCGGGACGCTGCCGCGCTGATCGAAGGCCCACCGAACCCGACTGATCGGGCGCGATTTCGGGTCTTGGATCGCCGCGGCCGCCGCGGCCCCGGCGGGCCGTCCCCTGAGCTTGAACCTGGCCGTGCGGGCGCCGGTGTCTCGTTGGCCGGCCTCCGTGACTTGCGCTGATCTGACACCCGCAGAACCGGACAAAACGGCGGCGGAGATGGGCCTTTGACAAGCGCAGGGCCCGGCCGGGCTGGGCAAGAGCGTGCATTTCGGGCATTTCGGTCGGCTGGGGGTTCGACTGGTTCAGCGCGGCGGCCGCGGCCCCGCTCTACTGGGCCAGGATCGCGGCCTTTTGCGCCTCGAACTCCGCGTCGCTGAGCACGCCCGCGCCGCGCAGTTCGCCGAGTTGCTGCAGCTGCTCCAGCTTGGTCGCCATGTCGACGCCGGGAGCCGGCGGCGCCGGCACGGGCTCCTGCGGCGGGGGCGGTGCGGCGTGGTGGACGGGGGGCGGGGGAGCGTGGTGCACCTGGGTCGGCGCGGCCGGGGCCGCGTCCTGGGCGGCCCAGCGCTGCTGTTGCCGTCGCTGGATCCGGCCGTGCACCGAACTGGCCACCGCGACCTTGGCGGCCGTCTTGAACAGGCCCATCAGATCCCACCTTCGGTCGCGTCGAGCGCCTCGTCGAGGTCAGCCGGCTCCAGATGCCCGACCAGGGCCAGCTTCCCGCCGGCGGAGTGCCAGGCGGTGACCACCGGGATGAGCACCTGCTCCTCGTAGACCAGCACCGCGGCGACGCTGCCGACCCCGATCGAGTCGCCCAGCGCGGCCAGGTCGGTGGCGTCCACCAGGCCGCTGGACGCGCCCGTGAACGGCGTCAGGTCGGCACCGGGGCCAACGGCCACGTCGGACACCTCGACCGGAACGACGGTGCCGTCGGCGATGCGCGTCACGAACTCAAGGTCCAGCACCCGGATCACCCCGGAATCGGCCAATTTGAGCAGCTGGGCGAAGCCGTCGCCGCCGATGACGCCGCTGGGGAACTCGACGACGGCGAAGTCGACCGGCCCGAGGACGTCCAGATCGTCCGTCACCTGACGCCGATCAGGTCGATGACGAAGATCAGGGTGCGACCGCTGAGCCGGTGACCGCCTCCGGCCGGGCCGTAGGCCAGCTCGGGGGGAATGGTGAGTTGCCGTCGCCCGCCGACCTGCATCCCCGGGATGCCGTCCTGCCACCCCTTGATCAGGCCGCGCAGCGGGAACTCGATCGACTCGCCGCGACTCCAGGAGGAGTCGAACTCCCCGCCCGATTCGTAGTCGACCCCGAGGTAGTGCACCCGGACGGTGTCGCCGGGCTTGGCCTCGGCGCCGTCACCGACGGTGATGTCGGCGATGACGAGCTCGGCCGGTGGCGGTCCATCGGGAAAGTCGACCTCGGGCTTGGTGGCATCGGTTCCAGACATGTCGTCCATCCAACACGACCGGCCTCTGAACCAGTCGCGCGGTCCACCCGGCACCCGAACGGGTCAGGCCACCCGGTGCACCGGGCAGCCGCCGGCGCCGGCCGCCGACACCGTCGTGGTCGCCGGCCAGGGATCGGGCTGCGCCTCGAACCGGGGCGTCCCGGGATCCGCTTCGGTCGCGTAGTACCGGTGGAACACCGGGGTGGTCGCGCCGGACATCGGCGGCACCAGCCAGCTCCAGTCGCCAGGGGTGTCGCGGCCGTGCCCGCGTTCGCGCTCCAGGTGCGTCATGAACTGCTCGGACGCGCTGTGGTGGTCGACCATCCGCACCCCGGCGGCCTTGAACGAATGCAGCACGGCAACGTTCAGCTCCACCAGGGCGCGGTCCCGCCACAGGCTGGTGCTGCTGCCGGTCTTCAGGCCCATCCACCGGGCGATCACCGGCAGCTTGTTGTACCGGTCGACGTCGGCGAGGTTGCGCGCGGCGATCTCGGTGCTCATGTACCACCCGTTGAACGGGGCGGCCGGGTAGTGGACGCCGCCGGCGTTCAGGGCAAGGTTGCTCACCATGGGAACGGCGTGCCAGCGCAAACCCAGCTCGGCGAACCAGTCGAATTCGGGATGGGCGATCGGTACCTCCAGCACGGCGTCCGTCGGCAGCTCGAACAGTCGCGAGCGGTGGTGCCCGACCTGGATCACCACCGGCAGCACGGTGAACGCGGTGCGCCGCGGTGGGCGCCAGCCCAGCTCGTGCATCCGCTCGGTGATCTCCAGTTGGGCGGGGTCGCCGAGCACGCTGCCGTCCGCCCGCCGCCAGCCGGCGTACCGGACCAGCTGGGAGTTCCAGATCCGCGGCGCACGACCGTCCGCGGGGGCGAACACCGTCATCACCGGACGGATGCGGCCGCCGTTGGTGGCCAGCCGCAGGTGCTCGACGCACGCCTCGAAGATCGCGTCCGGGGTCTGCAGGTGGCGACGGTCCAGCACGCGCAACGTCTGCCACGGCAGCCGCCCGATGCAGCGCGGGTTGGCCCGCCAGGCGACCCGGCACGCGTGTTCGAGTTCGGCCGCGGTCTGCTCATAGCGGCCGAAGGCGGCCAACTCGGAGTTGATCTCGCGGAGCCGGCGGCCGTGGGCGGCCCGGTCGACAATCCCCTCGCGCAGCAGCAGCCCCTGGAATTCGGCCGCCTCGGCCAGGCGTGCTGTGTACATCGGATCCCCCTTGACCCGGGCGCCACACCACTGCGGTGCCGACCCATTTGAACTGCTCTGCACTGTCCAGAGCGTCGCTACGGTCGGATCAGTACCAAACGGTCGCGGATTCCCTGAGGGCGAAATGGTCAGCGCACGCCGCCCATGAGCCGCAGGATCGGCTTGGTGAACACCCACAGCACGGCGCCGACGACGATCGCGATGGCGCCGAGAATGCCGAAGTAGGGAACCTGGTCCTCGATGGTGTAGTAGCCGGCCAGCACTCCGGACATCGCCGTCCCCAGGGCGATCGACAGGAACAGCAGGGCGACCATCTGGGTCTCGAAGATCCGCGGCGCCAGCTTGGTCGACAACGACAGGCTGATCGGCGAGATCAGCAGTTCGGCGATGGTGAACACGAAGATGACGCCGATGACGCCGAGCAGCGGGGCGCTGTTGGGTACCTCGCTGGCCATCGGGATGAACAGCAGGAACGCCACGCCCATGACGATGGTGCCGAGGGCGAACTTCACCGGGCTGGACGGCTGCCGGTCGCCGAGCTTGGTCCAGATGGCCGCGAACACGCCGGACAGGATGATGATGAACACCGGGTTGATCGACTGCACCCAGCTGACCGGCATCGTCCAGCCGAAGAGGTCCCTGTTGAGCTGCTTGTCGGAGTAGACGGTGAGCACGGTGAACTGTTGCTGGTAGAGCGACCAGAAGACGGCGCTGACCAGGAACATGGGGATGAACGCGACCACCCGCCTGCGTTCGACGGTGGTGATCCGCTTGTTGCCCAGGATCACCACGAAGTACGCGACCGCGGCCACGATAGTGGCGCCCACCACCGCGCCGGACAGCCGGTCGGCCGTGAGGATGCCGGTGACCGCGGAAATGACGATCGCCGCGACGAGCACCAGGCCGGCGATGATGAAGGCCATCCGCCGTTCGGTCGGCAACGGGTTGGGCACCACGTTCGCACTCGCCGGCAGGTTCTTGCGGCCGAAGGTGTAGATCACCAGGCCGACCGCCATGCCGACGGCGGCCAGGATGAAGCCGGCGTGGAAGCCCCAGGTGGTCTGGAAGAAGCCGGTCAGCAGGGGTCCGAAGAACGCGCCCACGTTGATGCCCAGATAGTAGATGGAGAACCCGGCATCCCGTTTCGGGTCACCGGGTGCGTAGAGGGTGCCCACCAGCGAGGTGCAGTTGGCCTTGACCCCGCCCGACCCGAACGCGATCAGGACCAACCCGACGCCGACGCCGAGCAGACCGGGCAGCGCGGACAGCGCGATGTGCCCGAACATGACCAGGATGGCGGCGTAGAACAGGGTGCGTTCCGCGCCCATCACCCGGTCGGCGAGCCAGGCGCCCAGGATGGTGGACAGGTAGACGGTTCCCCCGTAGGCGCCGACAATGCTGGTCGCCACTCCCTCGTCGACCCCCAGACCGCCCTGGGCGGCCGAGTAATACAGGTAGATCAGCAGGATGCCCTGCATGCCGTAGAAGGAGAACCGCTCCCACATCTCGACCGAGAACAGCGTGGCGAGCTGCCGGGGCTGGCCGAGGAACGTCCTGCTGTCCGCCGGCTTCGGGGTCGCGGTCGTCATGATGATCAGCGTCCCACCGGCGCGAACGGTGCGCATCG
>Ga0164241_10006652_pt1 | contig 10501 bp, 8 predicted proteins | sample OricomyardsoilBY_FD_108780 | JGI IMG/M metagenome (GOLD analysis project Ga0164241, IMG submission 108780) | Backyard soil microbial communities from Emeryville, California, USA - Original compost - Back yard soil (BY) | ecosystem: Environmental > Terrestrial > Soil > Unclassified | place: USA... | reverse complement strand
GGTCGCAGTCCGCCAACCGAGTCGGGATGCGTGGCATTCTGGGTAGCGCCGACGGCCTGAACTTCGCAGGCGGCGGGGACTTCTGGGACGAGTGGGACAAGAGCCTGCGGGCCAAGATGAAGGACCCGACGGACGTGGGGCCGGTCCACCTGAGGGGTGCCAAGGAACTGGTCGAGCCGATGGCGTCGGGTCGCGGCATGGGCGGTCTGTCGTGGGTGGTCCCGGACTTCCCCTACGATGCCCGCATTGAGGGGCGCATGGAAGCCCTGATCCACCGGCTGTCGTACGGCCTGCCCATCCCACCCGAGATTCTGATGGGGCTGGGGGTGCAGTCTCGAGCCACTGCCTTCCAGGTGGAAGAGAACTCGTACCGGGCGCACATCGAGCCCCCGGCCTTGATCGTGGCCCAGGTAGCGACCGACACCCTGAATCAGATCATCGACGGTGTGGAGGTTGAGGTCGTTCCGGACCCCTCCCTCCTGCTCGCCAAGCGACACACCACCCAGGACGTGAAGGACGCCCACGACCGCGGGGCCGTGAGCGACGCCTACCTCCGCGAAGTGCTGGGCATCCCGGAGTGGGCTGCCCCGACCGACGAGGAGAAGGCCGCGCGCCGGGAGGGGGACAACCCGATGGAGGGGGGTCACAGTCCCACGACCGAGACCCCACGGCAACGGGCTGCAAGGCAAGACCGCGAAGACCCCTCAGGCACCCCGGCAGACCAGAAGTCGGTGGACCCCTTGCAACTTGCAGAGTGGCGAGGGAAGATCGAGGTCGCTGCCTTCCGGGCGCGGGACCGTCTGGGGGCCAAGGCACGCACGCACAAGGCTCTGAGGGACGCTCTTCCAGCCGATTTGCCAAACGACGAGGTCGCCGCGTATCTCGGTTTGCAAACACTGGAGTCCGCGGGGGTCGACGCGGCTGCCGTGGTGTCCGAATCGCTCCTGTTCCTGGGTCCCAGGTCGTGTGAGGGAGACAACTTCGTCGATGCGCTGACCGAGCACATCCTGGCGGGGCTGGACGTGGGCATCGTGGACGGGTTGAGCGACTCCCGTCTGGCTGATTTGCTGCAAGGGGTTGCAAATCCGGCCTGAAGGCCATTATCGTAGGCCGCGTGGACGCCTACGCCCTTCTCGCAGCCCTGGAGACCGCTCGTCAAGAGCGTGGATCCGGCATTCCGCTGTCTTGGTCGGAGATTGCCGAAGAGATTGGCATTCATCAGGCCTCCTTCAGCCGTCTCAAGCAGGGTCGGCTTCCTGGCCCACGTACTCTTCGCTCCATCATGGAGTGGCTGGAGGTCGACGCCGCCGAATTCAAGGTGATCGGCGACCAGAGCCTGCCCATCGGTGGTCGTGACGAGCCCTGGGACGGCGAGGCAGCCACGAACCGAGTGTTCGAGTGGGCCACGGGTGACAACGGCGTGCTGGACCCGAAGAAGTTGCGTTCAGCGTTCTTCTTCGTGGACACGTCGATGGACGTCACGACCCGACAGGCGTACAAACTCCCCTTCACCGACGTGTCGGGCGGTGGCCTCCACATCGTGCCCCGTGGGATGTCTGCTGTGTCCGGGGGGCATGGCGTCGACAAGATGACCGGGGCCTCGGACGCCGAGAAGCAGTCGATCAAGAAGAAGATCTGCGCCATCTACGAGCGCATCGTGGACAAGTACGACGACTGGCCGGACTGCCCCTTCAACGCGGACGGCACCCGTCCCGAGCGCAAGGAGCGCCGCAACGACGCGGAAGGCGAGGGCGAGGACTTCAAGGACTACTCGCCCGAGCAGCGCAAGAAGATGGCGAAGGACGGGTCGGCCATGCCGGACGGCTCGTTCCCGATCGCCGACTGCGCTGACCTCAAGAACGCGATCCAGGCCATCGGACGTGCCTCGGATCCGGCTGCTGCCAAGCGGCACATCAAGAAGAGGAAGCGGGCGCTCGGCTGCGACGACGTCGAACTTCCCGACAACTGGAGTACGGAAGAGGAGACCCCTGTGGACGGCGACGAGAAGACCGAGCAGCAGACGGCAGGTATCGTCGGTACCGGCAGCCTGTCCCAGTCCGAGGACCCGCGTACTCAGGCGCTGGTCGGTCGGGTGTGCGAACTCCTCAAGGAGGGTGCGGTGGCCGTGTCCATCAAGCACGACCTCCACCCCGATGTCGCCGAGAAGTTGGCGGCGCTCGAGACGTCGTTCATGGACGAGGACGAGGAGGTCGCTGCCGCCGCGATGAAGGAGGCGCAGGAGATCTACGAGAACGCGGACATCCGTCCGCGCCACGTCGCGATCGTGGACACCGCTGCCTTCAGCAACGCGCGCCTCACCCTCGGCGAGGACGGCTACAGCGTGACCGGCCCGGTCACCTTCGAGGGCATCTACACGGGCGACGTTCGGACCCTGAAGTACGGGTCGCTCCAGTGGGACGACGAACTGCTCCCCATCCCGATCATCTGGGACCCGGACAACAACGACCACGACGGCGTGGTGGTCGGCTACATCAGCGCCCTCGAGCGGGTCGACGGGATGACCTCGGCGGTGCGCCCGGAGGCCGTCAGCGAGGAGGACGTGGACGCCGTGGTGGCGGCGGCTGGCTCGAACGGTGCGCTGCCCGCCGCGTACTTCGCGGACTTCAAGCCGACCAAGAAGGTGCCGCTCGCTGTCACCGCCGAGGACGAGAACGGGCTGCGCCGTATCTACGGCATCGCAGCCCCGAAGGGCGTCTGCCACCGAAGCGACATGGGTGCGTGCTTCCAGTACCCCGGCGACGTGGACTCCAGGCACAAGGGCTTCCACACGGGTCAACTGATCACCCTCGATGACGGGACCACCATCCAGCCGGGTGCGCTCACCCTCGGGGGCCGTCACATCGACCCGAACCTCGCTCGCCAGGGTGTGGACTTCAAGGAGACCACGCGTCACCGTGACGACGCCAACACGATCTTCGCGATGGTGCGGGCCTGGGAGACCCCGTTCGGTCTGGCCGTGTCCGGCGTCGTGATGCCGGGTGTGGACCAGGACGCCCTCCTGCGGGCGGCTGCCTCCGCCCCGTCGGTGGAACTGTGGCCTGCTGGCCGTGGGCGCACGCTGGTCGGCATCCACCTTGTCCCGACGCCCGCCTGGCCGGTCGCGGCCAGCGCCGGGTACGACACCCAGACCCTGACCACGAAGGACCACGTCCACGTGATCAATCCAGACGGCGGGTTCTGCGCCGAGTGCGGTGACGACTTCCACGACGAACTCGATGACACCGACATGGAGGTCCTCGACAAGACCCTCGCCGGTCGCCTCGACACGATCGAGGCGTCGCAGAAGCGCATCGAGGGTGCGCTCGCTCTGCTGGCCGTGAACGCCCTCACGGACGTCCCGCTTCCGGAAGATGGAGCCGGGGAGTAGCGCATTCCGGCTAAGGGCGCTATCGTTCCGTGTTAGCGGCTCTGCGTAGAGTCTCCCTGGCGGTGGGCACCGCGTCCCTGATCATCCCACAAGACGCGAAAGAAGTCCACCAATGGATCTCCAGCAGGCTCTCAGCATTCTGGGTCGGGTTGGCGCGGGAGAGACTCTCTCGCTGTCCGAACTGACTCAGGCACGCGACGTCATCGCCCGCCACCTCCACTCGCTGCGCGGGGCCACGAACCCCGACCTCGACGCCCTGACCACCATGCGCGAGTCCTACTTCGCCGCCGACGCCGCCGTCAAGGCCGCGGAAGAGGCCCAGGCGGCAGCCGCCGCCGACCTGGACGCCGCGCTCTCCGACATCCCCAACCCGGACGAGGAGGCCGCCGAGGGCGACGACGAGGACCCGGAGGAGGATCCCGAGGACGAGGACCCCGAGGACGAGACCGAGGCTTCCCTCTCGACCCGGCCCCGGAAGGGCAAGATGCTCAGCGTCCAGGAGGCCGTCTCGCGCCTGGGCCTCGGCACGTCCAGCACCACGACCAAGGAGCGCACGGACGACCTGGCCCTCACCGCGACCCGCGTCGTCCTCAACGGCAACGTCGTCAAGGACCCGTCGCTCTACAACCTGGCCGAAGCCTTCAAGGACGCGTCCAGCCGCAGCCTGAAGACGGGCAAGGAGCGGGTCGCCCGCATCGAGACCGCCTTCGCCGAGGAGCGCACCCTCACCGGCAAGATCGCCCAGGACACCCGCATGGTCGACTCGTGGGTCAGCCCCGAGGCCGTGACGGCAGCCGGTGGCTGTTGCTCGCTGGCGCAGCCGATCTACAGCAACCCGGTCAACGGCGACACGAGCCGGCCGATCCGGGACTCGCTGACCACGCTCGGCGCGACGCGGGGGAAGTTCACCTTCTACCCGGCGATCTGCGTCCCGGTGGACGGTGTGGGCATGTGGACCTGCGAGGACGACGAGGCCGTCGACGAGGAGGACCCGGACACCTGGAAGGTCTGCGCCGAGGTCGACTGCGACGAGTCCGACGAGGTCGGGGTCGACGCGATCTACTCCTGCGTCACCATCGGCAACTACCAGACGCGCTTCGCGCCGGAGCAGTGGCAGGGCTACCTGTCCGCGCTGGCGATCACCCACGCCCGGATCGCCGAGGTCTCGCTCTACACGAAGATGCGGGCCAACGTCATCGACACCTACACGGTGGACGCGCTCGGCTCCATGTTCGCCAACGTGGTCAACGGTGTCTCCAAGGCCGCTGCCGCGATGCGGCAGGACCAGCGCCTCGGTGACATCCAACTCGACTACTGGGTCAGCGACGCGCTCCGCACGGCGGTCCGCCTCGACCTGATCAACCGTCGGGTCTTCTCCTCGGCGGTCGACGACCCCAACGTGGCCGACACCATGATCCGGACGGCGTTCGCCAACGAGGGCATCAACGTCCACTACTCGCAGGACCTGGACCCGGTCACCTTCGACTCGGGCGGGACCAACCCCACCCTCCCGACCACCCTCGGATCGGTGCTGGCCCCGAACGGGTACTTCACGTACCTCAACGGTGGCACCCTGGACCTCGGCACCGAGATCCGGGACCACTCGCTCAACCGCCAGAACAAGGTGGCCGCGTTCGCGGAGTCGTACGAGGGCCTCATGGCTCGCGGATGCCAGGCCCTCGGGCTCGACATCCCGGTCGAGGTCTGCGACGAAGTCCCCTGCGCCGCCGCCTGATCACCGGTCCCCCGCACTAGGAAGGAGGGACCCTGATGTCCCAGACACTCGCTGAGGTTGCTGAGGTCGAAGTCGCTACCCGTGACGGTGGCCTGCTCGGCATGGCGCTCTCGGCCCCGGCAGGCTGGGCTCAGGGTCTCTCCATCCCGTTCTACGGGTGCGGGGAGCCGGTACTCCAGGACCGCTGCGTCACCGCCAACGACGAGCCCTTCCGGCAAGGCGTGGCGGAGTTCGCACCGTTCGGCATCTCCCAGGGAGCGACCTGCTCCACGCTGAGCCGCCTCGACCAGAAGAAGCACGCAAGGGGTCGGCTCGACTCCACGACCGAGTGGGCGGTGGCCCGTCAACTCGCCACGAACGCGCTGGGGCTGGACTCGCCGTCCTTCGACGACGGGGACAGCCTCGGCACCGTGGCGAACCGGGACTTCACTCTCGCGGTCGCGACGCTCGAGCAGGCAGCCGCTGACCGGGGCTTCGGCTCCGTGTGGTGGCTGCACGCTCCCATCAAGGCGGCTGCCTTTCTCGCTCGAGAGAAGCAGTTGAAGGATGGCATCTCTCCGTCGGGTGCGCCGTGGGTCATCAGCCCCGGCTATCCCGTGGAGGGTCCGACCACTATCCGTCTCTGGGCCACTGGTCCGGTATGGGCGGCAGTGGACGAACCGTTCATCCTGAACGAGATCGAGCGTCGGGGGAACGAGGACACTGCATACGCCAATCGCAGTGCGATCGCCGCGTTCGATCCCTGCGTCAACCTCTTCATCGACATCACTGTTCCGGCCAGCCCCAACATCGGAAGCGAGTAACTCGTCATGGCTGAATGCACCACGCCCGATCTTGGGCGCATCAAGAAGATCGGTCTGTTCCTCGCGGACGACTGCCTCAACCCTGTCTACGGCGCGGCGGCGGGCTACCTGGACGACTGCCCCGCCGCGTTCGAGACCAGCGACAACGTAGACGACGGCGAGGAGTTCACCCGCAGGTGCGCCGACGGCTCCATCAAGCGGTACATCCCCGGCGTGAAGAGCCTCCAGTCCATCGAGGTCAACGTGGACCTCCACTGGCTCGACTCCGAGTGGATCACCACGGCGGGCGGTGCCTCGGCGATCGAGCACGACGGTGAGGTCATCGGCTGGGCCGACGGCACCAGCGACCGCTTCAACGTGATCGTGGTCGTCTGGCAGGAGATCCTCGGCGAGTGCGGTGGCGGGGCCACCGGCGACTTCGTCCGGATCTACCCGGTCAAGGGCGCGACGGTCACCGAGGAGGGCACGCCGGGTTCCGAGGACAACTACGTCCGCATCACCGGCGAGACCACGAACTCCAACAACCTCGGCTTCGGTCCGATCCCGCTGGCCCTGGACACCGTCTCCGGCGATGCCGAGTGGATGTCGGAGATCTTCCCGGACGGGAACCACCGCTTCCGCTTCGTCGGCGCTGCTGCCCCCGACGGCTGCGGTTCCATCGCCACCACCGAGCCCGGCTCGTCCTGACAGGCGGGGCACGATGACTCTCCTCAGTGAGGTCTCGTGCCCGTGGCCGGTCGATGAGGAGTCCTGTGGCCTGAGCGATCTCCCCGTCACCGACCCCGGGAGCGACGCCGAGAACGATCTCTTCACCCAGTCCCTCGCGGCAGCCTCGTCAATCATGACGAGGCTGTCGGGGTACACGATCGGTACCTGCACCACCGAGATCCGTCCGCTGAACATCTGCAAGGAATGCCGGACGTGGTGCTGCGGTGGAGCCGACAGTCTCTACATCAAGGGGCCGTTCGGCATCAACGTGTGGGACGTCGAGCGCGTGCGGCTCGGCGCGGTCGAGTACGCCGAGAACTCCTGGCGTTACGACCGGGAGTCTCGTACCCTGTGGCGGGTGCCCCCGGACGTCTGGCCGTCCAAGGACGAGAAGTGGTCCAACGCCGGTGAGGGTGAAGCCTTCGTCGTGGACGCGGTCACCGGCACTCCCCCGGACGCGTGGGCGCTGGACGTGTGTGCTCGGCTGGTGAAGGAACTCTACCTCTCCTGCACCGGCTCGAAGTGCCGACTTCCCTCCAACGTCACCACGGTCACGTCGCAGGGCATCACCGTGCGCCTTCGGGACGAAGAGGTCAACACCTTCATCCCGGAACTCGCAGCCTGGGTCCACGCGGTCAACCCGTACGGCGCGCGCCTGCCTGGCATGGTGATGAGCCCTGAAGTCTCGGAAAGGGGCCTAGGGGTCTCAAACGGCGGCGGGGGGTGCCGTGGTGCCCGTAGGTTTGGCTGAGACCTCAGAACGGCTCCTGGCGTGCGTGGGGGATGCCCTGGCGGCAGCCCTGCGTCCGGTGTGTACCTCCTACCAGACGGTGGGCACCCCGGTCATCCTCACGTGCTGTGATTGCGAAGACCACGGGGACGAGGCCAACGGGGAACTGAGCATCCACTTCCGTCGGCTCTTCGACGCGGAGGCTGCCACACTGAACGAAGCCCAGCGGGTTCGCCCGTGCAAGGGTGGCGTCACGGCGGCTCAGTTCCGGCTGGTCCTGGCCCGGTGCTTCCCCACGGTCAACGAGAAGGGCGAGATCCCTGACGTGGAGACCCAGGAGGAAGCGGCGCTGGATCTCCAGCATGACTCCGAACTCATGTGGCAGGCCCTCGCCTGCTGTCCTGATCTGCCACTCAAGATCGACGATCTGTCCGTCGACCTGGGGCCGAGAGGTGGGTGTTCCATCGTGTTCGCTGACGTCACGGTTCAAGTCCTTGTTCCGTCGCTGCCCTCACCATCGGGTTGATTGCTATGGTGGCTTCGCTGTGGGGCCGGGGGTTCTCCTCTAGTTCTCTCCGGCTCCACAGCCTAGTCGCTAGAACAAAGGAGAACAGCGATGGTTGATGAAGTACGCCGCGACGTGGTGAAACTCGGCCTGGACTTCCGGGCCATCCCGGTAGACCTGGGAGACGGCATCGAGTGGGAGTTCCACCCGGACCCCTCGCCGCACCAGTGGTCCACCCTGGTGAACGCTCTCAAGCAGTTCACGAAGTTCGGTGAGGCCGACTTCGGCGGAGACGCCTTCGAGGAGGCCCTGGCGGGCTTCACGAAGGCGATGTCGGAGATGTTGGTCAGGGCCGACCAGCAGGCCTCGTGGATCGAGAAGGGCTACGGCCTCGGCCCGCAGCAGGCGATCTCGGAAGCACTGATGGGGATCTGGACGGGTTTCCCTACGAAGCCGCCGTCGCGATCTGGGAAGGCGTCGAAGAAAACTGGATCAGCATCGTCACCTCGTGGAACCTGAATGGGATCCGCTGGAGGGAACTCTCATTCGCTGAGATCCTCTGGCTGGCTCACACCAGTACCACGGAGAAACTGAAGGAAGACAAGCCGCGTCAAGTTCGTCAGTACCTGAATCAAGTCAAGGACTACACTGCCCTACGTGAGTGGGACAATGCACAGATGAAGGACTCGAAGGACAAGTAGCGAAAGGAGGTGGGTCCGGGTGGCCGGAGCGGGTGGCGTCTACACGGGCGGCGGCGCGACCGTCATCATGGACCCGCCTCCGGTCGTCTACGTCAACGTCTTCCACGAGGGCTCTGGCCCCGCACGGTTTCTCAAGAAGAAGGCCGAATCGGTCGCCCTGACCGCCCGAGTGCTCGCTCCTCGGAAGACTGGCTTCATGGCAGCCAACATCTTCGTTGACCAGAACCGCAACGAGAAGGGCCAGTACGCCTTCGGTTATCGGGTCTACACTCCCGTCTACTACGGATACTACGTCCACGAGGGCACCGGCCCCCACGTGATGTCGAAGTTCCCCGGGACTTTCCGCTTCGCCGGGACAGGAGCGTACTTCGGACAGATGGTGTTCACCGAAGTCGTCCGTCACCCCGGCACTCCCGCCCAGCCGTTCCTCCGTGACGCACTGATTGCGATGGCCTGACATGCCTGGCCTCGGTCCCCGCGTAGGTGGCGCTCACGTCGACGTCAACCTGAAGTTCGACGAGAAGTCGATCAACACGGTGGGGAAGAAGATCCACCGGCAGTTGGCGAAACTGGGTGACAATCTTGCTCAGGTGGGCGAGCGCAACCGGGAGATCTACCAGTCGATCGGCCGGGACTCCGTGGTGGCCTGGCGCGCGCTGCTCGGTTCGATCCTTGCGGGTGGCCCCCTCATCGGTTCCATCCTCAGCGGACTGGCGGGCGCTGCGACCATCCTGGCAACGGCTCTCAACAACACTGTCAAGGCGTCGTTCGGCTTCGGCCCACTCCTCCTGGCGATCGGAGTTGCAGCGGGTACGGCGTACCTCGGCCTGAGCGACTTCATCAAGGCCGTCAAGTCGGGCGAACTGGACGGGCTCACCCCTTCCGCGAAGGATGCGGCCAAGGCGGTCCGCGGTCTCAGTGATGAGTTCGAGAGCCTGCGAGACGTCGTGCAGGAGAAGATGTTCAAGGGGCTCGCCGACGACATCACGAAGTTGGGCACCACGCTCTTCCCTGTGTTGGAGAAGGGCCTCGGCAAGATGGCCGAGCAACTCAACCTTCTCGCGAAGGACCTGCTCGACTTCTTCAACTCGACCGAGGGCCAGAAGACCCTCGGCACCTTCCTGGAGAACATGGCTTCGATCTTCGGGGAGTTGCGCAAGGCTGTCGTCCCGTTCTTGGACGGCTTCCTCAAACTGATGAACGCGCTGTCTCCCTCAGCGGAGCGGCTGGCAGGCCACATCGCAGACATCGCCGAGAAGTTCCAGGCGTGGGCCAGCGCCCCCGGCTTCGCCAAGAACATCGACGACCAGATGAAGAAGGCCGAGGAGACGGCGGGCCTGCTCATCAAGGTGCTGGTCAACGTGTGGAAGGCGATCCAGAACGTCTTCGCCGCTTCCACTCCCGCAACCAACGAGTTCCTCACCATCCTGGTCGACCTGACTCAGAAGTTCCTGGACTGGACGTCTTCGGTCGATGGACAGAACGCCATCGCCAAGTGGGCGAGCGACGCGGTCGACATCATGGTCCAGTTCGGCCACACCGTAGAGGCGGTGTTCAAGGTCGTGCAGGAACTGGCTGACCCCCAGGTGATCATCAACTTCCTGAAGACTGTCGAGGGTGCGTTCGAACTTCTGGCGAAGTTGCCTCTCGACAAGATGGTCGATGCGTTCATCAAGATCAGTGACGCCCTCCAGCCGGTGAGTAGTTTCTTCCTTGCGATCATCATCGCGGGCGCGGGCCTGAACATCCTGCTGGGCGGTCTCATCGGGCAGTTCGGCGGGCTTGTCAGCATCCTCTTCAAGATCCTCCAGTTCAAGGTCATCGTCAACCTCCTGAAGAAGACGGGTGGCGGGGCAGGTACGGCGGCGCAGAAGACCGGCCTGCTGTCCAAGGCGTGGCAGTTCCTGGTGAAGATCCTCACGGCTGTGAAG